>Ga0335081_10015517_pt1 | contig 12317 bp, 11 predicted proteins | sample Lox_Sample_35_FD_206713 | JGI IMG/M metagenome (GOLD analysis project Ga0335081, IMG submission 206713) | Soil microbial communities from Loxahatchee National Wildlife Refuge, Florida, United States - Lox_Sample_3.5 | ecosystem: Environmental > Terrestrial > Soil > Wetlands | place: USA... | reverse complement strand
CAGCCCGCGACCTTCGGCCTTCTTATCCAAGACCCTGTGGCAGGCGTCTTTGACGCATATCAAGACCCGTGAGCGGGCGCCGTTACGATATGGGAGAGCCCGCCATTCTACGCTCTTGACCTACGTCAATGCGCCCTTGTGGCTGCGCCATAAGCATTTTGGCCTCGACGCCGAGGCAGGGAAAAAATCGATGCTCAAGGAATTAAGCGTAGCTCAGGTCCGCTTTATCGGACTGCTGGTCAATGCCGCGCGTGCGCAGCGCGATTCGATACTCGGCAATGTGCCCGAGGCGAATTTGGGCAGCGTGATACCCGGACGCGGCAAGCATAATCCCACCGCCGAGCTCGGATTTGATCCGCTTGCGGCGAACGCCTCTGAGGCTGAAGCCCTTCGAGAGGCTGTAGCTTCGCTTTCGCCGTTGGCTCGACAAGAGCTCTATACCCTGATGCGCATAGGGCAGGGCGACTTGGGAGCCAAGCAGTGGCACCACGGACTTTCCGAAGCCGAGGCCCTCGGGGATGAGACCGTGTTCGCCGCGATCATGGAAAATGCCGATCTGCATGACCAGCTCACAAAAGGTCTCTATGAGACCAAACTTTCATGACGAGGCCGTCGCGCAGGCACTCGGCCCCACACCCGTCGATGCTTGATGACGCAAGGAGAAAGCCAATGGAATACGCCCCGACAAGTGCCGGCGAATTGTTGCCGATCACGCGGGCCGAGTTGCCGGGGCCTGACCGTGATATCGACGGCCGCCGTAAGTTTTCCATTCTGGTTCACCACCCCACGATTGCCGACGTCGAACAGGCAGCTTTGTGGGCCCGGCGGCGACGGCGATATTCTCGCCGGCTGCGCGTGTCCGTAGAGCGGGCTCGCCGATCGCCGGCGCCAGAGTGCGTACCGTCCCGGCTCTCGCGTTAAAAGGTGATCCAATGCCGCACAAACAAGTCCTGTTCCGCTCGGCTGCCCGCGAAAAAATCCTGCGCGGCGCCACCCAACTCGCCGATGCAATTCGCGTCACCCTCGGGCCGAGATCGAAATCGGTGCTGATCGAAAAAAAGTGGGGCGTGCCGATCGTCTGCAACGACGGCGTTACGATCGCCAAGGAGTTCGACCTTAAGGACCCCGAGGAAAATTTGGGTGCACGGATGCTGCGTCAGGCCGCTGAAAAGACCGGCGACATGGTCGGCGATGGCACGAGCACCTCGACGATTTTGGCCCAGGTGATTTTCGCCGACGGTGTACGCAATGTGGTCGCCGGCGCCAGCGCAATTGACATCAAGCGCGGCTTGGATCGCGCCACAAAGCGCGCCGTCGAGGCGTTGCGAGGGCTGTCCCAGCCGGTAAGGACGCGAAAGGAAAAGGCGCAAGTTGGCACCATTTCGGCCCACAACGATCCTGCGATCGGCGAACTCGTAGCCGATGCGATGGAGAAGGTCGGCAGCGAGGGTGTGATCACTGTCGAAGAATCGAAGACGACTGAAACCGCGCTCGATGTTGTGGAGGGCATGCAGTTCGACCGCGGATTTCTCTCTCCCTATTTCGTCACCAACCCCGACAAAATGGAAGCCGTGATGGAGGACTGCCTGATCCTGTTGTCGGATCGCAAGTTGAGTTCGCTCAACGATATGATCCCGCTTCTTGAACAGGTTGCGAAAACTGGAAAACCGCTGCTCGTCGTGGCCGAAGACGTCGACGGCGAAGCGCTCGCCACCTTAATCGTCAATCAAATCCGCGGAGCGTTGAAAAGCTGCGCCGTCAAAGCGCCCGGCTTCGGCGATCGGCGCAAGGCCATGTTGCAGGACATGGCAGTTCTGACCGGCGGCCAGGTCATTGCCGAGGAATTGGGATTGAAGCTGGAACACGCCAAGATCGAGCAACTCGGCCGTTGCAAACGCGCCGTCGCCGACAAGGACACCACCACGATCATCGGCGGGGCAGGCGAGCGTAAGCAGATCGAAGGGCGCATCGAGCAGATCCGGCGCGAAATCGACAAGACGACCAGCGATTACGACAAGGAGAAGCTGCAGGAGCGGCTGGCGAAGCTGGCGGGCGGCGTCGCCGTCATTCGCGTCGGCGCGCCGTCCGAGTCGGAGATGAAGGCACGGAAAGAGGCGTTCGACGACGCCATCAGCGCGACCAAGGCGGCCGTCGCCGAGGGAATCGTTCCGGGCGGCGGCCTTGCATTGCTGCGTTGTGTCGACGCTGTCGCAGAGGAAGAGGGCAAGTGTGAGGGCGATGAGAAGACCGGTGTGCAGATCATCAGGCGCGCGCTCGATGCACCGACCCGGCAGATCGCCGAGAATTCCGCCATCGACGGCGGGGTCGTGGTCGCCCGCATGCTCGAAGGAAAAGGCAATTACGGCTTCGATGCCGCGCGCAAAGAATATGTCGATCTAGTCGAAGCTGGCATTATCGATCCGACAAAGGTCGTCCGCATAGCGCTTGAAAATGCCGTCTCCGTTGCCAGCGTGCTCCTGCTCACCGAGGCGACCATGACGGAAATTCCGGAGGAAAAGCCGGAGCGCAATCTTGGAGCGGAAATGGCTGCGTAACGGCCTGACGATTTGCCATGGCGGAACAAGGCGCGCAGCGACCACCGGGGCTGCCTCATGGCCATTCAATGCCGGTCGATGACCACTCATCGGGAATGCCGCTCGCGGCGCCGACGCCGACGCTAGGCGATAAAGTCGCCTTTTTGCAGCGGATCGACAGCTATGATCGGCTCGTTACCGAGGTAACGAGCCGCGAAACCCATATGTCGCTGGTATTTCTCGCCGGCGATCGGGCCTATAAGCTGAAAAAGCCGGTTCGTTTTCCGTATCTCGATTTCTCCACGCTTGAGCGCCGCGAGGCCGCATGCCGGGCCGAGCTCAAGCTCAATCGTCGTCTTGCTCCGAACATTTATCTGGATGTCGCCCCGCTGACGCATTCGAAACGCGGCCTCGCGATCGGAGGCGGCGGCGAAGTTGTCGATTGGCTCGTGGTCATGAGGCGCCTCGACCAGACCCAAATGCTCGACCAGACAATCGCCAACGGCCGCCTCCGGCGCTGGCAGCTTGACCGCGTCGTGGGTACGCTCGTTCGGTTCTATCGACGAGCCAGCGCCGCGTTGATCTCGCCCGCCGCCTACGTTGCAGAATTTCGGAGAAGCCTGGCCTACGATCACCGCATCCTGCTTGACCCGTGCTTTCGGCTTCCCGCAGGCAGGATGCGTCACATCGAGTGGATACAGCGACGCTTCCTCAAGGAACGCAGCGATCTATTAGCCGAACGTGTACAGCGCCGGCACATCGTCGACGGTCATGGAGATTTGCGGCCTGAGCATATTTTTCTTGGTGATCCGGTCTGGGTCATTGATTGTCTGGAATTCAATGCGCGATTGCGCATGGTGGATCCGCTCGACGAAATCGCGTTCCTTTGCCTCGAGTGCGAACGGCTGGGTGCCGCCTGGGCTGCAAAGTATTTGCAGCGGCGCTTTACACACCTCCTCGACGGTAGCTACCCGGATGAGCTTTTCACCTTCTATCGCTGCCATCGAGCAACGCTGCGCGCAAGACTTGCTATCGCCCATTTGCTCGAGGCCGCGCCGCGGACGCCGGAGAAATGGCCGGTACTGGCGCGCTCTTACCTGCGGCTTGCGGCGAAGGATGCGGTACGGTTGGAAACAGCTCTCAAAAGACCAGCAGATCACCGAGCGTATCGCCGGCATGCAGACGCCGGATGGCTTCGGCCAGAAGCGGCGCCACCGGAAGAATATCGAGCTTTGCACGGGCGGCAGCCGATCCGAGCCGGAATGCCGGAACCGCATCGGTAGTGACGACGCGGTCGATAGCGGGGTCCGCAAGCGCAGCCTCGGCCCCTGGCATGAACAGTCCGTGGGTCACCAGGGCTACGGTACGCGTCGCTCCGCCGCTGCGCGCCGCGCGTGCGGCGCGCACGAGCGTACCTCCTGTGCTGATAAGATCATCGACGATCAGCGCGGTCGCGCCAGCCACATCGCCCACAAACAGGTCGCCCGACACCACGCCGGCGCTTCGCCGCTTGTCGGCAAAACCTTTTCCGATCGGCTTTCCTAGCGTAGCTTCCAGTGCCTCGCGGAGCAAATCCGCGCGCTTTGCTCCACCGGTGTCCGGCGACACGACGCAGAGCTTTTCACCCGAAAAGCCCTTGGCGTAGTCGACGAACAATGGTGCCGCGGTCAGCGCCACCGTCGTGCAGCGAAACGCATTCTCGAAAGCGGCGGGGTTGTGCACGTCGAGAGTGACAATCACGTCGGTGCCAACGGCTTCGAACAGACTTGCTACGTAACGACTGCTGACCGGATCATTGAGTTTGGTGCGGCGATCTTTGCGTGCGTAGCAAAGATAGGGCGTCACTGCCGTCACCCGCGCAGCGCCGGCATCTTTCAGTGCGCCGATGAAGAACAGCAACCGGCAAAGCTTGTCGTTAGCGCTCAGCTCCGGCCCGCCGTGCAAACTGTGCAGGACGAACACGTCGGCACCGCGCACCGTCTCAAGCGGACGTGCCTTGTGTTCGCCGTCCTCAAATTCCCGCTCTTCGTGGCTGGCCAATGGCTGCCCGAGTAGGGCTGCAATCCCCGATCCGAGGTCATCAGTTCCGTGCAGCGCGAAAAATAGCAAATCGTGCCGTGGCATGGTTCGATCGAATGAGCATATATCGGCGCAGTTCGTTTGAGATATCGCCAGTCCGCTGGCATTGATATAGCGCAAAATCCCCATGGTTCGTCAGGCTGCTCACTCCGCAAAAGCGAGACGAACGCGAGCCGATCAAACCAAGTGCGACATCGTCGCCGAACTGCCAATGCGGCCGCGCGATGTGGCCGCTTTCGTATAGATGCTGATTCGCATAAGACATATTATGGAATATGTCCATTAACCCGCATCAGATGGGCTTTCTTCAACGGCAAACGTTATGCCGTCGTAGGCCGGCTCAACATGCGGCGGCAGTGTCTGGCGCAAGGCTTCGTAATCGAGTTCGGCATGCAGATTGGTCAGGATGGCGCGGCGCGGCTCAAGCCGCGCGATCCATGACAACGCATCGGCGACGGAGAAATGGCTCGGGTGCGGCCGGCTGCGCAGCGCATCAACAATCCAGACATCCAAGCCGGCGAGCGCCTTCGCACTCTCGGCCGGCAAGCCGCCGATGTCCGCCGAATAGGCGACGTTGGCGAAGCGAAAGCCGAGCGAGGCGATGTCGCCATGTTCCTGCAGGACCGGCAGTGCTGTAATCGGACCGCCCTGCCCGGTGACGGTGACGGGTGTACCGGGCGTGAGACGGTGCTCGCGAACGATCGGCGGATATTCGCTGCCGGGCGGCGACTTGAAGCAATAGCCGAAGCGGGCATGCATCGTCTCGGCTGTGTGCTCATCGAGATAAACGTCGATCGGTGCGCGCTGCTTGATAAACAGCGCCCGCAGATCGTCGATGCCGTGAGTATGGTCGGCATGTTCGTGCGTGTAGAGCACCCCGTCGAGCCGGTCGACCTGGGCATCGAGCAACTGCTCGCGCAGATCGGGCGACGTGTCGACGAGCACGCGGGTGATGCCTCCTGAGCCGCGACGCTCAACCAGGAGCGACGTTCGCCGCCGCCGATTCTTCGGGTTGTTCGGATCGCACGCGCCCCAGCCGAGCGCCGGACGCGGCACGCCGCCTGAAGATCCGCAGCCCAGAATCGTGAATTTCAAAGTCATGCGGCAATCGCCGCTGGACGCGGCACTTTGGAGAAAAGGCGAAAGAAATTCTCGGTGGTTTGCCGCGCAATTTCATCAAAGGATACGCCGCGCGCCTCGGCGAGCACGTTTGCGGTCTCGATCACGAAAGCCGGCTCGTTGCGCTTGCCGCGATATCGGCCCGGCGCGAGATACGGCGCGTCGGTCTCGATCAGAATGCGGTCCGCCGGCAGTCCGGCCGCGATGGCGCGCAGCGCGGCGGAATTCTTGAATGTCAGAATTCCGGTGAACGAGATGAAATGGCCGAGTGCAATGGCGCGCCGGGCAAGATCGGGCCCTCCGGTGAAACAATGCAGCACGGCCGGGAAGGGCCCCCTCCCCGTTTCCTCTTCGAGAATGCGCGCCGTGTCGTCGTCGGCTTTGCGGGTGTGAATGACGAGCGGCAGCCCCGTCTCGCGCGCTGCCGCGATGTGAGCGCGAAAGCCGCGCTCCTGCGCATCGCGCGGCGAATTGTCATAGTGATAATCGAGGCCGGCTTCACCAAGCGCGACGACCTTATCTGCGTGCGTGCGCGCGACGAGATCAGCCGTGGTCACGTCGCTCTCTTCATGGGCGTAATGCGGGTGCGTGCCGACCGAGCAATAAACGTCGTCAAATCGTCCGGCGATCGCCAGCAATTCGTCCTGACGGCGCACCCGCGTCGAAATCGTCACCATGCGCGCGATCCCGGCTTGCCGCGCGCGCCCGACCACGGCGTCAAGCTCAGAGGCGAAGTCGGGAAAGTCGAGATGGCAATGGCTGTCGATCAGCATTGTGTTGCTTATTGCGCCTTGGACGCCTCAGGTTCGACGTAGCGCGGAAATACCGGCGACGGCGTCGGCACTTTGCTGCCCGCAGCGATCCGGTGCGCGCCGCCGAGGAAGGAAAAATTGCGTTCGGCGGACGGCACGCCGAGGAGATCGAGCAGCTTGCCCGCCGACTCCGGCATAAATGGCTGCGCCAGAATCGCGACTTGCCGCAACACCTCCGCGGTCACGTAAAGGATCGTGCCTTGCCGTTCTGGATTGGTCTTGGCGAGCGCCCACGGCGCTTCGCCCGCAAAGTAGCGGTTGGCGTCGGCAACAACCGCCCAGACCGCATTGAGCACCTGGTGCAGTTGCTGGGTCGCCATGGCGTCGCGCGCCTTGCCGATAAGCGCATCGGCAGCGCCGAGGATGGCCTGATCCGCGGCGGTGAACGCGCCCGGCTTGGGCAGCGCACCGCCGAAGGCCCGCGCCACCATTGTCAGCGAGCGCTGCGCCAGATTGCCGAGATCGTTGGCGAGATCCGCATTGGTGCGGTTGACGATCGCCTCGTGGCTGTAATTGCCATCCTGGCCGAACGGCACTTCGCGGAGCACGAAATAGCGGAACTGATCGACCCCGTAGGCATCGACCAGCGCGAACGGATCGATGACGTTGCCGACCGATTTCGACATCTTTTCTCCGCGGTTGAACAGAAAACCGTGGGAGAAAACCCGCCGTGGTACCGCGATACCCGCCGACATCAAAAACGCCGGCCAATATACGGCGTGGAACCGCACGATATCCTTGCCGATGACGTGCAGATTGGCCGGCCAGTATTTCTTGAATTTCTCCGAATTTGTATCGGGATAGCCGACGCCGGTGATGTAGTTCGTGAGCGCGTCGACCCAGACATACATGACATGCTGGGGCGCGCCGGGCACCGGCACGCCCCAGTCGAAGGTCGTCCGTGAAATCGACAAATCCTGCAGGCCGCCGCGCACGAAGCTCGCGACCTCGTTCATGCGCTCCTTGGGCAGCACGAAATCAGGGTGTTTTTCGTACAGCGCCAACAGCTTGTCGGCGTATTTGGACAATCTGAAGAAATAGCTCTCCTCCTCGACCCATTCGACCGGCGTGCCTTGGGGGCCGATGCGTTCGCCCTTTTCGTTAAGGCGCGTCTCGCTCTCGTCGTAATAGGCTTCGTCCCGCACCGAATACCAGCCGGAGTATTTGTCGAGATAGATGTCGCCCGCCTCCTGCATGCGCGACCAGATCGCCTCGGACGACCGGTAGTGCCGCGGCTCGGTGGTGCGGATGTAGTCGTCGTTCGAGCAATTGAGCTTCTTCACCATGGCTTGGAAGCGCGGCACGTTGCGCGCCACCAATTCGCGCGGCGTCAGCTTCTCGCGCGCCGCGGTCTGATGCATTTTGATGCCGTGCTCGTCGGTGCCGGTGAGGAAAAACACGTCATAGCCATCGAGGCGCTGAAAGCGCGCGATGGCGTCGGTGGCGATCACCTCGTAGGCGTGGCCGATGTGCGGCGGACCGTTCGGGTAGGCAATGGCGGTGGTGATGTAATACGGCTGTCCTGGCATTTGCCGTAGGTATCAACCGCGCGTGGCCTCGGCAAGCAAGCCGAAGACGCCGAAAACGAACGGCTTTCGCTCCAAATTATAGGTTTGCGCGTCATTGGCCGCCACGTTGATCCGGTCCCAGGCCTCGGCGAGCCCCGCCAGCCGGCCGATCTCACTCCGGCCATTCTTGGCGCGGTCAAGGCGGCGTGACATCCAGCCATTGACGGTATCAACGAACGTTATCAGCGGCTTCGGGTCGCTGCCGGCGAGCGCGTCGCCGAGCGCGTGCAACGCGTTGGCGTCGAGCTTCGGCAGGCCGTCGAGCAGGTCAAGCGCTCGCTGACGCAGCGCCAAAGCATCTTCGTCGAGCAACGCGACGGCACGGGCGACGCTGCCCTCGGCGGCGGCCGCGGCAGCGACCAGATCAGGATCATCGGCCGCCATCCCGGTTGCAGCGCCGGCGGCAGCGGCTACATCGATCTCGGCCAAGGGCCGCAAGGTCACGATCCGGCACCGCGAGCGAAGCGTCGGCAAGACGCGTGCCGCCGAATGGCTCACCAGGAGGAGCAGTGCGCGCTGCGGCGGCTCCTCCAGGACCTTCAAGAGCGCATTGGCGCTCGATGCGTTGAGCTCGTCCACGGCATCGACAATGGCGATGCGCCAACCGCCCTCGCCCGCCGTCGAACCGAAAAACGAAACGGTGCGACGCACGTCGTCGACGGCGATCTGCTGGCGCAGCACGCCCTTCTCGTTCAGGGTCCGCTGCAACACGAGGAAATCGCCTTGCGCCTGGGCTGCGATACGGCGCGCTACCGGATGCGCGGCATCGATCGCGAGCGAGCGGGCAGCGGCGACGTCTGCGGCAGCGGGGTCGGGATGGGCGAGGACGAACCGGGCCATCCGGTAGGCCAGCGTCGCTTTACCGATCCCTCTCGGACCGGACAGCAGGAACGCGTGCGGCACGCGGCCGCTGCGATAAGCCGACAGCAGCGTCTGCTCTGCCGCCGTATGGCCAAACAGCAGCGTCGTGCTGCGTGGGTGCGGCGCCTCCCCAGTATCGTCGTCGCTGTGCTGCGGGCTCATAACGATCGAAGACTACGATGCCAGGGTTTCGACACTCATCGCCGCGGTGCCAGGCTCGAGCCGGGAATTGACGATCGTCCAGATCTGCTTGGCGACCTCCTCCTTGCCGCGTCCGGCGTCGATCACGATGCAGCGCTGCGGTTCGCGTTCGGCGAGCGCCAGATAGGCTTGGCGCAGCTTTTCGTGAAACTCCACGTCCTCCGCCTCGAAACGGTCCGGCGGGGCATCGCCGGCCCGCTGTTTGCGGCGCACCAAGCCAGCCTCAACCGGCAGATCGAGAATGAACGTCAGGCTAGGAATGAGATCGCCAATCGCGACCCGTTCAAGGCTTTTGATGAGGCGCGGATCGACCTTGCCGAGCGCGCCCTGATAGACGCGCGTGGAGTCGGCGAAGCGGTCGCAGATGACCCATTTGCCGGCTTCGAGTGCGGGCCTGATCGCATATTCGACGTGGTCATTACGGGCAGCGGCAAAAAGCATTGCCTCGGCATCCGGACCCAGGGGTTGAGCCGCTCCCGACAGCAGCACATGGCGGATGATTTCAGCCCCCGGCGAGCCGCCGGGCTCGCGGGTCAGCAGCACGCCGATGCCGAGCGCTTCGAGACGCAGCGCCAGCATTGCGGCCTGGGTTGATTTGCCACTGCCTTCGCCACCCTCAAAGGTGATGAATTCGCCCCTTCTCGGCGCCTTTTGCCGAGCCTCGTTCTCGGGCGCTTTCAGGTCGGCGTTGTCCACCTGCAGGTCCATTTCCATCAATAGGTTAGACGCAGATATGCACGCGAGGTTTCAATGACAGCGGAGCCGCAAAAGCATATGTTCGAGGCGTAGCGCGAAGCCGCCCGGCCGCTCAGTCATAGCCGACCGAAACCCGCGCGAACCAGCCCAATCACCAGTTCCGCTGCCCCATCCATCGCGCGGCGGGACATGCTGCCCCGACCGACATCCTCAGCGGCCTGCAGCGGCACTTCAAGTGCGAGGTTATCGCCACGCCAGACCTTCAAAGTTCCGATCGTCTGCCCCTTGCTGATTGGCGCTGGCACCGGGCCGGTATAATCGATGCGCGCCGTGAGCTGCTGATCGCTGTTGCGCGGGACCAGCACCGAGATGACGCTTGGCGCCGCCAGTGGAACATATCCGACGCTGCCGCCAAATACCTTGGCGGAGCCGATATTCTGACCTTCGGCGAAAAGGATTCGTGTCTGAAAATCGTGAAAGCCCCAGTCGAGCATCTTGCGGGCCTCGTCGGCGCGTTCCTTATCTGATTTTGCCCCGGAAAGCACGATGATGAGCCTCCGGTCGTCCTGGACGGCCGAACCGACCAAGCCGAAGCCCGCCTCTTTGGTTTCGCCGGTTTTCAGCCCGTCGGCATCGAGCCCCATTCCGAACAGCGGATTGCGGTTTTGCTGATGAATCTTATTCCAGGTGAAATCGTGCTGGGCGAAATACGGATAGAATTGCGGATAGGTCTTGATGATGAAGCGCGCGAGTTCGGCGAGGTCGCGCACCGTGACACGCAGGCCCGGATCGGAATAGCCCGTCGCGTTGGTGAAGGTCGAATGCTGCAGGCCGATCTCGCGTGCCCGCTTGGTCAGCATCTGACCGAACGTCGTCTCGTTGCCGGCCAGCGCCTCGGCAATGGCAATGCAGGCATCATTGGCGGAATCGACAATGATGCCGTGGATCAGGTCCTCAAGGTCGACCTTGCTGTGAATGGCGGCAAACATGGTCGAGCCGTGCGACGGGGCACCGCCCTTACGCCAGGCGTTTTCGCTGATAGTGAACTCGTCGGTGAGCTTGATCCGGCCGCGGACGATTTCGTTGAACACGTATTCCAGCGTCATCAGCTTGGCGAGGCTTGCCGGTTCAACGGGTTGATCGGCGTTCTTTTCAAACAGGATGCTGTCGGTCTTAGGCTCGATCAGAGTCGCGTTGGGTACGCTGGTCTGGAACGTATCGTCCTTCTTGCCCGTGACGTTCGGCGCGGCACGCAGTATGCCGCTACCGCAGGCAAGAAATGCCAACGCCGCAGCGGCAACCACGAGCGCCGTCCGCGCGCCGAGCCTGCCGCCCGCCGACCCCCTCGCCCGCCGTGTCGTTACCACCCTAGACACTGAGATGCCCAATCCGCACAACGCATAACCGCGGCCGCAACGTCTGGCGCGAAATAGCACGTGCGGGAAGCCAGAAGGTCAATTGGGTCACGCGAAAATGTCGCGATTATGAACAGGCGGTCTGACACGCGCCCGATCAATAAAGTCCGCGGCCGTTGAGATACTGCGACGTGCCGTCCATGTTCGGTGGACCGGCGAAAGACATTGAGCCAGGATCTGCACCCGCAGTATAGCGCGGCTCTGCGGCTTCGGAGGGCCGCGGCTGCACATAATCCGGGGGCACGCTCGCCAGCACCCGGCGCGACGAAGGTGGTGGCGGCGTCGGCGGAAACACGGGTCCGCGAGCGATGCGAACCATGCTTGGCACGGGGGCCGGTCCGTTCTCGCGCAAGGTCGCTTCGAGCAAGCGGTCGTCGGAGCCCTGTAGCGGCGCCGGTCCGACATATTCGACGCGAACCGTGGCGGTGCCGCGGCGGTAAAAATCCAGCAATTTGGCCGCCCGCACCGAAACGTCGATGATACGGTTGTGCGCGTAGGGTCCGCGATCGTTAACGCGCACGATGATTGAACGGCCGTTGGCCAGGTTGGTGACGCGCGCATAGCTTGGCAACGGCATGGTCGGGTGCGCGGCCGAGATGCCATCCAGATCAAAGACTTCGCCGTTGGCCGTATAGCGACCGTGGAAATCCTCGCCATACCACGAGGCAAGACCGACGGCCGCATAGTGCGGATCGTATTGCGGCACATACATGCGGCCGCCGACGAAATAGGGCGAGCCGACGTGGTAGGTGCCGCCGCCTTTGGGGATTGGTTCGCCCGGATCGATGACCCGCGGGCTTGCCGAAACGCCATACTGGGAATCGATATGTGAGCTGGAGCACTGGGCGAGCAACAGTGCAATCACGGCGCAGGCCCCGACTGGCGCCCATCGCCGCAACATCGCACAACGCCAAGACTTAGCGCTGGACCGCCGCCGCATCGTCCCCCGACCCCGCCCCGGCAGACGTATCAGATTCTAGCGTGGTCACATTGTGGCGGAAATGCGTAACGGCATTTCCATAGTGAACAAGC
>Ga0335081_10015513_pt1 | contig 12318 bp, 11 predicted proteins | sample Lox_Sample_35_FD_206713 | JGI IMG/M metagenome (GOLD analysis project Ga0335081, IMG submission 206713) | Soil microbial communities from Loxahatchee National Wildlife Refuge, Florida, United States - Lox_Sample_3.5 | ecosystem: Environmental > Terrestrial > Soil > Wetlands | place: USA... | reverse complement strand
CCGCTCCAAAACATAGTCTCGCTGAGATCGTCGAGATATAAGCGTCGGACCGCGGTGCCCATGTTGAACGCATACACACCGATGAAGGTTAGACAGATTGGGCCGGCAGCCTTGGCAAGATTGGGTGCGAAAGCACAATGTTCGCCGAGGCTCAGCTCGCCGTTCAGATAGCAATACGACAACTGAAACCCCAACCAGTACAAGGCCGACAGGAACAACGCGAGAGGCACCAGTCGCCATCGGCTGTAGTAATCCACGATTGCGTTGCGGATGCCTTGCTCGCCGCCCCATGCTGCAACCTTGGTCTCATTGTTGGCAAGCGCTCCGCGCAGATCATCAAGTAGTGTCTTCTGCCTTCTTTCGGCGACCTGACCCGGAAACACCAGTGATACGATCAGTGGGAACAGCGCGAGCAGATAGGAAAATCCAAGGAGAATAGTCATCGCGGTCTCTCTCTACATAGTGAGTTGTCGATCACCCTCGAGGAAACACACCTTTACTACAGGACCTAAACTATCGGCGCGGCGCTAGCGGCAAGTTTGGTCAGGGCCGCAACTACTCCGGTGACTTGCTCTATGACACTCGCAGCGTTCGCGGCCTGAGACTGACCCTGATTCAGGATTTGAGTAGCGTTCTCGACCGCATTGACCGCGTCATTGTATTCCTGGCTTGTTGGATCAGGCTTTTTGTCAGCCAGGTTGGTGAGCTGGGTAGACAAACCTTCCAGCTGACTCGTCAATTGCGCATTGTGAGTCTGAGTCTGCTGGTGAAACTGCAACGTCTGATGGATGAGCTTGGGCAAACTGTCAGGATCAGATAGTCTTCTCGGATTCGAAGTGGTTGTCATAGCGTTCTCCTTTTGGCCGGCTCACCCGGCGTAGTTAGTTAAACTATTGCTTTGCAGACTTGGCGTTGCTGCTGGCTTCTTGCGCGGCCGAGAAAAAGTTCTCGATGTCTTCGAGACTAAAGCTGTTGTTCTGTAGCGCCAGCTGAAAGGCCGCATCCGCCTTGATGCACGCGTCGGCGCTTTTCCTAATCGCCAGGAAGGTGGTGCGGGTTTCTTCCAGATTTTGTTGACCAAGCTGGTACGTGCTGACACCGTCGGATCGAATGAGTCGATCGCGCGGATTGGATTTGATTGCGACTGCCGACACCTTCATCAGATTCCCTGCGGTGCTTGCGAAACGCGCCCCAAAGGTCGTGGGCTCACCATTGTTCGCTGCAGCGTCGAACTCATTCCCGATGTATCCGCATATGATGGGTACCGCGTTGTTCTGCGCCATAACCCCTTCGGCCTTACGAATCGCGCGGGCCTTAATGCGGTCGAGGTATAGCTTTTCAAAGAATTGAAAGGCCTTGGTAACAGCGGTGGAAGCCGCATCGCCGAGCGAAGTCCCGGGAACTACCTTCGGGAGGTCTTTCAAAGTCGCGCCTACCGAGTCAGTCGCTTTGTTCACCTCGTCCGAGTTGTTGGCTTTCAGGATGGCGGTCAGAGTCGTTCCATAGGTCTTCAATTTTTGAGACCCGCGAAGAACGTCGGTATATTGTGTTTCCGAATAGCCGTCCGCGAGATGCTGGAATCCGCAATTTTGCTCTGCCGGGCTGCACGTCTGAAGATTGGCACCGACGCCACTGATTCCTGGAACATCAGGAATCCGATAGAGAGCCTCATTCATGGCGACGGTCTGATCCTTCATCTTCTGAAGCTCGGTCGATGAGGCGTCGCCGAATTTGGTGGCCGCAGCTGCGAATTTAGAAGCAGCGTCGCGCTGCGCGGCAGTCAGCCCGCATCCGCTCACGCTCAAGAGAAGAAGCACACACCAGAGCGATCCGGTGATTCGACGGTTCATAGACACCTCCGAGTTTTCAAATAAGCGGGCGTTCAATCGCACTGAACAATTTGTTCATCCAAGATTTGGCGAAGAGCTGCCTCGCTTCGCGGATCGATGGGGCGTCTTTGCCCCGCCGAATCGATTAGGTCGGAGAGCGCAATGGAAGAGGAAAGCGGTCGGGTCGGAGTCCCTCAAGTTCGGCGACGGATTTTCCTGTAATCAGATCGGCGACGGCGCGGCCGACCGCCGGCGCAATCGCAAAGCCGTGGCCGCTGAAGCCGAGCGCGAGGAATAACGCCTTCAGATGCGACACCGCGCCGATCAGCGGCAGCTCATCGATGCTGGTCGCCTCGAGCCCGCACCAGGCGCGCTCGATGCGCTGGTGGGCCAGCGCGGGAAGCACGGCGCACGCGCCGTTCCAGTTTCCCTCGATGCTTTTGGTGCGCAACCCATAGCTATCGTCGACCAGATCACCGAGCCATCTGCCGCCGAGCAGAAACGCTCCCGAGGGTAATTGTTACAGCGATAATTTACGTCCCAGCGAACTCAACACCGGTGCCAATGAGTTCGAGGGCGCGGGCGTCGATAGAATCATTTGCAATGGCTCAATCCGTATCGGCAAATGAAGCCCCGCATCCGCGGCGAGGCCGATGCTCCATGCGCCCGCGGCGAGGACCGTTATCTTTGCCTCGATGGCATCGCGCGTGGTCTTCGCTCCAGTGATTCGACTGCTGGTCATGATGAGCGAGTCGCATTTGGTGTTGGTCCAGTAGCTCGCACCGTGGCGTTGCGCTGCCGAGGCGAACCCTCGCGTCGTTAAAACCGGATCGGCGTAGCCATCGGCCGCGCTAAAGCTACCCGCTATCGCATGAGGAGTGATGCCCAGCGCAAGCTCCCGCACCTGATGCTGATCGACGAGGATCACATCACTCAGCCCGTTGAGGTGCTGCCGCTCGACGAAGGCTTTGAGGCGCACGGCATATGCCTCGCTCTCCGCGCGTAGTCGCCGATTTCATAGCGTACCAAGGGCATGATGCGATTCTGCAGCGTGGTTACCAACACGCGTCCTGGCGCTCCGGGCCGCGCCGGATTGCCTGCGTCATCGACCACCTCGACGATCACGTGCTCGGCGTTGATGTGATAGCTGCCGGCGGGACATTCCCAGGCGAGGAAAGCCTCGGTCGAGCCGTAGTTGTCGGCGACCGCACCGCCGAAGGTGCGGGTGAGCTTTTCGCGCAGCGAATTTCCTTAATCGATCGTGCATCGAGGTTAGGTCGGGAACTTATCGAGCATCCGTCGCTCGTAGCCGAGAAGTCCTAAGGCAAGAGTCGCAACTAGAGTGATCGCCGCTACAACCATGAGGACCTTTTTCAATGAGCTCGACTTATATTCAGCGCTTACCTCATGATGACCCGGTGTGAGCGAAGTACCTATAAGACTCGGCGATACCATAAACGCAGGTTGTTCGTGTCCATCGACGATTACGTGCCAATTCGGATGATAGGTGACCTTGAACACAAGCACGGCAGGGAAGTTGGTGGTGACCCTCGCGCTGAGTGAATCCGGCGTCACTACCTCGTCGGTGATCAGTCCGAGTTGATCGGGCGTCTCCACTGCCGGACTCTGGTTCAGCAAGGTGGCGAGGTCGAGCCGCGATCTATTAGTGGATGAAAAATACGCGATGAACCGGGCCGCCGCGGGATCCTCGCTTCTCATCCAATTACTATTCGAGTCAAAGAGGTCCTCACTGAAGCCCATCTTCTCCACTCGAGTGACTTGGCCTAACTGCAGGTAGCCGCCGGAGTCCACCTGGTAGAGAACATAGCGTGAGGTGCTCACGATCTCGCGATAGAAGTCCGGCAGCTTCAGGTTCGGCGGTGCGATGACGTATCGTATGTTGAACAAACGACAAATCGGCAACGACGGAACGTTAAGCTTCCAAAGGAGGGGGGCGTTGAGCGATAGCGTTTGCCATGGCATTACAGTCGCAAACTGCTCTATCGGTAAGAGATCGTAAACGCGGATCCCGCCAAGGCTCATCCACGAGCCCCAATTTCCCCTCGTGCCGGCATACACTCGACCGGGCGGGAGCGTTTTCAGAGTGGAAATAATCTGCGCCAGCTCTCCATCGTCTTTCAGAACCTGGTCAGTCAGGTCCATGGCATCTGCTGCCGGCCGATAGAAATTCCAGCGCTCCACCAGCATAGGAGAATAAAACACCAGCATTACGAACAGCGGGAGGAACGCTGATAGTCTCCTGGGGATAGAGCGGAAGCGCAAACACCTCCAGATAAATTCTCCCGCGAGCCCGGCGAGGAGAATGGCGCCGAAGTCCACTCCCGATACGAATCGGAAAAGGGGCAGAAGATCTATCAGCGGCAGGTGGTGCGCGGCCAAGCTGCGAAGAGGACCGGGAATCAGCAGGGCCATCCAGGTAGCAAGCAGCGTCAGCGCGAATATGGCGGCCTGGCTGCGAGTCAGCAGCGCATACGCGATACCGACCACGACCAGAGAAGTGATTACCGGCAAGCGATTGTGGTCAAAGAAATTCCCGTCAAGAACGATCATCAAGTGCTTTGCGGTAACAGGAAACTTCAGCCCGAGGAGTCTCAGGCGCGCCAATTCCGCCAGCAGCGGAGTTGGCGTCGTCATCGCGATGGGGTGTCCCCGAATTGAAGACGGAAAACTGCGGTTGAGATACCGATTCTGGCTTAGAAAAGGAATCGTCTGGTAGGCGGTAATTAGCGCAGCCACGATCGCAACAATCGCCAACCTTGCCGCCGGACGAACCATTTGGGTCAATGATTCCCGGAGACCGCGACCGAGGCTGAGGCGGTTGGCAATACCGAGCAAAAAAACCAACGCGATCACTATCGTGAAGATATACGCATACAGCAGATCCGATAGCACCAGTGCGGAAGTTGCGACAATTGCCGCGCTGAATCCGCGCCCATACCAGATCGCACGTCGGACGCAAGCTGTACCGATGAAAATCAGATGCATCGCACACAATTGCGGAAACATTCCGAAGCCCTGCCAGAGGTAGTTCTTGTAGTCGAAGCCGAAATCAAGCCGGCACGAGAGCATGGAAGAAACCATTGCGCCGCTGGCCGCTGCGACGGCTGAAAACTCCATCTTTCGCATCGACCAGTAGACAGTCAGTGGAAAAGTCAGCATCAGAAGATAACGGACAAGATTCAGCAATCGAATCAGACTGACGTGTCTGAGAAGTAAAAGATGTAAGCCGACTACTACGAGATGCGGTAAATTCTGGTAGTAGAAGAATTGCGGAAAGCCAAGCTCCAGCTGGGGCAGCCAGTGATCGAATGGATTGTCGCCGGCGAAAATGGCCTGCTCCGCTCGCTCAATCATCAGATAGTGGAAGACCTGATCGTTGTCACCCGGAGTCACATGTTGCACTTCCGCAAAGAGCGCAATCGCGTTGAAGATGCAGGCAAGAAAGACCAGCGTCAGGACCGCGAAGCCCGATGGCGTAGAATCATCAGTCGAGTGATCCGGCAGTTCACCCCACCGACCAACCGTCGGCTCAGAAATCATCGGATGTGAAGCATCTTGCGGCGTCGGAGTTCACCGGATTCCTGAACTATTGCGGCGCGTGCGTATCCACCGAGGCCAAGGCGTTCGCGGCATGAGGCTCGGATAAGCCCGCTCTCGACTACAGGCTCTTCACGAATTTGATGAGCAACTCATTGACCTCGCGCGGACGCTCCTGCTGCACCCAATGGCCGCATCCGGGGAGAATGTGCGAGCCACGCAGACCGGGCAGCGTCTTGTTGAAGTTGGCGATCGCCGCACCGCCCCATCGCGTCGGACCGTCTTTCTCTCCTCCGATGAAGAGCGAAGGCACCGTAATGGGTCGCCACGTGAACGCTGCGAGATCTTCCCAGTCGCGATCAACGTTGCGATAGCGATTGAGCCCGCCGCTCAGGCCGGTGCGCTCAAACTCGGTCACATAAAATTCCAGATCGTCGGCGCTCAACCACGGCGGCAATTTTTCCGGAACCGGCAACCGATCCCGCAGCTTGCCGCCCGCCGGAATTGTCGCCATTGTGCCCCCGGTCGGCGGCGGCGCGTCGCCCGAGGCCGCATAGTAGAAGCCGAGCAGCCATCCGCGCACGTCGGGCTCGATTTCGGCCTCGGCGCGGCCCGGCTGCTGGAAATAGTTGATGTAGAATTCCTCTTTGCCGCCCATGATTCGGAACGACTCGGTGGGGCGGCGCGTTCCGCGTGGCGAATACGGAACGCTTAGCAACGCCAGCGCCGTGAAGACGTCGGGCCGCAGCAGCGCGGAGTTGGCTGCGATCGGCGCACCCCAGTCATGTCCCATAATGATCGCGCTCTTCTCGCCGAGCGCCTCGACGAGGCCGAGATTGTCGCCGACATGCTTCATCATGCGGTATGCGTCGACTGCCGCCGGCGCCGACGATCGCCCGTAACCTCGCACATCGATAGCTACGGCGTGATATCCCGCATCGGCGAGCGCATGCAGTTGATGGCGCCATGAGTACCATGACTCGGGAAAGCCATGGACCATCAGCACCAGCGGTCCCTGCCCTGCCTCGACGAGATGGATACGAATGTCGTTCGAATTGACGACGCGATGTTTCAGCTCTGCCATCGGAATAGTTCCTCTTACGATGCGCGCAGTCAGTTCCAACGCGCCCGCGGGTTGTTGCGCATCCTTGCACAATCGCGACGGGGTGGACTATCTCAGAAGCTGCGAGCTGATCCTTCAAAGGAGACCGCCGATGCCTAACGCCAAATTCTTCGCCGATAGTCCCGCCGAAGTTGGATTGAATCCGGACAAGGTACAAGCGCTGATGGATCGCGCCGCGCGCGAGGTTAAAGAGGGAGTCCTTCCCGCCTGCCAGGTCGCGATCGCGCGCAACGGCAAAATCGCCGCGATGCAGACCTTCGGCCGCGCGGTTCAAGGCGGCGTCGACAAGCCGGCCACCGATGAAACGGTTTTCGTCGCGATGTCCGCGACCAAAGCGATTACTTCCTCGGCGCTGTGGCTGCTGATTCAGGAAGGCAGGATCAGTCCCGCCGACAAGATGGTGAAGTATGTGCCCGAGTACGGCACCAACGGCAAAGAGCCCACCACCATCGAGCATCTGCTGATTCATACTGCGGGAATTCCGACCGCGCCGGGATCATTCAAGGATTGGGGCGATCACAAGCGGCGGCTGGAACGCTTCGCGCAGTGGCGTCCGATCAATCCTCCCGGCGAGAAGTTCTTCTACCATGTGCACGCGAACTACTGGCCGATCGCGGAGGCGATCGAGCGCATCACCGGCAAACGTCTCGGCGACTTTGTTCGCGAGCGAATCGCCGAGCCGCTGGGACTTCCCGACTTGCGCATTGGACTGCCGCGCGCGATTCAACCTCACATGGCCGATGTGAAATGGGTCGGCGAGCCCGCCAAGGATGAGGAGTATCAGAAGCTGGGAATCACGCCTCCGCGCGCGGCGCTCGGATCCATCACTGAAAGTGCGATCCTCGAGATGAACGATCCCGAAATGCGCGAGACCGATTTTCCCGCCGGCGGCCTGATGACCACCGCGGGCGACATCGCGCTGTTCTACCAGGCGTTGCTCAACGACGGCAAAGCTTACGACGGCACGCGCATTTGGCAATCCGACATGCTGCGCGAGGCGCGCCGCATTCGCAGCGGCAAGCTGATCGATCCTGCACGCGGCATCACCGCGAATCGTGCGCTCGGAATCGTCATCGCGGGTGACGATGGCAAGGCAAATCTGCGCGGCTTCGGTCGGACCAACTCGCCCGAGGCGTTCGGGCATCCGGGCTTCGGTGGCCAAATCGGATGGGCCGATCCGGCGAGCGGAATCTCATTCGCGTATCTGACCAACGGATACGATCGCAATGATTTGCGCGAAGGCAGACGCGGCGTTGCGGTATGCAGCCTCGCGGGCGCCTGCCGCGATTAGGATTATTTGGCGGCGGCGCTCGACGCGCCGAGATTGAACACGGTGGCGGCGCGGACGAGATCGATCAGCATGATCTTTTCCGCGACCAGCTTTCCGTTCTGCTGATTGGTGATAGTGATCGCTCCGCGAAACCGATCGCCGAGAATCCTCGCGTAGTCGCGCAGGTCGCTCTCCCAGAAATTGTTGCGATCCGCGGGCGCGAGCTGGTCGGCCTTCGGCAGACGCGCCAGCACGATAGCGAGGCGCTCCGCAGGCATGGTGCGGTCGACGAACATGTCGATCTGTTGAGCCTTGAGGTCGGGCGGCGAGAATTCCATGTCCGGCTTGCCCCAGATTGATTCAATCCCTGCCAGCGCCTGCCCGAAGTCGCGGGTCGGCTTTTCGATGTACGGCGTTTCCAGGCAAATGCCGAAAGTCTTGCGCCCGTCGTCGGCACTCGAGAACCAGAGCTGTAATGTGCGACCGTCCTTGAGCACTGTCGTGATTTGATTGAAGGGGACTTCGGTTAAGCCGCTCGACTTGACGTTGTCGAGGAGGTAGCCGCCGACATTGAGCGGCATCTTTTTTCCGTAGTCGCCCTGGTACAGCCCCTCGAGCGCCTGATTGTCGAGCGCCTCGGTGTCCCGAAGCGGCATGTCGAGCGGAACACTGGCGACGCGCATCCGATCGGCAGCCGCGGCGAGGTGTGCGAGCGGCGGCATCGCGAGCAGCAATCCACATACACAACCTGCGAGCAGGTGCTTCCGCCGGATCAACGAGATTGTGCGCTGGACGAGCCTGTCACTTCGAGGCATCGATCGTTTCGGCCTTCGCCGCGCCGGCAGGTGCGTCATTCATAGCCTTGCGCACGATGGGGCAGCTGCCGCTGGAGCGGCAATACGCGGGAAATGTGCCGCTCGCGAGCGCGCGACGGATCTCCTGCAGCGCCGGGCCGTTGCGCGCATCCTCGATGAACTCCTGCGGTGAACGATTGCCGCGCTCTTTCCAGCGCGCGATGGGTTTGCGCCCGAAGCAGCATGGAAACACGCCGCGATTGAGGACATACAGGCTCTTCCACGGCTCGCTGCATAGCGGCTGCTTCCCTATCGGTCCGTGGTTCGCGCTGAAACCCCGCCAATCGAGGTAGAGACTTATGCCCAATTCATCCGCGGCGGCCTGCGCCTCGTCCGCAATCGCATCGAGCTCGGCGAGGGCCATCACTTCCTTTTCGTAATCGAAGACGAAATCGTCGCGCTGCTTGATAGTGCCGTCGAGGTCCATGCAAGCCTCGCGATGGAGGCTCGCGAGCTTCACCCGATCGACACCGACCGAATGCATCAGGGCGATGAAGTCGCACACCTCGTGCTGGTTGGACTGCATCACGAGGAAACTGGCAGTCACATGTGGAAGGTTGCGATGGAGTTTCTTATCGCGGCATAGTGCGCGCAGATTCGCGATGATGCGGTCGAAGCTGCGGTCGCGATAGCGCGCGAATCCCGCCGCGGTTGCGGAATCGATCGAGACGTAAACCGTCAGGTTGCGGCCCAGTAGCGCTTCGCGAGTTTTGCGATTTAAAGTCGTTCCGTTCGAGGTGAAGGAAAATATGCGGCTGTCATCGGCGATCCGGTCGACGATTTGCGGAAACTCCGCCTGCATCGGCGGCTCCCCGAAGCTGCAATCACTTACATGCTTGGCGACCGATAGATAGCGGTCGAGACCCTCAAGGAATTTGAGGTCGTAGGTCGGCGCGCCATGCTCCTCGTCCTTGACAAATTTCCATGAGCAATAGACGCACGGTTCCGCGCTCGCGATGTTGCAACGGGTCGCGATAGTGATGCGCAAGAGCGGCGGATACGAGCGCATGATGACGGCGCCCGCCCGATATTCCTCCTCGTTAAGGATCGCGTTGGCCCGCATCACCTCAATGTGTCGATGCCGCGCGGAATCGTTATGCCATACGATGCGGCGCAGCATCACGCCGAGCTCGCGGGAATCATGCGTTGCCTGGGTATAACGTTCGACGTCTAACTCGATCTGCTCACTGTGCAACGATCCGAGATCGATGCTGTACCAATGCCAACCTACCGCGATTTTGCATTCGATTGCTGACTGATTGTTGATGTTCAGCCTTCCCGCAGCCGCACGTCCCAGATGCAGTGCGAGATAGCGCTGCGCCTGGGGTCGATGCAACACGAAGCGCGGACGTGTCCACCAAAACGGTCCCTCGCCGTCATGCTCAAGCGGATAAAATCCCGCGCCGGTCGGCTCGCCTTGACTGCCAGTAGTCACGAAAAATGATTCCGGCGGCGAATCGCCCATCGGTCAGCGCGCCGCTCCTTCGAGCGGACAATGGCAACTGCCGGCCCCGCTTCCATTGCCGACCAGCGCGCCGCATTCGGTCTGCTCGTAAGTCAGGTTGTTCGGATCGCGCGGCCGATCGATCGGTAGAGGAACTTCCGTTACGCCGATGGTGGGATTACCCGGGTTGTGGCTGGTGACGAACTGCGACCGCGATATGCTGCCCAGCAGCGTATCGCTCGGATCGAGGTTATAGCCGGGTCTACTCGTCGGATCGCATCCACCATTGCACGCGCCGGATTGTCCCGCGGAGCATCCCTGGTTGTTGCTCGATCCTGACGAAAAAGCGGCATTCTCCCCTGCCGGAACTACATCGATCCAGCCCAGGGTTGGGTCGATCGAGCTCGTCCCGATGATATTGGCCCGCAGGTCGCGATTGGATGACAGGGTCAACAGGCCCGCCGAGCTGATCGGACATCCGCAGCACGCCTGCATTTCCTGATCGTCATCGAAGACATAGATCATCGCGCAGACCGGATGCTCTTCGGTTGAAAAGAGGCCGCCGCCTGGGCCGCCGTTGGGATTTACCAGCCTTACAATCGCATCATTTTGCGGAACCGCCGCGCAGGGGCTCATCGCTACGGGGCCGCAACTGCCCAAGGGACTCACTACCACTGCGACGCCGGGCCCGGGATCGCAAACCGGCGCTTCGAAGTCGCTACCGAAAGCAAATCCGCCATCCGCGGCATACGCACACACGGCGGTGTACGGTGTGCTGTCGGAGGCGAGGGCCACGGAGTCGCCAGTTGCCGTAGCGAAGGCGATGGCGCCTCCGGCGGCTCCGGCTTCCGCGGTCGCGTCTTCGGATGCGGACGCATCGGCGACCCCGCCGTCCAGCGCAAGGACCTCGGCTAAACCATCATCGGACGCAATGCCGTTCCCCGTGGCGTTAATATAAGCCTGCACCTGGGACAGGCTGTCGTCGGTCGCGGTCGCGGTCGCGGAACTCGAATCCACCGCAAGTGAGTCCGCTTCGGCATCGTTGGTGGCGTTGGAGGTGGCCGAGCTGGTGCTTCCGTCGGCTTCTGCATAGGCAGTACTCGAGGTGGGGCCGGTCGCATTTGCGGTCGCGGCGCCGCCGCCGTTCGAAATGCTCTGGCACAGGTCGCTATCGATATCGGTGTTGGCCTGGTTCCCGGTACAACTTGCCGTTTGCGCGGCCGCGTTTCGTACCGCGCCGATCGCAAACAAGCAAACTGCGGCAAGGATCAACACCGCGCGCCGCGCTTGATGAGTCATCGAATCCCCCGCACCTTATGATCAAACCGGTCCCAGCGACTTTGTGTCGGCGGCGACGCTAACAAAGTTTTCGCGCGATCACAATTATCCTTTGCCCACAGTTCGTAGGATCGCCGCTTCGGCAAAAAAATACCGAGGCGCGATTCGCTTACGCCTCGGCCCTACGATTCGGAAAATATTCGCGCCTATCCGGTGGCGCTGACCGGTGTCGTACATCCGCCAGGATTCGTGGCCCGCGGGCAATTAGCGGTCGAACACGTTGGAGTCCAGCGACCGCGCTCCATCGTGTGAGCGGCGAGGCCGCGCCGACGGATTTCCGGCACTTTCCCATAAACTGCCAAAGCAATAGATATTTACCAGCGAAACCCCAAGCCGGATCTCGATTTGGCGTAATCGGTCTAGGTAACGCCGAGGCCTAAATGTTTGCTCCACTAACGCTCGAGGCAAAGTCTCCGGTGGCGCAGCGTTCCAAAACTGCGACGCTGGCGCATAGCGCGGGCGCGGATGCGGCCTACGCGGACGAACGCGACTCCGAGTCGACGACCGGGCTTGGATGGGATTTGAGCCGCATCGCGATCTATTCCAGCGCCGAAGGACAGCCTCAGGTTTCGCGAAGTCCCGCGTCGCGTAGAATCCGATCGCTGCAGCCGAAACTCAAAGTCGGCGCAGTCAACGATCCATTGGAGCACGAGGCCGACCGCGTCGCGGATCAGGTGATGCGCTCCGCCGATCCCCGCGCAACCATGACCTCAGCTCCGCCGCAAATCAGCCGCAAATGTGAGAGTTGTGAGGAGGAGGATAAAGAGCTCCGAAGAAAGCCGGCCGGACCGCAAGCCGACGGCGTTGAAGCGTCCTCGCAAGTGCATGAGGTCCTGCGGTCCCCTGGCCGACCGCTCGATTCCGCGACGCGCGCATTCTTCGAACCGCGCTTCGGATACGAT
>Ga0335081_10015512_pt1 | contig 12318 bp, 9 predicted proteins | sample Lox_Sample_35_FD_206713 | JGI IMG/M metagenome (GOLD analysis project Ga0335081, IMG submission 206713) | Soil microbial communities from Loxahatchee National Wildlife Refuge, Florida, United States - Lox_Sample_3.5 | ecosystem: Environmental > Terrestrial > Soil > Wetlands | place: USA: Florida... | reverse complement strand
GAACACAGCATATTCAGCTTGGCCGGAGCGATGGAAGGTCACGCGATAAATCGGACCGGTAACGGCATTGGTCGAGCGCTCCAGGGAAATGGTTTCGTAGGGCAGGTTGGTGCGTAACGCTTCCACTCGGTCGGCGGACAGATGTCCCAAGTACAGCGGTTTATAGACGGCGGGCACATTGGTGACAATGTCCGGCGCAAAAAAAACCAGAGGTTTTTGGGTTTCCGAGTTGGTTCCCCGGGAACAGGCGCCGAGCATCACGACCATCACAAGCAAAGCGCTGAGGAACCCGACCCAGACCGGATTTGCGCGGAACATTCTACAATCATTTGTTTTCAATCTGACATTTGGCAGAGCAGAATTTTTGCCAATCCTTCAGGCGGATAAGCGAGGCGGGACCAGCGACCCTGGCCGGTCGAATGTTTCAAAAACCCAATAAACAAGCCGGTTTGATTGCGCTTGACGATTTAAGGCAAAAAACCTAATATATCTGTTCAAGAACGGTAAAGTTTGCTGGTTAAACCAGCCGCGAAGTCGGAGATGCTTTAATCTGCCGACTTTTTTGTTCGCCGGGCAGGAGGCGTGCCGAGCGTATGAATGCGGAATTTTTGACAGTTTTGGAATTCTGGGAGCGCGAAAAGGGCATCAATCGTGATGTCCTGGTCGGCGCTGTCCAGGAAGCCTTGTTGTCGGCCGCCAAAAAGGCCGTCGGCCCGGCGCGCGAATTGCGCGTGGAAATTGACCAGCGGAGCGGGGACATCAAGGCGTTTGCCAAGCTCATCGTTTCCGACAAGATCATGTCCAAGCATGACCAGATTTCCGTCTTCGACGCGCGCCGCCTCAAACCCGACGCCCAGATCGGCGACGAAATCGAAAAAGAGGTCACGCCGACCGGTTTCGGGCGCATTGCCACCCAGTACGCCAAGCAGGCGCTCATGCAGAAAATCCGGCAGGCGGAAAAGGCGCTTATCTTCACCGAATTCAAGGACCGGGTCGGCGACATCGTCAGTGGCACCGTACGGCGATTTGAGCGTTCGGACGTGATTCTGGATTTGGGCAAATACGAGGCGCTGCTGCCAAACCGTGAACGCGTGCCCACCGAGGAATATCAGGTCGGCGAACGCATCCGCTGTTATGTCAAAGCCGTCGAACAAGGCCCGCACGGCCCCGAGATCATTTTGTCCCGCGCCGATCCGCGCTTCGTTATTAAACTCTTTCAGCTCGAAGTTTCGGAAATCAACGATGGCACGATTGAAATCAAAGGGGTCGCCCGGGAACCGGGTTTTCGCACCAAAATGGCGGTCTATTCGCGCGACAACAAGGTGGACCCCGTCGGCGCCTGCGTCGGCATGCGCGGCCAGCGCGTGAAAAACATCGTTCGCGAACTTAACAACGAAAAAGTGGACGTGATTCCCTGGTCGCCGGATGTCCGGACGTTCATCACCAACGCGCTTGCGCCGGCCAAACTCAAGAGTTTTGAGGTGGATGAATCCGGTAAGCGCGTCAGAATCCTCGTGGCGGAGGATCAACTGTCGCTGGCCATCGGCAAGCGCGGCCAGAACGCGCGCCTGACCGCCAAATTGACGGGCTGGGAAGTGGACATTGATGCCGAGCAGGTCGTCACGAAGGGTTTTGAGGAGAAGGTCGCTGAAGCGGTTGAGTCGCTTGCGGCCATTCCGGGGATTACGCGGGAACAGGCCGATGCGCTCGTTCATGCCGGGCTGACACGGCTCGAGGATTTGCTGTCGGCGGATGAAGGCGATTTGAGCAGCATCCCGCAGATCGGCGAAAAGGCGGCGGAGATTTTGCAAGCGGCGCGGGCGGAAGCCGAGCGCAAGAAAATCCAGCTTGACGGGGTTGACCCGGCCGCCGCCGCCGTCTGATGAACACTTGAGTTTTATGACGCAGACCGAAACAGCGTTGGGAAACGCGCGTTAGCCATGATGGCCTTTCGCACATTCCGGTCGGCAGCGGTGAAAATTTATGCCCGTTCGCATATACGATATCTCGAAGAAACTTGGCCTGGAGAACAAAGCGATTCTCACCAAGGCCAAGGCGCTGGGCATTGCCGCCGCCAAGGTTCCATCCAGTTCGCTGGATAAAATCACCGCCGAATGGCTCGAAGAGGAGCTGTTCAAGGATCATCCCGAGATTGCCGCCAAATTCAAGGCCACGCCGGCCCCCGCCGTTGAAACGCCCAAGCCGCCGCCCGTCGAGGATAAAATTGTCGTCATCACTGCGCCGCCACCGCCGCCGCCGCCGCCACCGCCGGAGGTTAAGCCACCACCACCGCCGGTCATTGAGCCGCCCAAGCCGCCGCCACCGCCACCCAAACCCGTCGGACCCAAGATCGGCGATAAAGTCGGGTTTATTCAATTACCGCACAAACCGGCGCCGAAAGTCGGCGACAAGACCGGCACGACAAGATTCATGTCGAAAACCGCCCCGCCGGCCAGGCCGGCAGGCAAACCCGCCGCGCCGGCGCCGCACCGAGAGGAGCGCAAAGCACCGGCTCCTGCGCCACAGCCAAAATTTGTGGCCCCGGTAAGCGGCGAGGTCATCGTCATCAAACCGCCGATTGTCGTCCGCGAACTGGCCGCCCAGCTCAAGCAAAAGCCCTTCAAAATCATCGCCGATTTGATGGAGCTGGGCGTGTTCGCCAATGTGAACCAGGCGATCGACGAAAAAATCGCCCAGCAGCTTTGCGCCAAATACGGCTTCCGCTTTGAAGTGGAAAAGCGCGAGCGCGGCGGCGGCGTCGTGCACGCACCGGTCAAGAAAGTCGAACTCGACGTCGAGGACAAACCGGAGCAGCTCAAACCGCGCGCGCCGGTCGTCACCATCATGGGCCATGTTGACCACGGCAAAACGACGCTGCTCGACGTCATCCGCCAATCGAACGTTGCGGCGGGCGAAGCCGGCGGCATCACGCAGCACATCGGCGCTTACACCATTTCCGTGCCACATCCGGAACGCAAAAAGGAATTGGCGCAAATCACGTTCCTCGACACGCCTGGCCATGCGGCCTTCAGCTCGATGCGGGCGCGCGGCGCGAACGTTACCGACCTGGTCGTGCTGGTGGTGGCCGCCAATGACGGCGTGATGCCCCAGACGCTGGAAGCGCTCAACCACGCCCGGGCTGCCAAAGTCCCGATTCTGGTCGCCGTCAACAAGTGCGATCACCCGAATGCGAACCCGATGAAAGTGCGCCAGCAATTGCAGGACAAAGGGCTGGTGCCGGACGATTGGGGCGGCGACACGATTTTCGTGGACGTTTCGGCGCTCACCAAACAAGGCGTGGGCAAATTGCTGGAGATGATTCTGCTCCAGGCCGAGTTGCTCGAACTCAAGGCGAACCCGGACCGCCGCGCCAAGGGCAACATCATCGAATCCGGCGTCGAGCCGGGCGGGCCGACGGCAACCGTGCTCGTGCGCAAAGGCACGTTGCGCCTGGGTGATATCATTTTGTGCGGCGAGTTTTATGGCCGCGTCCGCGCCCTCATCAACGAGGAAGGCAATCGGCTAAAGGAGGCCGGGCCGTCGGTGGCCGTCAAAGTGCTGGGATTGAACGGCGTGCCGGAAGCGGGCCTGGAGTTCAGCGTGGTTGAGGATGAAAAGGCCGCGCGCGAACTGGCCGAACAACGCGCCCAGGAAATCAAGACGCAGGACCTGGAAAACCGTTCAAAGGTCACGTTGGAAAACCTGTTCGCTTCGCTGGCGGCGGCGCAAAGCAAGGTGCTCAAAGTGGTCGTCAAAGCCGACACGCAAGGCTCAGTGGAGGCCATTGTCGAAGCGCTCAAGAAAATTGAGGCGGAAAAAGTTTCGCTCGAAATCATTCACAGCGATGTCGGCACCATCACCGAGAACGACGTGGCCCTGGCGTCGGCGTCGGATGCCGTCATTCTTGGCTTTCACGCGCGGTTGGACAACACCGCCGCCGAAAAGGCAAAGCACGAAGGCGTGCAGATCAAGCTGTACGCGATCATTTACGAATTGATTGACCAGGTGAAGGAAGCCATGGCCGGATTGCTCGAGCCGGTCGTGAAGGAAAACGTCATCGGCGCGGCGGAAGTGCGGCAGATTTTCGAGTTGTCCAAGGGAGTGCCCGTGGCCGGTTGCATGGTCAGTAGCGGCCGAATTGTCAAAGGCCGGGTGCGCGTGCGCCGGCGCAAGGACGTCATTTACGAAGGCATCATGCAATCCCTGCGCCGGTTCCAGGACGAAGTCAACGAAGTCCGCGCCGGTATGGAATGCGGCATCCGCATTGAGGGTTACAGTGACTTTCAGGTCGGCGATACCATTGAGTGTTACACCATCGAAAAAGTGGCGGCCAAATTATGAAATCAGGCTCCAGGTTCCTGGGTCCGGGTTCTGGGGAACGGCAAGACGTTAAGCCCGGCCCCCGGACGCCAGACGCCAGACCCTAGACCCCAACTCTCATGCCCTCTCTGCGACTCCAACGCGTGCGCGAACTTTTGAAGCGCGAAATCGGCGAGGCCATCCGGCGTGAACTCCACGTCAGCGAATGCGGATTGATTTCAGTCAACGACGTGGACGTGGCAGGCGACCTCAAGTCCGCAACTGTTTTCATCAGCATTCTTGGCAATCCCGACCAACAGAAGCGCGGCTTTCAGAAGCTCAACGACCATCGTGTCCGCATCCAAGGATTGGTGGCCCGCGCCATCGTCCTGAAATACACGCCGAAGCTGAAGTTTGCCTTTGACGATTCCATCGTGCGCGGCAACCGCGTGCTCCAAATCATCGAGGAGCTGGAAAAAACCGCGCCGGATCGTGATACTGATTGAGTTGTGAAAAGTTATCCGAAATTCATTGACCGCATCCTCAATGCAGTCCGCAGTAGCAAAACTTTTTGCGTGGCCGGCCACATCCGGCCCGACGGTGATTGCGTCGGCTCGCAGCTCGGGCTGGTGCTGGCCCTGCGGAATGAAGGTAAAAAAGTCGTGTGCTGGAACGAGGATCCTGTCCCGCAAAAATACAAATTTCTGGATGCCGACGGGTTGTTCCAGCCGCCGAAGCGCGGCCTGAAATTTGACTGCGTCATTGCCACCGATTGCGCCAGCTTTGAACGGCTGGGCCGGGTCGGCCGGTGCATCGCCCAGCGGAAAATTTTCATCAATATTGACCATCATGAAAGTAACACGCGCTATGCCGACATCAACTGGGTCTCGGCGCGCGAGCCTTCCTGCGGTGAACTAATTTTCCGCCTGCTCAAAGTCGCGCGCTGGCCCATCACCAAACCGATCGCCGATTGCCTGTTTACTGCCATCTCGACCGACACCGGCTCATTTCAATATGCCACGACACGGCCCGGCACGTTCCACGCCGGCGCGGAACTCGTCACGCGCGGCGCGAACCTCGCGAAAATCTGCGACGAGGTTTATCAATCCTATCCGCTCTCGCGAGTCCGGCTCTTGAAACACATTTACAGCCGGTTCCGCCTGACGCACCACGACCAGATTGCTTATTTCTGGTTGAAGAAGGCCGATTTCGCCCGCGCGGGTTCCGACGACGACCAAACCGAAGGGTTGATTGACCATATCCGCGCCATTGCGCCGGTGGTCGTCGCTTGCGTCTTTGAGGAAATCGAGCCGGAACTCACGCGCCTCAGCCTGCGCTCGAAAAGCGACCGGGTAAACGTGAATGAAATCGCCGCGCAATTCGGCGGCGGAGGCCATCCGGCGGCCGCCGGCGCGCGTATTCCCGGCAAACCGCTTTCGGTTCAACGCAAGGTGATTGCTGCCGTCAAACGCGCGTTGAATTCGGCGAAATAGGTTTCATGCAAGAATTTTCCCCGCTCGACGGCGCGCTCCTCATCGACAAGCCTTCCGGCCCGACCTCGCACGCTGTGGTAGACGCCATCCGCCGGAAATTCGGCATCAAAAAAGTCGGCCATTGCGGCACGCTCGACCCCAATGCCACCGGCCTGCTTATCATCGTTCTTGGCCGCGGGACCAAGCTCTCGGAGAAACTCATGGGCGATGACAAGGTTTATGAAGGCGCCATTAAATTCGGCGTGACCACCGACAGCTACGATGCCGACGGCGAGGTTCTGGAAACGAAAACAGTGCCGCCGCTGACCCTGGAGCGGTTGAACGAAGCCGCCGCCGGGTTTATCGGTGACCAGATGCAAACGCCGCCGATGGTTTCCGCGGTCAAAAAAGACGGCGTGCCGCTCTACAAACTGGCACGCAAAGGCCTCGAAGTGGAACGCGAACCGCGGCTCGTTCACATTTACAATTTTCGCTTCACGAATTGCGAGCCGCCGCTCGGCCAATTTCGCATCGCCTGCACCAAAGGCACTTACGTCCGCAGCCTGACGCACGAACTCGGTCAGAAACTCGGCTGCGGCGCGCACCTGGCCACCTTGCGGCGCGTGACTTCAGGAAAATTCAACCTCGCGGACGCCGCGAAACTCGACGACGTTCTGAAAATGACGACGGCGGAATTGGAGAGGAGAGTGATTCCATTTTTGAAACTGGCCGCGGCATGAAGGCACCACGCTCCAACATCCAACAGCCAGAGAAGCACCAAATTCCAAACTCGGGGAAGTCTGACGGCAACGAGCGCGGTGTTTGGAATTTGAAGCTTGGAATTTCTCTGGTGCTTGGTGCTTGGATGTTGGAGCTTTGTTTTTTGTGAAAATCATCCACGCCGCAAACGAGTTGAAGCCGGCCGGACGCAAGGTTTGCCTGGCCATCGGTTTTTTCGACGGCGTGCATCTTGGCCATCAGCAAATCATCCGGCAAACCATCACCGACGCGCGTCAGCACGAAGCCATCGCGCTCGCGCTCACGTTCGACCGGCATCCGAACTCGGTCGTTGCGCCCGCGCACGTGCCGCCACTGATTTACCCGCTTTCGCAAAAGCTGAAGGTCCTTGAATCGCTCGGGACCGACGCGGCGTTGTTGATTCATTTCGACGAGAAATTCAGCCGGCAAACCGGGGAGGAATTTATCCGCCGGCTCGCATGCGATCTGGGAAAAATTCACAGCCTGTGCGTCGGCAAGGATTTTGTATTCGGGCGCCAGCGCAGCGGCGACGTTGCGTTGCTGGGAAAACTGGGAACCGAAATCGGTTTTACCGTTCATGGCCTGGCCGCGGTTTCACTCGACGGCCGGACGGTCAGCAGCACGCGCATTCGCGAGGCGATCCGCGTCGGCGAACTGGACGCAGCGAGTCAGATGCTCGGACGGCCTTACGCAATTTCCGGCCGCGTGGTGAAGGGCGACCAAGTGGGCCGGCAACTGGGTTTTCCCACCGCGAACCTTGAGGTGGCGGGTTTGATTCTGCCGCCGAACGGGGTTTACGCCGGCCTGACCCGAGTGAAGAAGAAGTCCTATCGCGTTGCCCTCAACATCGGTCTCCGGCCGACGGTGGCGGCGGCGGTGCGGCAACTGCGCGTGGAAGCGCACCTGCTGGATTTCAGCGGCAATCTTTACGGCGAGGAATTGACGGTTGAAATCGGCGGCAAATTGCGGGAAGAGAAGAAATTTGCTTCAGCGGCAGAGTTGGAGCGGCAGATAAATCGTGATATCGCCGCGTTGCGAGCCTCGGCATGATTAGGTTTATTGTATCATATTAGGACACAAGGATTTAAATGGTAGAAAACGCCTGTATTTGTTGCCCTTTGCGGCCTTCCGGGAGGTTACGGTCGGGTTACGATTATCCTTGAATTCCCGCCAGAACAGGGTAGGATGGCGGGGTGTCGGTCTTCTGGCGTTCTGGCGTTTGCTGTTCCTGGAGTTCAACGGGCAAAGTGAACAGTTGTCAGAACGGACGACGACCGGTTCGCGAAGCAGAATGCCCTGTTTCCCTGAACTAAAACGCCTTTTGCAGGTCTGATATTTATGGTGCACCGAAAGAATACGCCGCCAGCCGGCGCAGCGCGCAAGCGCAAGCATGGGAGCGGACGCAACGCGGGAGCAAAGCTTGCTCCGGCACGGCGGCGTTTTGTCGTTTCCATCGCTCGACGGGAACCACCCAAGTCGTTGGAAACCAATGGAAAAGCCAAATCGCATGCGGGTAATCTGCCTGTCGCTGGCGCGCAAAAAGTTCCGCCCGGCGGCAAGGCTACTCCGGCGGCACCCATTCAGTTGTCGGTGGATTTGACCGAGACGGTCAAAACGCTGCTCCACCTCGCCCAGGAGCACGGCTACATCACTTACGACGACATCAACGACATTCTGCCGGACAATCTTAATCCGGAAGACCTGGACGCGTTGCTGACCAAACTGCGCAGCCTGGACGTGGAAATCGTAATGGACCAGGCCGAAGCCGAACGCACCCGGCAACCCGAACCTGCCCAGCAGCAGGAAGAGGACGAGGACGCGCGGCTCGAAATTCTCGACGACCCGGTTCGCATGTATATGAACCAGATGGGCAAGGTTCCCTTGCTCACGCGCGAACAGGAAGTCGAAATCTGCAAACGCATCGAAGAAGCCGAGATCGAAATGAAACGCATCGTTTACAGCCTCGGCTTCACCGCGAAGGAACACATTGCTATCGCTGAAAAACTGTTGTCCGAGCCGCCGAAGGAACGATTCGACCGCGTGATCGTGGACAAGAAAATCGCCAATCGCGAAGGGCATCTGCGCGATTTGCGCAAGCTCATCAAAAAGGTCCACACCCTCGACCAGAAGGTGGACGCGAAATATTTTGGCTGGCAGAAGGCCCTGCAAAAGGGCCGCAAGGAAAAGTTGCAGCGCGAGTTGAAGAAACTCAGCCTCAAGCTGCAGGAATTGTTTCCCAAGTTTTTCTACAAACAAAAGGTAGTCGAGGAAATGATCGTCGTGGCGGGCAACGTCCACGAAAAATTCCAGGCGAGCCTGCGGCACATCCAGGAACTCGAAGGATTGCGCACCACCGCCGAACGGCGGGCGGCGTTGGAGGCCGAACGCGCCAAAATCCAGGTGCTCGAACAATTTGTGCGGATGCCCCGCGAGGAATTTTTCAAGGTGTTCAGCGAGTTGAAAGCCGCGGCGGATCGCGGGCTGAAAGCCAAGACGCACATGGCCGAGGCCAACCTGCGCCTCGTTGTGTCCGTCGCCAAAAAATACACCAACCGCGGCCAGTCGTTCCTGGATTTGATCCAGGAAGGCAACATCGGCCTGATGAAGGGCGTCGAGAAATTCGAGTATCGCCGCGGCTACAAATTCTCCACCTACGCCATCTGGTGGATCCGTCAGGCCATCACCCGCAGCATCGCCGACCAGGCCCGCACCATCCGGATCCCGGTGCACATGATCGAAATCATGAACAAGCTCTGGCGCGCGCAAAAGCAGCTCACGCAGGAGTTGGGACGCGAACCGACGCCGGAGGAAATCGCCGACGAAATGCACATGCCGGTCGCGCGCATTCACGCCCTGCTCAAGATGGCTCAACAGCCCGTGTCGCTCCACGCGCCTGTTGGCGACGACGGCGACGTGAGCGTGGGCGATTTCATCGAGGACAAGACCGCGGAAAATCCGTCGGAAGTCACCAGCTACAGCCTGCTCCGCGAAAAGTTGAGCGACGTGCTGACGACGTTGACCGAGCGCGAGCGTAAAATTCTCGAAATGCGCTTCGGTCTGCTTGACGGTTACGAACGCACGCTCGAGGAAATCGGCAAGATGTACAACGTCACGCGCGAACGCATCCGCCAGATCGAAGCCAAGGCCCTGCGCAAATTGCGGCACCCGACGCGCGTCCGCCATCTCCAGGGCTTCCTCGACACACCGGAGCCGGAAGTAAGTACGACGGCGTGAAAACCAATTGATGATTTATGATCTATGATTGACGATTTGGATGAGCACCGGGTGCCTGCAAAAATCGTAAATCGTGAATCGTAAATCATAAATTCGGCATGAAGGTTACTTACTACGGCCACGCTTGCTTTTCTGTGCAGGTCGGAAAACGCACGTTGCTTTTTGACCCGTTCATTTCGGGAAACCCGCTCGCCCAGGCCATTGATGTAAAATCAGTGCCGGCGGATTTCATCCTCGTCTCGCATGGCCACGATGATCATCTGGACGACGCGGTAGCCATCGCCAAACGCACCCGCGCGTTGGTCATTGCCAATTTCGAGGTCGCCAACTGGCTCGAACAAAAGGGCGCCCCGCGGGTGCACGGCCTGAATCACGGCGGCGGCTATTCCTTCGATTTTGGCCGCGCCAAATTCGTAAACGCGGTCCATTCCAGCACGATGCCCGACGGCACCAATGGTGGAAACGCCGGCGGTTTTGTCGTCGAAACGACCGGGGGGAATTTTTATTACTCCGGCGACACGGCGCTGACGTATGACATGAAGCTCATCGGCGAGGCCACTAAATTAAGGTTCGCGGCGTTGTGCATCGGCGATAATTTCACGATGGGCCCGGACGACGCCGTGAAGGCCGCCGAATTTGTGCGTTGCAACGAAATTCTGGGTGTGCATTACGATACGTTCCCGCCCATCAAAATTGACCACGCCGCCGCGAAAGAAAAATTCAGGGCGGCCGGGAAAGATTTGCACCTGCTGCAAATCGGCGAGACGCGTGATTTTTAAGTGGTGGCGGCCCCCGCGCCGCCATTTGCCAGCGACGAGGCGTCGCTTCCACCGGCTTTCAGTTATTCGGATCCACGATGTGCAGGTCAATGCCCGGTGCGTGGTGCAGGAAAAACTGCAGCACATCCGGACGGGTGAACTGCCACCAGCGTCGTTCGGTCGTGCCCAGCACGACGAGGTGAACGTTGTGCGCCCGGCAGAATTTTAAAAGCGCTTCACAAACGGTTTCGCTTTCCAGAATGGTGACGCTGCCGCCCAATTCGGTCGCCAACTGGACGTTTTGCATGAATTTGCGCTGTAAATCCGAGGGAATGCGTATCGGGTCCTCTTTTTTTCGGCGCACGTAAACCCCGATCCATTCGCGATTCAACCGCCCGGCAAGCCGTGATGCCGTCCGCAACAGCTTTGCCGTGGAGTCGGGATTGGTGCTGATGAAGACCGCGATTTTTTCGCTGACCTCCGCCGGCGACGCCACGCCGGCGCGTGGCCGCTGGTCCAGCGCGGCGGCCGTTTCGCGCAAGGCGAGCTCGCGCAGGGTGTTCAAATTATTTTCCGTGAAAAAATTTTCCAGCGCGGCGGCCGCGCGATCGGCCGGATAAATTTTCCCCAGCTTCAGCCGTTCGCGCAGTTCCTCGGCCGTCAGATCAATGTTCACAATCTGGTCGGCCTCGAGCACGAAGCGGTCCGGCACACGCTCGTGTACGTCCACGCCCGTCGCGCGCAGCACCGTGTCGTGCAGGCTTTCGAGGTGCTGAATGTTCATGGCCGTGATGATGTTGATGCCCGCCACCAGCAAATCGTGCACTTCGAGATAACGCTTCGGGTGTTGCGAGCCGGCCACGTTGGTGAACGGCAGCTCGTCAATAATACAAACCGTCGGATAACGTTTGAAAATGGCGTCCACGTCGAGCACCTCGACCGCGCTGTTTCCATGCGGCACCTTTTTCCGGGGAATAATCTCCAGCCCTGCCAGCAGCGCCTCAGTGTCCGCCCGTCCGTGCGTTTCGATCCAGCCGATAACCACGTCCACGCCCGCTTTTTTCAGGCGATGCCCCTCTTCCAGCATGGCGTAGGTCTTGCCGACACCGGCGGCGTGCCCGAGATAAATCTTCAATTTCCCCAGCCGGCTCTTCTCGATGAGCCGCAGGAAATCCTCCGGCTTCAGGCGGGGCGCGGCAGGCGGTTCCACGCCGGAAAGAAACTATTTTTGCGGCAACTGGTCGAGCGCGAAGTTCAAAGTCATCACATTTACACGCGGCTCGCCAAAAACACCGAGATCGCGGCTCTGCGTGTTTGCTTCCACGAGTTCGCGGACACGCTCCACCGTAAGACCGCGCGCTTTGGCCACGCGCGGGATTTGCAGTTCGGCATTTTTCAGGCTGATGTTCGGGTCCAGGCCGCTGCCGGAGGCGGTCACGGCGTCAGCAGGAACAATCGCGTTCGTCGCAAGGCCGTTGTCAGAGCGGTAAGTGGCGATGTTCTGGGTGATATTGGCCAGCAAATTGGACGAGGTCGGGCCGAGATTGCTGCCACTGGAACTGGTCGCGTCGTAGCCGTTTGAGCCTGCCGCCGACGGGCGTGGATGAAAATACTGCGCGCCGGTGAAATTTTGCGCCAGCAACGCCGAACCGCGAACCGCACCGGATTTGTCGACGAGCAGACTGCCGTTGGCCTGGTTGTGGAACAGCACCTGCGATACGCCATAAACGACGAGCGGATACAGGCCGCACAGGATGATGGCAAAGAAAAGCGTCGCGCCGATCGAGCGGCCGAAT
>Ga0335081_10015511_pt1 | contig 12318 bp, 18 predicted proteins | sample Lox_Sample_35_FD_206713 | JGI IMG/M metagenome (GOLD analysis project Ga0335081, IMG submission 206713) | Soil microbial communities from Loxahatchee National Wildlife Refuge, Florida, United States - Lox_Sample_3.5 | ecosystem: Environmental > Terrestrial > Soil > Wetlands | place: USA... | reverse complement strand
GCCGCGGCTTCGGCTACCACTCACCCGACGCAGTCATCGCCCTCGCGATGCTCACGCTCGCCGACCTCTGCCCATCCCTACCAGACCGGTGACACAACCCACGGATGCGTCAGGAGGTTCCGAAAAGGCCTCCAATGCGCTCAGACCTGCGCCGCGCCTCGCCGATTGGCGCGGGTCTCCCGCGACTTCGCGTCGATCCAGTCGTCGATGCGCTTCGACCAGTCGTAGAGCCAGGCGATCCGCTCGTCGTCGCCGGCGGGCACCTCGGAGGCAGGGACGAACCACATCCGCATCTGCAACATCCCGCCGATCGGCATCTCGCGCCAGAACTGGGTTGGGTACGCCGCGAGTCCGAGGCCCGTGTGGGCGGCGAACACGATGTCGGTGTCGCGGCCGGCGCGCAGCGCCGCCAGGGTGCCCAAGGGCTGGGGCGGGAGCACATGCGACATGCGCTCCGCCCGCGCGGCTGAGCGCCGCTTTCCCCGCCGGCGCAGTCGTTGGAGCGCGGAGCGCCGACGCTCGGGGGTGAAGTTGCCGCCCTCGGGGAACAGCAGCAACACCCCGCGCGGCCCGAGCTCGGTGGTGACACGCTCGATTATGTCCGCGGCCTCGTCGCGATTGGAACGATCGAGCATCGCCTGCGGGAGACGGTGCCCGAGGAGGTCGATGCACGGATCGAGCGAGAGGGTCTCCTTGAACACGACGCTCGGGCGGCGGCGGAAGCGCGACATCAGCTGGTCGAGCAGGAAAATGGTGTCGCCCGGGCCGGCGTGGCGGCTGAGGACGATCAGGGGTCGCTCGGACTCGAGGGCCGCCGCCGCATCGGTCGCCAGCTCCGGATCCACGTCGATGCCAACCGTCCGTCGTCCGGCGTCGGCAAGGCCGCCGACGAACCAACGGAGCAGCCTCCAATGGAGCGCCTGCCATCGGCGCGTGCGGACGAGTACGCCACAGCCGGCGCCAACCCACAGCGCCCCGCAGCCGACGAGCGCAGCAAGCTCGTAGCCGAAGTATGCGAGCGTCAACCGGGTCACGATCAGTGGCTGCGGACGCCGGGTGAACGCGCTCGCGAGCTTGCCGAGCACCAGGAGCAGCGGAGACGCGAGCACAACCCCCGTCGAGACGATCAGCCACAGGACTACGGTCACCGGGCGGCGGATCGAGATCGGCGGCATCAGGTCCGCACCAGGTATTCCCGCGAGGCTTCGTACGCGGAGTCGATCTGCCGCTCGACGGTGCGGGCGATTCTCCCCATCCGGAGCTGGCTGGAGAGGTCGTTGTAGGCAGGTGCCGCCGAGCCGCCGGTGGGGAGGACGTGGAGCTCCACGTCTGGGGGCAGCGAGTGCAGGTCGTGCGCGAAGCGATGCCGGCGCGCGACCTCGAACGCAACGAGGCCGACCTCCCACGGCCACCGCGGGGGCTTGAGGGGCTGCTCGAGGCGGCCGACCTGGAGCACGTAGATCCTGCCGGCTCCGAGCGTCACCGCCCGGCTCACGGGAATCGAGTTGACGATTCCGCCGTCAATGAAGTGCTCGCCGTCGACGCGGACGGGCGGCAGGATCCCCGGCACAGCACAGGAGGCCAGGACGACGTCGGCGAGCGGGCCGCTGTCGAACCAGTGCTCGGCGACACGCTCAATCGAGGCGGCCACGCACTGAAAAGGGACCGAGAGGTCCTCGACTCGCTCCACGGGGAGGACCGCGGTCAGCCGCTCGCGCATCTCGGTCAGCGACTGCAGGTGCGTGCCGCTGCGCGCCAGCGTCGTGACCCGCCGCAGCACGGTGGCTGGTGAGCGATCGCGCAGGTTCGCGTCACGCCACAGCTCGGTCAAGCGCTCGACGCCATGGAGCGTCGGGTCGGCGGCGAAGAAGGCGCCGTTGATCGCCCCGACCGACGTGCCGAGAATTACGTCGGGACGGACGCCGCGCTCGGCGAGCGCGCGGAGCATGCCGACCTCGTGCGCGCCGAGCACTCCGCCGCCGCCGAGCACGAATGCAACCTCGCAATCCGCCCGATTCGGCGACATGCCTAGAACAGCGCAGCCTGAGCGTCCGGGACGGGCGCCGCCAGACACTCGGGTCCGTCATAGCGGGCGTCGTTGACCGCGGGACCGACGGGGCGAACCGCGGTCTCGGCCGCATTCAGGCCCGCCAGCAAATCGCGGAGGGATTCCGTCGGTCGGGACTGCTCGAGCCACGCGGACTCGTTGCCGGGAGCGAGGATCACCGGCATGCGGTCGTGGAGCGAGGCGATTCTCGGGTTCGCGGCGGTCGTGAGAATCGTGCACGTGCGCAGCGTGTTCCTCTCGTTCTGATCGTCGTGCCAGATCGACCACAGGCCAGCGAACGCGAACACTCCGCCGTCGCTCCGCGTGATGTGAAAGCCCTGCTTCGGGCCTACAGCCTGACGCTGCCACTCGTAGAACCCGTCCGCGATGATCAGGCACCGGTAGCGCTCGAACGCACGACGAAACGCAGCGCGTTCGGCGACGGTCTCGACGCGGGCGTTGATCATCTTGAGGCCGGTGTCCGGGCTCTTGGCCCAGGTCGGCACGAGTCCCCATCGCAGAAGCTCGCCGCGTGGATTGCCCTCCCGATCTGTGGTGACCGCAAGCACCTCATCGCCTGGAGCGACGTTGTAGCGCCGGCGGATCTCGACCGATTCACCGATCGGAAAGCGCGCCCGGACGTCTGCCGGGTTGGGCGTCGCCAGCGAATAGCGCCCGCACACGGCGCGCTGTCAGCGAGGCCGGGATGCGGACGCGATCTGTTCCGCGCGCGCAGCCTTGGCGCGTTTCTGCCGCCGTCGTCCGACGAAAGCGAGCACGCCGACGGCGATGAGCACGAGCAGGAAGCCGTAGAAGATCGCGATATCGACCGAGATGCCGCCGGCGGCCGAACCGATGCCGTAGACGATCCCGAACCCGAGAGCGAGGACGGCGATCACGAGGACGATCGCGATCAGGATCCCGCGAATCCGCATCAGAATGCCGGCGCTCGCCGGCGGTGCGATCAGTCCGAGGAACCGCAGGCTGCGGAGCTGGCCAGCCGTCGGCGACTCGACGCCGAGTCGCTCGGTCGCCTTCTTAAGGTCGTCAGCCCGTCGCTCGGCGAGCGCGAGCGACGCATCTGCCATCCGCCGGATTCCGACTCGCTCCTGAGGCGTCGCCGCGGCCAGCGCCCGCTGGAAGTGGGCGCGCGCCGCCTTGGCGTCATAGCGCTCGGCAGCGCGATAGCCGAGGATCGCCTGGGCGGCGGCCTTGTACTTGGTCTCGGCCTGGAGCTCTTCGTCCGACTTGCTCTCGAGTTGCTGCATCGCGGCCAGCTGGCCACGCTGCTCGACTCGCATAACACGCTGCTGCTTCGGCATCGAGACAGGAGTCTAGCTGCGCTCCGGCGCCAATAGGCGCTGATACCAAGAGTGCCCGACGGCCGGCGCGCGAACCGTCGACAATGGTGTCCGCCCACCGTATAGTCGGGACGGGATGCGCGCCCACATCGGTTTGATCGTCTTCGTCGTCCTGATGGCGGTGGGCGTGGTGCTGGAGTTCGTCGGGCAGAACCTCCTCGGGACGGCGCTGATCCTCTTGACGGCGTGGGGGGCCGTGGGCGCGGCGCGCGGCCGATCGCGCGACGCGGTGCCCACGTCGACCCGTGCCGCGCTTCGAGCAGGTCGCCGACCGCCGGATTAGCCGCGGGCTCATCTCGATTTTGTGGCGAGCAGGTACGCGCCGGCCGTCCGGCGGACGGAATCGTTCCGCGACAACGCCCGATCGAGCTCGGCCAGGAAGCGCGACTGCTCGTCGTCGGTGAGCGCCGCCGAGATCGCCTCCCGCACGGTAGGCGCGTTCGGATTCGGGGCGGTATCCAGCAACACCTCCGGGTTGACCGGCTGCATCCAGGCATCCGGAGCGATGTCGAGGTGGCACTCGACGTGTACGGTCGCGAACCCAGCCTCCTCCGCCAGATGGACCAGATCACGGTCGTCGAAGCCCATCATCGCCTCGCGGTATGAGTCGTCGTCGCCGGCGAATCTCGCCTTCACCTTCGCCGTAAGGTCGCTGACGGCCGGAACCCGGAGTCCGTAGAAGCGGTCCTCCGGTCCTGCACGAACCGGGCTTGGGTCGTGGCGCTCCGATCCGCGACCAACAACCTGCACTGCTCGAGCAGCACCTCCGAGACGTCGGAGAAGATCACGACGCCGTGCGCGCCGACGCGCTCGAGGCCGGCAAGACCGATCAACCCGTCGCCGGATCCGACGTCGAGCAGCGTGGCGCCGTCCAGCGGCTCCGCAGCATCCAGGACGCGGTCGCGGATCGGCGCCAGGAACTCGAGCGCGATTGCACGCTGCCTTCGGCTCCCGCCGTCGCGGCGTTCGAGCACCCACCGAGACCACTGATCATGCTCGGTCGCCATCGGCGCGTCACCGCATAGTGGTCGACATAAGATCGATTATCGAGCGTTAGAAACGAGCGATCGCCGCCCTGCCAAGATAGCCCCGTGACCAAGATGCGCCGCTCCCCCGCAGCCGGAAGCGTCGATGAGCTCGGTCGCGTCGTCGCGTTCGTGCGCGAGAACCTGGCTAAGACCGCCGACGATCTGCGGCCGATCCAGGCCGGCTGCGTCGTCAGCACCCCTTCGCTGCCGGCGGTCTGGAGCGTCAACCAGATCCGGGTGGCGCTGCCGCTCGGATTCGAGTCGGTGATCGAACTCGCCGAGGAGCAGCTCGCCGCCACGCGTTATGTCCACATCGTGACCGAGAACCAGGATTCCGGACCCGGTCTCGAGGACGCGTTTCGCGCGGCCGGCTGGAAGACCGAGCGCGAGGTCTGGATGGTGTTGGCGGCCGAGCCCGACGGCGCGACGGACACGAGCGTGGTGGTTGACGCCGACGAGGACGAGGTAACCGAGATGATGCGCCGCTGGTACTCGGAGGACGAGTTGGACGCCGGCGCGCTCGATCAGCTCGTCGAGTTCAGCCGCCGGGAGGTCCGGGCGTGCGGCGACCGTCTGCTCGGCGTCCGCAGCTCGGACGGCCAGCTCGTCGCGGTCAGCAAGCTCCGCTCCGATGGCCGGACCGCCCAGGTTGAGGACGTGTACACCGCCCCGGAGGCACGCGGAAGGGGTTTCGGACGGGCGGTGGTCGCCCGGGCGGTCGAGCTTGCGCGCGACGACGGGCACGACTTGATTTTCATCACCGCCGACGACAACGACTGGCCCAAGCAGCTCTACGCGCGGGTCGGCTTTCGGCCGCTCGGCCTCATGTGGCAGTTCCACCACGACTGACTGGAGCGACCCGGCCGCGCTCCGGGGGCGAGCTACGCGACGGCCTCAGCGCGCTCGAGTCCGTTCGACTCGGTGTTCTCGACCAGCAGATCGACGACCGCCCGCTCCACCCGCGTCCGTACCCGATCCTCGGCGATGTCGAGGTCCGAGATCCGCTCGACAGCCCCCGCGATCGTCCACCCCGACCGGTAGCGGTCGAACACGCGCGGATCGATGTACGAACGGCGCGCGACCGCCGGGGTGTTGCCGAGCAGCTCTGCGACCGCGCGCACCGACTCGTTGATGGCGCGCTTGCGAGCGGTCTTCGAGGACGCCTCGCGCCCGTTGGCGGCCAGCGTCACGGCGGCCATCACAGTCGCGTTCCAGGTCCGGAAGTCCTTCGCGCTGAACTCCTCTCCGAGCTGCCGCCTCAGATACTCGTTGATGTCGTCTGAGCGGAGGCCGTGCCAGCACCGCGCCTCGCGGTAGGCAAGCAGCTCGTCGGGCCCGCCTCGGCGCCGCTTGAGCGAGGTGATCAAGTCGATCGTCACCGGATCCTCGATCACCTGCAGGCGCCGCGTCCCTCCCTTGCCGGGGTAGTCGAACTCGACCGCATCGCCGTGAACATGGACGTGCTCCTTGCGCGCGGTGGCCAGGCCGACCCCGCTGTCCTCCTCGGCGTACTGCTCGCTGCCGACGCGGAACATTCCGACGTCGAGCAGGCGCACGGCGGCAGCCAGGACCCGGTCGCGGGTCGGCTCATCATCCTCCTCCAGGGCTTGGGCCAGCCGTCGGCGGAGGCGCGGCAAGAGCTCCGCGAAAGGTCAGCATGCGCTCGAACTTCTCGCGGTCCCGGCGCTCGCGCCAGCGCGGGTGGAAGAGATACTGCCGTCGTCCGGCCGCGTCGACCCCGGTTGCCTGCAGATGGCCGAGCGGGTCGGGACACAGCCACACGTCCTCCCACGCCGGCGGCACCGCGAGCCCGCGGATCCGTTCCAGCACCTCGGGCGTCCTGATCGGGTTACCGTGCTCGTCCTCGTAGCTGAAGCCGCGGCCCCGTCGCACGCGACGCATCCCCGGCTCCGAGCAATCGGACCGTCGCAGCCGTTGCCGGCGCGCCCCAGAGGCCGCCGTAGGGCGGTCAGACCGTCTGGTTCGTGTGCGCGATCGCGGTGGCAGAACGCCCGTCATACCTGGGATCGCGTGCCTCCACTCGGCCGCCCAAGACCCCGCGGGGAGCGCAACTTCCGCACCGCGGCCGGGTATATGGATGCCGAGTTCTGCCTAACACGGGAGGTAGGGATGAAGCGCAAGCTCGAGATGCTGTTGCCCGCAGGGCTGCTGTCAGCGGTTCTCGTAGTCGGCACGGCCGCCTTCGCGATCGCCGCGGCCTCGCCGTCGGTTACGACCGGGAGCCACTCGCACGTCACGGACACGAGCGCGCAGCTCGACGGAACGATCAATCCGAACGGCAGCTCCACGGCTTACTACTTCGAGTGGGGTCTTACGACCGCGTATGGCGTTACCAGCGCCGAGCATTCGGCCGGCCACGGGACCAAGCCGGTGTCGGTAAGCACGACCGCGTCCGCGCTCATTCCAGGGACGGTCTACCACTACCGCCTGGTGGCGGCCAACGGGACCGGCAGCGCGACCGGTGCCGACCGCACCTTCAAGACCGCCGGCAATCCGCCCCCGGGCGTCTCAACCGGGCCCGCGACGCAGATCAGCAAGAACGCGGCGACGCTGACCGCCGTCGTCAGCCCGAACAAGCAGGCTACGACCTACTACTTCCAGTACGGGCCGTCGACCAGCTACGGCTCGCAGACGATCGCCGCGACGGTCCCGGCCGGAACTACGCCGGTGACCGTGATCGCGAGCGTCCAGGGCCTCGAGGCCCAGACGATCTTCCACTACCGGATCGTGGCGCTGCACGGCAACACCGTCCCGCAGCCCGGAGCCGACGCGACGTTCATGACGCTGCCGCTGCACCGCCCCGTGCCGCAGATCCACGCCCGGACGAGGCCTCTCCGCGACGTGGCTCGACCGTACGTGTTCACCACGACCGGATCGGTGCACGGACCGTCCTGGATTCCCGGGATCTACGACTGCCGCGGAAACGTGTCGATCCGGTATTTCCGTCGCTCGCGCCGCATCGGGTCGACGTTGGTGCCACTCGGGCCCGACTGCAAGTTCTCGGGCCAGACCGTGTTCAACAAGCTTCCCGGGGGCCATGCGCCGGTGGCGATCACGGTAGTGGCCCACTACCTCGGGAACTTCTATCTGACGCCGCATAAGACGTCGGGCCAGACGATCACGTTCGGATAGTCGCGCAGGCCACTACCGGGGGCGGTCGCGCAGCCGGTAGACCAGCCGTAGGCCGGACCACACCTGGTCGATCGCGCACACCTTGTTGTCGACGAGCCCGGCCGCGAGGCCGAGGTCGCGAACCACGACATCGGTCAGGTCGGTCGGGACTCCCGACGCCCGCTTGGGCCAGGCGAGCCATAGTCCCCCGGCGGGATCGAGCGCCGCGGTCAATCCCGGCAGGCGGCGCTCGAGCATCGACCGGCGCGAGAAGAAGGCGACGATCACGTCGAACGGCCCGCGCCCAAGCCGCCGGCGCACGACAACGCCGCTGGGTAGGTCGCCCAATGTGGCGTCGAAGCCCTCCGGTGCTCCGATCAGACCCAGCCGCGCCCCCAGCTTGATACCCAGCTTACGAGGCAGCGGCGTGCCCGAGTACCCCGCCGTCCCCGCTGAGGTGCTCATCGCGCGTCGGCCTCCGCCGCGACCTCGGCGATGAGCTTGGACAGCTGGCTGCCCTGCCAGGCGATCGGCGAGCGGCCCGGCTCGTCGCGCACGAGACGCGCGCCCGGGATCGCTGCAGCGTAAGCCTCCCCCACGGACTCCGGATGCCCGGGATCGGGCTCATCCGCGCTGACGACCACGGCCACCGGGACGGAGATGCTCGCGAGCTCAGAGATCTCGCCGAACGGACGCGATCGCGGGACCGCCCGGAGCGCGTCCGCAACGGCATCGAGATTCGAGTGCTGCGAGAGCCGCTGCCGGGTCACCTTCTCCACCGTCTCCTGCCAGGCCGCCGGGAGACCGCCGTTCCCCTGTGCCGCGATAAAGCCGTCGATGCCGCCGCGCTCGAGTCCGTCGGCGAGCGCGATCCAGCGCGCAAACCGCTCCGCGCCGTCCTGGGTCGCCGGGTCGTATGCCGGTGTTATGACAACCAGGCCCGCCACCCGGTCCGGGGCGTGAAGCGCGAGCCACAGCATCGTGTGCGCGCCCATCGAGGCGCCCGCGAGCACCGCGCGTTCGATTTCGCGGGCATCGAGCACGGCTTCGAGGTCGCGGCCGAGATCGTCGTAGGTGTATGCCTCGGGCACCGGCGCCGGCGAGGACCGGCCGTGTCCGCGCGCGTCGTAGGCGATCACGCGATGGCCCGAGCGCTCGAGCGCACGCGAGCCCATCACCACATACCGCCGGGTGGCGGTGAGCCCGTGCAGCAGAACGACAGGAACCCCTTCCCCGGTCTCATCGGCCGCGAGCGTGACGCCGGGGCCTTCCACCACGAATTCGGTCATGGCTACAGGATCGCGCGCGGATACGCCTTCGTCGCCGCCGCCACCATCGCCACGAAGAAGCTGACGACGACGAGGAAGTCGAGCCACACCTCGCCTCGGCCTCCCACTCCGAGCAGCATCTGGCGCAGACCCTGCACCTCGTAGGTCAGCGGGTTTACCCGCGCGACGGCGTGGAGCCATCCGGGCATGATGCTGAGCGGGTAAAGCGCACTCGACGCGAAGAACAACGGCATCATGATCAGCTGCCCGATTCCCATGAAGCGCTCGCGGGTTTTGACGCCGGCGGCGATCAGCATCGACATCGACGCGAACGCCCCGGTGCCGATGACCAGCAGGACGAGCGCACCGATCACGCCGGGGACGCTCCAGCGCAGCCCGATCGACGCGATCGCCAGCACGATCAGCAGCACCGCGGCCTGGACGAACGCCCTGACGCCGGCGCCCGTCGACTTGCCGAGGACGATCGCGGTGCGCGGCAGCGGCGTCGCCAGCATCCGCTGGAGTTGGCCGACGTCGCGCTTCCAGATGACAGCGAGGCCGAAGAAGATCGCGATGAACAGCGCGGCCTGGGCCATGATCCCGGGCGCGATGAACGCCCGGTAATCGCTCGTCCCGGCCGCCAGCATGCGGTTATGGCGGAGCGCTGTCCCGAACACGAACAGCCACAGCAAGGGCTGCACCGAGCGGGTGATCAGATCGAAGTAGTCGTGCCTGAGCTTCTGCATCTCGGCACGTCCCATCGCTCGCGCGCCGGCCACCAGGCGGAGCGGCGCCGGGATCGCGAGCGCCTGCGGGCGGGCGAGCTCAGCCGAGGCGGCCGGCGATGCGGCGCTGGCGCCTGACATCTCGGAAGCTCCCTCCTTCCTCGATCGTGCGGCCGGTGACGGCCACAAACACGTCCTCGATGCTCGAGGCGTCGTGTCCGGCTATCAGGTCGCCAGGAGTTCCCTGCGCGACCAGCTGACCGTGGTCCATGATCGCGAGCCGGTCGCAGTGCCGCTCGGCCTCTTCCATGAGATGGGTCGTGACGAGGATCGTCGTGCCGCCCTTCTCGCGGAGCGCGTGCAGGCGATCCCACACCACCCGGCGGGCGTTGGGGTCAAGGCCGACGGTCGGCTCGTCGAGAAGCAGGACGCGGGGGCGGTTGAGCAGGGCGGTGGCGATCTCGAGCCGGCGCAACATGCCGCCCGACAGCGTCCGGGCGAGCCGGTCGAGCCAGCCGCCGATCTCCATCGCCTCGACAGCCTCGGCGATTCGTTCCTTCCGGACCTGGCGGGGCACAGAGGTCACGCGCGCGTAGAACTCAAGGTTCTCGCGTGCGGTCAGCGCGCCGTCGGCGGACAGCGCCTGCGGGATGTAGCCGATCGAGGCCCGGACCTCGAGCCCGTTGCGGCGGACGTCGTACCCGGCCACGAGCGCCCGCCCCTCGGTCGCGCGGAGCAGCGTCGCGAGCACCCGCACGGTCGTTGTCTTCCCGGCGCCGTTCGGGCCGAGCAGGCCGAACGATTCGCCGGGCCGCACGGCGAACGACACCCCGCCCACGGCCACGACTTCGTCGAAGCGAACGACGAGATCGTCGACCAGGATGGTCGAGCTGCCGGCGGCGGGCGTGGTCGGCGAAATTGACGTGAACGTAAGGTTACCCAACGAAACGGCGTCGCTACCATCAACGACATGGACGTCTCCGAAAGCACCTTCCAGGCAGCGGTCCTTGACCGCTCGCTCACCCTGCCGGTGGTCGTTGACTTCTGGGCGGAATGGTGCGGACCGTGTCGGCAGCTTGGGCCGGTGATCGAGCGCGCCGTCAATGCCCGCGCCGGCAAGATCGAGCTGGCCAAAGTCGACGTCGACGCCAACCCGGGCCTGGCGCGGGCATTCGGGATTCAGAGCATCCCGGCCGTCAAGGCGTTCCGTGACGGGAAGGTCGCGGCCGAGTTCATCGGCGCTCAGCCGCCGAGCGCGGTGGAGCAGTTCCTCGACTCGCTGTTGCCGTCCGTGGCCGACGCACTGGTCGAGCGCGGGGACGAAGAGTCGCTCCGGCGCGCGAACGAGCTCGAGCCCACTCGCGCCGACGCCGCGGTGCCGCTGGCGAGGATCTTGAGGGACCGCGGCGAGACGGACGAGGCGCTGGCCATTCTCGCGCGCGTCCCAGGCAGCTTCGCCGCCGACGGCTTGGCGGCGCGGATCGGCCTCGAGTCGGCGGTGCGCAACGGCGCGCAGCCGCCGGTGCCCGATCTCGGCGAGGCGTTCGCAGCCCTGGATGCCGGCAACCAGGAGCGAGGCATCGATCTTCTCCTCGAGGCCCTCCCGAGCGCGGACGGGGCGCGCGACGACGTGCGACGCGTGATCGTCGGCGTGCTCGACGAGTTGGGCGTGGGGCACCCGCTGGCACGGGACGCGCGGCGCCGGCTGGCCTCCGCCCTGTACTAGCCCACCCGGATCTTCACCGTCGACGGCCACCCAGGTCTTGGACCGTCGAAGCAAACGCCGTCGGCGCGCACGGCCGAAACCGCGATTTCGGCCGATCAACGCTGCAATTTTCTGCGAATGACATCTGGCTCATCTGGGTATCCGACCAATCGAGATGAGCCTTGGCGAAGCTCTGAACGAGTCCTACCCAGCCGTCCCGGAGACCGTGCCGCTGGCTCGTCGCGCGTTGGCGGCTGTCGCAGCCGCCGCGGGGGCCGCCGGTGAGCGGCTCGACGAGATCCGGCTGGCGGTCTCGGAGGCACTCACTAACGCGGTCGTGCACGCCTATCGAAATGGCGAGGTCGGGCGATTGCACGTGACGGCCGCGGTCGCCTCGGACGAGTTGTGGGTGCTGATCGGCGACGACGGGCGGGGCCTCCACGCCTGGAACGACAGTCAGGGCCTCGGCATCGGGCTGTCGCTGATCTCCGGCCTCAGCGACGACTTCGCGATCGTCACACGCGGGTCGGGCGGAACCGAGGTTCAGATGCGGTTCGACCTGCGCAAGGCCGTCTCACGGCCGCAAGCGGTCAACCACGAGGGTCGCTTTGTTCCGCGACCGCTCCGGCCTGATCTCGCTTCTCCACGATGACGTAGCCCGGCCGGGTCGCGACAACCGTCTCGACGCCCGGCAGCTCGTGGCCGGGAAGGACGACAAACCGCCTGGGATGCGAGCGGACCTGCTCGTATTGGCGCACGCTGAGCTCGACGAGCCGGTTGCACCCGACGCGGGCGCATTCGCAGCGGAAGCCGACCGGAGTGTCCTCGTCCCCGGGCCACTGCCCGCGCTCGATTCCCTCGTTGACATCGCGGATCGTCGCTTCGTGGGCGGCCGCTCGCTGCTGCTTCTTGCCCTCCACAGGCGGATGTTCTCACGCCGCGCGATGCCGCGCTACTGAGGCTACGTGCCACTACACGACCAGCGTGAGCTGGTCCTCGGCGGCCGAACCGGGGAGCTCGAGACCGGCGACGCGCACGCCGAGCAGACGGAC
>Ga0335081_10015510_pt1 | contig 12319 bp, 6 predicted proteins | sample Lox_Sample_35_FD_206713 | JGI IMG/M metagenome (GOLD analysis project Ga0335081, IMG submission 206713) | Soil microbial communities from Loxahatchee National Wildlife Refuge, Florida, United States - Lox_Sample_3.5 | ecosystem: Environmental > Terrestrial > Soil > Wetlands | place: USA: Florida... | reverse complement strand
CTGGGCCGCGGCCTTGCGCAGCTCACGGCCACGCGCCGGTGCGGCGCGCGCTGCGTCGAGGACCCGTTGCCGACGCGAGGGCTTACGGCGGAAGGGCAACACCGTGGGATTAATACCCAGTGTGTGACATTCGTTACAGGACGTTCACGGGGGTCTGGAAGCACCACAACCAGGCTGCCCAACCACAACTACGATTACGCGCGTCAGTGCTCCCGCGCCGCTTCACACCGGACCCGTTTCGGCCGGCCCACCTCGAGACCGAGGACCTGCGCCACCACCGGGTCGTGGAGACTATCTTGCGGCGGCGTGCGGAGGGCTCGCGGCCAGGGTCGCGGCGAGACGGTCGTCGGGTCGCACTGGTGATCGAGGGCGGCGGCATGCGCGGGGTCGTGTCCGCCGGGATGACCTCCGCGATCGAGCAACTCGGCCTGCGGGACGCGTTCGACGAGGTCCACGGGGCGTCGGCGGGGGCGTTCAATGCCGCCTTTCTGCTCGCCGGCCAGGCCGCGTATCTCGCGACCCTGTACCAGTACGGCTTTGGTGATCCTCGGTTCGTGAGTTTCGTGCGGGCGGTGCGGGGCGGCCCGGCGTTCGACATGGACCACGTGATCAACCACGTGTGGACTTCGGAACGTCCGCTCCGGTTCGACGCTGTTCTGTCGTCCGGGATCGATCTGCACTGCACCGCCACCGACGCCGAGCGGGCGGCGATCGTCGACCTGACCGAGCTGTCCTCTCCGGACGAGATCCGGTGTGCGATGAGGGCCTCGTCGCGGCTGCCGTGGCTCGCCGGCGGCCCCGTCGGGTTCCGCGGCATGCGGTTGCTCGACGCCACCCTGGCCGAGGCCATCCCGATGCACGTGGCCTGCGCCGCCGGCGCCACCGATGTGCTCGTGTTGCTGACGCGTCCCGAGGGGGTGCGGCACGCCGGGCTGGCGCCTGTGGTGGCGCGGCTGACCGACCGTTATCTGCACGCGATCAACCCCGCGCTCGTGTCGTTGCGCGAGACGCGGTCGCCGCGGTATGACGCGTTGTGTGCGTCGCTTGCGGATTGGGCCGCCGACTCGGAGCGGACGCCGGCGCTGTGCGTGATCCGGCCGGCGGTCGGTTCGCTGGTGGTCTCCCAGCTCGAGAGCCGGGTGTCGGTCCTGCGCACGGCCGCCAGCCAGGGGCTGCGGTCGGCATGGATGGCGCTTGCCGGCGAGGACCCGGAGCTGATCGGGACGCTTCGGGCGTATCCGACGGGGATCGGTGCCGTTGATGGCGTTGCCGGCACCGTCGCCACCGGTGAGAACGGCGAGGCCCGGGGCGCCGCGCGGATCGGTTCGTAGCCCGGTTCGGAGCCGAGCCGTTTAGACCTGCGCGGGCTCTCGCTCCACCGACTCGTCCGAATCCGCACCCGGCTCGTCGAGCAGTGAGCGGGCCGAGGAGCCCTCGATGTTGATGTGGGGCAGACGGAGATCGAGCCAGCGCGGCAGCTTCCACGTCGTCGGACCGAGCAGCTCGAGCACCGCGGGCAGGAGCACGCAGCGCACGATCAGGGCGTCGAGCAGGACCGCCGCCGCCAGGCCGAAGCCGAACTCCTTCAGCACGCGTTCGTTGCCGAGCATGAACGACAGGAACACACAGATCATGATCGCGGCCGCCGCCGTGATCACCCGGCCGGTGAACGCGATCCCATCGGCCACGGCCTCGGACGCGTCGCGCTTGCGAATCCACTGCTCGCGGATCCGCGATATCAGGAACACCTCGTAGTCCATCGACAGACCGAATACGACCGCGAACATCAGAACCGGTATCCAGGGCTCGACCGGCCCCTTCTCGATCCCGAGCACGCTGGCGAACCAGCCGTCCTGGAACACAAGCACGGTCACCCCGAGCGCGCCGCCGATGCTCAGCAGGTTCATCAGCGCCGCCTGGACCGGGATCACGAGCGAGCGGAAGATGACGAACAGCAGGAGTGCGGACAGCACGACGACCACCCCGATGAACAGGGGCAGCTTCTTCGCGAGCACGTGCGAGAAGTCGATCGAGCCGGCGGTGAAGCCGCCGACCAGTACCTTGGCGCCGGTCTGATGCTCGACCGGCGGAGCCACGTCGTCACGCAGGTGGTTGACGAGATTGGTCGTCGCCACCGCCTGTGGCGCCGAGCTGGGATAGGCCTCGAACACGGCCACCTGGCCGGACGGCGAGATCCGCGCGGGCGTGACCGCGACCACGCCAGGGGCCTGCTTCACCGCTGAGGTGATGGTCGAGACCGCGGCCTGCTGGTTCTGGCTCGAGAGCTCGGTGACGATCGTCAACGGGCCGTTGAACCCAGCGCCGAACCCCTGAGCCAGCAGATCGAACGCCTGCCGGGTGTTGGTGTTCGATGGATCGTTGCCGGCGTCGCTGCTCTCGAGCCGCAGGCCAACCACCGGCAACAGCAGCGCGATCATCAGCCCCAGCGAGAGGATCGCGAGCGACCACGGCCGGTGCTGGACGGTCCGGCTCCACTGGCGCCAGCGCGAGCGCGAGGCGGTCTTCATCACGGCATCGGGAGAGACGTCCCCCGCCGTCGCCGCCGCGGCGCCACTACGCCGACCGAACACTCGACGGGTACGCGGACGGACGATCCGATGGCCCAGCTTCGACAGCATCGCCGGCAGCACGGTTAGCGACGCGAGCATGGTGAAGAGCACGGCGAGGACGGAAGCGATCGCCAGCCCATACATGAAACTGACCCCAGTGACGAACATCCCGAGCAGCGCGATCGTCACGGTCGTGCCAGCGAGCAGGATCGCCCGCCCGGACGTGTCCATCGCCTCGATCACGGACCGATCCACATCGCCGAACTCGAGGTAGTTCTCGCGGAAGCGCGTGACGATGAATAACGCGTAGTCGACCCCGACACCGAGGCCGATCATCAGCGCCAGATCGGTCGAGACGTTCGGGATGCTGGTGACGTGCGTCGCCAGTCCGATCAAGGCGACACCGGTGATCAGGCCGAAGCCGGCGGTGATCAGCGGCATGCCGGCCGCGACCAATGAGCCGAACGTGAAGAGCAGGATGATCAGCGCCGCGATTGTCCCGATCAGGGTCGCCGGACCGACCGTGAATCCCTCGGCGTTCTCGATCACCTGACCGCCGGCGGCCACCTTCAGACCCGGAACGTCCACCGCCGCGACCTGGTCGAGCACCGGCTTACCGGCGGTGTTCGGGACGAGGTTGGCGGGCTTGTTGTAGTTGATGACCGCGAACGCGGTCCTCCGGTCGTGCGAGATCTGGCCCGCGCCCTCCGGGCCGAGCGGACTCCGCACCGAGACGACGTGGGGGTCGCCCTGCACCTTGTCGAGCAGCTTTGTAATCGCCGACTGGACCGCGGGGTCATCGACGGTCCCGTTCGCTGTGTGGAACACGATCGTGTCGACGTCGCCGCTCTGCGCGGGGAACTCTTTCTTGAGCAGGTCGAGGGCCCGCTGGGACTCCGTTCCGGGCAGGCTGAAGTTAGTTGCGTAGTTGCGCCCGGCGGCGCTCGCGACGGCTGTGGTGATCACCGCAATCGCCAGCCACGCGATGAACACGCGGCCGCGGTGGGCGATGCACCAGCGTGTGACTTTCAGCACTAGACGACTCCTGATCCGGTCTCGGCGAGTGGCCACACTGCGCCCCCGCTCTCGCGTAGTGACCCGGTCTTCTCTTCGATGTGTAGCACGGACGCATCGCGGCCTTGTGACCTTCCCGCGACACGCCGAAGTGCGCGTAGTGTCAGCAATTACTCGACGCGCGTAACCGCGCAAATGTGACAGCGCTGATTACGTGAGAGCGTTCCCGGGAGCCCCGCGGGCAGCGCGCTCGCCGGACCACTCCTCCGGCGGCGCGACCGCGACGTGGGCGGGGTGGCGCCCACGTTGGCGCGGGCGCCCCACCCGCAGGTACTGAGCCCCACATAAGACCCGATGACGACCACCCTCGAGCACGACGCTCGCGCCGTAGAGCTCCCGCAGGTTCTCGACGAGGATCACGATCTTGCGGCGGGGTTAGGGTACCCTAATGGCGAAGTCGTCGCGTTTGGCTCGTCCGCCGTTCGGACCGGTCCGGTTCCCCGCTGTTGACCGGTCGGATTCCCCGCTGTTGGTCTCAGTTCCTCACGGGATCGCCGCTGGGCCCGGCCGTGCAATCCAACTCTCGGCGCGTCGTTTATGCGTCCGAACATGTGCAAAATCCTTAAAGATTTCCCCCAAACCTGCCGATACCGCATGGGGGCTTTCTAGCCTCGTGGGCGCATGAGACTGATTTCCGCAAGCTTTTTCCGAGCTCCCTTCCTCTCTCGCCCACCGCGAACGCGCCGTCGATCGCCCGCCGCTTGGCTGTTCGGATTGGGGCTGCTCGCTCTCGCCGGCGGGCTCTCCCCGGCGGTGAGCTCGGCCTCTGCGCACGCCTCAGCGAGCATCACTGATGCCACCACCGGCCTCTCGGACGCCGCCAGCGTCATCCCGGTGGCGGCGTGCGGGCCCGCCGACTCCGATCACGCGACCTGCCTGGCCCAGATCCTCAGCGTGCGCAGCAACCGTAGCCTCGTCCATCCCCGCCTGCGCCAGCCGGCGTCGCCGTTCCGACTCCGGCGGCTGCGGCCGCGGAGCAACCACGGCGCATCGGCGGCGATCGCGGCCGCGACGGCGCCGCAGCCCGGGACCCCTGCGTACCTCCAGCAGGCCTACGACCTCGCTTACCTGTCTCAGACGGGAGGCGCCGGCACAACCGTCGCGGTCGTCGACGCGAACGATGATCCGAACGCCGAGGCCGACCTGGCCAGGTACCGCTCCGAGTTCGGACTGCCGGCGTGCACGACTGCCGACGGATGCTTCACCAAGGTCAACCAGACCGGTGGCACCACCTACCCGACCACGGTGGACCCGCAATGGGAGGTCGAGATCTCGCTCGATCTCGACGCCGTTTCCGCGCTGTGCCCGAACTGCCACATCGCGCTCATCGAGGCCAACAGCGACCAGGTTTCCGATCTGGCGGCGGCGCAACTCGAGGCGGACCAGCTCGGCGCCACCGTGATCTCGGACAGCTGGGACGTCCCCCTGAGCGGGCGGGCGGCACGCACCTTCCCGACCTCAGGTGACTACACGTTCCAGGGGGCGACAACCGTCGCCGCGTCGGGGGACGCGGGCTATCCGGGCTCCGCGACCAATGACTTCCCGGCGGCCCTCCCGGGCGTCACCGCGGCCGGCGGCACGACGCTCGAGCCGGCGAGCGCGAGCGGCCTTCAGACCGTCCGAGCGTTCACCGAATCGGCGTGGTCGGGGGCGGGCTCGGGCTGCAACCAGGGCGCCACCCAGCCGGCGTGGCAGTCCGGCTACGCCTGCACCGGCCGCTCCTACGCGGACATCTCGGCGGACGCCGACCCCGATACCGGGATGCAGGTCTACGACTCCGATGACGGCGGCTGGGTCGTCGTCGGCGGAACCAGCGAGGCCTCGCCGCTGATCGCGGCGTACTACGCCCTGCTCGGGTCGGCCGCCCAGGGACCGTCGTGGGCGTACGCCAACGCGTCTTTGCTCAACGATCCCACGACCGGCTCCAACGGCTCGTGCGCTCCCGCGATCGCGGACATCTGCGACGCCGGTCCGGGGTATGACGGCCCGACGGGGGTCGGCAGCATCTCGGGCGCGGTCGCAAGTGGAGCGCCGGGGATCAGCGGCCCGGGAACGACAGGCGGCTACGCGCTGGACGTGACCTCGAGCTCGGCCCAGCTCCAAGGCGGGGTCTATCCGAATGGCAACGACACCACGTACTGGTGGGAGTACGGCACTACCACCGCCTACGGCCAGCAGACGCCCGCGACCGACATCGGCGCTGGAACCAGCCCGGTGGCGGTGTCGGACTCTCTCACGGGTCTAGCCTCCGGGACGGCCTATCACTACCGCCTGGTCGCGCAGAACTCGCTCGGGACTGAGTACGGCTACGACTTCACGCTGACCACTCCGGCGGCGTCGACGCTGAGCTCGACCTCGACCTCGACCTCGAGCCAGAGCCCGACGACCACCCAGACCACGACGCCGACCACGACCACGACGAGTTCCCCGCCGGTCACCGGGCCGGGTGGCTCGTCGGGCGGCGGGAGCACGCCGCCGGTCGCTCCGGCGATCGGGCCGGTTCGGCTCGGCGCCGCGGCGACCACCGCGACCATCACCGCGACGATCGCCTCCCGCGGGGCCGCCACCACGTACGCGCTCCAGTACGGAGCCACGCAGGCCTTGGGCCGGAGCACCTCGGGCGCGCTCGCAGCCTCCTCCTCGGCGCAGCCCAGGAACGTCAGCGTCACTCTCCGCAACCTGTCCCCGGGCAAGATCTACTACTTCCGGCTGGTCGCAACCGACGCCGGAGGGAGCGCCACCGGCACACTCGTGCGTTTCCGGACCTCGCCGGTGACGATCACGAGCGTCAAGGCGAGGGGCAGTTCGCTCGTCGTCGTGCTTCGGTGTCACGGCACCGCGCCGTGCAGCGTGCGGCTGCAGGGCCGCTCGGGGAGCCGGGTGCTGTTGACAGGTAGGGCGACGGTCCGTGCCAACCGCACGGCTACGGTCACGCTGAGGCTGAGCCACACGTTCCAGACGCTCGTGACGCACACCAAGAGCGCGAGGCTTTACGTGCTGAGCCCCTGGAACGGCTCGACCGCCACGGTCAGCGCTTCGATCTGACGCCGGGGAGGTCGACCCCTCGCGTCTATCGTGAGGGTCGATGGCCTCGCGCGAAGACATCCGAAACCTGGCGATCGTCGCCCATGTCGATCACGGCAAGACGACGCTGGTCGACGCCTTGCTATGGCAATCGGGGGCATTCCGCGCCGGCCAGGAGGTGGCAGATCGAGTCATGGACTCGATGGACCTCGAGCGTGAAAAGGGGATCACGATCCTGGCCAAGAACACTGCCGTCCGCTACGGCGGCGTCAAGCTGAACATCGTCGACACGCCGGGGCACGCGGACTTCGGCGGCGAGGTCGAGCGCGGGCTGACGATGGTCGACGGCGTGCTGCTGCTCGTCGACGCCAGCGAGGGTCCGCTGCCGCAGACGCGGTTCGTGCTGCGCAAAGCGCTCGAGGCCCGGCTGCCGGTGATCCTCGTCGTCAACAAGGTCGACCGGCCGGATGCCCGGATCGACGAGGTCGTCGACGAGGTCTACGAACTGTTCCTCGATCTAGACGCCGACGAGTCGCAGATCGAGTTTCCGATCGTCTACACGAACGCAAAGGCCGGCTGGGCTTCTTTGGATCCGGGTGTGGAGGGGACCGATTTGAAGCCGTTGGTCGATCTGCTGATCACCCACATCCCCGCCCCGCAATATGACCCCTCGCATCCGTTCCAGGCTCATGTCACGAACCTCGATGCCTCGCCGTACGTTGGGCGGCTCGCCATCTGCCGGGTGCGCCACGGCACGATCCGCCGCGGTGAGACGGTGGCCTGGTGCCGTGCCGACGGCGAGATCGAGCGGGTCAAGATCAGTGAGCTGTACGTGACCGAGGCGCTCGAGCGCGTCGAGGCCGACGAGGCCGCCGCCGGGGAGATCATCTCGGTGGCCGGCATCCCGGAGATCACGATCGGCGAGACGCTCGCGTCAGCCGAGGATCCGCGGCCGCTGCCGGTGATCACCGTCGACGAGCCGTCGCTGTCGGTGACCATCGGGATCAACACCTCGCCGCTCTCCGGCCAGGACGGCGACAAGCTGACGGCGTCGCAAGTCAAGGCGCGCCTCGACCGCGAGCTGGTCGGAAACGTGTCGTTGCGGGTGCTCGACACCGACCGGCCGGACGTGTGGGAGGTCCAGGGACGAGGCGAGCTCGCGCTCGCGGTGCTGGTCGAGCTCATGCGCCGCGAGGGCTACGAACTGACCGTGGGCAAGCCGCAGGTGGTCACCCGCGACATCGACGGCAGGCGCTGCGAGCCGGTGGAGCGGATGAGCGTCGACGTGCCCGAGGAGTACGTCGGGGTGGTGACGCAGTTGCTGGCAATGCGCAAGGGCCGGCTCGAGCAGATGGTCAACCACGGAACCGGCTGGGTCCGGATGGAGTACCTGGTGCCGGCGCGGGGGTTGATCGGCTTCCGCACCGAGTTCCTCACCGAGACCCGCGGTACCGGGCTCGTGCACCACGTGTTCGACGGGTGGGAGCCGTGGCACGGCGAGCTCCGAACGCGGCCCACCGGGTCGCTCGTGGCCGACCGGCGAGGCACCGTAGCGTCGTTCGCGCTGTTCAACCTTCAGGAGCGCGGGACCCTGTTCGTCGCGCCCGGCGACGAGGTGTACGAGGGTCTGATCGTCGGCGAGAATTCCCGCCCGGAAGATCTCGACGTGAACGCCACCAAGGAGAAGCACCTGACCAACATGCGCTCCTCGACCGCCGACGAGCTCGTCCGGCTCGTGCCCAAGCGTGAGCTGTCGCTCGACCAGGCACTCGAGTTCCTGCGCGCGGACGAGTGCGTCGAGGTGACCCCGCGTGCCGTCCGGCTGCGCAAGGCCGTGCTCGACGCGAACGGCCGGCGCAAGGCGGCGCGTGCGGTCAGGCAGTAACCGGACGACCATGCGCTACGAGCGAGGAGCCGCGGCCTCGTCGTCGACCGCTTCCAGCCCGGCGAGCGCCGCGAGCCCGTTGGCGGAGTCGACGATCTCGTCGAGCTCGACCAACACCGCCGCGCTGTCGGGATCCTTCGGAGCCACGCGCTCGAGCTCTTCGTAATCGGCTCGCAGGTCGGGCAGCACCGGGGCGTGCTCCGGTGGATCCGGTCCGGCGCGGAGCGTCGCGTCAACGGTCCTGAGCAGGCTGTCGAGGTCGGCGGCAAGCGGCGCGAGCGCCGGCAACGGCGGCCGCCCGCTCTGGTCCTGAGCGTCCAGCCGCAGGACATGAGCCGCCAGGACCAGTCGGCGTGCCGCGGCCAGTGACCCCTGGCTCTGCTCGGCGTCGATCCGGCGCGTGGCGGGCTCGGACAGCGATCGCGCGACGTTAGCCTCGGTGGTGGTGCGCGTAAGCCTGACGTGGCGGCTCAACGAGCGCATCTCCTGGTCGTCGGGGCGGCGGCCGTCGGCGATCACGGCCAGGATCGGCCGCACGTACGCGCGCTCCGCCTCCACGAGATCGGCCAGCGATTGGCGCGCGGACACATATGACCAGGTCGGCCACAGTGCGTACGCGAGCAGGCCGAGCGTGCCACCGACGAGCGTGTCGAGAAGCCGCGCCCAGGCGGTGGCGAGCGTATCTGGGGCGATTGCGTTCAGGAGGAACACGACCACCGCGGTGATGAACGCGAACCCGAGCGCGAAGCTCGCGGGAAGCACGGAATAGCCCGCCCATGCGAGCAGACCGACCAGCAGCACGGTCACGCCGCCGGCCGGGTGGAGCGCGACCGCAATCAGTCCGGCCAGACCAGCGCCGAGCGCGGTCCCGCCGGCGCGCTCGACACCGCGCGTGAAGGTCGCGCCGAACTCCGGCCGCAGAGTGGTCGCGGCCGCGACCACCATCCAGTAGCTCCGGCTCAGCGGCAGGTGTTGCGAGATCAGCTCGGCGAGAAGCACGACCACCGCCAACCGCACCGCATGACGGCCCGCCGGCGACTGGAGGCTGGCGTTGGCGCGGAGCGTCGCGAGGTCGGTTCGCACCTGCTCAAACGGCCGGCTCGTGCGCGCGCGAGGCCGGCGGTCGCGCAGACCGCTGGCCTTGCCGGCGGCGACGGCCAGCGAGCCGATCGCGCGGAGCTGCCCGGCGAGGGCCGAGAGCCGGCGCGACAGCGCCAGCCCCGATACAGCTGGCGTCAGCGCGTGTTCAGCCGTGTCCGAGCTGAGTCTCTCCATGTGCGCCGGCAGCTCGGCGGCCGCGGCGCGGTCCCCCTCGATCGCGCGCGCGGCGAGGTCGAGCCCGACCGCCGCGAGTTCGAGGATCCGCGCGCCACCCTGATCCGGCGGATCGGCGCCATCGCCCTTGGCGCCATCGCCCCGGGCGCCATCGCCCTTGGCGCCATCGCCCCCGGCGCCATCGCCCCCGGCGCCATCGCCGCCGGCGACCGAGCGGCGGCTCATCAGCGAGTGGACCGTGCTCAGCTGGATCCGCATTCGGAGCCCTTCGTTGACCAGGCTGCGCAGCGTCATCAGCGCGGGATCCCCCAGCAGCGTCGACGACGAGAGGCTCGCCTGCGCGGCGTCAAGGGCCTGGGCTACCGGCAGCGTCGAGGTCTCAACCGTGGCCCGGGCCAGCCCGGCCAGCGCGCGGTATGCGTCGGCCGTCGCCGTGCGCTGCCACCTGAGCGGAGTCGGCCACCGAACGATGCTCTGAAACAGCACCTGCGCGAAGCCGCCGGCGAGCACGAGCCCGGCAAGACCCAGCGACGCCGCTGCCGGCTCGCTGAACCGCCCGAACACGACGAAGGCGATCATCGCCTGATTGCCGATGACTCCACCTCGGCTGCCCAGCGCTACGAGCAGACCGCCGGCCAGTGCCCACACGGCGAGCAGCGCAAAGTGAAGCCACGGGATCGATCCGGTCAGGCAACCCACGAACGTCGACATCGCCATCACCGTCGCGTCGGTGGCCAGCAGCGCCAACGGCGGCCGTCCGCCTGCGAGCCGCCAGGCAATCCCCACGAGCATGGCGCCGGCGCCCATGGTCACGCCGGCGACCGAGCTCCACACGACTGTGCCGAGGGCCAAGACGGCCGCGACCGGAATCGCGGCGAGCAACCCGCCCTGGATCGAGACCGCGCGCCGATCGAAATTCAGTGCATCGCGCACGGCGACGGTCAACGCGCCAGGCTCAGGCGAGGATCCGTTGTCCGGGCGCTCAGGCACCGGCTCGAACTCGGCTAGACCGAGCGACCTTCGAGCCAGCCGTCGCGGTACGGGACCTCGACGTCCGGCTTGATGTTGGCGTACGCCTCCTTCGGCTCGCGCGTGTCGTGCTCGACGCCGGCGTGGTGGCGCAGCGCCACGTCGGACCGCGGGTAGACGACCCCCTCCCCAGACCTCGTACCAACCGCGAGGATCGCGCACGGTCCGTCGCCAGCGCCGACGAACACGTGCTCGGTCCAGTCGGGGCAGTGGACGAAGTCCCACTGGCGGAGGCGGCGCTCCTCGCCCTCGATCAGGAGCAGGCACTCGCCGGCGAGCACGAGGAAGTCCTCCTGGTCGTCCTCGCCGTGGTAGTAGCACGCCGGCTGGCCGGGCTCAAGGACGCCGATGTTGACGCCCAGCTTCGGGAAGCGAGTCTTGCCCTCGAAGCGCGTGTACGCGCCGAAGTCGCCGTCGAGCCACTTCGCCTCGCGCGCGTTCACCACGAACCAGCCCGCGCCGTCGGGCTCGACACCATGCTCAGTCGGCTTCAGGTGCGCCTCCGGGACCACGTCGGCAATCTATCGCGGCAGACGCCGTCGTTACCCTGACGGGAGTGAGTAGCTCTACGCCGGCGGTCGAAGTCTCCGACCTGGTCAAGCGCTACCCGAAGTCGCCGGTCAACGCCGTCGACGGGATCGCGTTCGCGGTGCCGCCGCGCGAGGTGTTCGGCCTGCTCGGCCCCAACGGCGCCGGCAAGACCACGACGGTCGGGATGCTGACCACACGGGTGAAGCCGACGGGCGGCCGGGCGATGGTCGGTGGCGTCGACGTGGGCGCCGATCCGGTTCGCGCGCGGAGCATGCTCGCGGTGGTGCCGCAGCGAAGCAATCTCGACCGCTCGCTCTCGATTCGCAGAAACCTGACCTTCCACGCGGCCTACCACGGCGTGCCCGCCGCCGAGGCGAACGCGCGCGCCGACGAGCTGCTCGAGCAGTTCGGCCTGCGCGAACGCGGCGACATCAAGCCCGACCTGTTCTCCGGTGGGCAGTCGCAGCGTGTGATGATCGCGCGGGCGCTCATGCACGAGCCCCAGGTGCTGTTCCTCGACGAGCCGACCACAGGGCTCGATCCGGCCGCACGACTCTTCGTGTGGGACCGCCTGCGCGAACTGCGCGAGCGCGGGGTCACCCTGTTTCTCACCACTCACGATATGCACGAGGCGGCGCTCTTGGCGGATCGCGTCGGGATCATGGATCACGGCAAGCTGCTCGCGCTCGACACGCCCGAGGCGCTGATGCGCGGGCTTCCCGGGAGCTCGACGCTCGAGCTCAGCGTGCACGCCGGCGACAACGGGCACTCCCCCGAGTCGTTGATCGACGCGTTCGCGGCGCTGGGCGGCGTCGAGCGGGTGGAGCCGCTCCCGGGGGATTCGCCGGAACCGGATGACCCGATCTGGCAGGTCCGCCTGTATGTGTCGGGTGAGGCCTCGCAGCTGGTCGCGCCGACGGCGACGCTGCTC
>Ga0335081_10015509_pt1 | contig 12320 bp, 9 predicted proteins | sample Lox_Sample_35_FD_206713 | JGI IMG/M metagenome (GOLD analysis project Ga0335081, IMG submission 206713) | Soil microbial communities from Loxahatchee National Wildlife Refuge, Florida, United States - Lox_Sample_3.5 | ecosystem: Environmental > Terrestrial > Soil > Wetlands | place: USA: Florida... | reverse complement strand
TCGGCGGCGACCGTGGTCCGGGTCGCCCAGGTGCTGGGCTTGTCCGAGGACCAGTGGCGCCCCTATCGCGCGATCGCGGAGGGGGCGCTGGAGGCCTGGCGGCGTGAGTTCGTCCAGGACGACGGGACGCTGGCGGTGCAGACTCAGGCGTCGCACGTGCGGGCGCTGGCGTTCGGGCTGGTGCCGGAGGAACTGCGGGCGGGGGTCGCCGGGCGGCTGGCCGAGCTGGTCAGCCGGGCGGGAGGCCACCTGGAGACCGGTTTCCTGTCCACCGGCTACCTGCTGCCCGTGCTGGCCGACCACGGGCACCTCGGCCTGGCCTACGAGCTCCTGCGGCAGGACACGCCGCCGTCCTGGCTCACGATGGTGGACCGGGGCGCGACGACCGTGTGGGAGGGCTGGGACGGCGTCGATTCCCGCGGGGTCCCGCACGGGTCGCTGAACCACTACAGCAAGGGTGCGGTGGCCACGTTCCTGCACCGCTACGTCGCGGGACTGAGCCCGATCGCTCCCGGGTATCGCACCTTCGAGGTGCGCCCTAGGCCGGGGGGCGGGATCACGTTTGCCGGCAGCTGTCACGTTGGCCCGTTCGGTCCCATCGAAATAGCCTGGCAGGCTACGGGCGGATCGATGGAACTGGACGTGCTGGTGCCGGGCGGAACCAGGGCCACCGTGGTCATGCCCGGGGCGGCGCCGCATGACGTGGGACCCGGGCGGCACCACTGGACGGGGGCAGCGCCTACGGCGTGAGGGTATCCCCGGGCCGCACGGCCGGGTCGTACGCGTCGAAGGCCCGGGCGCCCTCCTCGATCTGGTCGCGCAGCCCGGCGTGGCGCGCGGCGGTGTCCTGGATCTCGGCGGCGTGAGCCCGCTTCTCGTCCATGGAGATGACCGAGCTGGTCAGGTCGGTCCAGGTCACGTCGGGGTCCGCGGCCAGCTGGCCGCGCGCTCCGCAGGTGGCGCATTCGACGTCCGCGCCGCGCAGGACGACGACGTCCAGGTGGCACATGGGGCACAGTCCCGGCGGCCCCAGGTAGCGGGCCTGGTCGAAGGGCACGCCGAGCTGGCTGGCCACGTTGCGGCCGAGCACGGCCGCGCGGTCGAGCGCGGCGGAGTCCAGGACCACCGAGCGCGGCGTGCCTGCGCCCTCGAACTGCACCTGGTCGACGACGGCGATATGCATCGAGAACGTGGCGGTGTGCATGATCGGCAGGGCCAGCGTCTTCCACTGCGACGTGAGCGAGCCGCCCACCGCGAGGAAGCCCGCCACCCTGGGCTTCAGGACCCGCTCGTCGACGCGGAACGGGACGGCCGGCTCCCGCCCGGCCCGGCGCAGGGCCAGCAGCCCGCCGATGATGGCGGCGTCGGCGTTCGGCCCGAGCATCCGGTCGATGAACAGCTTGAGCCGGGCGGCCACCGTCCGGCTGATGATCGGGGTGCTCACGATCAGCCCGTCGCACTCGACCAGCCGTTCCCACAGCCACCACCCGTCGTCCGGCTCGGCGGCTTCCGCGGCGCCGCTGGGCAGGCGGAGCTCGTCGAGCCTTATGAGTTCGACCTCGGCACCCTGGTCCTCGGCCGCCCGCAGGGCCGCCTTGAGCAGGATCTCCGCGCTGCCGTGCGGCTGACCGCAGCCCAGCCCGAGCATCCGGCGGCCCGGTTTTCTCGTCGGCATCTCGTCCTCCTCCTGACGGCTTGTTAACTATACTCTCACTGTGAGAGAGTGACTTCCATAGAGTGAACAAGATTGCCTCTGGTCGTTGGAAGGAGCGGCGCATGGGCCGGCTGGACGGCAAGCGGGCGCTCGTCTCGGGCACCGGCGGCGGGATCGGGCGGGCCACGGCGCTGCGGTTCGCGGCCGAGGGGGCCCACGTGGTGGGTTGCGACCTTGTTCGGGAGGCCTCTGCGGAGACTGTGGCGCTGGCCCGGGCCGAGGGCGGGCGGATGGACGCCATCGCGCCGGTCGACCTGGCCACCGAGGAGGGGGCCGGGCGCTGGGTGCAGGAGGCCGCGGGCCTGGCCGGCGGGATCGATGTCCTGGTCAACAACGCGTCGGCGATCCGGTTCGGTCCTATCGGGGAGCTCTCCTTCGCCGACTGGTCGTTCACCATCCGGCACGAGCTGGACATCGTGTTCCTGGTCACCCGGGCGGCCTGGCCGCACCTGGTGGCGGGCGGGGGCGGGTCGATCGTCAACGTCGCCTCCATCACCGCCTCGCGCGGGGCGTTCTTCATGCCGCAGAACGCGCACGGCGCGGCCAAGGGCGGCGTGCTCGCGCTGACCTACCAACTGGTGGTGGAGGGCGGCCCGCACGGCATCCGGGTCAACGCGGTCAGCCCGGCGATGACCGAGACGCCGCACACGGCTCCGCTGCTGGCCGACCCGGACGGCCCGGCGGCGGCCATCGCCGCCCGCGTGCCGCTGGGCCGGTGGGGTCAGCCGGAGGACGTGGCCAACGCGATCTTGTTCCTGGCCTGCGACGAGTCGGCCCACGTGAGCGGGGCGAACATCCCGGTCGACGGCGGCGCGGCGGTAGTGGGATGACGGCGCCGATGTTCCTGCGCGGGGAGCCGGGGTACGAGCAGGCTCGGGTGGGCCGGATCTTCAACGCGCGCCGGCCGGACCGGTTCCCGGCGGCGGTGCTGCTCGCGGCCTCCGAGTCCGACGTGGTCTCCGGCCTCCGCCTGGCGGCCGAACGCGGGTGGACGGTGAGCGTGCGCTCCGGCGGGCACTCGTGGGCCGCGTGGAGCCTGCGCGACGACGCGCTACTGATCGACCTGGGCGGCCTGCGGGACATGGCGTACGACCCGGCGACAGGGGTGGTCGCGGCGCGGCCGGCGGTGCGGGGCGGCCTGGAACTGGCGCCGTTCCTGGCCGAGCGGGGCCGGGCCTTCCCGGGCGGTCACTGCGCCTCGGTCGGCCTGGGCGGCTACCTGCTGCAGGGCGGGCAGGGCTGGGACGGGCGGGCCCGCGGGTGGGCCTGCCAGAGCGTGGTCGGCCTCGACGTCGTCACGGCGGACGGCACGCTGGTCCGCGCGGATGTTTCGCAGAACCGCGACCTGCTGTGGGCGGCGCGCGGGGCCGGTCCCGGCTTCCCCGGGGTGGTCACCCGGTTCTACCTGCAGACCTACCCGGCGCCGGGCGTGATGTGGCACGACACCTGGACGTTCCGGCTGGACGACACGGTCGACCTGCTGACCTGGCTGCAGGACGTCCTGCCGGAGCTGGACCGGCGGGTGGAGCCGGTGGTCGCGGCCACCCGCCTGCCGGACGTCCCGCTGCACGACGGCGCGGTCCGGCCTTCTGGGACGGTCCTGCTGCTGCACACGACCGTGATGGCCTCCTGCGACGAGGAGGCGCTGGCCCTGCTGGCGCCGTTGCAGGGCGGGCCGTTGGCCGGCCGTGCGCTTGGCCACGTGCGGGGCCGGACGAGCGTGGCCGAGGAGAACCTGGCCCAGACGGTGCAGAACCCGGAGGGCTACCGGTACGCCGTGGACTGCACCTGGACCGACGCGCCGGCCCGGGTGCTGGCCCCGATGCTGCAGGCGTTGTGGAGCGAGCTGGAGACCGAGCATTCGTTCTCGATCTGGTACGGGTGGGCGCCGCGCTCCCGGCCGTCCCGGCCCGACATGGCGTTCTCGGTGGAGGCGGACGTCTACGTGGCGACCTACGTGATCTACGACGACCCGGCCGACGACGAGCGGTACACCGAGTGGGTGCACTCCCGGACCGCCGCTTTGGCCCGCGCCCACGGCGCCGGGGTGTACCTGGGCGACACCGACTTCACCCGGCGGCAGGACCGGTTCCTGTCCGACGAGGCGTACCGGCGGCTTTGCGCCGTCCGTGCTGCCCGTGATCCTTCTGGCCGGTTCGCGTCGTACCTGACGTCTGATCCGGAGGGGCTGAACGTGCATGGCTGATACTGCCGCGCGGCTGGACCACGTGGGGCTGGCGGTCGCCGACCTGGCCGCGGAGGCCGCATGGTTCTGTGAGGTGTTCGGGCTGGTGCGCGAGCTCGCGCTCCGGGTCGAGGCGCTGGACCTGAGCATCGAGATGCTCATCCATCCGGGGTACGGGTACCGGGTCGAGCTGCTGCACCGGCCGGGTGCTGTCGGCGACGGAAAGCCGGCCACCCCGGCTGAGGCCGCGCTGCGCGACGGGTACGGGCACGTGGCGTTCGACGTCTCCGATCTGGACGCCGCCTACGAGCGGGCCGTGGCCCGCGGGGCGCGGCCGGTCATGCCGCCGGGCCCGTCACCGGAAGCCGGGGTCCGGATGGCGTTCGTGGCCGACCCGGAGGACAACCTGGTCGAGCTCCTGCACCGGCCCCGCTCATGATCCCGAAGGGAGCTCCGGGGACGGAGCGGGCTGGCGCGGGGCGGGGACTTCGGCGGCGGCGCGCAGGGAGAGGGTCATGGCGGCGAGGTCCTGCTCGGTGATCGGCGCGCCGGAACTGACGATCACTCCGGACTGATCGTCGGGAGGTGACAGGCTGACCACCACGATGCCGCTGTTGTCGGCCCAGGCGCACGTCATCGTGTCGCCATCGCACTGCAGGTAGCCGCCGTGCGGCCCGGCTGACTCGTTATCGGGGCTGACGGAGCCGAGGATCTGCGCGACTGGGTCGGACTTGTTCCAGAACGCCGACAATTCGCCGGAGGGGTCCGCGAGCTTGCCGTAGGCGCCCCACACGTAGAGCCACGACTGGCCTTGCTGGTCATAGACCGCCGTCACCGGCACCGCACCCGGGAAACGCTGCAGGTCTCCCTGACCCCACACCTCGGACCGCAGGTGCACCGCGTCCGTGGACCTGGTGTCCAGCGGCGACCCGTCGACCGATCGCGGCAGCAGCAGCCGGTACCTGCCCGCGTCCGCGGGCATGGCGATGGCCCCGGCCCCGTGACCGGCCGCCACGCCGACGGCGACCAGCGCGGCGAAGACCAGCGCGGCGGCGAGCAGCCCGCGCCGCACCCGGCCCGCGGTGGCCGACCGCGGCCGGGCGTCGCGGACCGGAGCGCCGGTGGCCGCGTCGCCGGTAGCCGCGTCGCCGGTAGCCGCGTCGCCGGCAGCGGCATCCTCGGCGGCCGGGACGGCATCGCGGATCAACCTCAGCCGCTCGGTGGTGGCCGGGTGGGTGGCGTACAGCAGGCGCTGCGGCAGCGTCCAGGCGTCGGGGGTCCCGAACAGCGACGACAGCTTGCCCAGGCCGTCGGCGCTGGCGTCCGGGTCGCCGCTCAGCGCGACCCCGTCCAGGTCCGCGGCCCGTTCCTCGGCACGCTCCGCGCGCAGCTCCATCGCGTACAGGACCCGGAACACCAGGTACGCGGCGGCCAGCAGGAACGGGCCGGCCTGCACGGAAAGGCGGCCGTGCAGCCCGGCCAGGGCGCGCAGGCCGGGGATGCCGTACAGCGCGGTTGCGGCGGCCAGGATGCACCAGGCCAGCAGCAGCCGGCGCAGCACTCGCCGCCGGATGTCGCGGTGCTGTACGTGCGCGACCTCGTGGGCCATCGCCGCGGTCAGCTCCCGGTCGGTCAGCGCCGCGGCGATGGGCGGCGCGACCAGGATGACCGGGTGGCCCGGCACGCTGATGACCCCCATGGTGGCTATCACCCTGGGCCAGCCGCAGACGACCCGGATGCGCGGGCAGCCCGGCAGCGAGGACACGAGCTCGGACAGGTGGTCCGACCGCGGCAGCCGCAAGATAGCCATCAGCCGCATGGCCAGCAACAGCAATGCGGTCACCACGAACACCGCGGACACGCCCGCGTAGGCGTGGCTTTCACCACGGATGTCCAGGATCAGGATGAAGATCCACAACGCCAGGTTCAGCAGGCTGGTCACGATGATCGCGGCCCGGGTCAGCTGCTGCCCAAGCCCGCCACGCGGACGGAAGAGCTCCGGCCTGGTTTGCCGCATCTGACGCCGCCACCACAGCATCGGGAGGCGGCCTACCGCTGCCACCGCGGCCAGGGTGAGCAGCCACGCCACGGCGACGTGCCAGATGTCGCCCTTCGGCGCCACCAGGTGCACGAACCGGGCGCCGAGCGGGGTCAGCCCGAGCGCGACCACGACCACCAGCTGCGCGACGTCGGCCATCGTGCGGACCCGCCAGCCGCGCCAGTCCAGACCCGGCGTCGCCAGCGGAGCCGGTGCCTCGGCACTGACGGTCAAGGTCGCCGGAGGAACCCGCCGCCAGCCTCCGGCCGCGTCGACGGCGACCGCCAGGAGCGCGGCGAGCAGCACCGCGAAGATACCCGTCACCAAAGCGTTCACGAGGCCCCGCAGCCGCATTCTCGACTTATCTCGTAACGAGGTGGGGCGATCGTAACACGCTGTCCCGTAAGGGATCCGTGCGTTCAGACCGACCGGCGAAGCGGGCCGGTCACCGGAGCCGGGCGGCGTGCTGGCCGGCCAGGCGGCCGAAGACGAGGGCGTCGGTCAGGCCGCCGCCGGAGTGGGTGAACGGGCCCCAGACGGTGCCGGCGCCGCCCGCGGCGTACAGGCCAGGTACGGCAGTGCCGTCGGGGCGGACCACCCGGGACCGGGCGTCACGCCGGGGGCCGCCGGACGTGGTGGCGGCGGCCGGCCACAGCTCGATGGCGTACAGGTCGGCCAGGTCCAGGGCGGCCATGTACCCGGCGCGCCGTCCGAACCGGTCGTCTCGCCCGGTGGCGGCGGCCGCGTTGAACTCGGCCAGCGTCGCGGTGAGCACGGCCGGATCCAGGCCGAGGCGTTCGGCCAGTTCGCCGGGACCGCCGGCCGCCGTGATCCAGCCCCGGCGCACCTCGGCCAGGTTGTCGGCGCTCCAGCGATAGCCGTTCGGCGTGCCCACCACGCCGTTGAGCGGGCCGGCGCGCAGGGTGCGGCCGTCGCAGATGCCGTAGGCCGGCAGCGCGGGGTAGTAGCCCAGGGCGGGCTTGACGTTGACCAGGGCGCGCAGTCTCTCGTGCACCTCGTAGCCGGTCTCGTCGCAGAACCGCTGACCCGCGGCGTTGACCAGCACGAACCCCGGGCCGTGGAAGTCGATGGCGAAGGCCGCGCCGTACTCGGCGGCCTTGAAGGCGAACCAGCCGAAGAACTCCGACATGTGCCACAGCGCCCCGCCGGCCTGCAGGGTCATCCGGATGGCGTCGCCGGTGTTGCCGTCGTGACCGACCCGGTGCAGGGACGGGACCGGCAGGAACGCGTCCTTGAAGTACTCGTCGGCCTCGAAGCCGCCGCAGGCCAGGATGACGCCGCGCTCGGCCGTGACCGGTTCGCCCGCGACCACCGCGCCGGACACGCGCCCGTCCCCGGCGATCGTCAGGGCGGTCGCGGCCTGGCCGTGGCGCACGGCGATCTCCCGGGCGGCGAGGTTGTCGGCCAGCAGGCGCCACAGGGCCTCGCCTCGCCGCAGCGACGGCTGGCCGCCCACCACCCAGTACCGCACGCCGTCGCTGCCGGGCACGTGCGGCCAGGAGGGCAGGACGGCGGGGAACGAGCCGGGCGGCGGGTCGACGTCGACGGTGTCGCCGCCCAGCTTCCCGATCCAGGACCGCAGGTCGTTGAGCCCGGCGACGTACGCCTCGGCCACGGAGCGGTCGGTCTTGCCGAAGAACAGCGTCTGCACGTGCCGGACCGCGTCGGCGCCGCGGACGTCCCAGAGGAAACCTCCGGCGTACAGGGCGTTGCCGCCGCCGCAGCGGCGTTTCTCCGCGACCAGCACGCTGGCGCCCGCGTCGTGCGCGGTGATGGCCGCGCTGGCCCCGGCGGGACCGCACCCGATGACCAGGACGTCAACCGTCGTCACCCCACTAGTTCTACCGGCCGGGGGAACGCGGGTCGCGACGTGTGCCATTGGACGGAAAGGACGTTGCCGCGGCGGCCGCTGCGACGTTCACTTTTGGTGTGACTGAGAACCGGATTGTGTTCACCGGCGGGCAGGTGTTCGACGGGACCGGCTCCCCGGCCGTCCCGGCCGACGTCGTCGTGCGGGGCGACCGCATCGAGAGCGTGCGGGCCGGCGGCGGCACCGGGCCCGAGGCCGGCGACCAGGTGGTGGACTGCACCGGGGCCACGGTCATGCCGGGCCTGGTCGAGTCCCATTCGCACCTGACGTTCCCGTCCGCGGTCGGGCACATCGACCCGTCGTTCAACCCGCCGCTCGACGTGAGCTTCTTCCGGCACATGCCGACGCCGGACGAGCACCTGGCGATCGCCAGGCGGAACGCGAAGATTCTCCTCGATCACGGCTTCACCAGCGCGTACTCGGCCGGGTCGCTCACGCCCGTGCCCACCGAGGTGCGGCTGCGCGAGGAGATCGCGGCCGGGGCGACGCCGGGGCCCCGGATGCGCGCCGCGTCGTTCGAGCGTGACAACAACCCGGTGCAGATGGGCCCGGACGGCCCGAAGCCGAAGAAGGTCGGCCCGGAGGCGGTGCGCGAGTTCATCGCCGAGCAGGCCGCGATCGGCTTCGACGCGGTCAAGCTGCTGATGAGCAACGACGACGTGTTCGTCGAGGGCGGCTCGATGATCACCCAGTACAGCCCCGAGGAGGCGCGGGCCGCCGGGGAGCAGGCCCGCGAGTCCGGCGTCTGGCTGAACTGCCACGCCCAGGCCCCGGAGTCGATCAAGCTGGCGGTGCGCAACGGGTTCCGCTCGGTCTACCACTGCACCTACGCCGACGCCGAGGCGGTCGACCTGCTGGAGGAGTACAAGGAGTCGATCTTCCTGTCCCCCGCGGTCGGCATCATGTGGGCCAACGTGTACGAGGGCGCCGAGTACGGCATCGACACCGCGATGGCGGAGAAGATGGGGTCGGTCAAGGCGCTGCGGGCCATGACCGAGCTGTATCCCGAGTTGCGCAAGCGCGGGCTTCGGGTCCTGCCCGGCGGCGACTACGGCTTCCCCAACAACCCGATCGGGCGCAATGCCCGGGACCTGGAGCTGTTCGTCCGGCTCTTCGGCTACTCCCCGGCTGAGGCGCTGCGCGCCACCACCCAGTACGGCGGCCAGGTGATGGACCTGCCGGTCGGGCTGCTGACGCCGGGGTACCTGGCCGACGTGCTGGTCGTGCGGGGCGAGCCGGCACAGGACGTCACGGTGCTGCAGGACGCCGGCAATCTTCTGGCCATTATGCAGAACGGAGCGTTCTACAAGCTGGCCGGACAGCTTTCAGCGGCATGACGGCGACGGTCCGGCGGGTGCCGGACATCCGTTACGGCGAGGTGCTCGGATACCGCCCGCTCGAACTGGACCTGTTCCTTCCGGTGGTGGACGGGCCGCTGCCCGTGGTGGTGTACGTGCATGGCGGCGGGTGGCAGCGCGGCACGCGCCGCGAGCCGCCGCCGCTGATCGATGCGGACTTCTACGACCAGATCGCGGCGGCGGGCTTGGCGGTGGCGGCGGTCGACTACCGGCTCAGCGGCGAGGCGCGCTTCCCGGCGGCGCTGGAGGACGTGCGGACCGCGGTGGGCTGGGTCCGGGACAACGCCGCCGCCTACGGGCTGGACCCCGGCCGGGTGTTCCTGTGGGGCGACTCGGCCGGCGGCCACCTCGCGCTGCTGGCCGCCCTGACCGAGTCGACACTGACCGGGTCGGCACTGACCGGCGCCGCGGTGCGGGCCGCGGTGGCCTGGTTCCCGGTCACCGACCTGCTGGGCATGCCGTCCGACCTCGCGGACGCGGGTGCCGTACCCGATCGCGGACCGGACTCCCGGGAGGCGCGGCTGCTAGGCGCGCCCGCCGCCGCGGTGCCCGACCTGGCGCGGGAGGCCAGCCCGGTGAGCCACGCCTATGCTGGGGCGCCGCCGATTCTGCTGCTGCATGGGACGGCGGACGACATGGTGCCCGCGGCGCAGAGCGTCCGGCTGGCGGCGGCGCTGCGTCAGGCAGGGGCATCCGTCGAGCTGGAACTCGTGCCGGGCGCGACGCACTTCTGGAAGGGCGCGGACGACGTGCCCGCGATCATCGCCCGCTCGATCGAGTTCTTGCGCGCGCAGGCCTTAGGCCAGGCCGATGGCCTGGCGGGCGCCGAGCTCACGGGAGATGCCCTGCGCGGCGGTGCGCACGGCGAGCCCGATGCGGCGCGGCTGGGCGACCCGCTCGGGCAGCAGGACGCCGAGTGCGGCGACCGCCGAGTCGTCGGGCCCGAAGATCGGCGCGGCCACGGCCACGATGACCTCCTGCTCCTGCCGCCGGTAGACGGCCAGGCGTTCGCGCCGGACCTCAGCCAGGGTCCGGCGCATGACATCGGGCGGGATCAGCACGTGGTCGGGCTCGCCGTACATGGGCCGGGCCAAGAACTCCTCCTGCAGACCAGCAGGCGCGAAGGCGAGCAGGACCAGGCCGACCGCGGTGGCGTGCAGCGGAAGCCGGCCCCCGACCCGGTATTGCACCGGCGCGGCCTGGTGGGCGGAGAGCCGCTCGACCAGCGTCGCCTCGGTGCCCTCGCGGACGGCCAGCTGGACGTGCTGGCGGGTGACCACGGCCAGGTCGCTCATGAACGGCATCGCGACCTGGCGCAGCCCGTGCCCGCGCGGCGCGAGCGAGGCGACCTCCAGCAGCCGCAACCCCACGCAGTAGCGCCCCTGCTCGTCACGCTCCAGTGCCCCCCAGCGGACCAGGTGCCCGGCGAGCCGGAGCGTGGAGCTCACCGGGATGCCGCTGCGGCGGCTCAGCTCGGCCAGGCTGAGCCGGCGCTGGCCGGCGTCGAACGCCGACAGCAGCGAGAGCGCGCGGTCGATCACGGGCTCGCCCTGCGGCGGGCGCTTGCCCCGGGCGCGCAGCTCGTTGTCATCTTCCATTGGCTGGAATGCTAACTGTTTTAGTATGGGGCGGTGAGGGCCGCGCTGTTCGTCACCTGCCTGGTGGACGGCGTCGTGCCCCAGGTGGCCAAGGCCACGGTCCGGGTCCTGGAACGGGTCGGCGTGACCGTGGAGGTGCCCTTCCAGCAGACCTGCTGCGGGCAGATGCACGTCAACACCGGGTACCCGCGCGAGGCGATCCCGCTGGTCCGCAACCACGTGGCGGCGTTCGAGGGCTACGAGGCGATCGTGGTGCCCAGCGGGTCGTGCACGGCCGCGATCCGGCACCAGCACGCCGACGTGGCGCGGCTCGCGGGTGATCTTGCCCTGGCCGGCGCGGCGGAGGCGATCGCGGGCCGGACCTGGGAGCTGTCGGAGTTCCTGGTCGACGTGCTGGGCGTCACCGACGTCGGGGCGTACTTCCCGCACCGGGTGACCTACCACCCGACCTGCCATTCGCTGCGGCTGCTCCGGGTGGGCCAGCGGCCGCTGCAACTGCTGCGCGCGGTCGAGGGCATCGACCTGGTGGAGCTGCCGGGGGCCGAGCAGTGCTGCGGGTTCGGCGGCACGTTCGCGCTGAAGAACCCGGCGGTGTCGTCGGCCATGCTGGCCGACAAGATCGCGGCGATGCGGCGCACCGGCGCGGAATACGCCGCCGCGGGCGACGCGTCGTGCCTGCTGCACATCGGCGGCGGGCTGTCCCGGCTGAGCACCGGCATCGGCACCCGGCACCTGGCTGAGATCCTCGCTGTCACTCGGAGGGCTTCGTGACGTTCCTCGGCATGCCGACCGCTCCGCCGGGCGTGGGCCAGCTTCGCCAGGAGGCCCCGTTCCCGGTCGCGGCGGCCAGGGCGCTGGACGACAGCCAGCTGCGGCGCAACCTCGGCCACGCCACGTCGACGATCCGGGCCAAGCGCGCGGCCGCCGTGGCCGAGGTGGCGGACTGGGCCGAGCTGCGGGCGGCCGGCGCGGCCATCAAGGACGAGGCCCTCGCGCACCTGGACCGCTACCTCCTGCAACTGGAGGAGCAGGTCACCGCGCGCGGCGGCACGGTGCACTGGGCGCGGGACGCTCATGAGGCCAACCAGATCGTAGTCGGCCTGGTCCGCGCGACCGGCCAGACCAAGGTGGTCAAGGTCAAGTCGATGGCCACCCAGGAGATCGGGCTCAACGAGGCGCTGGCCGCCGCGGGCATCGAGGCGACCGAGACCGACCTGGCCGAGCTGATCGTCCAGCTCGGCCACGACCGGCCCAGCCACATCCTGGTCCCGGCCATCCACCGCAACCGGAACCAGATCCGCGACATCTTCCTGCGCGAGATGCCGGACGCGCCCGCGCAGCTGTCCGACGAGCCCGCTGAGCTCGCCGCGGCGGCCCGCGCCCACCTGCGCCGCAAGTTCCTGGCCGCGCAGGTCGCCATCTCGGGCGCGAACTTCGCGATCGCGGAGACCGGCACCCTGGCCGTGGTGGAATCCGAGGGCAACGGCCGGATGTGCCTGACCCTGCCGCGGACCCTGATCACCGTGATGGGCATCG
>Ga0335081_10015508_pt1 | contig 12320 bp, 10 predicted proteins | sample Lox_Sample_35_FD_206713 | JGI IMG/M metagenome (GOLD analysis project Ga0335081, IMG submission 206713) | Soil microbial communities from Loxahatchee National Wildlife Refuge, Florida, United States - Lox_Sample_3.5 | ecosystem: Environmental > Terrestrial > Soil > Wetlands | place: USA... | reverse complement strand
CCAGCTCAGTCGGTCAAACACCATGGACTTCTTCGAGGCCCAGGAACACGCGCGCAAACGCACCAGCCGGCTGGTCGTGCTCTTCGGCCTCGCCGTCCTCGGCACGATCGTCCTCACCTACTTCGCGGTGATGCTCATCCTCAACTGGGCGCGCGCAGGGCGGGTGTACGATCTCTCGGAGCTCTCGTGGTTCGACGTCCAGGCGCTGGCCGCCGTCGCCGCCGGCACCCTCGCCGTGATCGGCTTCGCCTCGCTCTACAAATGGTCCCAGTACCGCGGCGGCGGCGCGGCGGTGGCGGAGGGCGTGGGCGCCCGCCGCGTCGACACCCACACCACCGACCTGCACGAGCGCCGGCTGCTCGACGTGGTCGAGGAGATGGCCATCGCCTCGGGCGTGCCCGTGCCGGCGGTCTACGTGCTCGACGACGAGCCCGGCATCAACGCCTTTGCCGCCGGCCTCACCACCAGCGACGCCGTGGTGACCGTCACGCGCGGCACGATGGAGAAGCTCAGCCGCGACGAGCTGCAGGGCGTGCTCGCGCACGAGTTCAGCCACATCCTTAACGGCGACATGCGGCTGAACGTGAAGATCGCCGCCACGGTCTTCGGCATCCTCGTCATCGGCCTGATCGGGCGCGGCATCCTGCGGGGCCTGGGCCAGGGGCGGGTGCGCGTCCGGGGCAAGGGCGGCGGGGGTATCGCGGTCATTCTGCTCATCGGGCTGCTGTTGATGATCATCGGCTACATCGGCTACTTCTTCGGGCGGGTGATCCAGGCCGCGGTGTCGCGCCAGCGCGAATTCCTCGCCGACGCCTCCGCCGTGCAGTTCACGCGCAACCCGGGCGGGATCGCCGGCGCCCTGCGGAAGATCGGCGGCTACGCGCTCGGCTCGGACCTCGTCACCCACAAGGCCGCCGAGATCGGCCACTTCTTCTTCGCCGAGGGCTCCCCCGTCACGCTCTTCAGCGGCCTGTGGGCCACGCACCCGCCGCTGGAGGCGCGCATCCGCGCGATCGACCCGCAGTGGGACGGCAAATACTTCCAGCCGCCGGAGGTCGTCGACGTCAAGGACGAGAGTTTCCGCCGCCTGGGCTACGGCGCCCCGCCGATTCTGCCGGCGGAGGCGCTGCGCCGCGCCTACAACCTCCCCGTCGGCGCGCCGGTGGCGGCGGCGGTCGCCCCGCTCGCCGCCGTGGCGCAGATCGGGAGCCTCACGCCGCAGCACGTCGATCACGCCCGCAACCTTCTCGGCGCGACGCCGCCGCGCCTGCGCGAGGCCGCGCGCCAGCCGCGCGAGGCCCCGGCCGTGGTCTACGCGATGCTGCTCGGTGGGTCGGGCGCCGCCAACGACCCGTCGACCGTCCTCCTCAAGGCGAAGGCCGGCGACGCGGCCGCCGCGCTCGTCGCCGACCTGCGGCCGCTGGTCGCCCCGCTGCCGGTGGAGATCAAGCTGCCGCTCGCGCAACTCACGCTGCCCACCCTGCGCCAGCTGCCGCCCGCCGACCTGGCCGCCTTCACCGCCACCTGCCAGGCCCTCATCGCCGCCGACCAGCAGCTCTCCTATTTTGAGTTCGCCGTGCAGAAAGTTCTGCTGCGCCACCTCGCCGTGGGCGGCGCGCCGGCCGCCGCCATCGTCCAGATCTACTCCTTCAACGCGGTGGCGGGTGAGATCGCCGTCGTCCTCTCCGCCCTGGCCTGGGCCGGGGCGATGACGGGCCCCGAGCGGGCGGACGGCACCGCCGAGGCCGATCCCGCCGCCGCCGCCACGGCCTTCCGCGCCGGCGCCGGCCAGCTCGAGCTCATCACCGACCAGCTGACGCTGCTCCCGCCGGATGCGTGCGAATTCCCCCGGCTCGACGCCGCCCTCGACAAGCTCGCCACCGCGTCCTACCCGATCAAACAGCGCCTCCTGTCGGCCTGCGCCCACACCGCGGGCGCGGACAACCAGATTCAACCCGAGGAGGCCGAACTCCTGCGCGCGACCGCGGACGTTCTCGGCTGCCCCATGCCGCCGCTGCTCGGCGAACCCGCCGCCGGCCCGCCGCCGGCATCGTAGGCGCGGCCGGCCGGCCGCGCCACCCCGCCCGCCTCAGGTGACCTTGCGGTACTTCTCCGGCGGAATCTTGAAACGATGGCCGGAGTCGAGGTCGGTGAAAATGTGCCATTGCTGGTCGTCCGTCTTGTGTACGGCCACCTCCAGCACCTGGCCCTGATCGTAGTGATATTCCTCCGATTCAAACAGGTGATCCGCGTGCGGCACGGCCTCACCAATCTCCCCGGTGTGATTGTCCAGAATCTCGATTTTCCAGTGCATGGGAGCAAGGGGGTTCAAGTAACGCCGGTGGCCTGAGCCCCAGGCGCGGGCGTCATGCTGTCCCGCGCGGGTGGGTCGTCAAGCCTGCCGGCGCCCGGGTCCCGGGATTCCCTCCGCCCGAAACAGTTTCGACAGGGTGCGTCCGCCCGCTTATCGGTCGGATCGAACCCCGCCCGCCCATGCTTGTCGTCCATGTCCACGTCCACGTCCGTCCCGAACACCTCGAGGCGTTCACAACCGCCAGCCTCGCCAACGCCCGCGCCAGCGTCCGCGAGTCCGGCGTCGCCCGCTTTGACGTCGTGCAGCAGGCGGACGACCCCACGCGCTTCGTGCTCGTCGAGGTCTACCGCACGCCCGCGGCGCCGGCAGCCCACAAGGAGACCGCCCACTACCAGGCGTGGCGGGACGCGGTGGCGTCGATGATGGCCGAACCGCGCACGAGCGTGAAATTCGCCAACCTGTTCCCGGACGACGCGGGTTGGTGAGGGCGAGAGGGCCCGGAAATGAGAGAATCGGAGAATGGGATAATGAGGGCCCGACCGGCCGGTGCCCGTCCATTATTCTCCCGCCCAATCCTCCCATTCTCTCATTCTCCCCTTATCTTTTTATTCTGAGGCCATGACCTTCGAATTCGCCACCGCCACCCGCATCGTCTTCGGGGCCGGGGCGCTGCGCGAGGCCGGCCCCGCCGCCCGCGCGTTCGGCCGCCGCGCATTCGTTGTCACCGGCCGGCAGTCGGACCGCGCGGCCCCCCTGCTCGAAACGCTGGAGGCCGCGGGCGTCGCGGCGACGGTGTATGCCCTCACCGGCGAGCCGACCACCGGGGCGATCGCCGCCGCGACCGCGCAGGCGCGCGCCGCCGGCTGCGAGCTGGTCGTCGGCTGCGGCGGCGGCAGCGCCCTCGACGCCGCCAAGGCGGTATCGGCCCTGCTCACGAACCCGGGCAATCTCCTCGATTATCTGGAGGTGGTCGGCCGCGCGCAGCCGCTCATTCGTGCCGCCGCGCCCTGCGTCGCCATTCCCACCACGGCGGGCACCGGCGCCGAGGTCACGCGCAACGCGGTCCTGCTCTCCCCCGCCCATCGCGTGAAGGTCAGCCTGCGCAGCCCGCTGATGCTGCCGCGGCTCGCGCTGGTCGATCCCGAGCTGACCCTCGGCCTGCCGCCGGCGCTGACGGCGAGCACCGGACTCGATGCGCTCACCCAGCTCATCGAGCCCTATGTTTCCTGCCGCGCGAACCCGCTCGCCGACGGGATCTGCGTCGAGGGCCTGCGCCGGGCGGCGCGCGGCCTGCGGGCCGCGTTCCACCACGGCGGCGACGCCGCGGCGCGCGAGGACATGGCGCTGGCGAGCCTGTTCGGCGGGCTCGCGCTGGCCAACGCCGGCCTGGGCGCAGTGCACGGGTTCGCGGCGCCGATCGGCGGGACGTTCGCAGCGCCGCACGGCGCCGTGTGCGCCGCTCTGCTTGCGCCGGTCATGGAGGCGAATCTCGCCGCCGCCCGTGCGCGCCAGCCCGGCGGCGGGACACTCCGGCGCTACACCGAGATCGCCCGCCTGCTGACCCAGGATCCGGACGCTGATGCCGACGCGGGCGTGCGCTGGGTGCGGACGCTGGTCGCCGAATTGCGGATCCCGCCGCTCGGTACGTATGGCATCGCGGCGACTGATGTTGATTCGATCGTCGGACAGGCTGCCAAAGCCAGCAGCATGAAGGCAAATCCGCTGCCGCTCACCGCCGCCGAGTTGGCCGGTGCCCTGCGGCAGGCGCTCTGAACCGCCTGGGCGGCCGACTGGCTCACTTGGTGATCACGCCCTCGGCCTGGAGTTTCTGCACCTTGGGCCGGATGACGAAGGCGCAATAGCCCTGGTCGGGATGCTTGGCGAAATAGTGCTGGTGGTAGTCCTCGGCCGGCCAGAACTTCTTCAGCGGCTCGATCTGGGTGACGATCGGCCGGCTGAGCTCCGCCTGGGCGGCGCGCTCGGAGGTCTCGGCCGCCGCCTTCTGCGCGTCGTCGAGATAGAAGATCGCCGAGCGGTACTGCGGGCCCTCGTCCGCGCCCTGCCGGTTGAGGCTCGTCGGGTCGTGGGCGTTCCAGAACACGTCGAGAAGATGCGCGTAACTGACCTGCGCGGGGTCGAACTCGATCTGCACGGCCTCGGCGTGCCCGGTCGTGCTCGTGCAGACCTCCTCGTAGGTGGGATGGTCGACGTGGCCGCCGGTGTAGCCGTTGACCACGGCCACGACGCCGGGCACGCGCTCGAACACGGCCTCCATGCACCAGAAGCAGCCGCCGGCGAAAACCGCGTATTCCGTCTTTTTGTCCATGGGTTTGTTCTCTCCGGCGGCCGGAAACGCCGGGGCGGCGAGTCCCAGGACGGCCAGGAGCAGGAAAATGGTCTTCATCGTCCGTGAGAGACGGAAACCAGCCCGCGCATTCCCGCAAGGCGCCCGGCGGGAGCGGGGCCGTGGCGCGGCGTCACACCACCGGGTGCAGCCGCGCGCCCCCGTTCAGGATCTCCGCGAGCGCGAGACGGTACTCGTCGAGGTCGTGACGGGAGAAGCAGACAAACGTCACCTGGCGCGGCAGGGTGTGCTGCTCGAGAAAGGCGCGGGTCGTGCGCAGTGCGATCCGGCAGGCCAGCGCGATCGGATAGCCGTAGATGCCGGTGCTGATCGAGGGAAACGCCACCGAGGCGAGCTCCTTTTCCGCCGCCAGCTCCAGCGAGGCGCGGTAGCAGGAGGCGAGCAGGTCCGGCTCGTCCGCGGCGCCGCCGCGCCAGACCGGGCCGACGGTGTGGATGACGTATTTGGCCGGCAGCTTGTAGCCGCGGGTGAGCTTCGCCTGCCCGGTGGGGCAGCCGCCGAGCTGGCGGCATTCCGCCTGCAGTTCCCGCCCCGCCGCCCGGTGGATCGCGCCGTCGACGCCGCCACCCCCCGACAGGGATTCGTTGGCCGCGTTCACGATGGCGTCGACGGCGAGCGTGGTGATGTCGCCCTGGACGATGGAGATGGAATCCGGCATGAACCAATACCTTTAGGGCACGGCCTTTGCCGACGCAACGGGCCGCGGCGTTTCTTACAAATGTTTGAGAGAATTCGTCCCCGGCGCGGGAGTCTTGACTTTTTTGCCGGGCCCCCGCTTCCTCACCGCCCGCTCATGGAATCCTCCCGCCCGGCGTCCCTGTCCCGTCTCGGCCTCGTCCTCGTGGTCGTTGTCGTCGTCACGCTCTGCCGCGCGCCGCGAGGGTTCTGATCGCCAACTCGAATTTGCCCCCTCCGGTGCCGCGCACCGGAGGGGGATTTTTTTTGCCCCGCCGGTTCGCCGCCCCGGGGCGGGCTCCAACCCTGAACCACCATGAAGATCACCGGAGCCCAACTGCTGTGCCGCCTGCTCGAACGGCAGGGCGTGCGGATCGTCGCCGGCATTCCCGGCGGCGCCAACCTGCCGCTGTACGACGCCCTGCACTCGCCCGCGTCCGCGGGAGCCATCCGCCACGTCCTCGCCCGCCACGAACAGGGCGCGGCTTTCATCGCCCAGGGCATGGCCCGCGTCACGGGCCGGGCGGGCGTGTGCCTCGCCACCTCGGGCCCGGGCGCCACCAACCTGCTCACCGCCATCGCCGACGCGCGGCTCGACTCCGTGCCGCTGGTCGCGGTCACCGGCCAGGTGCCGCGCGGCTTGATCGGCACCGACGCCTTCCAGGAGGTCGACACCTACGGCCTCACGCTGCCCGTGACCAAGCACAACTTCCTCGTGCGCGACGTCGCGGAGCTGCTCGAGATCGTGCCGCTGGCGTTCGAGCTTGCCGAGTCCGGCCGGCCCGGCCCCGTGGCCGTCGATGTGCCCAAGGACGTTCAGAACGCGCTCCTCGAGGTGGAGGCTCTGCCGCCGCCCGGCCGCGCGCGGCCGGCCCCGCCCTGCCCGGACGAGCGCATCGACGCCCTCGCCGCCCGGCTCGCGGCCGCGCAACGGCCCGTGCTCTACCTCGGCGGCGGCGTGATCACCGCGAACGCCGCCGGGCTGGCGTGCGCCCTCGCCCACCGGACCGGCGCGCCGGCCGTGTGCACGTTGATGGCCCTCGGCGCCATGCCGCCCGCCGATCCCCTCTTCATGGGCATGCTCGGCATGCACGCCGCGTGCGGCACCAACCTCCTGCTCGAGGAGGCCGACCTGCTCGTCGCCATCGGCGCGCGTTTCGACGACCGCGCCACCGGGAAGGTGGCGGAATTCTGCCCCCGCGCCGCCATCGCCCATCTCGACATCGACCCCGCCGAGATCGGCAAGATCAAGCCCGCGTTCCTCGGCCTCGTCGGCGACGCGGCCGACATCCTGCGCCGCCTGCTCGAACGCCTGCCCGCCCAGGACCGCCCGGCCTGGCGCGGCCGCGCCGCCGAGCTGCGCGCGGCGCATCCGCTCCGCCATCCGCCGCGCGCCGCCGATCCGCTGCATCCGGTGAATCTCTGCCGGTTCCTCGGCGAGCTGCTGCCGTCCGGGACGATCCTGACCACCGACGTGGGCCAGCACCAGATGTGGGTCGCCCAGACCTACCCCGTGCGCCGGCCGCGCACCCTGCTGACGTCGGGCGGGCTGGGCACGATGGGCTTCGGCCTGCCGGCCGCCATCGGCGCGGCCTTGGCAGTCGATCAGGACGGCGAGCCGCCCGGAGGACGGCCGCGGGTCGTGTGCGTGAGCGGCGACGGCTCGCTCCTGATGAACATCCAGGAGCTGGCGACGCTGGCGGAACTCGATCTGCCCGTCGCCGTGCTCGTGTTCAACAACGCCCAACTCGGCCTGGTGCGCCAGCAGCAGGAACTGTTCTACGGCCGGCGCTACGCGGCCGCGCACTTCGCCGCCGTGCCCGACTTCGCGGCCCTCGCCCGCGCCTTCGGCGTGCGCGGCCTGCGCCTCGACCCGGAGCGCGACCCGCTTGGCACCCTGGCCGCGACGCTCGCCGCGCCCGGACCCTGCGTGATCGACATCCCGATCCACGAGGAGGCCAACGTGCTGCCGATGGTGCCGCCCGGCGCCGCCAACCACCACATGATCGTCGAACCCGAACCCGCCCATGCCTGACCACACCCATTCCCATGCCACCACCGCGGTGCTCGAGCTGCGGGTGCGCAACCACCCCGGGACGATGTCGCACGTCACCGGCCTGTTCGCGCGGCGCGGCTTCAACCTCGATGCGATCGTCTGCGCCCCCGAGGCCGGCGGCGCGACCAGCCGCATGCTGCTGCTGGTGGCCGAGGAGCCGCGGCTCGAACAGGTCGAGCGCCAGCTGGCCAAGCTCTACGATGTGCTGACCCTGCGGCACCGGCCCGACCTTGACGCGGATTGGTTCGTCCGCCTGCTCTAGGCGCCCGCCGGCGCTTGCGGGTTGTCATGGGCGGGCCGGCGGTTAGACCTGCCCGGAATCCCGTATGCCTCCCGGCCGCCCCGGCGAATCTCCCCGTCCTCCCGCCACGAGCCCGCCCCCACCCGACCGGCGCCGCCAGCGGGCCTGGAAACTCGCCGGCTTGCTCCTGCTGCTGGCGTGGACCGGCTGGTGGACGGCCAGCCTCACGCGGCCCGTGCCGGCCCTCTGGCCCGGCCCGCCGATGTCCGAGCGCCAGCAGATCACCTATCTGCCGATCTGGTCGTTCGTGGGCGTGGACTTCCAGCACAACTACGCCGCGGTCAACTCCTGGCTCGATGGCCACGATCCCTACGTCGCGATCGAGGACGATCCGATCAACACCCATTACATCTATCCGCCGCCGGCGCTGCTGGCCTTCGCGTGGGCCGGCCTGTTTCCCCCGGCGTCGGTGCACACGCTGATTTCGATCGCCGGCCCGAACGGCCTCTCGGAGTTTCCCTACTGCCGCCCGGCGGTGTTCCTGTGGATGGCCGCGATCGTCGGCATCACGGCGCTGGCGGCCTGGCAGTCCTGGCGGGTGCGCGGCCGGCTGCACCTTCCCCCGCTGCCGCTGGTGTTCGTGCTCGGCGCCACCCTGATCTCCTACCCGGTCATGTTCGAGCTGGAACGGGGCAACTGCGACGTGCTGCCGCTGCTCGCCCTCGCGCTGCTGGTCGTCCCCGCGCTGACGTGGCGGCACCGGCTCGCCGGCGATCTGGCGGTCGCGGCCGGCGTCGCGCTCGCCGCGGGCATCAAGGCCTATCCCGGCATCCTCCTGCTCGGCCTCCTCGCCCTGCGCCGCCACCGGGCGGCGGCTTTCGCGGCGGGCCTGCTGCTGCTCCAGGTGGCCGCATTCTGGCAACCGTTCTCCGAGTGGTTTGCCATTATCCGCGCCGATGCGGGGCACTCCACCACGCTCTTCATGGACTACTCGCACTCGCTGCTCGTCCACTGGCAGCTGGCCTGGACGACGCTGGGCGTCCCGGCCCTGGGGCGGCTGCCGCGCGAGGCCATCGTCGACCTGATCGTGCTGGCCGCGGTCCTGGCGGTGAGCTGGCGGGTGTTCCGCGCGCGGCCGGACCCCGCCGTGGCGTGGCCGTATCTGCTGTGGCTCACCACCATGGGCACGCTCGTCAACGTTACGGCTTACGACTACAGCCTGCTTTATCTGCCGCTGGCGGTGCTGGCGGCGTGGGACGCACGCGACTCGTGGCGCGTGCACCTCTGCCTGGCGCCCGCTGTAATCTGGTGGTTCCCATTCTCCATCGGCATCAGCGGCCTGCCGCTGCTGCTGCTCAAGGTGACAGGGATCTTCCTGGTCGGTGTGCTGGTCCTCCGGCGGCTGCCGGCGGCACCCGCCGCACCGCAGCATTGAGCCGCCGGGGAATTCCTGTCATCGAGAAGCACCGGAAGGTCTCACCCCATGAAACTGACCCGTCATCTTCACGCCGCCCTCTTCCTCCTGCTGGCCGCCGGCGCCGGTGCCACGCCGCCTCCGGCGCCGACCACCGCCGCGCCGAAGACTTTCAACTCGCAGCTCGCTCTCACGGTCTGGTCTGAAACCGGCTTCGATCTTTTGGCCGGGTGGAAGGAACTGGGGAAGACGCCTGCTGCCGCGCCGATCCAGATCCCCGCTTGCGACGCCTGGGTCCTGCAGCCTGAGGAGAAGACCACCTTCGCGCAGGCGATTGCCGCCGCCGTGGAAGCCCAGGCCACGGGCGTCGCCTCCACCTTCTGGGCGCCCGCAACCGATGACGATCTGCTTGTCCTGCAGCAAAAACTCCCCGATGTCCGCGCGCTCCATCTCTGGGAGTCGCCCGGGATCACCGACGCCGGCCTCGCGGGGCTCAAGAACTTCAAGAGTCTGCGCCACCTCGGCCTGCAGCACCTGAATACGATCACGGACGCGAGTCTCGCCCGGTTGATGGAGATCCCGGGGCTCCAATTGCTTGAGATTGGCTATTGCCCCAAGATCACGCCGGCCGGCTTGGCCAGCCTCCGGACCATCAAGGATCTCCGGACTCTCGAGCTTCAAGGTGATAATATCAATGAAGCCGCCCTGGCCGCGCTCCCGGGCTTGGACCGCCTCGAAATCCTCGACCTGTCGTGGTGCGACCACATCACCGATGCCGGGCTGGCGCACCTCCAGGCGTTGCCGGCGCTGCATTCCCTCAATCTCGCCAAGACGCCCATTACTGACGCGGGTTTGGCGCACCTCAAGGAGCTCAAGGGCCTGCAGGCGCTCAATCTGCGCGCGTGTGCGAACGTCACCGCCGCCGCGGTGGCCGAGCTGCGCCACGCGCTGCCGTCGACCAACATCGATTACTGACAGCGACTCAACGGCGGACGGGTCAAGAGCACGACGCCGTCCCCGTGGCCCGCTCCAGGGCGGTCAGGTAAGCCAGGGCTTCAATGCGGTTCGCGCCGCACATCTCGTCGGTCGGGCGCAGGCTCGCGCACACCGCCGGCCGCTCCGGCCGGCCGAAGAGTGCGCAGCGGTAATCCGGCAGCAGCTGGACGCACGGGATCCCGGCCGGCTTGCCGTGGGGCATGCCGGGGATCGGCGACGAGATCGAGGGCGCGATGCAGCACGCGCCGCAGCCGGGGCGACAGTCCACGGCGATCACCATGCCGGCGCCGCGTCCCCGCGCAAGCCGCCGTACCGCTGGCGCGGGTCAACTGGTGGCGGCGCTGCAGGCAGAGCAAATCCGCCAGGAGCGAGCATCAATCCGCCCCTTCGGCCGTCTGTAACCTTTGCCCGCCAAGACGGTTTATAGTTCGCACCGCCCCACCATGCAGGACCTTCGCTTCGCCCTGCGCACGCTGGCCAAATCCCCGGCCTTCGTCGCCATCTCCATTCTCACCCTGGCCGTCGGCATCGGCGCCTCGACCGCCATGTTCAGCTCGCTGCGGGCGCTGGTGGTCGAGCCCTTCTCCTTTCCGCACGCCGAACAGCTCGTGATGGTCTGGTCGGGCGACGGCTGGCCGCTCTCCTCCCCCGATTACCTCGACCTCCACGAGCAAGCCACGTCGTTCACCGATTTCGGCGTCTATTCGCCCCGGCGGGTCAACCTCGGCGGGGAGAACGCCCAGTCCGTGCCCGGCGTGATCTGCACCCCGGGCGTCCTGCGCGCCTTCGGCCTTCCGCCCGCGCTGGGGCGGTTTCTGACGGACGCCGACGGCGACAAGGGCGCCCCGCCGGTGGCCGTGATCAGCAACGCGCTATGGAGGCAGTCATTCGCCGGCGACCCGGGCCTCGTCGGCCGGACCATCCGGCTCAACGGCGGCGATGTCACCGTCGTGGGCATCATGCCGCCCAACTTCGAGTTCGTCGCCCCCTGGATGCGCACGGAAACCTGCGAGGTCTGGCTTCCGCTCCAGATCAAGCGCGGCGATGGGGACCGCGGCAGCCACTGGATCTGCGGTCTCGCCCGGCTCAAGGACGGCGTGTCGGTCGCCGCCGCCGACGCCGAGATCAAGGCGATCGGCAAGCGGCTGACCGCCGCCTACCCCGAGACCAACACCAAGAAACATTTCCTCGTCCGCTCGCTGCACGACGAGATGACGCGCTTCGTCGGCTCGCGGGTGTGGATGCTGTTCGGCGCCGTCATCCTGGTGCTGCTCGTAGCCTGCGCCAACGTCGCCAGCATGCTGCTCGCCCGCAACGCCCGCCGCCAGGGGGAGTTCGGCGTGCGCATCGCGCTCGGGGCGGCGCGGAGCCACATCATCCGCCTCGCCCTCACCGAAAGCCTGCTGCTCGCCCTGGCCGGCGCCGTGGGCGGGTTGATCATCGCCTATCTCGGCGTCCGCGTGCTGCAGACCATCGCGCCCGTCTCCGACGCCCGGAAGGCGGCGATGACGCTGAACGGCGGGGTGCTGGCTTTCTCGCTCGGGCTGACCCTCCTGACCGCCGTGCTCGCCGGCCTGCCCCCGGCCTTCGCCGCCCTGCGGATCTCCATCACCGACCTGCTGCGCTCGGAAGGCCGCGGCGCGTCCGGCTCGCGCGCCCGGCATCACCTCCTGCGCGGGTTGATCATCGGCCAGATCGCCCTGGCCTTCGTCCTCGCCAACGGCGCCGCGCTGTTCTCCGCCAGCTACACCCGGCTGCTGGCCGCCAACGAAAAGCTGGCGACCCAGTTCGTCCTTTCCGCCGAGCTGGATCTCCGCGGCGCCCGCTACGCCGACAAGGAGGCGCGCGCCCGCTTCTGCGACCAGCTGGCCGCGCGCGCCGCCGCGCTGCCGGGCGTGACCGCCGCCGGGACCACGACCAAGCTGCCGCTCGAGGGCGGCAGCAACACCGGCATCCTGGTCAAAGACCAGGTCTTCGATCCCGCCGCCGAACGGACGCTCGCCGAGGTTTCCAGCATCACCCCGGGCTACTTCGCCGCCGCCGGCATCGCCCGGTTGCGCGGGCGCACCCTCGAGCCCGGCGACGGGAAGGGCGAGAGCATCGGGGTCGTCGTGAACCAGGCGCTGGCGGACACCTGCTGGCCTGGCAAGGACCCGCTCGGCCTGATCATCCGCGGCAATAATCCCAAGCCGTGGTTCACGGCCCGCGTCGTCGGCGTGGTGGAGAACGTGCGCCAATGGGGCCCGGAGACCCCGGCCA
>Ga0335081_10015507_pt1 | contig 12320 bp, 11 predicted proteins | sample Lox_Sample_35_FD_206713 | JGI IMG/M metagenome (GOLD analysis project Ga0335081, IMG submission 206713) | Soil microbial communities from Loxahatchee National Wildlife Refuge, Florida, United States - Lox_Sample_3.5 | ecosystem: Environmental > Terrestrial > Soil > Wetlands | place: USA... | reverse complement strand
CGCCGTCGGCCACAATCTCCGCCTCGTCCTCGCCTGGCTGAGGATTCTGCTGCGCCTGATCCTGATCGCACTACGCCCAGCGTTTGCCGTCACGCCCGCGCTCAAATCCGCTTCTTAACGGGCGACGGGAGTACCAGCCTTCATGTCCGGTCAGCAGCAGCACGTACACGGCCGGCCCGCCGAGGGCGGCCACCGCGGTACCGATCGACAGCACCACCAGGATGCCGTGCTGGTCGGCATAGCTCTTGCCGAAGATCATCAGCAGCAAATCGCCGCCGACGAAAACCACCGCAAGGCCCGCCATGACCAGTCCGGCCACCGCGAGCGACACCATCCGCAGCGAGCGCTGCAGCTCGGGATGGTGCCCGGCAAAGAACAACGATGCGATCGGCGTCGCCGAATAGTTCGCCATCCCGCCGGCGATCATGGCGAACACGTTGGCGAGCCGCGCGGCGACGGAATAACCGCCGGCCGCAACCGGGCTCAGCAGCCAGCCGAGCAGGATGACGTCGAGATACTGGCTCGACGCATCGAGGAAAGCGGCGGCCCACATCGGCAGCGAGCGCCTGACCCACGCCGACACGTCGGCCGCGGCGGCGACGCTGCGGATTTGCGGCGGCAGACTGCGCCGAACGGTCGCATATTGTATGACGATCATCAGGCTCATGCCGACGATGCACAACGCGAACAGCGTGGTTATGGTGACTGGTCGACGGTCGAGAGCCAGCACCAGCGCGCCAACGATCACCACCAGGCGCCAGGCTTCGCGGGAGCCTTCGCCGAGCAAAAAGCCCACCACGGTTCGCGCCAGGTTGGAGCTGAAACAGGCCATGGTCTGCACGATCAGGAGCAGACAGGCGGCGGCGACGAGGCTCGGAGGCTCGGCCCCAGCCGGCGACGCGGCTGCCGACGGCGATGCAAGCGGCCCAGAACACCGCCGCTGCCGCGCACACGACGGCTCCGAACGAGATCGCGCCACGCGCAAGATCGTAGCGGTGCTGATGGATGTATTCATTCCACGAGCGGACGATCAGAGTCTCCTGGCCGCACAGTGCGATGATGGCGAGGAACGAAACCAGGTTGAACCAGATCGCGAATTGACCGAATTCCGCGGGCCCGAGGACGCGCGCCGCGATGGTGAACATCACGATGTTGAGGGACGAGCCGCCAAGCTTGATCAGAAAAGCGCCCAGCGCGCCTTGCGCCATCCCGAACCGGGCAAATCGAGACGAGACGCTTTGCGCGATGTTCATGTTCGAGCCGCGGTTTCTTTCGCCGCAAACGGTGCGCGACCTCGCCGCCGCGCTGCAGCCATAGAACAAGTAACCGACTGGAGCGCGAGAAACTCGCATCGCAGCATATTTACGTTAATCGCCGCGCGCGTTGTTTGGAGTTAACGCGAGAGCTTGGCTCGCGCTTCGCGGATGTGCGCTGCCTCAGTGCAGCGCGTCTAGCGCTCCGCCCGCCACGACCATGCGCGCTACGGCGTCGTTCGCCGGGCGCTCTCGTCCGCGCGGTCCGGCGCCAGGGCATGCGCGTTGCGCGGCAACAGGCCGTTGAGGACAGGCATCACCCAGCGGCCGGTGTCGGTGTGAAACAGCGCAAAATCGTGATCGAACTGCCAATAGGCCCATGGCCAGCCCAAGCGTTCGGCTGTGCGCGCCAAAAACGAGGTGTAGCGGACCCGTGCGTCCATGGCGGCCGCGTCGTACACGCCGAACTCACCGAGATAGATCGGACGTGCCGCTTCCTTCGCCCAGGCCGCGACGGTCTCCAAGTCGTCCGTGACGCGGCGCTTGTCGTCCTCGCTGCCCCAGTCGACGCCCCGCAACAGGGCGTAACGCCACGACCATGGCGCCCCCTGATGGGTGAATTGCATCGGCTTGTAGTAATGGACGGTGACGATGATGTTGCGGTCCTGCGGCGGAAGCTGGAGCTTGCGAATGGCAAGAGGGTCCTCGGAATTGATCGCCGCCACGATCACCGTGCGCTGCGGGTTGCCGGCCCTGATCACCGGCATGACGGATTGGACGAACGCGTTCCACCAGTCCGCCGTCATCTTGCCGCCCGGCTCGTTGAGAAGCTCGAACACCGCCGTGGGAAATCGGCCGGCGTAATGATCCGCGACCTGCCTCCAGAAAGCGCGCAGCTTGACGGCGCAATCGTCGGGATTGCGCTGGCAGGAATCGTAGTCGTGCTCATCGATGACCGGAATGAGATCGTTGGCAACCGCTTGGTCCAGCACCCAATCGAGCCGCGCCAGTATTCTCAGATCGAGATCGTTTCCGGCGTCCATGTATTTGAACGCCGACAGGTTGATCCGGACGTGATGAAAGCCGGCATCGCGGATCATCTTGAAATAACGCTGCTTGAACGGCGCGTCGATGCCGCCGTCCCAGATGCCGTCATAGCCGAGAATGTTGACGCCCCCGGCCATTTTCTGCGCCGTGACCGCGGCTTTGTCCTGGGCGGCGCAGGGCGAGGCCGCCGGCAAGACACCCATGAAGGCGATCGCCGAGCACAGCGTCGCCGATCTCGCCGCGCCGGCGATCATTGCCTTGCCGAAGCGAAGGAGCGAGGTCAGCGCCCGCTGCGCTTCACAGATTCGTTCGCGCATCTGTCCGCTCCGCCGTCATCGTCGTCAGGCAAATTGCCGCTGTTCCGCAACGCGCGAAGGCCGCGACCACAGTTGCGGCATTTCCAGCCGGGTACCGGCGCTGGCGATGAAAAACGCGACCAGCAGGGCCTCGTAGAATTCGGTCGACCTGAGAAACAATGTCTCGCTGAAGTTGATCAGGAACATGAGATTGGCGTAACCGACGATGAGGTCGTAATCGGCCCGAGGGATCAGCCGGTTCGTCCGCAGCCATGACATCCGGAAGCCGAACAGCAGCGCGCAAAGCGCGAACAACGTCATCCCGACGATGCCGGTTTCCGTCAGGATCGCCACGTAGCCGCTATGATAGTTGTCCAGCACCCAGCCGCGTTCGTGAAGGAATCCGAAATAGAACTGCGGCGTCGTCCAAAAACCGTTGAGCCCGAAGCCGAAGAGCGCGTGGTCGCTCAAGTGGCGCAGCGCATATTCCCAGATCAAGGTCCGGTTGGTGAAATTGAGCTCGGTGTCGAACCACGGCAGGTAATCGTGCCCCGTGCTCACGATATAGGTCATGAGTCCGCCGGCCGCGATCGTCATGGCAATCGGCCCGAAGGCCAGCAGCGTCTGGAAGAGCCGTGACCGGCGCGACAGATAACAGCTAGCAATGGCGGCCAGCGCCAGCACGCCGCCGCCTCGGGACCCTGAGCCAACGACGCATGTCGCGCCCAAGCCGAACAAGATGAGGAACCGGATCATCCCGCCGCGCCGCAGCGCGTTGTGACCGGCCAAGAACACCAACATTGCGCCGCAGAGGCCAAGGCTCTGCTTTGATTCGAAAACGCCCTGCCACAGGCCTTCCTGCATCCAACCCGTCGCGATCCCGATGTCGGGGAAAAAGAACACGAAGGCGATGGAGACGGCGGCCAGGATGACAAGCCCGACGATTGCGCAGCCTGCGATTGCGTCGAGCGACATACGGCAGGCGAGCCGGCTTACGCCGACGGTGGTGATCAGCATCGCGACGGATTTCATGACGCTGTCGGCCGAATGATTGGACCAAGCCACGGACAGCACGACGAAGCCGAAGAAAGCGGCGGCTATGACGACGTCGGGCGTGCGGTCGACCCGCAGCAGCGCGCAATGAAGCAGCTCGCGTACAACACCAGGACCCAAAGCGTCAGCCCCAGGCCTTGCTGGAGATACGGCAGGCTGGAAGCGGCCGGCTCATTGCCGGAACCGACGAAGTTGCCGACGGACAGCACGACAATCGCGAGCAGCATCGCCCTGGTCGCCGATGTCGCGAGGCTGTTCGCGGTCTGAGGCACGATTGTCTCCGCGGCTTGCTGTGGAGCGGCGTTAGAGGCAGCCGGCGCGGCACCGACACCGCCGCGGCACGAATGACCTTCTGTCCTTCGATCGTAGCCACTCGCAATTCGGGCCGCCACGAAACCAGCGCAGCCGAGACTGAAAGTTGCGCCGATGACAAATCTTTAAGGTTAATGCCGGGGCCGATCGGTTAAGGTTGACAAAACATTGCATTAGCGAACCTCGGCGAATTGTAGAACTGTTTGTTTGAAGGCCGGGAACAGATGGTTTGGAGTGCGCGATGTTGACGCGGAACAGTGCTTATCCGCCGCAGCTTGACGATTCACCGGAACAGGGCGTGCTCGTGCGCCTCCGGGCTTCGGATCGCGTCGATCCGTCCGCCGTCGCCAATGCTTTCGATCTCCGCACGTTCTGGCTGACGCTGTGTTGGCGCGCCCGCCTGATTGCCGGCATTACGCTCGCCGCGGTGGCCCTCGCCGCCGCGGCGCTGATCGTGATTCCGGCAAAGTATCAGGCCACCGCGGTGGTGATGGTTGATCCTCGACAGCTCCACGTCACCGACACGCCGACCGTGCTGACCGGGATTGGCGCCGACGCCGCGGCGGTCGAAAGCCAGGTGGAAATCATCACGTCGACGGCGCTCGCCCACAAAGTCATTACGACAATGAAGCTGGACAACGATCCGGAATTTGCCCAGCCCTCGTTGCTCGACGAGATCGGTTACGGCTTGCGCGGGCTTATCGGAGGCGACCCCGATGCACTGCAACGGACCAAAGACGAGCGCCTCATTTCCAATCTGCAGAAGAACTTGACGGTACGGCGGCGCGGCCAGACCTATGTCCTGGAGATCAATTTCTATTCGAAAGATGCGGCAAAGGCGGCGCGGATCGCCAATGCCTTTGCCCACGCTTATCTCGCCGACCAGCGCGAAATTCAGGGCGATACCACCAAGAGCGCGTCCGAATGGCTCGATGCCAGGATGGAAGAGATGCGCGAGCGCGTCCGCCGCTCGGACGAGGCGGTCGAGAACTACCGAACCTCCCATAACATCGTCGATGTGACGCAAGGCAACAAGCTCATCAACCGGCAGATCGAGGATCTCACGCAGCAAATCGCCATGGCTCGGACCTATACCGCGGACGCCCGGGCGCGGATGGAGCAGGTCGAATATGCCGCGCGGCACAATGACGATCCATCGACGCTGAACGAAGTGCTGCACTCGCAGGTCATTGCCAATCTGCGCTCGCAATACACCGATGCCGCCCGTGCTGTGTCGGAATACAGCACGATGTACGGCGACAGATATCCGGCGCTGACCGTGGTTCGCGCCCGGCTGGCCGACGTGCGCCGCCAGATCAACGACGAAATCGCCCGCATTCTCACCGGCGTCCGCAACGACTATCAGACCGCTGTCAGCCGCGAGAACACGCTGGAGAGCGAGCTCGCCAAATTAAAGCAGCAATTTGCCGCGACCGACCAGGCCGAGATCAAGCTCCATGAGCTGGAGCGGGAAGCGCAGGCCAACCGGGAGCTGTTCGAGCAATTCCTCAACCGCGCCAAGGAGACCGCCGAGCAGCAAAGCTTGCAGATGGCCGACGCGCGCATCGTTGCCCCGGCGCTGCCGCCGCTGAAGCCGAACCGTCCCGCCATGTCGCTCCTCCTGGGCGCGGCGGCCTGCCTCGGATTGCTTCTTGCGATCGCGATCACGCTCCTGATGGAGCAAATGCGTCAGGGCCTTCGCAGCTTGCGCGAGGCGACGCAATTTCTCTCGTTGCCGGCGCTCGGCATGCTGCCGGCGCAAGGCGACGACACCGAACGATCGCTGCGGTTGCGCCGACCGCCGGCGAAAGGCGGCGGCGGGGAACGCTTGCCGGTTTGCGCTCGCGCATCCCCGTTCCGCTTACGCCTTGCAGTTGCGCGCGATACAAGCCCGCCTGCTCGATGACGCGACGACGAATAAAGTCGTCACCGTGGCCTCGGCGGTGCCCGGCGAAGGCAAGTCGACGTTCGCCTGCAATTTCGCGCTTGGCGCCGCCGATATCGGTCTGCGCACGCTCCTGATCGACGGCGACGTCTATACCGGAAAGACCGGCGCGGTGTTCGGCGTGAACAAGGCCGGGCTGTCCGAAGTTCTCAACGAGCAAGCTTCGCTTCAGCAGGCGCTGGCGAAGGACCCGGCCACGGGGCTGTCCGTGCTCGGAGCGCGCAACCCGTCGCGGGCCGGGGAGCCGGAGAATATCGACGCCGCGCGCCTGGATTCGCTGCTGCGCCGCTGCCGCAATGAGTTCGATCTCGTGGTTCTCGATACGCCGGCGATCCTGCCGGCCGGCGGGATAACGCCGTACCTCAAATGCGCGGATTGTGCCGTCCTGGTCGTGGAATGGGACGGCACTTCGCGGCAGATCGTCTCCGAAGCTCTCGATCTGTTGGACAGGGACGCGCGGAAGATTGCCGGGCTGGTGCTCAACAAGGTATCGCCGCGCTGGTTTCGGCTGTTCCGCTATGGCAGCCGCTATTCGGAATCGGCTCCGCTGTTGCGAGCGGCCGCCTAAAAACGTCGATGTTTGACGGTGGGCCCGGGAGGACGCGAACCGCCAACCGAGCGGTTATGAGCGCCCCATCCTATGTTGGTCGGAGTGGCAGGATTTGAACCTGCGACCCCCTCGTCCCGAACGAGGTGCTCTACCAGGCTGAGCCACACTCCGCCAATGCCCAACGTGAAGCCGCGCCGCGGCTTATACTCGGCGCATTCCGCCCCTGCAAGCGCCGCCAGCGGCCGCGGTCCCGCTTGCGCGGCCCGCATTATTTAAGCACTGATCCTCCGCCAAAACAGGCCCAAAGATGACAGCCCCACCGGCGGCAACCCCGTTAATAACGCGCGTGGCGCGGGCCGATGCCGCGGCGATCCGCGAGGCGGCGGAGCGTCTCGCCGCCGGCGGTTTGGTCGCGTTTCCGACCGAGACCGTCTATGGGCTCGGCGCCGACGCCACCAACGGCGAAGCGATCGCCCGGCTCTATGCCGCCAAGGGGCGGCCCCAATTCAATCCGCTGATCGCCCATGTCGCCGATCTTGCCGCGGCGCGGGCGTTGGCGCGATTTTCCGCTGAAGCCGAGCGGTTGGCGCGCGCGTTCTGGCCGGGACCGCTGACCCTGGTGCTGCCGAAGGCCGCGAATTGCCCGGTCGCGGAGCTTGCCACCGCCGGCCTCGACAGCATCGCCGTGCGCGTGCCCAGGCACGAAGTGGCGCAGCAGATTCTCGCCGCCTTCGCCCGGCCGATCGTAGCGCCGTCGGCCAACCGCTCCGGCCACGTGTCACCCACCACCGCGGCCCATGTGCTCGCCGACTTGCGCGGACGCATCGATCTCATCGTCGATGGCGGCGCGACCAGCGTCGGCCTGGAGTCGACCATCGTCGCCTGCCTCGGCGTGCCGACGCTGCTGCGGCCCGGCGGGCTGCCGCGCGCGGACATCGAGCGCGTTCTGGGCCATCCGCTGGCGGAGCGGCCGCCGGCGACGGTAGCGGCCGATGCTGCGCCGCGCGCGCCCGGCATGCTGGCGTCGCATTACGCGCCGCGCACGCCGCTGCGGCTCGATGCCGAGCGCGTCGAAACCGGCGAAGCGTTGCTGGCGTTCGGGCCGCGGCCGGCGGCGGGCGCCGAAAAAGCGGCGATGGCTTTGAACCTTTCCGCCCGCGGCGACCTCATAGAAGCGGCGGCGAACTTGTTCTCGCACCTGCGCGCGCTCGATGCCGCGGGCGCAAGCCGCATCGCCGTGATGCCGATCCCCCAGGACGGCCTCGGCGAAGCGATCAACGACCGGCTCACGCGTGCCGCGGCGCCGCGCTGAGCCAAGAGGGCCTGCGATGCGACGATTTTATTTGATGACAATCGCCGTTGCGGTGCTGTCAATCTGCGCCGGCGGCGCGCGCGCCGAAGTGAAGAAGTTCGCGTATCTTTGCGGCAGCCAGCAGGGCACCCAGCAGATCTGCGCCTATTATCAGATCGTGCTGACGCCGCCCGACGGCTGGGTCGTCGACGAGGCCGCGACCAAGCAGAACAGGGTGCAGATGCTGGTGCCGAAGGGCAAGAATTTCGCCACCGCGCCGGCGCTGATCTACGTCCAGGTGTTCTATCACCGCGACAAGCAGCAGACGCTTGCCGATTTCGCCAAGGCCAGCAACGATCGTTGGCTCGCCAATGTGCCGAACGCCAAGATCACGCCGCTGCCGGCGGTCGAGCGGGTAAACGGCAAGGCGGGCTTCCTGCGCTTCGCCTTCGAAAACCCGAGCCGCGCCCAGCAGGCCTACGAGTTCGGCGCCTTCGGCATCGACAACGACACCGACGGCAACGAGTTCGTGCTCGACGCGGTGCTGACCGGCGCCACCAAGGCGGCGCTCGACCGCGCCGAGAACGACTACATCGCCTTGCTCAAGGCCCATTGAGGGCGCTTGCGCGGCGTTGCGCCGGCTGTCATCTATTGCCGACACGCCCGCTGGAAACGCCGCCATGCTCGACAAGCCGCTCGATCAGCAAACCAGATCGCTCGACCCCGCGCTGCTCAAGCGCTTCGCGGCGATCGTCGGCGACAAATTCGCCATCACCGATCCGGACCTGCAGGCGCCCTATCTGGTCGAGATGCGCGGGCTTTTCCAGGGCCACACGCCGGTGGTGTTGCGGCCGGGATCGGTCGATGAAGTCTCCGCGATCCTGAAACTCGCCAACGACACCGGCACGGCGATCGTGCCGCAGGGCGGCAACACCGGCCTCGTCGGCGGCCAAATTCCCCTGCACAACGAAGTGGTGCTGTCGCTCAATCGGCTGGATCGTATCAGGGAGGTCGATCCAACCTCCAACACCATCACTTGCGAGGCCGGCGTCACCTTGCAGCGCACCCGCGAGGCCGCGGCCGAAGTCGACCGGCTCTATCCGCAGCTCCTGCCCTCCGAAGGCACCTGCACCATCGGCGGTAATCTCTCGACCAATGCCGGCGGCACCGCGGCGATCGCCCACGGCATTGCCCGCTCGCACGTGCTCGGCGTCGAGGTGGTGCTGGCCGACGGCCGCGTGCTCAACAATCTCAACAAGCTGAAGAAGGACAATACCGGCTACGACCTGAAGAACCTGTTCATCGGCGCCGAGGGCACGCTCGGCGTCATCACCGCCGCGGTGCTGCGCCTGGTGCCGCGGCCGCGCTCGGTCGAGACCGCGTTCGCCGGCATCGCCTCGCCGGAAGCGGCGCTGGAGCTCCTCGGCATCGCTACCGAGCGCACCGCGGGCGGCGTGACCAGCTTCGAGATCATGACCCGGCAGGGCATCGAGCTGGTGCTCGAGCACGGCGCGGGCGTGCGCGATCCGCTCGGCTCGCGGCACGACTGGTATGCGCTGATCGAGCTGTCGTCGCAGCAGCGCGAGGGTTTGCGCGATGTGATGGAAGAAATCCTCGCCGAGGGCATGGAGAAGGGCCTGGTCGCCGACGCCACCATCGCCGACTCCATCGAGCAGGCCAAAATGTACTGGCGCATCCGCGAACTGTTCGGCGAAGTGCAGCGCTATGTCGGCGGCTCGATCAAACACGACGTCTCGGTGCCGGTCGCCGCGGTGCCGGCCTTCATTGCCGAGGCCAACGCGGCCGTGGTCAAGCTCATTCCCGGCGCGCGGCCGCTGCCGTTCGGCCACCTCGGCGACGGCAACATCCACTACAACGTCACCCAGCCCCTTGGCGCCGACAAGGACGCCTATCTGCAGCGCTGGGACGACGTCAACGCCGTGGTGTTTGCGGTGGTCAAGAAATACGGCGGCTCGATCTCCGCCGAGCACGGCATCGGCGTCATCAAGCGCGACATGCTGCCGTCGGTGAAGGACCCGGTGGCCTACGCGCTGATGCGCGATCTGAAGCACATGCTCGACCCGAAGGGCATTCTCAATCCGGGCAAGGTGCTGTAAGCGGCCAACCCACCGCCTCATGGTGAGGAGCGACGCGTAAGCGTCGCGTCTCGAACCATGTCTGGCTCTGAGCAGCATCCTTCGAGACGCGCCCTTCGGGCGCTCCTCAGGAGGAGGGCGTCGGAGACGTTTCGCCGTCACACTTGAAGCGCGAAATGCTCCAGCAACCCGCGCCGGCCGGCCGGCGTGATGGTGAGCGCGCGGGTATCGCGCACCCGCTCGATCCATTTCAGCTCGAAGCAGCGGTTGGCGAGCGCGGCGCCGACGGCGCCGCCGATGTGGGGCCGGCGCTCGGTCCAGTCGAGGCACGGCCGGCAGAACAGCCGGCGCTTACTGCGCGCGGCGGTGAGATCGACGCCGAGGGAAGCGAAAAACTCCGCGCCGGCCGGCGTCACTTCGCCGGCTTCGTCGCCGAGGATGACGTGCTCGCGCGCGCTCAAGCTCTCGGCGAGGCCGACGCCAAGGACGCCGGCGATATGATCGTAGCAGGTGCGGGCGTCCCGGAGCTTGTCGTCGGCCGGCGATTTCGGCTGAAACCGCGGCGGGCCGGAGAGCGCAACTTTCATGATGCCTTCGAGCATCTGCCCGACATGGGGGCCGGCGAGGCGGTAGTAGCGGTGGCGGCCCTGCTTCATCGGCACCAAGAGCCGGGCGCCCGCGAGCTTGGCGAGGTGGCCGCTGGTGGTCTGCGGCGTCACGCCGGCCGCATAGGCAAGCTCGGTCGCGGTCAATGCGCGGCCGCCGAGCAGCGCGCACAAAATGTTGGCGCGGGCCGGATCGCCGACCAAGGCCGCGACCTCGGCAATCTGCGGGGCATTGCTCATGATCCGAATATGGACGGCAGCGGCGGCCATTGCTACCGGCAATGCTTCGCTCGCGGCCGAAGCAAATCGGGTGGACGGCGCGTGCGCCCCTACCGATGTTGCGGGCGAGCAGAGGACATGCCGTGACCGACAAAGCCGCTCTCACCGCCCCCCGCCTGTTCTACGGCTGGCTCGTCGTCGCCGCCGGCTTTGCCGTGACCTTCGTCGATTTCGGCTGCACCTATTCGTTCGCCGCCTTCGTCGCGCCGTTGCAAGACGAATTCGGCATGTCGCGCGGCGCGGTGTCGCTGGTGTTTTCGCTCGCCGGCTTTCTCTATTTCAGCCTCGGCATGATCTCCGGCCCGCTCGCCGACCGCTGGGGCTCACGGCAGATGGCGCTGATCGGCATGGCTTTGCTCGGCATCGGGCTCGCCGCGGCGAGCGCGGCGCAAAATCTCTCCCAAGTCTACGCCGCTTACGGGCTCGGCGTCGGGCTCGGCGTCGGCTGCTCCTATGTGCCGGCCATGGGCGCGGTGCAGCGCTGGTTCATGCGCCGCCGCGGCCTGGCGTCGGGCTTTGCCTCGGCCGGCATCGGCGTCGGCACCTTGGGGGTGCCGCCGCTCGCCGCTTGGCTCATTGGCGCGGTCGGCTGGCGCGATGCCTATCTCGTGCTCGGCGCCGCGGCGGCGCTGCTCGGCGGCGCCATGGCGCTGTTGATCGTCAACGATCCGCGCGAGCGCGGGCTTGCGCCCGACGGCGACGCGGCGCCGGCGGCGCAAGCCAACGGAACGTCCGGCGCCACGCTGCGCGAAGCCATCGCCTCGCGCCGCTTCATCGGCCTTTACGCCGCGTGCCTTGCCTGCTCGTTCGGCGTGTTCGTGCCGTTCGTGCATCTGGTGCCCTACGCGGTCGATCACGGCGTGCCGGCGACGCGCGGCGTGCTGCTGCTGAGCCTGATCGGCGTCGGCAGCGCCGCCGGGCGCTTCTTCCTCGGCGGCGTCGCCGACCGGCTCGGCCGCGAGCTGTCGCTCACTTTGACGTTTGTCGGCATGGCGCTTGCGCTCGCGATCTGGGCAAGTTCGACGACGTTCTTTCCGCTCGCCGCGTTCGCGTTCCTGTTCGGCACCGCCTATGGCGGGTGGGTCGCGCTGCTGCCCTCGGTGGTGATGGACTATTTCGGCGGCCGCAATGTCTCGGGCTTGATCGGCGCGCTCTACACCAGCGTCGGCGTCGGCACCTTGATCGGCCCGACCGCCGCCGGCTTCGCCTTCGACATCACCGGCAGCTACCTCATCCCGATCGCCGCCAGCATCGCCGCCAATGTCATCGCCGCGATCATCATCGCCGCGACGGCGCGCGGATCTAATGTCTCCCGGGCGCAACGCAGCACGAAGTGAAACTCTCTGTCTGCGATGGTCCCGGATCGGCGGCGCATCATTCCGTGCTGCAGCGCATCCGGGAAACAGGGTCTAAAACAGCGACGCCTGATCGTCCGGCGCCTTTGCTTTTTGCGGCTTTGCCTTCTTCTCGCTTGCCGGCGGCGGTGCAATCGGCGCCGCGCGTGCCGTAACCGGCTCGATCAGCCCAGGCGCATCGTTGGCAACGCGGTTCACCGCGGTCGAGATTTCGTAAGCCTCGAGCAAATTGTCTTGC
>Ga0335081_10015506_pt1 | contig 12320 bp, 10 predicted proteins | sample Lox_Sample_35_FD_206713 | JGI IMG/M metagenome (GOLD analysis project Ga0335081, IMG submission 206713) | Soil microbial communities from Loxahatchee National Wildlife Refuge, Florida, United States - Lox_Sample_3.5 | ecosystem: Environmental > Terrestrial > Soil > Wetlands | place: USA... | reverse complement strand
CCGCAACCCCGGCCCGCGCCGCCTCGATCGTGGCATTGAGCGCCAGCAAATTGGTCTGCTGGGCGATACCTTGAATGAGATCGGTAATCGGCAAAATCTGCTCCACCGAGGCGGCGAGCTTGGCCAATTCGCTGCTGGCGCTTTCCGACTGCTCGGCGGTGTCCTTGGTGAGCTTGAAGACGTCGTTGGCGCGCCGCGCCAATTCCTCGATCGTGCGCGACAGTTCGCTCGCCGCGTGGGCGACGGATTCGACGTTCTCGCGCGTATTGACGACGGCGTCCACCGTTGAGCCGGATTTGGCGCGAGTGTCCTCGGCGGATTTGGCCATGTTTTCCGCGTTGTTCTGCACCGCCGTCACCGCCGCCATGAGATCGCCGGCGATCTGCTTGACCGAGCTTTCGAAATCCTCGGCGAGCGCCGCCATTTCCTCGCGGCGCTTGCGCGCGCGCTGCTCGTCGGTTTCGCGCTGCGACGCCTGCATCGCCTGGATCTCAAGCGTGTTGCCGCGGAATACCTCGATGGCCTCGATCATCCGACCGATCTCGTCGCCGCGGTCGCGATAGCCCAATTTGATCTCGGTATCGCCGGTCGACAATTTCTGCATGACCTTGGTGATCGACGTTATCGGCCTGACGATCGATCTGGCGATGAACGCGATCGCCGCGATGCTGAACGCCAGACAGGTCAATAAGCCGATCGACAGCGAAAGAGTCTCGGTTCGCGTCGCTGCCGACAGGTTCGCCGCGATCGAGTCGGACTGCGCGCTGACCGAGGTCAGAATCCGGCGGATATCGCTCTCGATGCTGGTAAACTTGTCGTCGGTCTGCCCCAGCATCATCGTCGCCATCGGTGCGTCGGTCGATCCCACGTCGAGCACGTCCTTGGCCGTGCTTTGATATTGCGCCAGCTTGACCTTGAGTGCCGTCAGATCGGTTTTTTCCGCCGCCGACAGATCCGGGCGTTCCGCCAGTTCCCGAAATCTTTGCCGGATCTGCACGAAATCGGCATCGATGTTGGAGCGGAGCTTGTGCAGCAGCTCGGCATTGACGCCGTTGCTGGCCCAGGAAACGTAGCGGAATATCCGCATATGCGCGGCGATGACCGCGTTGTTGACCGCCGATGCCGCTGCGCGCGTCGGCAGATTCGAGTTGGAAAGTTCGCTCAGGTTGCGGGTGACTTGGCTCGATGTCACCGCGACGATGGCGCCCATGCCGGCGAGACAGGTCAACGCGATCGCACAGGCGATGAATGTCTTGGTGCGGATCGTCAGGCGCGAGAGCGCGTTGAACGGCCCGCCGCGATCAAATCTCAGCATGGATGCGGCCTATTGCCGGACCAGCGTGCCGTCGATGCGCAGGTCACTCCTTATAGACGCCTACGCCGACGAAATAGTCGCCCATCTTTTCGACGTAGCTGGTCTTGTCCTCGATCTTGTTGGTCAATGGATTCGGCCATTTGTAATCGATCCATCCGGAGCCCGGTCCCTTGGCAAGCGCGACCATCTCTTGGATCAGATACTTGCCGTCCTGGTCCTTCAGATCGATCAGGTTCTTGCCGATCAGGGCCGGCCGGGCGCCGTGCGCCACGCAAACGCCCTTCATGTCATAGATGAATGGATACAAGTCGCGATCGTGGAAGGCGGTGTTCGACTTGTCGGATACGGCCTTGAACGTGGCTTCGGCGCCGTCTTTTGCGAACATCGCCTCGACCCGTTTGACCATCGCGACGGCTTCTTCCTTCGTGCCGTTGTCGGTGGCGGACGCCGTGCCGCCGAACAGCAGCAACGTGACGGTGGCAATCGCAGCAAGCATGCGCACCATGACAGGTCTCCTTGATGGGACGGCAGGGCCTCCAAAATGACTAATGATAATTAACGATTATTTAATCTGGGTTAGTAATGCACAGTTTTACGGCAGCCGCTTGCCGATCCCGCGGGCGAGGGCGCGGCGGCAGATCAGATCGGCGAACGCGATATCTTCCAGCGCGATGCCGAGCGACTTGAACAGCGTGATATCGGCGGGCCCGCGGCGGCCGATGGCTTTTCCGGTCATGATGTCGCCAAGCTCGACGACGTCCTGCCATTTCAGGCGACCGGCGGCGACCAGGTCGCGGTATTCGGCGGCTTCCTCTTTCGCCTGCGTCACATGATCGGTCGCGCGCGCGGTCGCGCGCAACACCGTTTCGGCATCGACTTCGCGCCGGGCCGCGGCATTGGCGCCGGCGGCATTGACGTGGACACCCGACTTCAGCCAATTCGCGCGCAGCACCGGCTCGGCCGCTTTGGTGATGACGATGACGATGTCGGCCTCGGCGACCGCAGCCTCGGCCGATGCTGCCGGCCGCGCAGCGACGCCGAGCTCGCGCGCGACCCGGCGCGCGAATGCGTCGCAATGCTCGGCCGTAGGACTGAACACCCGGATGTCGGCAATGTCGCGCACGGCACACACCGCGGCGACCTGCGTGAATGCCTGCCGGCCGGCACCGATGACGCCGAGCGTGCGGGCTTCCGGCTTGGCCAAGAGCTTGGTCGCCAATCCGCTTGCCGCGCCGGTGCGCATCCGGCCGAGATGATCGGCTTCGATCATCGCCTGCAATTTGCCGTCGCGCGCCGAGTAAAGCAGGACGTGAAAGCGCGCACCGCCGCCGGCGGCAAAATAGGCCTTCAAACCGAAGAGCCCTTTCGCGCCCCAGGCCGCGCTCATGAGGTTGAACGTTCCGCCGCCCACCGGAGCGCGTTGCCGCGGCAAGTTGACGGTTGCGGGGTCGGACCAGTTCGCGAACAGGTCTTCGAGCGTCGCGATGGCGTCTTTGACCGTGACCAGCCGGCAGACGTCGTCTTCGCTCAGATAGATCGCAGTTTCGGCATTGAGCGGACGGCTCGCTTTGACGTTGCCGTCCTCGGACGCGGCTTTCCCTTGACGTTTTGGCTTGGCTTTTTTCGCGGCGGGGCTGGTTTTGCCGACTTTGGTCATGGTCCTGCTTCGCCCCGTGCGATCACTGGCACACAACGAGCATAGTTCAGTTGGCGACGGTCGTCCTGCCGATTTCCGGCGCGAACCAGCTTCCGGGCCGGTTTCTTTCTCCATTGCGGCCCGGTAAGCTAAAGCCGAAATGTCGATAACAACGTCATACGCGCCGCCGGAAACGCTCCACCACGCTCGCCAGCCGCAGAGCTTCACCGGCGGCATTGCTTCGCTTGCCGATGACCGGCTTTACGTGCTGCAAAATCCGTTCGCGCTCGACGGCCGGGTCAGTTCCTATCCGGCGAGCGCGCGGGGCTTTTCGGTCGTCAACAGCTATCTGCTAAAAGAGCCCGATGCCGCGATGCTGATCGACACCGGCTTCGGCAAGGACGAGCCGACGATCCGCGCCCAGATCGAGGCGATGATCGCGCCCGGGCTGCCGCTGTCGCTGTTTCCTCTGCGGCTCAACGAATTCATGTCGATCAACAATGTCGCGAGCTTCGCCGGCCATTTCAACGTCGAGACCTGCTACACCAGCAATATCGACGCGGCGCTGTGGTTCGATTTCGGGGCGGCGGGCGGCCGCGATATCTTGAAATCGATGAAAGTCACCGCGGTGGGCCGCGCCGATTCCATCGAACTCGGCACGCAAGGCCGCTCGATCGACGTGATGAATGCGCCGATCCGGCTCATCGCCACGCGCTGGCTCTACGACCACGCCACCAGGACGCTGTTCTCCTCCGATCTGTTCACCCATATCTGGCGCGACGCCGCGACCGGACCTTGGATCGTGACCGAAAGCGACAACGACCCGACCTCGCTGCCCGATGTCCGCTCCTTCATGCTCAACACCCGCTATTGGTGGCTCGAAGGCGCACCGACCGATTCGATCCGGCGCGGCATCGGCAACGTGTTCGACAAATACGACATCGAGACGCTGGCGCCAGGCTATGGCTGCATCCTGCGCGGCCGCAACGTGGTGGCGCGGCACTACCGGATGCTCGATGAATTCTTGAAAGCCTGCGACAAGAGCGTGGCGGTGTCGCGCTATGTCACGCGCGACGAGGAACGCTGAAGATGCTGGACAAGGTGCAACGACGGAACATGGCCGCCGTGCCGGTCGCCGAGCGAATGCCACGCGAGATCGCGCCCGGCGTGTTCTGGCTCGGCGATTGCCTGGCGCAGCGCCACAAGGGCAAGGTCTATCACGGTTATAACGCCGCGTTCCTGGTCGCCGGCGACGACGCCTCGATGCTGGTCGAGACCGGGCATCCGAAGGATTTTCCGGTGATCGAGCGGCACCTCAACACGCTGTTCGCCCGCGGCGTCGCGCCGCTGCAATATCTCTTTGTCACCCACCAGGAAACGCCGCATTGCGGCGGGCTCGGCCGCATCCTCAAAACCTTTCCCGACGCCATCCTGTGCGGCGACGTCAGCGACTATCATCTGGCGTTCCCGCAATACGAACATCGCATGCGCTGGATGAAGGAAGGCGACGAGATCGATCTCGGCGGCCGTTCGCTGATGGCGGTCGAGCCGGTGATCCGCGACCTGCGCACCACCTGGTGGGGTTTCGACACCAAGGAGCGCGTGCTGTTCCCCGGCGACGGCTTTGCCTACAGCCATTATCACGAGGACGGCCATTGCGGCCTGATCGCCGAGGAGGCGGTGTCGCTCGATCTGCCCGACGTGTCGTCGACTTTCGCCGACCTCGCGCTGTTCTGGACCAAATTCGCCGACATGAACGTGTATTGCGACCGCCTCGATCATCTGATCGAGCGGCTCGACGTCAAAATCATCGCGCCGACCCACGGCCTGCCGATCACCGACGTGAAGACGACGGTACCCAAGGTACAAGCCGGGCTGAAGGCCGCGGCGCTGATGCCGGAGACGGGGACCAACGAGAAAGTCGTGGCCGCCGGAGCAACGCCGTAGCGCGCAGCTTCATGCAGGCGACGTGGAGTTGCCGAACATCTTCCGCATCGCGAAGCCATTACTACTGCCGGCCCCCATGTACAGTTTTCGCGTCGTCAATTCCCCGGAGAATTATCCATGCGCAAAGAACTCGCCGTGCTTGCCTCGATCGCCGCGCTATTCACGTTCATCGCATTTAGCGCCCGGGCCATGCCGGCCGCTCCGCTCAGCCAGGGCGTGTCGAATTCCAGCCAGGTGACTCATGTCGCCGGCGGCTGTGGTCGCGGCTGGCATCGCGGCCGCTACGGTCACTGCCGCCGCAACTAAATTCGGCTTTTAAGCCAGACTTTAAGCTACACTTGGCCCGGCTTCCCGGGCCAAATCCTTTGTGGCACGGACTTGGCCCGGCTTCCCGGGCCAAGTCTTTTGTGGCACGGACTTGGCCCGGCTTCCCGGGCCAAATCTTTTGTGGCACGGGCAACACGCCGCTGGAGATTCGCGCATCGGCGTTCGGATGCGGCGGACCAAAGGGGGACAGGGATGAAACAGCTCACCGTCGGCGACGTCACGATCACCAGCATCATCGAGCGCGACGGACCGTGGCGCAAACCGGAGGACATGTTTCCGGCCTATGACCCTGCGGTCGGCAAGCGTCATCTCGCGGAGCTGGATCCGGGCGTGTTCGACCCGGCGTCCGGCAAGATGATCATCACCTATCAGACCTTCATCGTGCGCACGCCCAAGCACACGGTCCTGATCGATACCTGCACCGGCGAGGACAAGGGCTACCCGCCGCCGATGGATTTTCCGAAGCAGCCTTGGCTCGACGGCTTTCGCGCCGCGTGGCTGCGCTTCGAGGACATCGATTACGTCTTCTGCACTCATCTGCACATCGATCACACCGGCTGGAACACGATGTTGCGCAACGGCAAATGGGTGCCGACCTTTCCGAAGGCGAAATATATTTTCCACAAGCGCGAATACGCGGCCTGGGAAGAATCGAACAAGCGCGGCGAGAACCGCCCCGGCGGCGGCGGCAATGTGTGGGGCTTCAACTGCGAGCCGGTGGTCGCGGCCGGGCAGGCGCTGCTCGTCGACGACGACTACGCGCTCGACGATACGTTCTGGCTGACGCCGACGCCGGGCCATTCGCCGTGTCATTGCTGCGTCAATATTCGCTCGCGCGGCCAGGAGGCGGTGGTGGTCGGCGACCTGATGCATCACGCGCTGCAGGTGCGCGAGCCGGACTGGTCGACGGTGTTCGACTGGGATCCGGAAGAGGCCAAGCGGTCGCGCAGAAAGTTCTTAGGCGCGACCGCCGGTACCGGCAAATTCGTGTTGCCGATTCATTTTCCGCATCCGACCACCGGCTTGATCGAGGCCGATGGCGAGCGCTTCCGCTACAAGCTCGTGCGGTAGGGCTTCTACTGCCCCCCGATGTGATTGTCGCGGATCACCTGACCCCACAGCGCGATCTCTTTCTTGAGCAGAGCAGCCGACGCCTCAGGCGATTCCTGGTCGGCGGGATACTCGTAGATGCCGCCCTCGGCATAGGTCTGCTGCAGCTTGGGATCGGCCAGCGCCGTGCGCAGCGCGGCGTTGAGCTTGTCGATGATCGGCTTCGGCGTGCCGGCCGGCGCCAGCAGCATGTGCCAGAAATCGACGTTGAGCTTGTCGTAGCCGAGATCGCCGAACGTCGGCACGTCCGGCAATTGGGCAAACCGCCGCTTGCCGACGACGGCATAGACTTTCATCTTGCCGCTTTTGACCAAAGGCCCGGCGACCACGGACGAGATGATGCTCAGATCGACTTGCCCGCTCAGAAGATCGACCAGCGCCGGGCCGGCGCCGCGATAGGGCACCTGCGTGACCTTTACGCCCAGCCCTTGCATGATCAGCACGTCGGCGAGATGACCGAACGAGCCGACGCCGGGATGCCCGACTTTGATATTGCCGCTGTGCTGTTTCATCCAGGCCAGCACCTCCTTGAAATTGTTCGCCGGCAGCGTCTCGCGCCCGGCAAGCGTGTTGGAGGTGATGTTGACGAGGCCGATCGGGGTGAAATCCTTTTCCGCGTCGAAGGTGCGGTTCGGATAAAGCGTCATGCCGGCGGCCAGCGAGGGCTGGTGCAGCAGGATGGTATAGCCGTCCGGTTCGGCGCGGGCGGCCTTGGCGGCGGCGATCATGCCGCCGGCGCCGCCGATATTCTCGATCACGATCGGTTGGCCGAGTGCCTTCTGCATCGGTCCCTGAAGGATGCGTGCGGTGGCGTCGTCGGCGCCGCCCGGCGGGAACGCAACGATCAAGGTGATGGGACGATCGGGATAAGTTTGCGCCGATGCGGCGCCGGCAACAAAAAGACAAGCGGCGGACAACAACGCCGCAAGCATGCGAACGAACGTCATGAATTCCCCCCCAAAAGGTTTTTCACTAGGGCCGCTTGTTGTCTTCGTCCGGCATCCGGCCGCTGAATTCGGACTTGGCTTGGATATTCCTCCTTTTCGCTGGCCTTCCGCAAGGCGGCTGCGACAGGTGCGCCGTTTCGCCGCCTCAATGCTTCTTGCGCATCTCGCCCGCCGAATTGACGGTGGCGTGCAGGTTGCGCGCGAATTCGACGGCACCGTAGACCGCCATGTCGGGCCCGGTTTTCACATATTCCTTGACGCCGTAGATCGCCGGCTTCGGCGCCTTGAGGATCGCGGCGCACAGCGTTTCGACCGCGGCGTCGAGCTTGGCGGCCGGCACGACCTCGCTGACGATGCCGAAGCTCAAGGCGCGCTCCGGCCCGATCTCGGCCTGCGAGTAGACAAGATAGCTCATCGCCTTGCGCGGCACGCGGTCGACGAATGACGACATCACCATGGTCGGCAGGATGTTGTGCGCCATTTCCGGCACCTGAAAGACGGCGGCATCGCTTGCCAGCGTGATGTCGCAGGCTGCGGCGATGGCGCAGCCGAAGCCGAGCGCGCGGCCCTGCACCACGGCGATGATCGGGATCTTGGCGTCGCGCATGGCGCCGTAGCAATTGAACACTACGTCGCTGAACGTACGCCGCTCGTAGGCGTCGGGCTCGGTCGGCGGCCGCTGGCCCATCGCGGCGCGGCCGATGCAAAAATCCTTGCCGGCGCCGCGCAGCACGACGAGGCTCGAAGCCTTCTCGGCGCCGGCAATGATGCCGGCGAGCTCGGCGACCATCGCATCGGACACCGCATTGCCGCGCTCCGGCTGATTCAAGGTGACGCGCAGGATCGGCCCGTCTTGTTGGGTCAGAATGTCAGGCATTGTTGCTCCCGTTGGATATGGATTCCCGGCTCGCGCCGCTGGCGCGTCGGAATGACACGTTAGAGATTTTGGCTTTCACTGTTTCGCCGCATGCATCGCGCGCCAGATTTTTTCTGGCGTCACCGGCATTTCGATATGGTTGACGCCGAATTCGGCGAGCGCATCGACCACGGCGTTGACGACGGCGCCGAGCGCGCCGGTGGTGCCGCCTTCGCCGGCGCCGCGCACGCCGAGCCGGTTGGTGGGCGTCAACACCTCGGAAATGTCGGTCGTGAAGGACGGCAACAGGTCGGCGCGCGGCATGGCGTAGTCCATGAACGACGCCGAGAGAAGCTGGCCCTGCTCGTCGTAGGCGCACAATTCCCATAGCGCCTGGCCGATGCCTTGCGCCGCACCGCCATGGGTCTGGCCGTGCACCACCATCGGATTGATGGCGCGGCCGACGTCGTCGACCGCTGTATAGCGCACGAGGTCGAGCGCGCCGGTCTCTCGATCGATCTCGACCTCGCAGATATGCGCGCCATAGGGAAATCCGAGCTGCCTGATAGTCTCGTCGGCGGTGGCGGACAGCGGCCCGCGTAAATCCTCAGGCACGGCGGCGCTGCCGTCCGCCGCCGCGGCGGCGACCTCGAAAATGCCGATGGAGCGGTCGGTGCCTTTGACGGTGAAACGGCCAGCGGCGAAAGCGATATCCTCCTCGGCGGTTTCCAGAAGATGTGCGGCGATTTTTTTGCCCTTGTCGATGACGGCGTCGGAGGCGTTGCCCATGACGATGCCGGCAAGCCGCATCGAGCGCGCCGAATGCGAGCCGCCGCCTTCCTTGACGATGTCGGTGTCGCTTTCGATGACGTTGACGTGGTCGAACGGCACGCCGAGCCATTCCGCCACGCATTGCGCGAAGGTGGTCTCATGGCTCTGCCCGCTGGACAGCGTGCCGACCACGACGTCGACCTTGCCGCGCGGCTGCACGGTGATGTCGGCGCGCTCGCGCGGATAGCCGCCGGTGGTTTCGAGGTAACAGCACAGCCCGATGCCGCGCAGCCGCTTGCGCTTCTTCGCCTCGGCGCGGCGTTTCTTGAATCCTTGCCAGTCGCCGAGCTCCATCGCGCGATCCATCACCGCGCGATAGGTACCGTTGTCGTAGGTGATGCCTTGCGGGTTCTTGTAGGGAAAGGCCGACGGCGGAATGAGATTGCGCTTGCGCAAGCTCACCCGATCGAAGCCGTGCTCCTGGGCCGCCTTGTCGATCAGCCGCTCGATTACGTAGATCACTTCGGGCCGGCCGGCGCTGCGATAGGGCGTCGTGCTCATCGTGGTCGACAGCACCGCGCGCGCTTTGATGTGCGAGACCGGAATGCGGTAGCCCGCGGTCGCCAGCCCGACGCCCTTGACCAGCGGCACATAGGAGCCGCTATGCGCGCCGACGTTGCTGAGATTCGACGAGCGCAGCGCCAGGAAGCGGCCATCGGCGTCGAGTGCAAGTTCAGCCGACACCGTGAGATCGCGGCCCATATAATCGCTGACGAACGCCTCGCCGCGGTCGGCGGTCCATTTGACCGGACGGCCGACGCGGCGCGAGCCCCACACCACCAGCGCGAATTCCGGAAAGAAGCTGTTCTTGGTGCCGAAATTGCCGCCGATCTCCTGCGCAATGACGCGCACGCGCTCGAACGGCACGCCGAGGATGGCGGCGATCTCCTTCTTCTGGCGCACGATGCCGCCCGAGCCGGCATAGAGCGTGTAACGGCCGGTCGCCGCATCGTAGATGCCGACGGCGGCGCGCGGCTCCATCGGTACGCCGGTGACGCGATTGACCCAGGTGTCCAGGCGGGTGATATGCGCGGCGCGCGCAAACGCGGCGTCGGTCGCGGCGGCATCGCCGACCTCGGCGTCGATCATGATGTTCGGCAAATCGTCGTAGAGCCGCGGCGCGTTCTTCTCCACGGCAATCTTGGCGTCGGTCACCGCCGGCAGCGGTTCGTAGTCGACGACGACTTTTTCCGCCGCATCTTTCGCCTGCGCCACCGTCTCGGCGATGACGAAGGCTATCGCGGTGCCGACATGGCGCACCCGGTCGGTCGGCAGCACGTAATGCGGCGCGGCCGGCACCGGCGAGCCGTCGCGATTGACGAGCACGATGTCAGGCGGCGTGCCGGCGGCGGTGAGATGGGGAATGCGGCTGAGCCCGTCGGCGAGCGCGTCGGCGCCGGTGAGCACGGCGAGCACGCCGGGCATGGCGCGCGCCGCGTCAGCCTCGATGCCGCGGATGCGCGCATGCGCATGCGGCGAGCGCACCGCGGCGCCATAAGCCTCACCGGGGAAATTGAAATCGTCGCTGTAGCGGCCGCGGCCGGTGACGAGACGTAGGTCTTCCTTGCGGCGAACTGTGGTTCCGATGCCTGATTGCATTGCTTGCGGTGGGTTCGAGACTGACGGACTTGCGAGTGCTAATAATTTCATAGCGAGATGACTGCGGCTACCCGCTTTTCCGGCGCACGGTCATGCTCGTGGGAGATGGCGAATGACGACACATCGTTTGGATGCCGGACCCGAGACCGTGCATTGGGGCTATTTCGACGCCGCGCTCAAGCCGCTGCTGACCGTCGACCCCGGCGATGAGGTGGTGATCTCGACCGTGTCCGGTCCGCGGACCACGCTGCCGCCGGAGAATTCGGGGCTTACCGTACCGAAAGCGCTGCACGCGATCCACGCGGCGGTCGCCCCGAAACTGAATGGACCGCACATCATGACCGGTCCGGTCGCGGTGCGCGGCGCCAAGGCCGGACGGGTGCTCGAGGTCCGCATCAAGGCGATCGAACTGTTCTACGACTGGGGTTACAACACCATCCGGCCGCTGGGCGGCGCGCTGCCGGACGATTTCGCGAAGGCGCGCCTGATCCACATTCCGCTCGATCGCGACCGCATGGTCGGCCGGCTGCCATGGGGCCTGGAACTGGCACTGCGGCCGTTCTTCGGCATCATGGCGACGGCGCCGCCCGCGGCCTGGGGACCGGTCGCCTCGCCGCCGCCGCGGCGCAACGGCGGCAACATGGACAACAAGGAGCTTGTGGCCGGCACGACGCTCTATCTGCCGATCCATGTCGACGGCGCGCTGTTCTCGGTCGGCGACGGCCACGGGGTGCAGGGCGACGGCGAGGTGTGCGTCACCGCGATCGAGACCGGCCTCGTCGGCACCTTCGAACTGCATGTGCGCGGCGACATGACTCTGGAATGGCCGATGGCCGAAACGCCGACCCATGTCCTAACCATGGCGTTCGATCCCGATCTCGACGATGCGGTGGTGATCGCGCTGCGCGACATGATCAAGCTGATTTGCGCGCGCACCGGCCTGTCGCGCGAGGACGCCTACACGCTGTGCAGTCTGGCCGCCGATCTGCGCATCACCCAGGTGGTGAACGGGTCGAAGGGCGTTCACGTGATGCTGGAGAAGGCCTGCCTTGCGCGGTGAAGCTTCGGATCAGTGCGCGGCTTGCGCCGTCTCTTCGACGCGATAGAAGCCGAGCCGCTGCATCACCGGCTCGTCGGTGACGCGCAGCAAGAGCGCGGCCTCGGCCGCCTCGTGGTGATGCGGCCGCCAGGCCGGCGCGGCGATGACGTCGCCGCGGCGCCAGTCGAAGCGTTCGCCGTCGACGGTCGTTGTGCCTGTGCCTTTGACGACCGCATAGATGTTGTTCGCCGTGGTCCGATACGGCGCCGTGGCGACGTGGGGCGTAAGCCGCATCATCGACAGTCCGATCGTATCCATCGCCGGATTGCCGAGCTCGACATGGGTGCCGAAGGGACCGGCCGGATCGGGCGTCGCGGCATCGAGGCGTTTGAGTGTTTCGCTCAAGGGAAACACGAACGGCGATTCCTTGGTCGGCGGCACTCCCGCTTGGGCCTCGTGGGCGTCGTCCTCTTCCGCCGGCTCGAAGAACATCGGCTCGAGCAGTTGCACCAGCGGCACGTCGAGGAAGTCAAGCCAATAGGCGCTGGCGCGGCTGTCGTTGCCATGGCCGTGGCTGCACCAGTTCGGGGTGAGCAGCACGTCGCCCGGTTCCATGGCGAGCTTGACGCCGTTGACGTCGGTATAGACGCCGGGCTCGGCGTCGATGATCAGCCGCAGCGCGTTCGGCGTATGGCGGTGCGCCCGCGCCCATT
>Ga0335081_10015505_pt1 | contig 12321 bp, 5 predicted proteins | sample Lox_Sample_35_FD_206713 | JGI IMG/M metagenome (GOLD analysis project Ga0335081, IMG submission 206713) | Soil microbial communities from Loxahatchee National Wildlife Refuge, Florida, United States - Lox_Sample_3.5 | ecosystem: Environmental > Terrestrial > Soil > Wetlands | place: USA: Florida... | reverse complement strand
CAGGCTTCCATGGCATGGAAGAAACCATTGAGCGCATCGTCGGCTTCTTCCGGCATGCGGCGCAGGGATTGGAGGAGCGCAAGCAGATCCTCTATCTGCTCGGGCCGGTCGGCGGCGGCAAATCATCGCTCGCCGAGCGTCTCAAATCGCTGATGGAGGTCCACCCCATTTACGTGCTGAAGGCCGGCGACGAAATCAGCCCGGTCTTCGAGAGCCCGCTCTCGCTGTTCGATCCGGATCAGCTCGGTCCGATGATCGAGGAGAAGTACGGCATACCGCGCCGCCGCCTGACCGGGTTGATGAGCCCGTGGTGCTACAAGCGGCTTGAAGCTTTCGGCGGCGACATCTCTCAATTCCGCGTCGCAAAGATTCAGCCGTCGCGGTTGCGGCAGATCGCCATCGCCAAGACCGAGCCGGGCGACGAGAACAACCAGGACATCTCCTCCCTGGTCGGCAAGGTCGATATCCGCAAGCTTGAAACCTACGCGCAAAACGACCCAGACGCCTACAGCTATTCCGGCGGTCTCAACCGCGCCAACCAGGGCATTCTCGAATTCGTCGAGATGTTCAAGGCGCCGATCAAGATGCTGCACCCGCTGCTGACCGCAACCCAGGAAGGCAATTACATCGGCACCGAAAATATCGGCGCCATTCCCTTCACCGGGATCGTGCTGGCGCATTCCAACGAGGCCGAGTGGCAGAGCTTCAAGTCGAACAAGAACAACGAAGCCTTCATCGACCGCATCTGCGTCATCAAGGTGCCCTACTGCCTCCGGGTCACCGAGGAGAAGAAGATCTACGAGAAGCTGATCCAGGCCTCCGAGCTTGCCGATGCGCCTTGCGCGCCCGCGACGCTGGAGACGATGGCGCGCTTCTCCGTGATGTCGCGTCTGCGCAAGCATGAAAACTCCACTCTGTACGCCAAGATGCGGGTCTATGACGGCGAGAGCCTGAAGGAGACCGACCCGAAGGCGCGCAGCGTCCAGGAATACAAGGACGCCGCCGGCGTGGACGAGGGCATGGACGGCGTCTCGACGCGCTTTGCCTTCAAGGTGTTGGCTGCGACGTTCAACCACGACACCGCGGAGGTCGGCGCCGATGCGGTGCATCTGATGTACACGCTGGAGAACGCGATCCGCCGGGAGCAGCTTCCCGACGAAGTCGAGAAGCGCTATCTGGAGTTCATCAAGGCCGATCTCGCACCGCGCTATGCCGAGTTCATCGGCAACGAAATCCAGAAGGCGTATCTGGAATCCTACACCGATTACGGCCAGAACCTGTTCGACCGCTACGTCGATTATGCCGACGCCTGGATCGAGGATCAGGATTTCAAGGACCCAGATACCGGGCAACTGCTCAATCGCGAGCTGCTCAATCAGGAGCTGACCAAGATCGAGAAGCCGGCCGGCATCGCCAATCCGAAGGATTTCCGCAACGAGGTGGTCAAATTCTCGCTGCGGTCGCGGGCCCAGAATGGCGGAAAGAATCCGCCCTGGACCTCATACGAGAAGATTCGCGAGGTGATCGAAAAGCGGATATTCTCGCAAGTCGAAGACCTGCTTCCGGTGATCTCGTTCGGTTCCAAGAAGGACGGCGAGACCGAGAAGAAGCACAGCGACTTCGTGGCGCGCATGGTGGAACGCGGCTACACCGAGCGCCAGGTTCGCCGGTTGGTCGAGTGGTATATGCGTGTCAAGCAGGCCGGTTGAGGCGGTGCAGTGGCCTTTCATATCGTCGATCGGCGCCTGAACCCGGGCAGCAAGAGTCTTGAGAACCGGCAACGGTTCTTGCGGCGGGCCAAGGCGCTGGTGCAGGGTGCAGTCAAGAAGTCCTCCCAGGACCGTGACATCAAGGATGTCATGGAGGGAGGCGAAATCTCCATCCCGCTCGACGGAATGGATGAGCCGCGCTTTCGCCGCGAGGGCGGCACCCGCGACATGGTGCTGCCCGGGAACAAGAAATTCATCGAAGGCGACATCATCCCTCGTTCGGGTGGCGGAGCTGGAAAGAAACGCGACGCCGGTCAGGGTGACAGCGAAGACAGCTTTCGCTTTGTGTTGACCCGCGAAGAATTCGTCGATTTGTTCCTGGACGATCTGGAGTTGCCCGACCTCGCCAAGCGCAAGCTTGCGGAAGCTGAGAGCGAGGGCATTCGCCGCGCGGGTTATGCCACGACAGGATCGCCTGCGAACATTTCCGTCAGCCGCACGGTGAGCCGCGCGCTTGCGCGTCGCGTGGCGCTGCGGCGGCCAAGACCGGAGGTGATCGAAAAGCTCGAGGAAGAGCTTGAAAGGTGCGATGACGAGCAGCGCCGCGCCGAGTTGATCGCCGAAATCGAGGCCTTGAAGGCCAAGGCCAAGCGGATTCCCTTCATCGATCCCATCGATATTCGCTTCCGCCGTTTCGAGACTATGCCGAAGCCGGTGGCGCAGGCCGTGATGTTCTGCCTGATGGACGTCTCCGGCTCGATGTCGGAGCACATGAAGGATCTCGCAAAGCGCTTCTACATGCTGCTCTACGTGTTCCTGAAGCGGCGCTATCGCCATGTCGAGATCGTCTTTATTCGCCATACCGATCACGCCGAGGAGGTGGACGAGGAAACCTTCTTCCGCGATCCGGCCTCCGGCGGAACGCTGGTCTCGAGCGCCTTGCAGTGCATGCACGAGATCGTGCGATCCCGCTTCCGTCCCTCCGATTGGAACATCTACGCGGCGCAGGCCTCCGACGGCGACAATTCGACGGCGGACGGCGAGGTGGTGGCTCGCCTCCTGACCGACGCGATCCTGCCGGTCACCCAGTTCTTCGCCTATCTCGAGGTCGGCGAAGCCGGCGGCTACTCGTTCGAAATGCCCGATTCCTCGCTCTGGACGCTCTACGAAAAGCTTCGCGCGAATGGCGCGGCGCTTTCGATGCGCAAGGTCAGCGACCGCGCCGAAATCTTTCCGGTGTTCCACGACCTGTTTCATCGGCGTACGAAGCAGGAAAAGGCCGCCCCATGAGCGCAGGCGTACGGCTGTTTCAGGGAGCGGATTGGGACTTTGCGACCTTGCAGCGCATCCATGACGCTTGCCAGGTAGTCGCGGAAGGTGAGCTCGGGCTCGACGTCTATCCTAACCAAATCGAAGTCATCACCGCCGAACAGATGCTGGATGCCTACTCCTCCGTCGGCATGCCGCTGTTTTACAAGCACTGGTCGTTCGGGAAGCATTTCGCCTTTCACGAGGCCTCTTATCGCAAGGGGCTGATGGGACTTGCGTACGAAATCGTCATCAACTCCTCGCCCTGCATCTCCTATCTGATGGAGGAGAACACCGCGACCATGCAGGCGCTGGTGATCGCGCACGCGGCATTCGGGCACAACCATTTCTTCAAGAACAACTATCTGTTCAGGCAGTGGACCGATGCGGACGGCATTCTCGATTATCTCGAGTTTGCCAAGACCTATGTGGCGGCCTGCGAAGAGCGTCATGGCCGGCTGGCGGTCGAGCAGACACTCGATGCCGCCCATGCGCTGATGTCGCACGGGGTCGATCGCTATCCGGGCAAGAAGCAGCTCGATCTGCGCGCGGAAGAGAAGCGCGCCGGCCAGCGGCGCGCACACGAGGAAGCGGCCTTCAACGATCTGTGGCGGACGGTCCCGACCGGGCCGGCCAAGAGCAACGCGGCGTTGAGCGCCGAGCGCCGCCGGGCATTGTTGGGACTGCCACAGGAAAATCTGCTTTACTTCCTGGAAAAGACCGCACCGCGGCTTCACCCCTGGCAGCGCGAACTGCTTCGCATCGTGCGGCACGTCGCGCAGTATTTCTATCCGCAGGGCCAGACCAAGGTGATGAACGAGGGTACCGCGACCTATGTCCATTACCGGATCATGAGCCGCCTGCATCAAGAAGGGCAGATTTCGGACGGCAACTTCCTGGAATTCCTGCAGTCGCACACCAACGTGGTGTTCCAGCCCGATTTCGACGATCCGCGCTTCTCCGGCTTCAACCCATACGCGCTCGGCTTTGCCATGATGCAGGATATCGAGCGCATCGTGCGTGAGCCCGACGAAGAGGATCGCGCATGGTTTCCGGATATCGCCGGCACAGGTGATCCAATGGCGGTGCTGCGCGACGTCTGGGCGAATTATCGCGACGAGAGCTTTATCGGCCAGTTCCTGAGCCCGAGGCTGATCCGCTCGCTTCGGCTGTTCCATCTGCATGACGATCCCGAGGTGCGCGAGGGCGTGCTGGTCGATGCCATCCACGACGAGCGGGGTTATCGGCGGATTCGCCGCGAGCTGGCGCGCCAGCACGACGTCGGCTTCCTCGACGCCAATATCGAGGTCGTCGATGTCGATCTCGCCGGCGATCGCCGCTTGATGCTGCGCCATTCCGTCGTCAAGGGATCGCAGCTCAACGAGACCGATGCCCAGCGCGTGCTGCAGCATCTTGCCGATCTGTGGACCTACGACGTGTCGCTGGTCGAGGTCGACGCCAGCGAAAAGGTGCTCAAGGAATACGTTTTGCATCCGCGCGCGCTTGCCGCCGCCGCGGCGTGAATTTACCCCTCCCCCGCAAGGGAGGAGGGAGCGCAATTCTTTCGCCGCTATCGACCTCCCCTTTTCAAGTGCAGGTTAGGTCGCAATGCAGTTATATTTTGGCGATACGCCCTCTTCGCGGTGCGCGCGTCGATGTGAGGCCTGATGGCGATTTAGCCTCAATGATCGCGACATTCGTCGGCAGTTGCGTAGTGAACGAAGCGTGTGGAGAGAAGGTCATGCCCGAACAGCGGGATCGCTTCATTCCGCAGCGGAAGTCGGACGTGATGGCGGGGCTCGTCGCGAGCGGCACCCTTGCCGGCAATCAGGAGGCAAGTCTTCAGGAAACGAGTCTTCGGCGGTTTGCCCGTGTGCTGGGTGCCATTATTCACCACCAGCATTTTGAAGAGCTCGACCGGCTGCGCGAGGCATATTTCTATTTCGACCCGGAGATCGGCGCGGAAGCCCGTCGCCCCGCGCAAGATCTTGAGAAGGCCTATCGCGCCCTGAGCAGTGAATTTGTCCGTGTTCTCACCGAAGCCAATTTTGTCGAAATCCCGCGCGAGGTAATCTCCCGTGCCTTTGGAGAACATGCGCTCGTGCGCGTGAAGATCAAGGCACCGGTCGACGACTATCGCGACGTCCGCATGTTTCGGCGCGGCGTCCGCAAGGAGATGATCGAGGTTCCCGCGTGGTTCGGCCTGCGTCGCCGCAAGCTCGATGTCGAATTCTATGACGACGTTGTGCTGATGGTGGCGACCCGGTCGGAAGCCGCTTCGACCGCAGAACCTCGCAACTTGCGGCGCAAGGACAAGCTGCGCAACGGCGCCGTCCTGTTCAAATATTTCCGCGACATCGCGCGTGGCGACCTGGAAGCCTTGTTCCCGAACGTTCGCGTGGTGATGAGCGTGTTCGACCAGTTTGCGCTCGGCGTGCCGGCGGTCGTCGGCGGCGTGCCGATCCTGCTGAAACTGGCGTCGACATTGACGATTCTATTTGCCGTGATCGGTTTCTACCTCGGCGTCCACGGTACTATTCACGACAAAGACACCGAGCAGGCGCTGGCTGCGCTGAGCGGCTTGTTCGCGCTTGGCGCCTTTATGTTGCGGCAATGGGGCGCCTTCCATCGCCAGTCCCTGATCCACCAGAAGCAGGTGACCGACAACATCTATTACCGCAACATCAACAACAACTCCGGAATATTCAACTACCTGATCGGCGAAGCGGAGGAGCAGGATTGGAAGGAGGTGCTGCTGGCCTATTACGCTCTCTTGACCGCCAACGCGCCGCTGACTCGGCACGCTCTCGGAGCGCGCGTCGAGGGGTTGCTCGTGCAGATGTTCGGCGTTCAGGTTGGGTTCGGCAGCGACGATGCCTTGGCGAAATTGAAGGACCTCGATCTGCTTTGCGAGGAGCGAGGCTGCTTCTCGGTACCGCCGCTCGCCGAGGCGCTCGCGCGCCTCGAAAAGCGCTGGGAGGGGCTGTTAGGCCCCGAGTCGTGAGCGCCGCAGGCCATTACTGTCGCGGCTGGTATTCGTCGGGCAATTTTAGTTGCCAGGTGGACCAACGCGGGCATCGTCTTTCTGGCCGTTGTCGAGCCGGACAAGCATCCACTCGGCGCCTTCATAGTGGTCGATCTCGATGAGAAGTATCCCGTGCTTCGCGAAGTAGCCGGTCAGCTTGTATTTGATACAAGCGCCAGTTCCGTTGTCGCATCCCTCTGATTTGTCCCGGTAGACTTTACTGCCACCATTCTGAAGTTTTACGCGCAACGTCTTAGACTGTCTCGTTACTGTACCGATCAGTCCTGCGAGGCATGGCTTTTGGCTCTATCGAGATCTGCTTTCCCGGGATCGCTGCGACAGCGTCCATCCTGCGAAGGATGCTCGGTCACAGAATAGGGAAGAAATCCTGCGCGATCGCCGGACCGGCCAGCAAGCAGGCCGCAACAAAGGGCAGAACCAAGCTCCAATTCACGGTCATTGCTTTTCAATCTTTGCGTTATTGTCAGGAGCGCGACAGCCTTATGACGAAGGTTGTCGCGGAGTCAAGCAAGCTTGTCATGCGCGGGCTTGACCCGCGCATCCATCAACTCTTCACAAGAACCTTTTTCTCGATGGATTGCCGGGTCCAAGCCCGGCAATGATAGCGAAGCTCAGCGCAAACTCGCGTTGATCTTCTCCAGCGCGGCAGAGCCGGGGCAGAGCGCCTCTTCATCGAGCTGGTTCAGCGGCTCCTCCACCGTGTTGAGGTGGGAGTGCAGGTCTTCCGAGTCCGGATCTACATAGAGCAGGCCGGTGACGATCTGGCCCTTCGCCGCGTGCTTGGTCAAAAACGACATGGCGCCAACGCGGTCATGCGCATCGTAGTCGGCGTCGATCTTGCGCAGCGCCAGCTTGGTGCCGTCGTGCTGCTCGACCACCTGCACAGTGCCCGGTGCGTAGTCGACGGTAATGGGCTCGCGGCCGGTGATGACGTCGAGGCGGTTGACCGCGTCGTTGTGCTCGCGGACGTAATCAAAGCTCTTGGTCGACCCGGTGTGATTGTTGAAGGCGACGCACGGGCTGATGACGTCGATGAAGGCCGCGCCCTTGTGCTGGATCGCGCCCGCGATCAGCGGCACGAGCTGGGTCTTGTCGCCGGAAAAACTGCGCGCCACATAGGTGGCCCCGAGCTGCAGCGCGATCGCCACCAGGTCGATCGCGTTGTCGGTGTTCATCACGCCCTTCTTGGATTTCGAGCCGCGGTCGGCGGTGGCCGAGAACTGGCCCTTTGTGAGGCCGTACACGCCGTTGTTCTCGACGATATAGGTCATGTTGACGCCGCGCCGGATCGAATGCGCGAACTGGCCGAAGCCGATGGAAGCGGAGTCGCCGTCGCCGGACACGCCGAGATATATCAGGTCGCGATTGGCGAGATTGGCGCCGGTCAACACCGACGGCATGCGGCCGTGCACCGAGTTGAAGCCGTGCGAATTGCCGAGGAAATAGTCCGGCGTCTTTGACGAGCAGCCGATCCCGGAAATCTTTGCCACTCGGTGCGGCTCGATCGAGAGCTCGTAGCAGGCCTCGATGATCGAGGCCGTAATCGAGTCGTGGCCGCAGCCGGCGCACAAGGTCGAGATCTTGCCCTCGTAGTCGCGATGGGTGAAGCCGAGCGCGTTCTTGGGCAGACCGGGATGATGGAATTTCGGTTTTGCGATGTAGGTCATGACACGGCCTTGCGGAGCGGGGTCACCTTGAGATGATCCTGGTGGTCGCCGATGGCTTTGGCGATGAAGCGCGCGGTGATCGGCGTGCCGTCATAATGCAGGATCGGGATGAGACGAACGGGGTCGATGCCGTTCTCGTTGACGATCAGCGAGCGCAGCTGCCCGTCGCGGTTCTGCTCGACCACGTACACGAAATCATGGTCGGCGATGAAGCTCGCAACCGAGGAGTGGAACGGGAAGGCGCGGATGCGCAGGCGATCGAGCTGATGCCCGCGCGCCTCCAAGAGTCCGATCGCCTCGTCCATCGCAGGCGAGGTCGAGCCGAAATAGATTACACCGTATTTTGTCGGCTTGGCTGCATTGGCCTGCAACGGCCGCGGCACCAAGTCCTGCGCGGTCTCGAATTTGCGCACCAGACGCTGCATGTTGTCGGCGTAGACCGGGCCTTCCTCGGAGTAGCGCGCATAGCGGTCGCGCGACGTGCCACGGGTGAAGTAGGAACCCTTTGTAGGATGCGTGCCCGGATAGGTGCGGTACGGGATGCCGTCGCCGTCGACGTCGAGATAGCGGCCGAAGTCGCGGCCCTGATCCAGCATCTCCGCGGTCATGATCTTGCCGCGGTCATATTGGCGCGCGTCGTCCCACTTCAACGGCCGGCACAGCCGGTGGTTCATGCCGATATCGAGATCAAGCATCAGGAAGATGGTGGTCTGCAGCCGCTCGGCGAGATCGAAGGCGGCGGCCGCGAACTCGAAGGCTTCCGCCGGATCCTCCGGCAACAGCAGCACATGCTTGGTGTCGCCGTGGGATGCATAGGCGCAGGCGATGATGTCGCATTGCTGGGTGCGCGTGGGCATGCCGGTGGAGGGACCGGCGCGCTGCACATCCATGATCACGGCCGGTATTTCGGCGAAGTAGGAGAGGCCGATGAACTCGGTCATCAGCGAAATGCCAGGGCCGGAGGTCGCGGTGAAAGCCCGCGCGCCGTTCCAGGATGCGCCGATCACGATACCGATCGAGGCGAGCTCGTCCTCGCCCTGGACGATGGCGTATTTGGCCTTGCCGGTCTTGGGATCGTGGCGCAGCCGCTTGCAATGGCTGGAAAAGGCATCGGCAAGCGAGGAGGAGGGCGTGATCGGATACCAGGCGCAGACGGTAGCGCCACCATAGACGGCGCCCAGCGCAGCCGCGCTGTTGCCCTCGATGAAGATGCGGTCGCCGACCTTGTCGGCCTTCTTCACGCGGAGGCCAATAGGGCATTTCAAGTTCTGTAGCGCCCAGTCGCGTCCCAGATGCAGCGCGTGCACGTTGGAGGAGAGCAGCTTCTCCTTGCCCTTGTATTGCTCGCCGATCAGCGCCTCGATCAGCTTCGGATCCATGTCGAGCAGCGCGCAGAGCGCGCCCAGATAGATGATGTTCTTGAACAGCTGACGCTGGCGCGGATCGGTGTAGGTCGAGTTGGTGATTGCAGTGAGCGGCACGCCGATCACAGTGATATCGGTGCGGAATTTCGACGTCGGCATCGGCTTGGTGGAATCGTAGAACAAATAGCCGCCGGGTTCGATCGAGGCGATGTCCTTGTCCCAGGTCTGGGGGTTCATCGCCACCATCATGTCGACGCCGCCGCGCGCGCCGAGATGGCCGTCCTCGGTCACCCGCACCTCGTACCAGGTCGGCAGGCCCTGGATGTTGGACGGGAAAATGTTGCGCGGGCTGACCGGCACGCCGTGGCGGAGGATCGAACGCGCAAACAGCTCGTTGGCGGAGGCCGAGCCGGAGCCGTTGACGTTGGCGAAGCGGACGACGAAGTCGTTTACGCTGCTGATCGGCTTTTGCTCGGGCATGATGTTCCTGCGTAAGTCATGTCGATAAGATACTTCTGCATGTCCCAGGCGCCGGTGGGACAGCGCTCGGCGCACAACCCGCAATGCAGGCAGACGTCCTCATCCTTCACCATCACGCGCCCGGTTTTCAGGTCGCTCGAGACGTAGAGGTCCTGGTCAAGATGCGGCGAGGGCGCCTTCAGGCGCGTCCGCAGATCGGCTTCCTCGCCGTTTTGCGTGAAGGTGATGCAATCCATCGGGCAGATGTCGACGCAGGCATCGCACTCGATGCAGAGCGAGGTGGTGAAGACCGTCTGCACGTCGCAGTTCAGGCAGCGCTGCGTCTCGCCTAGCGCGAGTTTGACGTCATAGCCGAGCTCGACCTCGGCGCGGATGTCCTTTAGCGCGATCACCTTGTCGCGATGCGGCACCTTGAAACGCTTCTCGGGCGAGATGTCGTTGTCGTAGCTCCACTCGTGGATGCCCATCTTCTGCGAAGAGACCTGCACCTCGGGCAGCGGCCGCTCGTTGATGTCCTCGCCGGAAATAAACTTGTGGATCGACAGCGCGGCGTCGTGGCCATGCGCAACAGCCCAGATGATGTTCTTGGGGCCGAAGGCGGCATCGCCGCCGAAAAATACCTTCGGATTGGTCGAGCCCATGGTCTTGGGATCCACCTTCGGCATGCCCCATTTGTCGAACTCGATGCCGCAATCGCGCTCGATCCAGGGAAACGCATTTTCCTGGCCGACGGCGACTAGCACGTCGTCGCAGTTGATCGTCTCGTTGGCATCGCCCGTCGGCACCAGGTTGCGCCGGCCCTTGGCGTCGTATTCCGCCTTGACCTTCTGGAAGGTCACGCCCGTGAGCTTGCCATTGTCGTGGACGAAGGCGATCGGCACCATGAAATTGAGGATCGGGATATCCTCATGCATGGCGTCTTCTTTTTCCCAGGGCGAGGCTTTCATCTCCTCGAAGCCGGAACGCACGATCACCTTGACATCTTCGCCGCCGAGCCGGCGCGCGGTGCGGCAGCAGTCCATCGCGGTGTTGCCGCCGCCGAGCACGATCACGCGCTTGCCGATCTTGTCCGTGTGGCCAAAAGAGACGCTGGAGAGCCAATCGATGCCGATATGAATATTGGCGGCAGCCTCTTTCCGGCCGGGGATGTCGAGCTCGCGGCCGCGCGGTGCGCCGCTCCCAACGAAGATCGCATCGTAGTTGTCTGCGACGAGTTTCTTCATGCTTTCGATGCGGTGACCGCCCTTGAACTCGATGCCGAGGCCCAGGATGTAACCGGTTTCCTCATCGATCACGGAGTCAGGCAGGCGGAATTTTGGAATCTGCGTCCGCATCATGCCGCCGGCTTTCGGATCGGAATCGTACACCGTACAGTGATAGCCGAGCGGGGCGAGATCGCGCGCAACCGCAAGCGAAGCGGGCCCGCCGCCGACAAGCGCGATGCGCTTGCCATTCTTCGGCGAAGGTTTCGGCAGGCGATGCTTGATGTCGTCCTTGAAATCAGCGGCGACGCGCTTCAGCCGGCAAATCGCAACCGGATTTTCCTCGACACGGCCGCGGCGGCAGGCGGGCTCGCAGGGCCGGTCGCAAGTGCGTCCCAGAATCCCCGGAAACACGTTCGACTTCCAATTGATCATGTAGGCGTCGCTGTAGCGGCCTTCGGCGATCAAGCGGATGTATTCCGGAACTGGGGTATGCGCGGGACAGGCCCATTGGCAATCGACCACTTTGTGAAAGTAGTCGGGGGCCGAAATATCAGTCGGTTTCATTCCTACCTAATCCGCGCTGACGCCCAGCCTAAAGCGCGGCCTTTTTAGCTAGCGAACGCTTCCTTTCCACAATATGATTATTCGGAAAACCGATGCCACCCCGCAATCAAATACGGGGCATGCTTTTCCGGATCATGCGTGAATCGGCGTTCTTTTGGTTTTTGAATGCGATCATGGGGTTACCTTATTAGAGCCATTCAACTTGATGCACAAAGGCAAATTTGCCCGATCAGATGCTTTCATCGTGCGGCGTCACAGCGTTAACGTTATGGCTTTTATATTGCGGCACTGCAGCAAAGGTCACATTCGCGAAATCGCACTCTGATTTCGGCGTAATGGGAACGTGGTTCAGTGCTATCCAATGTCGCTTTTCGCGAGGTCCCACGAGAGTTCATAGATGCCGGACGAGATCTGCGCCACGTGCGCAGGCGCCTCTGTTCCGATGAAGCGCGAGGCCATGACCTCGGAGACGGCGCTCACGCTGGTGCCATCGATCAGGACGAACCAATCAGCCGCGCCGCTGCCCGCGGCGGGGATTTCCTTGGTTGGTCCGGAGAGCTTTGCATCGCTTTCGAGCAGATGCATGGAAATGATGCCGTCCAGCGTGCCGGGATCGAGCTTCTGCGTCAGTGCCGTGCGCAGCGCTTGCTCGTGGCCGGCTTCAGGCCGCAAGCGGACGATGCCAAGCTTGGCCCCGCGGCCAACGCCCCGGCTCACGGTGATACGCGCCACCGCGCGGATCATGTTCTTGAAGCGTGCCATGTTCTTCTTCGACCATTCGGTCGGATTTTCCAGCCGCGTGCGATAGGCGGGGCTTTCCAGCACGTCCAGGGTTTTGGTCGAATACAGGAACAGAAACCGCGGGCTGGCGGTGTGCGCGACATAGCGGCGCGCTTCGAGAAAACCGTCGATGGCGACGCGCTCCTCGAGGTGCTCGCGATCGTACCAGCGGTTGAACTCGACTTCATCGGCGGCGTC
>Ga0335081_10015504_pt1 | contig 12321 bp, 14 predicted proteins | sample Lox_Sample_35_FD_206713 | JGI IMG/M metagenome (GOLD analysis project Ga0335081, IMG submission 206713) | Soil microbial communities from Loxahatchee National Wildlife Refuge, Florida, United States - Lox_Sample_3.5 | ecosystem: Environmental > Terrestrial > Soil > Wetlands | place: USA... | reverse complement strand
GACAAAATTTCGTGAGGACAATCTTCATGACGGCGCGAGTGTCTCACAAGGGGGTATAATGCTTTCAATATAATCATCTCGCCAAACGATAAAACACCTCCACGCATGATAGAAATGCCTGGCTCGATGCTTCCGGGCCTCCTCGGGACTCCCATACCACCATTCACACCACCAAAATACGTACATGGAGAGACGTTCCTATTCGTCCCAATTTAAGTATTGGAAGGCAGATGGTACGGGAGCTTCTTCATCGAGTCCAGGCGCAGTATCCTCTTCTACCACAAATCAAGGAGTCAGCAACGCCGAACAAATGTACAGGAATCGAAAGAAGGGAGAGCGTAATATGTACCGATAGGAACTTGCATCTCGATCAATTCCTCGGGCTCGTTGGGTTTTAAATCCTTCATGATCAAAACACCACCAGTAGGCTACCAGTAAGCCATGTCAAAGATCCCTGGAAATACCTTCTTGATTGGAGAATATCTGGAGCCGTCGGGGAAGGTGATATATTTCAACTGAGCAGGGAGAACACGACTGAGATTCGACAAGACTTCAAACTGCTGTTCCTCGTCTTTCTTTCCCTTCTTTTTCTTCTTATCCTTTGGACTCTCACTGTCTTCCACCGTTGCCGCAGGATGTTCCGGTTCCTTATCCTCCGTGTCCATTTTTTCGGCTGGCGCTTCATCTTCGGGGGCAGTTGCGGAGGGCGGATTATCCATGTCCATTAAATCCCCGGCCTCTTTTTCCTTTTCCTTTTCTTTTTCGGTCTTTTTGGCACGGAGCTGGGCTTTGAGGGTTGTGGAGAGGACGGCGGTGTCAACTTTTTCAACTTCTTTAGCTTGTTTCGTGGTCGTCGGGGGCGGATAAGCGAAGAGCGAGCGTTTGGCGTTGGAAATGAAGTCAAATTTCGGAATCTGAATCATTAGCTCATGAGGAATACGATAGATAACCACCTCCAGATTGCCGTTGAGACCGATGAGGGCGGTTGGTGTGAAAGCAAGAGAAAGACAATGCGCATGAGGAAACCAATACCAAAAGTTGGTGAACAATGCAATGCCAACGATAGCCTCCATATTGAGTGACCCCGTAGAACTTTGCAAAGTAATGGTCACATTTCGTCCGCCCGCATCTAAAATTCCTTGAGCCATAGCAGCACCGAATTTCGCAAGGGCATCCTCATGACGATTCGAATAGACCTTTTCCAACGTGTGGCGGAATGTCACGACCTTGGGACACGACTGCTCGTTCTGCTGAATAAGAATCATGGCCATCGCAATAAAGGCCCCCTGCCGCACGAAATCTGTCGAATCCTTGAGCATCCCCTCCAATCGTTCAAGTGCCTTGACCGACCCTGTCCCCGCACATGCAATGCCGAGCGCCAGCGCCGCACCATACCTTGCATGCGCATTAAAACTCTCGGTCTGAACCTTGACCATATCCGGGACCACCGTATGATTTCGAAACAGCACGAATCCGATGCTCATGACAGCAACACGTCGAACATCATCATTCGGATCATTCGAAGCAATACGATTGAGACGGCGGATGGCAACATTACTTCCTGTTCCGACGTAGGCGAGTGCAATGGCATAGGCTGCACCGAAGCGCAAGATGGGGTCTTGTTCTTCAAGGAGTTGGGCAATGAGGGGTTCTGCTAGGTTTTCTTTGCCGTACACGAGGAGAGCTAGGCCGAGGGCGATGCCCCGGACGATTTTTTCGTGTTGGGTTTCGTGGGCGTAGCGGAGCATTTCGTCGATGGCTTCTTGGTTGGCTGTGCCCAGCATGACGAGGCCCATTGCAATGCCACAGGCTTCTCCGGCTACGGCACTGTCATTAAACAATCGATTCCGTAGGACTTCCATCGTGTCTACCGGTCAGAAATCGTTTGAGTTAAGGGAATACTTGGATCAGCGGTAGCAAGTCCAGCGACGCCTAATCCCAATGCAGCACCATGTTGAACAACTTCGTCATTCGCTTCTTGCAACTGTCTCAAAAGGTACTCAATGATATTCCCGCCATGATTCGCAAAAATCAATCCAAGAGCATACAATGACCCTCCCTCGGTATATACCGATGAAGTCGATCCACTCGTCCCAGGCAAATAAGGCTCAAGAAGTTTCCGCCCCTGCGACAAATGACCTTTGTGAATCACGCCCAGCGCAGCAGTAGCAGCAAACTTGCTCCAATTCATCGCACGACCAAGCCAGTCGAGATTATCCCGGATAAAAGTATCGATCGTGGTCCCAGCATGAGTAAACGCATTCGAGATCGTGACGGCATTATGAAAGATCGAGTTACGGGATTCGAGAGAGTCGCGGATACGGTTAAGGATGACAAGGTCCGTTTTGTTGGTGCGATAGAGGAAGTCGAGGTTCATGCCAATTGTCAATTCTCCTGAGAGGATTTTGTGGAGGTTGGCAATTTTGTGTGGTGCTATTTGTTGAGGATGGGCGTCGAGCAGGGATTGTTCTTCTCTTGGGGGTTTGATTTCGGGGAAATCTGCGATGGGGAGATTGGCTTGGACGTTTCCGAGGAATTCTTGCGTTCCTGATGATGCGAGATCAAAGGCGATTTGCAATGCTTTGAGATAGTCCTAGCCAAGTCAATAAGGTTGTGGGATTGGAGATACGTCTCCTCCTTTTTGAGTCAAGTCGCTCAGGTCTTTTGCGGCGGAGGCGTAGTCGTTGAGATGGACGAGACAAGTGCAGATGGCAAAATAGTCCGGCTCAGGTTGTTTTCTTTGCATTTGGACAACAATTTTGAAAATCTACAGTCAGGATAATCTGTTTTAAGACGCACCTCGTTGCGCCATTTGATATTCCTGGTGTACTCCATTGATATCGTCAAGAGGTAGTCAAGTAAAGTTACGTCTTTGCTTGTGTCGAGAATTTGAACAATGACATCCGATCTCCGTGCTTCGATAGCAACACCGAGTGCCTGATAATCATCAGTCTGCTTAAAAACCGGAGACTACATGTTTATAATTCTTCTCCTCGAGACATCGGGCAAACATTCTGTTTACGACTTCCTCCATTCGACCATCGTCCTGAAGCATGTCCTGATCGCCATTATTTTCATCTGCAAAAACCCCATCGTGTGCCCGGACTTGAGACTTGATGTATTGACCGACACAGTATCCTGAAATCAGAATGGTCCATACGAAAATGGCACGATACCGATGATGGTTTCTACGAATTCTGACTTTGACGAGGGATCAAACAGCTTTCCAGCACCAAGAGCAAAAGACAATGCTTCAGGTTTCTGCTCTAAATGGAAGTAGATCTATCCAGTGTCAGCCCTGTTGCCCCATGAGCAGACCGATACCTTCGACAAGACCAATGCTGCCAACTGCCGTTCAGGAAACTTGGGATCTTCGTACAACATCTCACTAGCCAACGTCAATTCCCTTCCCAACAAGGGACATACATAACAGACACATAGTCCGCAAACTCCAACCAGAACTGGTCGACGTGTTCATTGATGAGGTAGAGCGCCTGTGTCTGGAGCTCGGGCTCGGGCTCCTGCAAGAGAGCGGTGATGCCAGCAACGCTCACAATCGGCACCATCTTGTCAAATGGCCGAGCCGGAGGGGACAAGAGTGAGAGTTGCGGGGGAATTGATGGCAATACAAATAAAGCTGTGTCGCTAAAAGCGAAGCCGGGAAAGGGAAGAAAGGCAAACGGAAGAAGGAGACCGGTGATGGCGATGTGGGATCGTGGTTCGGTCGTGATCGTGGGCCTCGTTGAAAAAGAGGAAAGCCGCGCGTCACTTCCTGCACATACAATTATAATCCAGACTGACGGTCTAAACCCGGGAGCTTAAAAGATGAAGAACTCTACCTTTTCGTCTGGCCGACAAGTGACGATGTCCGACGCTGTGCAGAATGGCACTGTGCCAGACGATGTCGAGGCAGAAGAAGCGCCAAAACCGCGGTCTGGCGAGGAAGCAAAGGCAGCTCGCTCCATGGACGCGATGCAGACAAATAAGGAGCCCACAACGGCCGCTGACGTCGACGATGCAAAGCTCGCGAATGTACCCAGTCGTAACCGTAAGGGCCTAATGGTAGGCAATGACTTCACTTGGAGGGGGCTCGACTAAACCGCGGAAAGCAGAGGAACAGCCTACTAAAAAAGTGGTTTTGAAAAAGGAGGATGTCAATATTATTGTAACTTGCCCGATCTGGCACCTTGTGGTAACTCGGTTGTAGATGACTGAATTTGATATTTCGCGGATGGCTGCGGAGAAAGCATTGCGGCAGAGTCATGGAGAACTCATACCTACAATAGAAAAGCTGATCAACATGTAGAAACGTAATATATCATATCATTCTCATCCATATCGAAAAAAGGGTAAAAGAACAAGATTTTAAAATCCCTCTCATGCTATGCAGTCAGGGGTATAAGAAGCCTTGAAACAAGAATAATCAATCAATCGCTCTCCATGCCATCAACAACCCTCAACAAAGTCTCCAATCGTCTAGCAAGATTCCTCAAATCTTGATCCTCTCCATCCTCCTCCTTCGCCTTAACCAACCTTGCTAACCATGCAAAATCACTTTGTAAGGCCAAGGAAACTTCCGCCTCACGTCCGGCTTTTTCAAGGCTTTTAGCGAGTTTACTGCCCAGCTCAAAGTCTCGTGCTGCTTCCTCGGCCTTTTCGACGACTTCGTGTGGGACGCCTGCCATTGCTGCTACATTCATACCATAAGATTTTTCTGAGATGCCATCGATTAGTTTGTAAAGGAAGGTCACTTCACGCAATTCCTCGTCTACTAGAACCGACATTGTCTTCATTTTGATTTCTGCAGTAAGTCACATGGTAAACTGGGGATGGTAACCAGGATGAAGTTTAAACTCCTCGCCGAGGTTGCGGTAATGTGTTGCGAAGAAACCAATACAGCCAACGTGACTCGCAAGATGGTGCAGAACGGCATGGGCCACGGCAACCCCATCATACGTACTCGTCCCACGTCCCAATTCATCCAATATAACAAGGGAATTCGGCGTGGCCTCTGCTATAATCTTTTTGGTTTCAGCCAGTTCGACCATGAATGTCGAGGCCGAGGCAAAGATGTTGTCATTGGCACCGAGACGGGACATGATTCTGTCGACCGGGGTCATGACCGCTCGGCGGGCGGGGACATAGCAACCTAATTGAGCCATAATGACGGCGACACAAGTTTGTCTCAGCAATGTTGATTTACCGGCCTATGCCATTAATCGCTTTTATGCGGGCAAGATACCATATTGGCCCCGGTCAACAAGACTAAATTGGGTACTTTTCCGCCGAGAGCAACATCATTCGGGATGAAATCCTGTTTAATCCTGCCATTAGTGGTCTTATGGAGATGAGATGAGATACCCCTCAGTAATACAAGGGTGCCTCAACTCCTCAAATTCAACAAAAGCCCTCGTGCCCTCACCGACTTCCACAAATGTAGGGCGACATTTAGGCTCGCCCATTCCGCCCTCATTAAACACCGACAACCCAATCAAACAATCTAAATGGGCAACAGCCCTCACAACCCCCATCCATTTATCATAATCTGCATCAAACCTTGCGTACAACCTCGCTTGCATCTCGCTCACCACCCCGCGATGCGTCTCCCTCGCTTCCAATAATTCCCTGACCTTTTTCTCGACTTCAGGAGACCAATAGCGCTTGACAGATTTAGTGGAAGAGAGGAGACGCCAGTCGCCGGGAACGGGGATTCCGACGGGACATTCGATTTGAAAGATTTCTTTGCCGAGGTCTTTGTATACAATTTTATTGGATTTGTATTTCGTTTGATAAGATTTCCGGAACGATTCCAGTTCGCCGAGGATAATGTCGATGCAAGCGTTCGAGGCGTCAAAGTCTGCCTCGATACCGGGCGCAGGGATAAGTAAATCCTCTTCCTTGGCTTTTTCCCAATCGAACGTGTGTTCCCATCCTTCAAGTAGAGAATGAAGGACGTCGAATGCGGTCAGGAGGGACCTAAGAAGTTTTGACTTGGCAAGGTGTTCCGACATTTCTGGATCTTCGGAGATGGTGGAGATACCCGCTTGAATAGCTTCAAAAGCCTCGAGGACACGGACAAAATCTTTGACCTTGCATCGTCCCGCGTGGACGCGAGAGAGGATTCGTTCGAGGTCGGGGAGACGATTGAATGTGGCCAGGAAGTGGTCTCGAAGTTCGGGGCGAGAAGATAGGATATCGGCTGCATCGAGCCGGGCGTTAATCTCACGAGCTACGTAGAGTGGATGACACAGCCACTGTCGGAATAACCGCTTCCCTGTCACGTCAGATTCGTCCACCAAAAGCGGTCGGGAAAAGAGGGTACCGAATGCAGTAACACCACGCCAAAGGAGTCGAAAGACCGTTCCTTCCACACCCTTGTCCCATGAATTCTCGAAAATCTCAAGGTTGATCAAGGTCTTCCCGTCCAAGATCATTCGTCCGGCTTTCTTGAGCGGATCGTAAAATGTCACATTCCCCATCGTCAAAATATCGGCATCAAGTTTCAAATACCGCAAGTAAAAAACCAAGGCGCCATACGCCGAAAGTGCAAGGGGGTACGTCTCCTTTGCCCGTTGCAAGGCCTCTGGCCACGAGGAAAGGTCTCCCATTTCCCCGTCTTTCGCTCCGTCCTTGGAAAAGTAATTGGCAAGGAGTAGCTCGGATTCCGTGCGATCTTCATCCCAAAATTCTTTGTCGGGAGAGAGCCAGTTCCAGAGGGCGCCGGCGGGCAAACAATTCCTGAGCATGCGCTGACTCAATTTCGTTAGATTACCCCGTTCCAACAACACTTCCTTTGGTCTCATCCGCGCCAATAAAGTCTCCAATTTAGTACGGTCTGCATCATCTGAAAATTGGCAAATCCCCATTTCCCCCGTTGCGGCGTCAACATAGCCAATTCCGAATTGCGGATCTGCGACCTCGGATGGAGCAAGTTCCTTTACGGCAATACAGTACGTAGCTAGTTGATCGTGGAGCATAGATTCGTCGACTAACGTGCCGCTAGTGAGAACACAGGTGAGTTCCCTACGAATGATATCCTCCTTTTTAGACTGAGCGGCAGATTGAGTTTTTTGACGCATTTCTTTGGAAACTTGGTTTTCGGATTGGGAGGCTTTGGCGACTTTGTACCCTTTGGCTACGAATTGAGCGGCCCAGTAATCAAAGTGGGATTCAGGGACGCCGACCATCCTACCCAAAAACACGAATGAGATCCATTCGGGGAGAGCAGATATTTGTACCTCATGTTGGTTCTGTCTGTGAGTTTTAGGTCGAATTGTTGCTGGCCTATTGTCGCATCATTTTCGTACAGTTCAAAAAACTTTCCCTTTTGGAAAAAGAGGACCGTATCCCAAAGATTCTGTTTAACTTCCCTGCCCAAAAGTCAGAACCGAATGCAAAGTGGTGTGAACCAGTATTGTTTCTCGAATGCCGTGAAGGTTTTCCATGCGCCGGGAGGAATATACAAGGTCCGTGGATCGTAATTCTCATCCCCAGGTCTATTGCCCTCTTTATCTCGGACATCAAGTAACCAGGAATATCGATCTTTATTCTTCTCTTGAAAATTCCTGAGACGTTCACCCTTATCGAGAGGTTTTCCAAAGGCTCCAAGAGCAGGTTTTGGTGTTGAGACTGTTGTGGAGGCAGGGGAGGACGACGCAGGTGCTGATGCAGTGAACTTTGACAATTTTGATTTGGTGACTTTACGCGTGATGGGTTCCGGAGTCGAGCGAGCGGATATATTTGAAGAAGCAGACGTCTCTTCGGCGGAGAGGGAGCCAATGTCATCGTCGTCTGGTTCCTCTATGTCCATTGCGTCCAGGATAAAAGTATCCGAGTCGTCATCGTCCTCGACAACCTTCCGCTTAGTCTTCGGGCCTAGCTGTAAGCCACATTCAACAATTGCCCACACGTTTCTTGGAAATGCGTTCCTCTTGGCTGTCTTCATCAGACATCTCGGCATAATTCACACGACGTCGCTGCTCAATCAACACAGCACAAATACAACCCACTTACCCTCCTCGAGCCAGAATCCGTCTGAAGAGGCTCGACCTCCCGTTGCTTGTCCACAACAGGAGTCTCTGGCGTCCTCAACCCAGTAGGTTGAGCAGGCTTGTCACGCGAAACCCCAACGGGACTCGCATCCTCGCCAACATCGCTCGACGGCGTCGGCGTCAATGGCACTGGCGGACGCGTCTCGACGCGTTTTTTCCCCTTGGAGGCGGGGACGGGCGTCGTGACGGAGGGTGGGACCTTGGTGAAGAAGCCCAGGAGGGACGTCTGTTTGCCGCCCGATTTGGGAGGGGCCGGTTTTTGTTTCGAAGACATGCCAGGCGTTGTGAGAACAGGCGAATCCGTCTTTGCCATCGATGGCGAAGAGCAGGAGATTACGATGATAGCGGGGTGACGATGTGCCGCGTGGGAAGGGGAGGAGCCGTGATACCGTGACTTGCAAAAGTCCTGTCACTTCAGCCCAGTTTGAAATAAATTTTCACCGCCCTTGTCAACTTTGCAAGGAATGGCCAAGAAACACATCAGCACCAAGAATGGAGCCCAAGGAAAGCTGGTGGAGTGATGCAAGTGCAACACGAAACTTTTCTTTGGTCGTCAGGTTAGCAAGACCGAGATCTGGATTCTCTGCCATATACTGATGAACCTAACCCTAATTGATTTACTTAGTCACGGATGAAATTTGGATTCTGACCATTAATAGGCATATCACCAGTTCTCATGTCTGTTGCCCTTGCATCAGGCACTGAGCAAGCTGCCACTTGGCTGGTGGTAAGGACTGGGTGCCATCCATTGATTCCATGCCTTAGAACTGTCAAAAGCAAGCCGGTTTGCACATACTATGCCAGAAAGTTCAAAGTCGACAAGTCACAGTAGGGAGGCGGCTGTGAAATTTACAGTAACAGTTAAGCATGGTTGTACAGGCACGGTTTTCCGTTTTCGGAGCTCTGATTTATCCAAGAACGGCAAAAGCGCCATTAAAGTAATCCGCAGTCGCCGCTGCCGCGGTGAGATTGGTGCTGTATGTCGCAATTTCACCTGATCGACTGACTGGGAATCGGTCACCGGGAAATTGATGAAAAAAAGTTCGCTATCCACGGGCAGCACCACAACTCAATCACGCTATCGTCCCTGCATAGACCCGCTGTGACCATGGCGACTCCAAGCAGACTACGTGCGTATCCCGTTCGGAGCTGTCCGGGCTAACCTTGGCGGGAAGGACACATCGATTCACAGCCGGAGAATCGGTTTGCCGAGTTTGTTGTCACACAAAAAATTGCCATCGTCCCCGAATTCGAGCTGGAATCCGGTGTTGTGTTGAGAGAAGTTCCTGTTGCGTACAAAACATGGGGAAGACTGAATTCTGAGCGGTCTAATGTCATGATAATAGCTCATGCCCTTTCAGGCAGCGCTGATGTCGAGGATTGGTAACCTCCCGCCGCAAGGACATTGCTTTCTCCCGTTCCTGGGAAATTGGGCCTGCATCGGTATTGATGATGTAGGTGGGGCCCGCTTATTGGACCTGGGAAGGCGTTTGATACATCCAAGTTCTTCATTTTTTGCGGGAATGCTTTGGGGTCACCGTATGGGAGTGCTTCCCCCTTGACCATTAATCCGGATACTGGCATGACTTATGGGCCTGAGTTCCCTCTCGTTACGATCCGTGACGATGTCAAGTATACGCCTCTCAGTAATCCCCACTGAGTGAGCGTAGTATCCACAAGTTATTGTTAGATGATCTGGGCGTGCGGCAGGTGGCGATTGCGATCGGTGGATCGATGGGCGGCATGAATGTGTTGGAATGGGCATTCTTCGGTCCTGAATATGTGCGATCAATTGTCCCCATGGCGACTTCAGCCCGACATTCAGCATGGTGCATAAGTTGGGGCGAAGCACAAAGACAGAGCATCTACGCTGATCCGAAATACCGTATCTCCATCATCCAACCTCGAACGCTGACAACCCTAGTTGACGGATACTACCCACCCGATGATGTGGATTTCTGTCCTTATCTTTCGCTAACGTCTATGTAGCCCCCCCTTTCCGGACTAGCGGCAGCACGTATGTCCGCCCTCCTAACCTACCGCTCTCGAAACTCGTTTGAATCCCGCTTTGGTCGCAAAACACCCGATCCAGCACGAAATCCGTACCCTGAACAGCCTCCGGCTCAAAGCCCGTCCGAAAAACACTGGCAAGTTCACAACGACGGACATCGTCTCCGAGGAACTGTTCTTTCCCGGCAACCCTCGCCTTCCAGACCACCCGGATCCCCCGCCGTCAAGAACCCCCATGGCAATGGAGTTTCCGCACCTCCTCCTGCGAAGAAAGCGGCGCAGCATTATTTTTCTGCACAATCATATCTGAGGTATCAAGGGAGTAAATTTGTCAAGCGTTTCGATCCGAATTGTTATATTTCCATCACGAGGAAGTTGGATACTCATGATATTGCGCGGTTACGTTATTCGAGTATTCACGAGGCTCTTGGGTCGCTACGGCAACATGCTCTCGTTTTGGGCATCGAATCAGATGGTCTTTTCACGTTTGCCGAACAGGAGGAGTTAGCGGAGGGTTTGTCCAATGGACGACTGGCAAAGATTTCGAGTCCTGATGGACACGATGGGTTTCTTTTGGAGTTTGATCAGGTCAATCGGCTTATCATGGGGTTTATGAGGGAAGTTTTGCCGGAGATTATGAATGTTGAGACTGCAGAGACCGATGTTGGCGAACTCAAGGCGGTGAAAACAAGTATGTTTGGGGAGGCTGAGGTCGAGGTATCACCCTACACACTCTCGTTTCGTTGCCTGTTGGGGCTGACTTTTTTTTAGGATATCACTTCTTGGTAAAGCATCGGGTTGGTGGTGATTTGATGGGGTTTTACTATTCCGAGACTATTCAACTAGCATGGACACTTCGATATAGCTTTGATTGGGATAGTCAGGGAAAGGTGGGAGCTTCAACAGGACTTAAATTTTATTTTTATTTTTTTATTTCTCTTTTTCCTTGGGACCCAGATCCTTGAGCTGAAAGTGTTTGGCTGTAATGGTTGTTATGCAGTTCTTTGGATCTTGAAGCCAATTTGTATGTGCGGCCTTCGACCTCCTAAGGGTCTGGCCAAGCCCGCTTCCTGAGATAAATGGGCCAGAGTTTCTCAAAACCCCATATGGCCCCTCTCATTCTTTGGAATGCGTAGGCCACATCTTCGCCGTGACGCTCCGACACCTCCGATACGCCGCCAACCCATAACGATCCTTCAACATCAGGGGACTTTCAAAGGATCTCACGAAGGAGAACGTCACGTGTCTCTTGCTCGAACATCACGGGAGTTTCATGATACACCGGAAGACAAATTCGTTAAACACCTCCAATACCAGCAACGTGTGGGATGTCATCGTTAGTCACGCCCATAATTGTATCGTTTGCAATCTTATACGCCACCTCACGACTCCTGAAGTTATGCCGCCATAAGCAACCCCGAATCTTGTTGGATGAAGCCACGAGGCACATTTCCGCCGCTTCCCTTGGTTGCTGCTGATTTTGTGCCCATCGCACAATGACTTGACTGGGAATTGAAGAGGGTGGAGTTTGAAAAACAGAGGAGTCACAGACCGTAAGATACGGCTTATATTAATGCGGCGGTCCGTGCGTGCACGCAGGTGCAACGTCACATCGCCCTTAATTTGGAAGATCCTGTTTCAAAGCTCTTTTCTTTCCATCATATGACTAGAATTTACCTACATCCATGTATAATACCAATGCTAAATTTTAGAGTAGAAAAAGAAAACCTCTGTCATCACAAAAAATACATCCAAGAATAATTTCGTGCCGAAACACAACTATCTAAACATAAAAACTCCCCAAATAGAACCAGTAAACTGGTTACTGATTCTTTTTTTCTTGACAGTAGCTTCGTCATTTTTAAAAGATATCCGTGCATACAATAATGCATTCTCTTTTTCTTCCCTCGGAGTCAAACTCGATCCCTCCGTAATGGGACTCACGGAGTGTATACCTTTCATATTCTCGGTCAGCTGTGTCATTTAATGGGCTCTTTACTCCCGTGTCCTGGCGAATCCCCAAAGTTCGCTCAGATCTATCTATATAACAATGACGCCAACCAAGTCGAGCGTAGGATGTCACTTTTCTCTGGTGATGGCTTAGATGTGCTTATTGTCCGAGCCTTGCAAGCTATGATGCACCGCTACAATCCATATTATGCTATCTGGAAGACTGCACAAGCTCGACTCTTAGAGATGCAAGAGGTCGTCACCATCAGGATTAAAACCATTGACGCCCCAAGCTCACACGACCATCGCC
>Ga0335081_10015503_pt1 | contig 12322 bp, 12 predicted proteins | sample Lox_Sample_35_FD_206713 | JGI IMG/M metagenome (GOLD analysis project Ga0335081, IMG submission 206713) | Soil microbial communities from Loxahatchee National Wildlife Refuge, Florida, United States - Lox_Sample_3.5 | ecosystem: Environmental > Terrestrial > Soil > Wetlands | place: USA... | reverse complement strand
TCTCGCTGTTCCTGCGCTCGCGTTGGTTCAAGCCGCCGTTCTCCGGTCCCATCATGGCCGGGCTGATGTACGACGCCGCCATCGCCATGGGCGAGCCGAAGACGCCGACCGCGTCGCTTCTGCCGTCAGGCCAGGGCCTCGACCTGTTCGTCACGTTGACCGACTTTTACGGCTATCGGCAGCCGCTGCAGATTCACGATCCGCCCGTCGTTCACGAGCGCGAGCACCGCCACGTGCTGCATTTCAAGTATCGCCGTCGGCCCGGCGGCGAGGTGGAGAGCGACTTCGCCATGGACAACGCGCCGGGACTCGCGTTCGCCGCGCGCGCGACGTCGTGCTTTCCCGGCGCGTTTCCGCCGGCACAGATCCTCGAGATGGACGCGCTCCTCGCCAGCCGCGGCGCGCCGTGGCCGCGGCGCGAGGAGTTCATCGTGCGCAATTTCGAGCGTCACCTGCGCGCCGATATCGATCCGGTCACCGCTTCGTTCATCGATGGCGCGGTGCTCAACAACCGGCCGTTCCGCGAGGCGATCACGGCAATCCATAATCGATCCGCCTATCGTGACGTCGACCGGCGGCTTATCTTCATCGACGCCAAACCCGCCGCCATTGCCGGCGCATCCCGCCATGATGTGCCCAATTTCTTCTCGACCATCAAAGGTGCGCTTTCGGACTTGCCGTCCGATCAGCCGATCGCCAACGAGCTTGCCTGGGTCAACAGCCTCAACGCCCAAGTACGTGGCATCAAGTCAATCATCGAAAACGCGCGGCCGCACGTCACCGAGCTCGTCGGCGACATCATCGACAAGCCGCTCGACGGCCCGTTCCCGCATGACGACATCCGCCACTGGCGCGAAACGGTCAACGACCGCGTCGCCCGCGAAGCCGGCTTCGCTCATGAAGGCTATGTGCGGCTGAAGATGACGTCCGTGCGCGGCTTCGTCGCGCGCATGATGGCGACCATCGGCGGCGTGCCGCTGACTTCGCCGCTCGCCCGCGCCGTGGAGGAAATCGTCAATGCCTGGGCGGTTGCCCGCGGCATCGTCTATCAGCGGGCCGGCAGCGACGCGCTCAAGCACGAGGCCGCCGTGCATGCCCGACTGCCGCTCTGGATCGAGTTTTTTCTCGCTTTCGACGTCGATTATCGTCGGCGTCGGCTGCATTTCCTGATCGAAGGACAGAACCGGCTCTATCGGTTGCTTGATGAAGGGCGGTTTCCCGGGCTTGATCCCGCCGTCGTGGACCGGCTCAAGCGCGCTTTCTATCTGCGGCTCGACGTGCTGCAGCAATGCGAGGAGCCGGCGTTCTTCAGTTCCGGCGTTCATGCGCTGGTGGAGAAACTGTTCCGCCATCCGCCGTCGGCGAAGGATACGCGTGACCTTGCGGCTTATGCGCAGCGTTTCGTCGCCGGCGATGAGGCCAAGAGCATCGACCTGTTGATCGAGACGCTGGGCAAGGAAATCGACCTCAAGGCCAGCACGCGCGATCTCGATGAACTGCTGGCGTCGCTCGATCCGGCCGAATGGCATCCGGAAGCGCGCCGCGAGGTCCTGATCAATTATCTCGGCTTTCCGTTCTGGGACGTGCTGACCTTCCCGGTGACCACCGGGCGCGGCACCGGCGAATTGCGCGAAATCCTGGTCGATCGCATCAGCCCGGAAGAGGTGCATGCGCTCAAGGGATTTGCGGGCATCAAAAGCCTCAAGGGCATCGGCTTCAACAATTTCGCCGGCTTCTTCTCGCGCCGCTACCGTGAAAACGACTATCTGCTCGGCCGCCTACACGCCGCCGAGCGGCTGATCGACATCGTTTGCGATGCCGCCGGTGCGCAGCATGACGGCATCGATGTGCCGGCGCTCAAGCGTCGGGCGTTCGAACGTATCCTGCGTGCCGAAGAGGGCCACCTCGTGCATAGCGCCGATTTGATAGCGGCGCTCAAGCGCTGCATCGCCGGGATGGCGGCAGGTTGACCGCGGGCTAAGCTTCGCTTTTCGCCAGCGCCTGCACCGCCGCAAACAGGTCGCGCACCTCGCGTTCCGCGATTTTGCGGGTGATGAAGACGACGCGGCTGCCACGGTCGCCGTCCGGCCATTCCTGCAGCTCGACCGGCGGATGCGCGAGGTGCTGGACGTATTGTACCACCACCGGCCCGCGGCAGCCGGCGACATCGAGCAGGCCCTTGACCCGCAGGAGGTCGGGACCGCGCAGCGCGATCAGCGTCTCCATGGCGCGCGAAAACGTCGGCCACGCGATCGGGTCGCTCCATTCGAGTACAAAGCTTGCGACGCCGTCGCCATGTTCGGCTTCGGCGACAAAGCCCGAACGTTCGGCGGCGGCCGGCTCGATCACGCGGTTCGGATCGAGCGCGCCGGATACCGCGATGTCGATCGCGGCGCGCGGATTGAGCCTTTGCAGGCGCTCTGTCAGCCGCGCCACGGCTGCCGCGTCGGCCAGATCGGTCTTCGACACGATGAGCCGGTCGGCCAGAATGATTTGCTTGCGCGCTTCCGGGGCACCATCGAGCGTGGTCTCGCCGTTCACCGCGTCGACCACCGCGAGTACGACATCGACGTGAAATTCGCCGCCGAGCGCGCGGTCGGTGGAGAAGGTCTGCAGAATCGGCGCCGGATCGGCGAGGCCTGAGGTCTCGATCAGGACCCGGGCGAACGGCGGCACCGTGCCGCGCTCGCGGTCGAACACGAGCCGGCGCAGCGCGACCTGCAGATCGGTGCGGGTGATGCAGCACAGGCAGCCGTTGCCGAGGAGGACCGTTTCCTCGGCGCTGTCACGCACCAGCGCATCGTCGATGCCGACGGCGCCGAACTCGTTGACGATCACCGCGGTGCCGGCGCCTTCCGGCGATTGCAGGAAGCGGCGGATCAGCGTCGTCTTGCCGGCGCCGAGAAACCCGGTGACCACGGTCACCGGGATTTTCGCGCCGCGCTCGCGTTTCAGCCGCCGCCCGAACGGGCTCGCCTCGCGCGAGGGGAACAGGTCGAGCAAATCAGAAATCCATCTCGAGGATGTACAGCCCGCCGACGTGGCGATCGACGGCGTAGACGATCTGCCGCTCGTCGACGAAGACATCGTTCATCTGGATGGTGCCGGTCGGCGCGCCGGGAGGTGCCGGCGGCATGAACACGCCGACCTCCTTCGGCTGATACGGGTTCGCAATGTCGTAGGCGCGCAAGCCGCCGTTGAAGAACGTGCCGAGCACGATCTGATCGTTCTGCCACGCCGTCGGCAGCGGCACGTTTTCGTGGATGTTGTGCGCGCCGAAGCGTCCGGCCGCGGCGTAAATGCGGTGATCGGGCAGGGGACAGGTCGAGATCGGCACGAGGTTCGTCTCCTCGCGGGCGTCGAGCACCCAGATCAGCTTCGGCCAGTCCTTGGCGTTGTTCTCGGTCGACTCGTCCGTCACCAGCATCAGCCCGCGGTCGAACAGCGGCACCACCGTGTGCATGAAACCGGTGTACGGCGGCGAATTGGTCCATTCCGAGATCTTCTTTGGATTCGCCTTGTCGGAAATGTCGAGCACGAACATGCCGCCGTCGATATAGGCGAGGTAGCAGCGGTCCGGCCGCTGCGGATAGACGTTGGTGTTGTGGGCGCGATAGCCCTTGTCGAGCTTATGCCGCGGCGGCGGCATGACGTTGTCGCCCTGGCGCGTGCCGGGCTTCCACCAGCGGCCGACTTCGACCGGCTTCGACGGATTGCGAACGTCGACGCAGCGATAAAACTGATCGTCCTGCGGATGGGTCGGCGTGAAATCGCGCGAGCCGGACGCGCAGTGCACGTATTCGCCGTCGCAGAACCACAGCTGATGCACCCCGCGCGAATGCGGGCCGGAGCAGTCGAAGAACGAGATCGACTTCGGGTTTTCCGGCTTGGAAATGTCGAACAGCTCGAAGCCGGCGGGCTGCAGGTCCTTCTTCGAGGTCTGATAGGCCACCGCCATCAGGTTGCCGCAGGTCTCCAGCGAATTCGAGCGCATATTGGCGTGCGGCAGGTCGGTCTGGCACACCACTTTCGGCTTACGCGGATCGGACACGTCGACGGCGGTGAAATTCTTCGGCGCGCTCTCGTGCGCCAGCCAGATGATGCGCCGGCCGTCGGGCGCGATCTGCACCGACATGCCTTCGCCCATGCCGCCGAAACCCGCGAGCATGTCGTGGGCGAGCAGCTTGAAATTCCAGGTGACGGGTTGATAGGTCGAGGTCAGCGGACTTGCTTCCGTGGCGGCCATTCAGGAGTCTCCTTTGGTGATGGAGGTTTAAGTTAGTGATCGTCGGGAATTTCGCGCCGAAGCCGATCTAGGGCCGACACGATGGCAGTTTTCAATGGAGCCAAATCCTCGCTGATTATTCCCCAGATGAGAATTGGGTTAACGCGATCGTACTCATGTCGCAATACGTTGCCGACGGCACGGATTTGCGACCAGGGCTGGTGGGGAATGGTGTTCTCGATGGAGCCTGCAAGCTTGCTGGCAGCCTCTGAAATCCGCGTGACGCACCGTTCTACTGCATCCTGGCATTTTCGATCGTTAGCGAAGACCTCATACGAATAATCACGCGTGTATTCCTGGATCAGTTCGATGTTCGCCAGAATGTCTTCCAGGCGCAAAATCGGATTGCTAGAAGGCAATGATCCGATCCTTCTCGATGGCGCGTCGCAGCCGATCCTTCATGATCGGCTCGGCAACGACATCGACCGGCCGCTCAAGGATCTCCGCCAGTCTTCGACTCAACGAATCGATGCGTCCGAAATACGCAAAACCGCCGCGCCGGGCTTCGTCGCTCAACTTCACCACGACGTCGATGTCAGAGTCGGCGCGCTGCTCGCCCCGTGCTGCCGAGCCGAACAGCGCCAAGCCGGTCACGCCCGCGGCGCGCAGCTCCTGCTCGTGGGCTCGCAACCTTGAGATTAGTTCGTCGCGTTTCATGCCCGCATATTAGGCTCAGGCCTTGGCTTTTTCCATAAAATCCGGGCGCAGCGCCTTGCTCCAATCCGGGATGGTATTGATGATCTTGCTTTTGACCAGGATTTCCGCCTGTTGCTGCATGTAGGTTTTAAGGTCCGGGAAGCTCGGATTGACCTCCACCCGCGACATCGCGGTCGAAAAGGTTTCGGCGGACATCTTATAGCCCTTGCTGGCGTAGAATTTGTAGATGACGTCGTTGACCTTCTGCGCGTTGTTCTTGAAGTCGCCGGCCGCGTCGAGCCAGGCCTTGAGGTAGGCGACCACCGCGTCGGGATTCTTCTCGACGAAATCCGGCGTCGCCGCCATGAACACCGGCATCGAATCGAAGCTTGAAAAATCGCCGAGGTCGGTGCCGATGCCGTCCGCCACGGCAATGACGTTATAGGGTTCGACATTGGCCATGGCGTCGACCGTCTTGGCGGCGAGCGCGGCGACCATGTTGTTCACGTCCATGCGCACTTCCGTGTAGTCGCCTTTGTTGAGACCGTAGTGCGGCAGCACGATATCGACGAGATCGTTGCCGACCGAGGAGCCGGTCTGGTTGGCGATGCGCTTGCCGCGCAGGTCTGCGATCTTGGTGATGTTGAGATCCTTGCGCGCGGTGATGCGCGCCGTCTTGCCGACATGCTCGATCATGGCGATGGCAACGAGGCCGCCCTTGACGTTGCCGATGATGAAGGACGGGCCGGCATAGGTGCCGAGGTCGACCTGGCGCGCCACCATCTGCTGCATGGTGATGTTGCCGGAGGGAACGGCGAAGTCCTGGACCGTCAGCCCGTGCTTTTCGAGCAGGCCGGACTTCATCAAATAATAGGTCGGCATGCCCCAGATGTTGGTCTGATAGCCCTGCCGGATGGTGACGGCGGCCGAAGCCGGGCGCGCCGCGCCAAGGCCGAGTGTCAGTACGCCGGCGCCGGCCGCGGCGAGGCACTGGCGGCGAGAAAGTGTAAGTAGCTTGGACATGGGGTTTCCTCCGGACATGGTTTGTTGAAGTTGTTTGTCGAGGGTGTCGGCCCTCGTCACGCACGGCTCTGGTGACCGAGCAGACTCAAGAGCTCCTTCTGATGATCGAGAAATTCCACGCTGAGCGGGTCGCGCGGGCGCGGCAGGCGAATCGTCACTTCGGTCTTCACCGTGCCCGGATGCGGCGTCATCACCACCACCCGGTCGGCCAGATACACGGCTTCGGCGACGTTGTGGGTCACGTAGATCACCGTCTTGCGCGTGGCGCGCCACACTTCGGCAAGCAGCCGCTGCATGTCGTCGCGGGTCAAGGCGTCGAGCGCCGCGAACGGCTCGTCCATGAGCAGCACCGCCGGATTGTAGGCGAGCGCCCGGGCGATCGCGACGCGCTGCTGCATGCCGCCCGACAGATGATGCGGGTAGGATTTGGCGAATTTCTCGAGCTTCACCAGGCGGAGCTGCTGGAGCGCGACGGTCTCGCGCTCGGCTTTCGCTACGCCTTTCATCTCCAGTCCAAACGTCACATTGCCGAGCGCCGTGCGCCAGGGAAACAGCTGGGCGAAATCCTGAAACACGACGCCGCGGTCCATGCCGGAGCCCTTGACCGGCGCGCCGCCGATACGGATTTCACCCGACGTGGGCTTAAGAAAGCCGGCGATGATGTTGAGCAGCGTCGACTTGCCGCACCCGCTCGGTCCGATGATGCAGAGGAATTCGGATTCCGCCATGCCGAAGCTGACGCCGCGCACGCCCGGCACAATGCCGCTCGGCGTGGCGTAAGTCAGCGTAATGTCGCGCGCCTCGATATGGGGCATGGGCGATTTCGCGGGCGTTTCCCGAAAGCGTTTCTCTTACCGTTCCAGCACAATTACCCGGCACGCGGCAAATCTGAAAATGGCCGCGGCGCGCCGGCGCTTTTAGCCTTTCGCCGCCCGCGCCATGCCCCAGCGGTAAATGGTGGCGCGCTCGATCGAGCCGAACACCAGGCGTTCGGTGACGAAGCCGATTAAGCCGATGACCACGAGAGAGGCGAGCATCACGTCGGTGTCGAGGAATTCCTTGGCGTCGAAAATCACCCAGCCCAAGCCCCAATCGGAGCCCGCCAGCATTTCCGCGCCGATCACCGCGATCCAGGAGCGCAGGAACGACTGCCGCAGTCCGGTAATGATGAAAGGCGAGGCGCCGGGAATGATGACTTTCCAGAACAGCGCGCGCTCGTTGGCGCCCATGGCGCCGGCGGCGCGCAGCCAGATCGGGTTGACCGAGCGCACGCCGGTCCAGGTGTTGAGCAGCATCGGAAACAGCGCGGCGTAAAAGACGATGAGAATCGTCACCGTGTTGCCGAGTCCGAACCACAGAATAAAGACCGGCACCCAGGCGAGCGACGGTATCGGCATCAGCGCGCTCGACAACGGCAGCACGAAATGCTCCACCGGCCGGAATCGCGCCATCGCCACGCCCAACGGCAAGCCGACCGCCACCGCAAGGCCGAAGCCGATGACCACGCGATAGAGCGTCGCGGCGGCATGATGCAGCATGCTGCCGTCGAGAATCGAATTGAGAAGGGTTTGCGCGACGGTGCCGAGCGACGGCATCAGAGCCGGGGCGAAATAACCGCTGCGCGCGACCGCTTGATAAGCGATCGCCACCGCGATCAGCGTCAGCACGCCGCGGCGCAGCGAGCGGATGCGATCCGGGCTCATGACATCATGCCCCAGCGCACGACGGTGAAATCCTCGAGCGGCTGAAAAACCAGCTTCTCCAGCGCCAGACCGATGACGGCGATCACGGCGATGCCGGCCAGCATGACGTCGGTATTGAGAAATTCCTGGGCGCCGAAAATGAGCCAGCCCAGGCCCCACGGCACCGCGGCGAGCATTTCGACGGCGACGAGAATGCGCCAGGCTTGCGCCAGGCCGAGCCGCAAGCCGGTGAGGATATAGGGCAGCGCGCCCGGCAGAATGACGTGCCGGAACAGCCGCCGATCGTCGGCGCCCATCGCCTGCGCGGAGCGCAGCCAGATGTCCTTGACCGCTTTCACCCCGGTCCAGCAGTTGTAGATGATCGGGAACATCGAGACGAAGGCGACCAGCACGACCGCTGAAACGTCGCCGGGACCGAACCACAGCAGGAACAGCGGCGCATAGGCGAGCCCCGGTATAGGCGCGCCGATGCTGACAAGCGGCAAGAGAATGTCCTCCGCCCGGCGCGACCGGCCCATCGCGATACCGACGGCGACGCCGATGAGCGCGGCGATGGCGAAGCCGGCGCTCAGACGAATGAGCGTGTCGAAGGCGTGATGCGGCAGCACGCCGTCGAGCGTCAGCCGCACGAAAGTCGCGGCGATAGTTTCAAGTGACGGGAAGAACTGCGCCGGAAACAGTCCGAGATGCGCCACCGTCTCCCACACCGCGCCGACGACCACGAACGGGAACGCATTGCGCGCCGCACGCCGCAGAGGGCCGGCATCGACGCCGATCGGCGCGGGCGCAAGTTGGTCGACGGTGTCGTACATCGCATTCGAGGATAGTGCGCCCGCGCGCCCGAGGACAAGACGCTCCGCGGCGTGCTAGGGGGAGCGCAGATTGCGGCAAAGGAGCTTGAGCATGGCCACGAACAAAACGCAGAAAATCGGCTGGATCGGCATGGGCCGGATGGGCTTCCCGATGGCCGAACGGCTCATCAAGGCCGGCCATGACGTTTCGATCTGGAACCGCACGCGCGCCAAGGCCGAACCGCTCGCCAAGATCGGCGGCAAGGTGGTCGATCATCTGTCCGACCTCAAGGACGTCGATGTGCTGTTCTCGATCGTCGCCACCGGCGCCGACGTGCAGGAGGTGCTCTACGGCAAGAGCGGCGTCTGCAGCCACGGCGGCAAGATGCCGCCGATCGTGGTCGACTGCTCGACCATCGCGGTCGAGGAATCCGCCGAGATCCGCGACAAGCTCAAGCAGTTCGACGCCGATTTCGTCGCCGCACCGGTCAGCGGCAATGCCAAGGTGATCAAGGCCGGCAAGCTTTCCGCCGTGGTGTCCGGTCCGGAAGCCGCCTGCAAAATCGCCATGCCGCTGATCGAAGTCTTCGCGCCGCGCGGCGTTTCCTATGTCGGCGACGGCGAGCTCGCCCGCGTCTGCAAGATCGCGCACAACGTCATGCTCGGCGTCGTCATCGAGAACCTGATCGAGATCACGCTTCTCACCAACAAGATGGGCGTGCCGCGGCACGCCTTCCTCGCCTTCCTCAACAATGGCGTGATGGGCTCGATGTTCACGCGCTATAAATCGCCGGCCTTGGTCAATCTCGACTGGACAACGACGTTCACGCCGGAACTTCTTCGCAAGGACCTCGACCTCGGCCTCGAACTGGCCCGCGAGATGGATGTGCCGATGCCGGTGACGGCGGCGACCCGCGAGGTGCTGCAAAGCCATTTCGGCGCCGCGACTTTGCAAAAGGATCCGCACGAATATCTGCAGAAGGATTTTGCCGCCTTGGCCGAGACCATGGCGCTTGCGGCGGGCATGACGCTCGAGAGCGAGAACAAAAACGTGCCGACCGGGCTGGAAAGCTAGGGACCCTGAAAGCGGGTGAGGACCCCGCACCATTGCGGCTATATTCCCGGCAGTATTGGATTCCTCTACATTAGCCGATGCCGGCGCTATCGCGACAACGGCGAAAACCCAGGGGGGGAGTCCATGCGCCTAACGCTGCGTTTCTTGTCCGCCGTCGCATTTTGCGCCGTCGCGGTGCTTGTGCTCGCCGCCCGGGCGCCATCGGCCTCGGCCGCATCGGACTGGCCGACCCACTCGGTGAAATTCATCCTGACGCTCGGACCCGGCGCCGGCTCGGACATCGAAGCGCGGCTGTTCGCCGATCGGCTGAGCCGGCGCTGGGGCCAGCCCGTGGTCGTCGAAAACCGCCCCGGCGGCGACGGCATCGTCGCCATCAACGCCTTTGTCGGCGCCCACGACGACCACGTGCTCTTGTTTGCACCGACCTCGTCGTTCACCGCGCATCCGTTCCTGCACGACCACCTGCCTTACAAGCCGAGCGATCTCGCGCCGATCACGCGCGTCTCCAACACGCTGATCACGATTTCGGTCCCGACAAGCTTGGGCGTCAATTCGCTCGACCAATTGGTGGCGCTCGCCCGCAAAGAGCCGGGCAAGCTCAACTGGGCCGGCGTCACCGGCGCGCTGGATTTCATCTTTGCCGGCTGGCTGAAGCAGGAAAACCTGGATATCAGCAAAGTGGCATACAAGAACCCGGTGGATGCGGCGAACGATCTCGCCGAGGGCCGTGTGCAGGTTTACGAATCGGCGCTGGCGATCGTGCGGCCGCAGCTGCAAAGCGGCAAGATCAAGCTCCTTGCCGTGACCAATAGCGAGCGCGCCCCGACCGAGCCGGATTTGCCAACGGTGCAGCAAGCCGGCTACCCCGCGCTGACGATCGACGGCCTGGTCGGCTTGTTCGGGCCGCCGAGCATGCCGCTGGCGCTTCGCAAGCGCATCACCGAAGACTTCCGCGCCGTCGCCGACGACACGATCAAACAGCGGCTGAGCGCCACCGGCCAAATCCTCAACATCGGCGGGCCGGAGGAGTTTGCGAAGTCGGCGGACGAGCAGCGGGCCAAGGTCGCCGCCTTTGCCAAGGAACTCGGCATCGCGCCGCTGCCGCAGAACTGAAAGGCGGACACGTTGATGGCGAGGCGATTGGCTACCGCGGCGGCGCTGGGCGCCGCAATCGCCGCCGCGGTGGCGATTGCGCAGTCGGCCGATGCGCAGCAGCCGCGGCCAACGACCAAGCTGATCGCATTGTCGTCGCTGGTCGCCGCGGGCTTCAAAATCAAAGCCGCTACCGGCAACCAGTCCGGCGTCGTCGGCACCCTTGTCCTGCAGAAGGACAAGGACGTTTATTTGTGCGACGCCAAGGATCTGTCCATCCAGCCGACCGCCTTCGAGTGCTGGCCGGTGAAGTGATCGGCGCGCCGCTCAGCTGCACATGTGGGTAAACGGATCGCAGCGGTGGTGCCCGTAATGGCGGGCTTCGTGCCTCGCCTCGTGCCGCTCGTGCCTCGCCTCGTGCCGTTCGTGCTCGCGAGCCTCGCGGCGTTCGTGCCGCACGACGTGCCGCGCTTCGCGCCGGACTTCGTGTCTGCCGCCGCGCATCGCGGTGCGACAGGTGGAGCTGAGCTGAGAATGCTTGGCGTTCATGCAGGCGGTGATCTTCGCCACATCCGGGATGAACTGAGAGCAGAGCCGCATGGCATCGGGCGTGCAGGCCTGTTGCACGTCTTGCGGAACCTCGGCATTGGCGCTGCCGGTACGATAGAGCGACGCGCCGGCAAAGAGCGCCAGCAAACAAATAAAACGCACGATCCGCATGGACATTTCCCCAACTAGCTCCAAAGTTTCGTTTGCGCGCGGCGAAGGCAGCGGTGCAGGGACCGTTCGTTAGGACTTAGTTGTCGCTTGCAAGTCGCCCCGCCCGTCGCTGCGCCAGATGCTCGCTCAAAGGTGGCGAAAGTACGGTCGCTGCCGCCGGTATTCTGGAACCTGCGGCTCAGCCGACGAAAAGTCGCGGAACTATTCCTTGCCCCAGGTGAAACCGCGGCCGCCGCGGCGGAACTGGCCGCGCAACAGATCGTCCGGGCAGGGTTCCAGGTCGCCCTCGTTCATTTCCGACGTTTTGTTATCGAACGACATGTGGCGACAGAATTTGCCGTCGGGCATCGGCATGACGATGTCGCCCACCGATTCGGAATGGCGTGCCGCGGTTGCCATCCGCAGCAACGGGTCGATGGCGGCATGGCCGCCGAAAATGATCGCCGTCGTAAAAAGAACCAGAAACAGCGTGGAAACAATGACGGCCCGCATCGAGGTGCCGGTTTCCTTCCGCACCCGCGCACCTTTCTGTGCGCGGCGGCCGGCGCCGACCGGATCGGGCTCGACGAACCATGCGGCGGAATGCGGGCTCGTTCCGTCGGCTGCGTGCATGGCGTCATCCAACCGCAAAACCTTTGCATGGCCGATAAGAAGTTATCTTCGATTTGAAGCAATTTCGGTCGATCGCGGCGGCGGCAGGCGTCAAGCGCGGTCCGTCCCCTTGCCTCGAATTCCGCGAAACTTCCCCTCTCCCCGGCCGCCGCAAGAGGTGAAATAATCGCAGGCATCGAAGACACAGAAGACACAGTTGGGGAGGATGGTTTGCTTACTGCCGCCCGTAACGAAATGCTCACGCGCGTCGGACCCGGCACGCCGATGGGCGAACTTTTACGCCGCTACTGGCAACCGATCGCCGGCGCCAGCGAGCTGGACGCCAACCCGATCAAAACCGTTCGCCTCCTGGGCGAGGATCTCGTGCTCTATCGGGATTTGCGCG
>Ga0335081_10015501_pt1 | contig 12323 bp, 10 predicted proteins | sample Lox_Sample_35_FD_206713 | JGI IMG/M metagenome (GOLD analysis project Ga0335081, IMG submission 206713) | Soil microbial communities from Loxahatchee National Wildlife Refuge, Florida, United States - Lox_Sample_3.5 | ecosystem: Environmental > Terrestrial > Soil > Wetlands | place: USA... | reverse complement strand
GACACCAGCCTGGACTGGCACCTGCTCGGCTACCCCGAGCACGCCGGAATGCAGGCACTGGTCCGGGCGCTCAACACCATCTACCGCGCCGAACCCGCCCTATGGGAGCAGGACTTCGACTGGGGCGGCTTCCGCTGGATCGACCCCGACGATTCCGGCAACAGCGTGCTGTCATTCCTCCGCTTCCCCGCCTCGGCCGGGCGCCCGGTGGCCTGCCTGGCCAATCTCACCCCGGTACCCCGCCATGACTACCGCATCGGGCTGCCCCAGCCCGGGCGCTGGACGGAGATCTTCAACTCCGACCACGCCGACTTCGGCGGCAGCAACACCCTCGCCGGCACCGTCAACGCCGGGGCCCCCGGCTGGAACGACCTGGACTACTCCGCCACGCTCACCCTGCCGCCCCTGGGCGTCCTATGGCTAGCACACGACCCCGACCACGACTGACCGGTCACGGCCCAGGGTCGGCGTGCGACGCGGCTTCCTGCACGTCACGCACTGGGACCCGGCATCAAGCGCGGCGGTGGCAAACGCATGTCTGAGCGTGTGGGGCGTGACGGTCTTGCGAGCTATGAGCTGCTACATATCGACTTCGTTCTCTCCCGGAAGGGGCCATATCGGCGACAATTGCCTCGTGCGCATGAAGGCGCACCATGGCTGGGTGTGATCGGCCCTGGCGGGATCTAGCCGCGGTTCAGGGTTGCTCGACGGCCAGCCGGACCCCGAGCGCGACCAGGACCGAGCCGGTCACCGCGCCGAGTACCCGGCGTGCCACCGAACGGCGTAGCAGGTCACCCGCCTTGGCGACGGCCATCGCATAACACGCCAGCCAGAGGAATGTCATCGCGCAGAACATCAGCCCGAGTAGCGCCAAGGCGGCGAAGCCAGTGCCGAACTGCGGCAGCAGGCTGGTGAAGAACACGGCCATCTTCGGGTTGCCGAGGTCGCTGAGCAGGCCGCGGCGACCGTGCCGTTGATCGTTATCGCCGTGTCCGGTCCAGGCGTCGCGATGACCAGGGCCGACACGCTGAGGAAGGTAACGAGCGATGCGGTCACCCGGCCAATCTAGGCCACAACGGGCAGCCTGGCACGGCTCCCGTCCAGCAGTAAGCGGTCATACTCGAGTCGATCGCCATCGTGAGCGTTCGCCGAGCACCCGGGCCGGTGAGTGAAACCGCCGTGAAACCGCGATGAATCCCGGTGCGTGCACCTTCGACGTGGTCGTGGCCGCCAGGCCGCACCGGAAGTGAAGGGACATCCTGATGGCGGCACAACCGATGACAGCACAATCGGCCCAGGCGATCCACGTGCAGGGCCTGGAGAAGGCATACAAGAAGCTGCGCGCGCTGCGCGGCGTGGACTTCGACGTGGCGCGGGGCAGCATCTTCGCCCTGCTCGGCTCCAACGGCGCGGGCAAGACCACGGTCGTGAATATCCTGTCCACGCTGCTCAAGCCCGACGCGGGGACGGCCACCGTCAACGGCTTCGACGTCGCCGCGCAGGGGGCGCAGGTGCGGGAGTCCATCAGCCTCACCGGGCAGTTCGCGGCCGTGGACGAAATCCTCACCGGGCGGGAGAACCTGGTGCTCGCGGCGCGGTTGCGGCACCTGAAGGGCGCCGGCGAGATCGCGGATGACCTGCTGGCCCGCTTCCAGCTCACCGACGCGGCGCAGCGGCGGGTGTCGACGTATTCCGGAGGCATGCGCCGCCGCCTGGACATCGCGATGAGCCTCATCGGGAATCCGCCGGTGATCTTCCTGGACGAGCCGACGACCGGTCTTGATCCCCAGGCGCGCCTTCTGGTATGGCAGTGCGTCAGGGAACTCGCCGGGCGCGGCGCGACGGTGCTGCTCACCACGCAGTACCTGGACGAGGCTGAACACCTTGCCGACCAGATCGCGATCCTGCATCAGGGGCGGATCATCGTCAACGGCACCCTCGCCGAACTGAAGCAGCTCTTTCCGCCCGCCAGGGTCGAGTACGTCGAGAAACAGCCGACCCTCGAGGACATCTTCCTCGCCATCACTGGCGACGACCGTACCGGCAGCAGCGACAGCGCGGCCAGGAGCGGCCGCGCCGGAGGATAAAGGAACCACGATGAACACGCATTTCTTCGGCGACACCGCCGTCCTGCTGGGACGGTCCATGCGCCACATCACGCGCAGCCCGGACACCATCATCACGACCGCCATCATGCCGACCGCCTTGCTGCTGCTGTTCGTCTACGTGTTTGGCGGCGCGATCAAGCACGGGCCGGAAACGTATGTGACCTACCTGCTGCCCGGCATCCTGCTTATCACGATTGCCTCAGGCATCTCCTACACCGCGCTCCGGCTCTTCACGGACATGCAGGGCGGCATCTTCCAGCGATTCCAGTCCATGCCGATCGCCCGGTCGTCCGTGCTGTGGTCGCACGTGCTGACTTCGCTGGCCGCCAACCTGATCTCGCTGGTGGTCGTCGTGCTCATCGCCGTCGCCATGGGCTTCCGCTCGGGGGCGGGAGCGTCGGCGTGGCTCGCGGTCGTCGGCATCCTGTTCCTGTTCACCCTGGCGCTGACCTGGATCGCCGTCATCCCCGGCCTGTCCGCCAAGTCCGTGGACGGCGCGGGCGCGTTCGCCTACCCGCTCATCTTCCTGCCGTTGATCAGCTCGGCATTCGTGCCCACCGCCACCATGCCCGGGCCGGTACGCGCGTTCGCCGACAACCCAGCCCGTGACCTCTATCGTCAACACGATCCGCGACCTGCTCGCACAGCAGCCGGCCGGGACCAGCATCTGGACCGGCCTCGTCTGGTGCCTCGGCATCCTCGTCGTCGCGTACGCGCTCGCCATGGTCACCTACCACCGCAAGATCGCCTAACGATGTGTCTCCTCAGCCAATCTGTCATCGATGCCGCCGCTGCGAGACCGGGATGAACAACCACAACACCTCGCGGTGGCCAGGTACCTGTGGGCGCGGGTCCTGGCCCGGCGCGATCTCAGCCGCTGAGGCGGGCCCGCTCCCGCAGCGTGGCGCGGGCGGCGGCGCGCAGGCCCTCCGGGTCCAGGCCCGCGTACGACGACACGGCGTCGGCGTAGGCCGGCCCGTCGGCGTCCTGCGCGACCCGCCGGGCGCGCACGGCGAACATGGCCGGCTGGAGCCCGTTCTTGAGTCCGAAGCGCTCGGCCAGCGCGATCATCCTAGCTCCCGACCTCGCCAAGCCGGCGTCCGCCGCGCGCTGGCCCCGGTCGATGTCGGTCATGGCCAGGGCCAGCAGGAGCGAGCCGCGGACGGCGAGGCCATAGGAGGCGGAGAGCGTCCCAGGCGGCGGCCCCCGGCCCGCGGTCAGCGCTGACAGCGCGGCGGGCAGCGCCCCGGTGATCTCCGCAACTAGGCCTAGCTGACCGTGGTGTGCGTGGGCGACCACGGCGGTGGCCTGAACCTGCAGTGCCCAGGGATCCAGGCGGGACAGGTCGCCGCCGAGTCCAGGGCGCTGTGTGTCCCGCAGCGCGGTCGCGGCCGTACGCCACAGGTGCAGGCCAGTATCGATGTCGCCGCGGCCGAGCGCGATCTCCGCGCGCATCACGGTGTCGAACATCGGCATATCCGAGAATTCGTCCGCGCCGTGCGGCGTTGTCAGCTTCAGCTCGCGTTCCGCCTCGTCGTAGGCGCCCCGCTGCAGGTTGGCCGCCACGATGGCCCCACGCACCCGGTTCGCGCTGGACCACGACCCGAACGCCTCGATCACCGACAGTGCCGCGCTCAGGTGATGCAGCGCCTCGTCGCCCGAACCGGCCTCGCCGACCTGGAGGCACAACTGGCCGATCCGGGCATGCGCGGCGGCCCGGAGCCACGCGCTGCCATGGCGCTCGAACGCGGCGAGCGACCGCCGCGCCGCCGCCAGCGCGCCGTCCAGGTCGCCGCCCTCCTCCCAGGCGTAGCTGGCCACCTGGCTCGCCATGCCCGCGACCAGCGGCTGATCGCTCTCGCCCAGCGCCTCCAGGGCCACGAGGTCCGCCTCGAACGGCCCGTGCAGCGCGTTCAAAACAGCCTGCGCGGCCCGGGCGAAGGTGTCCGGTGGAGCGGGCGGCAGCCGCCGCAGGCCCACCAGGAACCGGGCCGGGCCCGGCCCCCCCAGCAGGAAGCCGCTCACCGCGCCGAGAACGAGGCTGGTCCGGGTGGCCTCGACGAGGGCGGGTTCCGGCCGGAACCGCGACAGGATCCGGGCCGTGTCCCCGGCCAGGGCGGTCAGTCGGCCGAAACTCGCCTCGACCGACCACAGCCCGCCCAGCACGGCCGAAACCGCAGCGACCACTCCGGCATCCTCGCGGTCGAGCCCATGGCGCAGGGCCTGAACCAGGTTGTCCTGCTCGGCCCTGACCAGCTCGAAGGCCGGAAGGTCATCGCCGGTAAGCACCGAGTCGTGGTGGGCGACGCCGAAGTCGCGGGCCCAGGCGAGGAACCGGCCGGTCACGCGCCCGGTCTCGCCCGCGTCCTCGCGGCGCGCCGCGGCGAACTCCCTGACGGTCTCCAGCATCCGGTACCGGGTACCCGACGCGGTGTCGACGACCTTGAGCAGCGACTGACCGGCGAGCTGCTCCAGGACCGGCAGGACGTCGGCGCCAAACAGGTGCCGGGCCGCGTCGGCAGTGCAGCGTGCGGTGCCGTTGCGGCGCGTCCCTCGCGCCGCCCTGCAGCACCGCGAACCCGTCGTCGAGGCGGCGGGCGATCTCGGCCACCGACATGACCCGGACCCGCGCGGCGGCCAGTTCCGCAGCCAGCGGCAGCCCGTTCAGCCGGCCGCACAGCTCCCACACGGCCTGCGCAGGCAGGTCGGCGTCGGGCCGGGCCGCCCTCGCCCGCTGCCCGAACAGCTCGGCCATCGCGGGCACGGCCAGCTCGGGCAGCATGTACACCGATTCCGATGACAAACCCAGCGGAGCGCGGCTGGTGGTGAGCACGCGCAGGTCCCTGCTCAGCGACACCAGGGCACCCACCAGATCGGCGGCGCTCGGCACCACATGCTCGCAGTTGTCCAGCACCAGCAGCGCGGGGCCAGGACCCAGCGCGGTCACGATCCCGGCGGGCAGGCCCGGCGGGGCACCGGGCCGGCCGACCGGGTAGCCGCCGTCCTCGCCGACGCCCAGGGCGGACGCGACCACGGTCGCCACGTCACCGCCGGCGGCGACGCCCGCGAGCTCGATGACGTGTACCACGCGCTGCTCCGCCTGGCGGCTGACCGCGTGCGCGAGACGGGTCTTGCCCAGGCCGCCGGTGCCCACGATCGACGTGACCCGGGACGTGCGCAGCAGGCCGGCCACGGCGGCGATGTCGTGGTCCCGGCCGAACAGCGGGTTGGGCTCGTGCCGGACGCCGCGGCGGATCACAGGCGCGCCGGCCTGCAGCAGCTCCTGGTAAACGCCCTGCAGCGCGGAGCCCGGGTCGCTGCCGAGCTCGTCGCGCAGCCGCTGCCGGTAACCGGCGTACCGGGCCAGGGCCGCCGCGGGCCCCGCGGTCGCCGCCTCGCAGCGCAGCAACTCCGCCAGGACTTCCTCGTCCCGCGGGCACCGCAGGATCAGTTCGCCCAGCGGTGCTGCCGCCTCGCCCCGCCGGCCCAGCCGCGACAGCGCCAGCGCGCGGGCCCGCAGCAGCGACCGGTAGGCCGGAACCCGTGCCGCACGCAGCTCGGACAGCGGGTCGCCGTCCCCGGCGTCCCAGCCTTCCGCGCCGTCGCACAGCGCGAGCCCGGCCTCGGCATGCCCGAGTGCCGTGAGGTGGTCACCGGCCCGGGACCACTTCTCACTCTCGGACGCGCTCAACAAGACCGCGGAGGCATCGATCTGATCCTCGCGCAGCGAGAGGCAGTATCCGCCCGGCGTGCTGGCGATGACCCTGGGGCCGAGGCGAGCCCGGGCCCGTGACACAAGGACCCGAAGGGCCTTGCCCGGATGCACGGGTTGCTCGTCTGGCCACAGCGCGTCCACCAGCCGGGACGTGCTGCACCCCAACTGCGGGGCCTCGGCCAGAAGCGCAAGCAGACCCTGCAGCCGGGAGCCGGTAATCTCCAGGCTGCCAAAACTCACCTGCGACAGCAGGGCCAGCTCAACCGTCACCGCCATCAGATTAGCCGGTCCCTGCCGGACGACACCGGTGACGAAGTGTGCGCTTCTTCTTGCTTGTGCGGTGGACACATGGCGTGATGGCGGTCGGCGGATGAGCATGGTGCATCCGCCCGAACCCGCCTGGCGGCCGCCGTGGGTTTGAGCGGGCGGGGCATGTAGCCGCTGCTGACCGCTAGGGGCTGTCCAACGAAACGTGACGGGCTAAACCGTCCGCATTTCCGGTAAGATTGCGGTACCAGCCGTGAAGCTGCTGCGGCTCCCCGTCGATGCCGGAGCCGCGCAGGCTGGATGGCCTGGCGTTGTTCCGGTGATGTGTCATGCGCGGCAGAGGGTTCCCGCCGCCGTTGGCGAGCGACGGCGGTCCGCCCCCACGCCACGCGGGTAGGCTGAGGTTCTGGCGCCGCGACGCCGGCCGGGGCCGGAAGCTGCGGTCGCGGGTGCTGATTGCGGGCGCTGCCATTGTGGTCGCCGCGGTGGCCTGGGTGGCCGTGCAGCTGCTGCGGCCGGTCCCCCCGCTGGCCGTGACCGGCTCGGTCACGACGGCGCGGGTCCTGCCCGGGATCGTGCCGCGCCCTGCGTGGCCTGCCCGGGCGCAGGCAGCCGTCGGGCTGCCCGGAGTCGGCCTGCTCGGCACGCACGGCGGCGGCCGGCCGGTGCCGATCGCCAGCCTGGCCAAGATCATGACGGCATGGGTGGTGCTGCGCGACCATCAGCTGCCGGCGGGCGCGTCCGGCCCAGCGATCACCGTGACCGCGGCCGATGCGGCCGTCTATGCCAGCGACCGGCGGCAGGGGCAGTCGGTGGTCAAGGTGGAGCCGGGGGAGAAGCTGACCGAGCGCCAGGCGCTGGAGGCGCTGCTTATCCCGTCCGGGAACAACATCGCCGCCCTGCTGGCCGGCTGGGATGCGGGCTCGCAAGGGGCGTTCGTGGCGAAGATGAACGGCCAGGCGCATTCGCTGGGGCTGGGCGGCACGCGGTACGCGGACGCCAGCGGGGCGGACCCGGCCACGGTCAGCACGGCTGGCGATCAGTTCCGGCTCACGGTGGACGCGCTGCAGATCGCGGCCTTCCGCCAGATCGTGGCCATGCCGCAGGTCACGCTGCCGGTCGCCGGCCTGGCCTATAACGTCAATGCCGCCCTCGGGCACGACGGGATCGTCGGCGTCAAGACCGGGTCCACCTCGCAGGCCGGCGGGTGTCTGGCCTTCGCCGCCATCCGGACGGTCGCCGGCCGCCAGGTCATGATCGTCGGCGTGGTGCTCGGCGTGCGGGCCACCCCGGCTCAGCCCAGCGAGCTCGGCGGCGTGATCTCCGCCTCTGAGGCCCTGCTCGGCAGCGTAGGAGGGAACCTGGAGCACGCCCAGGTCATCAGGCCGGGCACCGTCCTGGCAGGCGTGTCCGGCGGGTGGGGCGCCGGGTCTGCCGCGGTCGCCGCCGCCGGGGTCAGCGTGACCGCCTGGCCCGGCATGCCGGTCACGGTCACGGTCAGGCCGCGCCCGCTCGCGCACGCGATCACGGCGGGCCAGCCCGTCGCCCAGGCTACCGTGACGATCGGCGCCGAAGTACGCCACATCACCCTGGACGCCAGCCAGGCTGCGGCGGGACCGTCGGTGGGCTGGCTGCTCACCCGGCTATGAACCGGTCCGGCGCTCTGGCCCGTCCCCGGCGCCAGCCACCTGTTCGAAGAGCCGGGCACCCTCGACGCGGTCGCCGCGCTGGCCCGGGACTGGTTCGTCAGCCACCTCATGCCATAGCCGCGGCCAGCGACAGCCGCAGCCACCAAGGCCCGCGCCGATCCTGGGTTGCCTGCGGGCCCGGCATACCGGGCGCTGTGCCGGGTTCCGCCGGACCCGGCACAGGGCTTACGGGCCAGGCGCTCAGGCGCTGCGGCCGAGCAGGCCCAGCAAGCGGACGTCATCGGGCGCATCGGGCCCGGCGTCGATTGGTGAGCCGAACATGCCCGATGCTGTCAGCAAGCCGACGTTGGCTTCGGTCCAGGGAAGCAGCACGGTGACGGCGCCGGGGTCGAGCGTGTAGTCCTGGCCGGTGGCCCGGGCGAGATCCCAGGCGTGGATGGCGAGGTCGGCGGTCAGCTGGATGACGTATTCCTGCCCGGAGACGTCGCCGAAGGACAGGTGCACGGTCCGGTCCAGGGCCCCGGGCTGCGCCACCGCCGCGTGCGCCTGTTCGATCGAAGAGGCCAGCACGCCCGGCCACGCCGACGCGTCCTCGCCCATGAGGTCGCCCTCGAACCGGTCGCCGACCTGCCCGATGGTCAGGCCTTCCAGCAGCGGCGGCACCCAGCGTTGCTCGTACAGCAGGTGATGGACCAGCGTCCGCACATCCCACTGGGAGCAGGGAGTGCCGTCATGCCACTGTTCTGGGCCGACCCCCGCGACCAGCGCCGCGAACCACTGCCCGCAGCGGCCATGCAGCTCGATGAGGTCAGCTGCCATCAGATGCGGACCAGTCACCGTCCTAGCCTACAAGCCGTGCAGCTGGTGGTGTTGCACCCACCCGGAATCGGCATCGTCGCAGCATCCCGCGGCCAGAGGGCAGGAAGATGAACCACGAGCGCGGGACGCAGGCCCGTGGCTGCCGTTGCCTCGTGCCGCGCTGCTGGTCATGCCGGTTCCCGCTGACCGGTGAGGCGACCCCGGCTTCATCGATGAGCAGGAGGCTGCCTGGCCTGTTTACCGGGTGCCTTCAGGCAGGCGGATCTGGCTGCGGAGCCGGCTGCCGCGCGGTCAGGGGCGTACGATCTTGTGGCCCGGCAGCGCGGGTTCCGGGCTGCCGGAGCGGTGCGTACCGGCGGGTTGCGGAGGCGCGGCGGCCTGTCGGCGAGGTTCGGTTTCGAGGAGGGCCGTCGATGGCGGATGAGTCGTTCCGGACGATTATCGAGCCGTTCCGCATCCACTCGGTCGAGCCGATGCGGCTGACCACCCGGGGGGAGCGGGCGGCTGCCCTGGCCGCTGCGGGATGCAACCTGTTCGAGTTGCGGGCAGAGGACGTGCTGATCGACCTGCTCACCGATTCGGGGACCGGCGCGATGTCGGCTGAGCAGTGGGCCGGCGTGCAGCGGGGCAATGAAGCGTACGCGGGGTCTCCCTCGTTCGAGCGGTTCCGTGCGGCGGTGACGGGCCTGTTCCCGTTCCGGCATGTCCTGCCCACCCACCAGGGCCGGGCCGCGGAGAAGATCTTGTTCACCGTGACCGGCGGCCCGGGCCGTGTCATCCCGAACAACACCCACTTCGATACCACCCGGGCCAACATCGAGTTCACCGGTGCGCAGGCCGTCGACCTGCCCGTCCCGGAGGGCCTGCAGCCAGCGCTGCGGCACCCGTTCAAGGGCAACATGGACGTCGCGGCGCTGGACCGGCTGCTCGCCGAGCGAGCCGCCGATGTCCCACTGGTGATGCTGACCGTGACGAACAATTCCGGCGGCGGCCAGCCGGTCAGCCTGGCCAACATCCGGGCCGTCCGGGAGGTCTGTGACCGGTACGGCAAGCCGCTGTTCCTGGATGCCTGCCGGTTCGCGGAGAACGCCTGGTTCATCAAGACCGGCGAGCCGGGCTACGCCGACGTCCCGGTTGCCGGGATCGTCCGGCAGATGGCGACCCTGGCGGACGGGATGACGATGTCGGCGAAAAAGGACCCGCTGGCCAACATCGGCGGCTGGCTGGCCCTCAACGACGACAGCCTGGCCGGTCAGTGCCGCAACCTGGAGATCCTGACCGAGGGCTTCCCTACCTACGGCGGGCTGGCCGGCCGGGACCTGGAGGCGATCGCCCAGGGGCTGAGCGAGTGCATCGACGAGAGTTACCTGCGCTACCGGGTGCGCTCGATCGCCTACCTTGGTGAGGCGCTGGAGTCGGCGGGAGTGCCGGTGGTCGTCCCGTTCGGGGGCCACGCGGTCTTCATCGACGCACGTGCCCTGCTAGCGCACCTGGACCCGCTGCAGTACCCGGGCCAGGCTCTGGCCTGCGCGCTGTACGCCGAAGGCGGGGTGCGGGCCTGCGAGATCGGGACTGTCATGTTCGGCCTGCAACCAGACGGCACCGAGGTCCCGGCCGCGATGGACCTGGTCCGCCTGGCTGTCCCCCGCCGCACCTACACTCAGAGCCACCTCGACTACGTGATCGAGGTCGTCACCCGGGTGGCCAGCCGTGCTGCCCGGCTGCCCGGTATGCGCATCGTGTCCCAGCCCCGGCAACTGCGGCACTTCACCGCACGGTTCGCGCCGCTGCACTAACCGGGCCAGAGCGAGTGCCCCGCCCTGGCGATGGCCGCACGTAGCAGGCCATGGTCGTGAAGGCCCGGCGGTCGCTGCTCAGCTGGCCATCAGCGCTGCACAGCGGAGGTTAGGCTGGATGCTGCTCGACAGGGGTGTTGAAGAGGTCGGCGAGGTGCGACAGCGCGGCGCGCGAGTTGGCGGGCAGGTCGCCGAGCATTGATGCTACGGCGGCGGCGATGAATACGCCGTAGGCGGCTGCATAGCTGGTGGCGTCGCCGTCAGTGGGGTGTTCGATGCCCCGGGGAAGCAGCACGTCGCGCTCATGCAGCCAGCAGTCCCAGAAGCCGTGTGGTCTAGCGCTTCTGGAGCGCGACGCCGTGCTCGCCCGGATAGGCCAGTGCCTGCGTGAGGCAATTGCGGGGCGTGGTTCGCTGCTCGTGCTTGAGGGCCCGGCCGGCATCGGCAAGACGCGCCTGGTACTAGCGGCCGAACGGCATGGCCACGAGCTTGGCCTGACAGTGCTGAGCGCACGCGGTTCAGAGCTTGAGCGAGACTTCGCGTATGGCCTGGTCCGCGAGCTGTTCGAGGCCCCGCTGGTCGCGGCGTCGCCGCCGGAACGGGCCAAGCTCCTGGCCGGCGCGGCCGGGCACGCGGCAAGGCTGTTCGGCCTGGAGTCCATGGTCATCATCGATCTCAGGCACACGCAGCCGCTCCGTCAGCGGCCAAGTCCCGGGGAATCAGCAACAGGAAGGAAAATCCCCGGCCTGGCAACGGGTCACCGGTGCCCGGCGAGGTAAGCGGGGCGGCCGGCGGGGACGGGGGCAGGGAGCCTGGCCGGCCGCAGGCTGCGGCCGGGGCTGATCTGGATCAGTCTCCACCAGGCGATGAACGCGAACACCCCCGCCAGCACGACCTGCATGCCCACAGCGAGCAGCCAGGCAGATGGCGTGTGGGCCCAGATCGTTTCGGTACTGCTGTGCGGCGGCAGGAGGGTCTTGAGGTTGACAGTGGACGCGGTCCCGGCGAAGCCCCACTGCGCGGGGGCTACGTATGAGACCCATTGCTTCGGCCCCGACCCGAGCGGCAGCACCGCACCGGACAGCATGACCTGCCCTATCGAAAGCAGGACCAGCACTGTCAAGGTCGTCTCCGACGAGCGGACACACGCCGACACGACCAGGCCCAGGGCCATCGAGGTGACGGCAAGGACGGCTACGCCGAGCATCAGCTCGACCAGCGCGATCGACAGGAAGGCACCCCGGGCCAAGGGTTCGCCAACCAGGCCGATGAGGACCAGCAACGCGGCCTGAACGGCGGCGATAAGCCCGAGCACCACGACCTTGGAGAACAGGTAGGCGTCGGCTGACAAGCCAGCCGTCCGCTCCCGGCGGTAGATGTCCCGTTCCTTGATCAGCTCCCGCACGGAACTGAACCCGCCGGTGAAGGCGGCAATGATGACCAGGAACAGAAGCGCGGTCTCCGGGGTGGAACTATTGTGCTCAGTCAGGCCTGAACTGCCCGCAAGCAACCTGAGCGCGAGTCCGAGCACAATCGGCAATGCGAGAGTCCAGGCCAGGAAGCTCCGGTCCGCGGAGATGAGGGCAGCGTAACGCCGGCACAGGATGGCCAGCTGGGCCAGGCGGGTCCGCGGTGCCGAGGGCGGCTTGACGATGCTGCGGTCGGACTCCGCGGCCCGGCCGGTCAGTCCCTTGGCCACATACTTCTGGTAGCAGGACGACCGCCGGAAATCTCCTGCCCAGTCGCGCTCAGGTTCGTTACGGAAGGCCCGGTATACCTCAACCCAGCGTGTTTTCCCGAAGTAGCGAAGCCCCTCGTCCGACGGTCCGTAAAACGCCATCCTGCCCCCCGGCATGAGCACCAGAACGCGGTCGCATTTATCCAGGTATTCGAGGTCGTGGGTGACCATGATGACCGTGCGGCCTTCCTCAGCCAGTTCCCTCAGGCTGTCCACGACATCTTCCTTGAG
>Ga0335081_10015500_pt1 | contig 12325 bp, 16 predicted proteins | sample Lox_Sample_35_FD_206713 | JGI IMG/M metagenome (GOLD analysis project Ga0335081, IMG submission 206713) | Soil microbial communities from Loxahatchee National Wildlife Refuge, Florida, United States - Lox_Sample_3.5 | ecosystem: Environmental > Terrestrial > Soil > Wetlands | place: USA... | reverse complement strand
GGAGTTTGTGGGACTGATGTTGCAAACGGTGAGATGGGGGACAGGAGTTTTGAGAATTGGGATTGGATGTCACCGAAGGAAAGGGAGGAGCCCCCGGATTCTAAGGATGGTTTTAAGTCCCAGAACGCGGGGGACTCAGGGGGCGGTGAGGAGACCGATTTATGCGACGTCGGTTGCGTTAAACTCGGATATATCTGTGCAGGAGAAAGGCTTGAAAGGATATTTGATGGAGCAGAAAAGTTTGTGACGTTCAAGATCAAGCTCGGTGATTGCGGTTGATGGTGAACAGGTGACAGTCCGGGATCGTCGATGAGGGATGGATATTTTGTGTTGAAGAACTCGACGGAATTGTCGTTAAAAGCGGGTCTAATTCGGTTTGAAGAGGGTTGTTGGTGTGAGCGGGCGGAGTGGTCGTCAAATTCGATCGGTCTGGATTTGGCGTTGCGGCGGAGATAGATACCATTCGACGATGGGGGGGATTATTCGAAGCAGCAGTGGAAGAAAAACCATGTAATGTCCTCTCATGTCGTAGAAGCGTATCTAATCGTCCAAACGCCGAGGAACACTGCGGACACTGAAAAGGCCGTTCATTCGTGTCTACCATTAGCCCAAACTCCGTAACAGGCTTTATCCGGGACCGTCCATGGCGTTGTAAATGTCCACTACGCGCAAACGCCCGCGTACAACGCGGACAAACAAACCTCTTCTTCTTGGGCTCTGGCGCAGTCGAGGTTACGCCGTGCCCCACGGTGTGCTCATCGGAGGTGGCCGCTCTCCCGTCCATGCCGTGGGGGAAGTCCTCGAGCGGCACGGCGCCGTTGGCCGCGCCGGAACCCCAACTCCTGGGACGATCGAGCCCGGTGGGACTTGGGCCGTTCGGGGAATCGGGTCGGGACGTCATGTCCAAGGGATGGCGGAAGGTGTCCGAAGGGCCTTGGGCGAGGCGGTGATGATGTCGCCGTGAACTCAACGATCCTTCCATCGTCAAGTCCCCCTGCTCCGTGCTCTCTCCTTCGCCTCTTGGCGCTACCCCACTTGTTTTAGTTATGGTTCGTTTGCCTTCCCCGCCCTGTGCTGGGGTTGCATTTGTGTCCACTGCAACCTGGCCCTGTCCTCCACGTCTTTCCCTGGACAATAAGATTGTCCCGTGCCAGCTGGAGCCAGAGTCGAGTTTGAAACACCCCTAACTAAATCCACCATAATGCGCGGCCGCCGAAGATATGCTCCTCAGAGGGCCCATGTTGGCTGTTCCGCAGTCGCCGATGCTGCTTTCGGCGAAGTAGCCCCGAGTGTGGAGGACGCACCAATGACCTGCCGCGTATCGGCCAATGTCGCCCGCGTTGGAAAATCCAAGGCTGAATATGTCGATCGGCCGCCGCATTGTGGAAAGTCCGGGTCACCCCTCCGAAGCCGCCTGTTGCACCATGCACATCATTCACGAGGTTTTCCACACGGCATAACTCGTGCTTTTCCGCCCCAGGTCACCATGCGTTAATGCAATTTTCGAAAACTTTTTGTCACCGGTTGTATTATTTCATAATGATCGACAGATTATTACCTACGCGAAGAAATAAATGAATTTATCCTTATCAAATATTGCCCACATTCAAATAGCCCTGGAGAAATCTCATCAGAGGCGCAAGAGTGTTATCCAACCCTGCGACGACCTCCTTCGTAGGGCCAAAGAGGCCTCCTGTCGCAAGAATAAAAGGATCAATCACATTCGAAATGATATGCACAACCCCATTCTCCGCAACGATCGCATCCGGTGTCACGATAAAAGCATTTTGAACGAACAGCAACGGAGGGAATATCGCCGTCGATAAAGTGCTCCCGTTTTGAATGATTCCCGTCACCGAAATGTTCAGGCCGGCGAGTGTGAGGACCCTGGTGGCAGCATAATCAAAGTCGATGAGTAGATGTTCAGTGTGATTGGATTGAAGGAGGAGTTGAGAAATGACGCTTGAGTTTGCCGCAATATTGGGGAGGATATGGTTTGCGATGGCGATTTCGGCGAACGATGCAGTGCCGTTTCCTAGGGTGTTGACCAGTTTTGTAACGGCAGGATCATTCGTAATGCGGCCGAACGCGGCGTTTGTGGGAGCAAAGACGGTGAGTTGAGTAGTGTTGGAGGTAGAATTAAGAGCCTCAACAAGGCCAAATGAACTATTGGCCAAAGGTCCGGTAATGAGACCCGCCAAAGTTGAGAGTTCGGGATATCCGACGATCGCCTGCTTATCAGCCACTTCACCCTGACCGTCGGACCGTACCTCCAAGACTGAAATCGTGGCATTCGGGGAGGTAGAATTGCCTTGTGCAGATGCTACGGCTGCAAAGGCCACCATCAAAAGAGTTGTGAGTTTCATATTCGTTGTTTGAAGACCGAAGGTTGGAGGAATGCTGCAGGCAGGATACGATCCGGTTAATGTCACAACTGATGTCATCACATCAATTTTAATCCTAACGACTATTCGGCACCGCCGATCCGACCACTCCTAAATATTGCGAACATGGGTAAGCGAGGAAGTGCCTGAACGCCAGATGCCGTCGGAACGGGGTACACATGCGCAGAGAGATAATCCGGGGGCTTTTAATTTGTCCGTATGCGATATTAGCCTGTGTGGTATATAAAATCTACTGTTCGGCAATTAAAGATCCTTCTTTTCATCCAGATGCCATCCTAAATCGACTTCGCCAACAAGACTCCTCACAAGTTCTACACACCGCACAATCTCACGCGTAATCAACCTCGCGCTGACTGCCAAGGTAGCAAACACGGAAAATCCATTTTCTCCCACATGTTGAATTGCAAGTTCCTCCGGCATCCGCTGCATAACCAGGACCCGGAATGAAACATCGGCGGGTTGGGCAATGTACGGCGGCAACGGCGAGTCGAGAGCCAACGACCCAGACAGAATATTCAGGACGGTCAGTGCAATCTCGGCTTGAGAAGTAAAGAATTCGGGACCTAGAGCTTGCGTGATATTCTGGATCCAATTCCCGGTCATCCGCTCAATTGCATCGTTTTGAATTATGAACAGTTCGAATAGGCTGTCTTGTTAGCAATATCAGGTGGAACTCATCCATACCTATTTATCGCTGCTAGTAAATCCGCGTAAACTTCTTTGGGGAAGCGATACTCGAGATTTGGCTCCCAACTTGTAAATTCTAGGTTTTCGGCACACCGTCCGGCCAACGCAATGCAGTTGAGGAATTCCTTTTGAATCAATTTGTTGAGTCGTGGACTATCCGCCGCTCCGCCCGAGGGAACCTTCAAGCCTTGCCTGGCACGGGTGAGAGCGAAGAGCTTGGAGAGAATGTGGAATTGTCGCGCTACATCGCAGCGGAGGACGTCACGCGAAGTAAGCGGGGAAGGCAAGACTGTGAAAATGAAAGCCAGGAATACGCCAATCTCAGTGACAAGAATGCGGAAGGCTGCTAGCTCGTAGACAGGGAAATATTTTTGGCCCGTGGATTCGACTGTTTGAAGTCCGATTTTTGAGACCTGGAATTAATGTGACAAATGGAATTGGGAGTACTTCGAGGGCATAGCCAATGATCAAGAGGAACGTGGTAAATGAACTGACAATCGACCGAACCCTCGAAAAGTCCTGTAAGAAAAAGTAATAGTCTACGATCAGCCGGAAGACCAAGGACAGGCGTACGTGGAATCAGTACTAGAAACGAAAATACTATCACACCAGGAACCTTGCCTACAACAATATACCATGCCGCCATCGCCAGCAGCCCCCCGATAAGAGTGCCAACCGACCGCGCAACCAGGCCACTAATACTCGCCCCTATCGTCGGACTCATCCCCAAAATCACTGTAATGGTGATCCATACCCCTCGGTATTCCGTGAAGAAATTCCAACTCGGGGCGAGAAAGGCCGGGATTGTGCCTGCGATCGTGGCCAGGGCGGCACGGATACCAAATTGCGAGTACTCAGATTTTAGAAAGTCTGTGCACGTGGAGAGGACGGTGAAGAAGCGACGGACAAAACGGTTCGTCAAAGCGGGTTGTTTGGAGGTTTCTATCGAGTCAATGGCGGGGGTGGGCAGAAGGTTGTAGGGTGGTGATCGAAGGGGAGGATTACGTTTTCTGCGGCCAGTGTAGTTTTTCGTGATGATATCAGTCTCTTCGGAGCCAAAGCCTTCTCCTGCAACGTCCTCTGCTCCGTGCGGACGAAATAATTGTCTGAGCGCTTTCCAAACAAAATTCATCTTGGGCAGGACGAGACGCTTCCTGGTCAAAGACCCATCATTTCGCAATTGATCAACGTATACGACTGACGACCGGATTTCCTGTGCCACCGCGAATAGGAGGAATTTGACCGATAGGACCAGGAATAATCCCTGTGTGGGACGGACTTGCTTTTCATCGTAAAATTGGGTGAGCTCTGCGGTGTCCGCATGCTGAAATTCCTCTAATCCAGCATCGAATCGGATCAGGAAAGAATCGGTTCCAAGGTCGGCTGCTTGTTCGTCATCGCCCGTCGGTGCCTTTGATTTCTTGAATAATCTTGTGAGTGGAGATGGTTTTGCGTATTTCCCCATCTTTAAGGTGCACAGGATATGTTCGATCGCCTCTTGACAAAGTTCATTCAATTTATGACAAGGCGGTTGGAGGACTTTGATCGCACGGTGGACATCGTCCAAATTCACCAGCTTCTGTCCTCCTTCCGCCGTCGTATCAAGCGTCCTTGCTCGGACGATTTCACCGATTATCGCAGCTAGGGTCCCGAGCCCAAGAAGAGGCCAGCTAATTTTTCTAGCCTTTTTGAACAGAGCTGAGAGTTGGTCGGTGGAGATGATGTCGTATGTGGCTTCGCGTTTGGCGTCCTTTTTGTCCGTCGCGAGCTTTACGAACGCAGCTCGAGTTTTGGCTTTGGCGACGGCGACTTCGACTTCATGTTGCTCTGAAAGGAGACCATTCTGTCTGCAGATGAAAGCGTCATGGGATTTAAGAAGATTGGAAGCCGAGTTGAAGTATGCCTCATAGGAACGCTATATCAGTTATGGTTGAATTCGGAATTACAAAGAACATGGCTCGTGAGGTTATAGGGAGGACGACAAAATTGACTCCCGTGGCCAATCCAAAAGCAATCAAATAGTTGATTAAGAGCCGTTTCGGAAGGTAGTAGATTGGCAAGGCATCGGGCAGGATGTATCCCAGCGTGAAGGAAACATTAGTTAGAATGCTCCACATCACAACCGAAATCGTCAATGCTGGATATTGCTGCTCCTTAATTGATGCAAAACGGGGGATATACAGCTCTGAAAACATTAATGGCATAAACATTGACGAAGAGGAAGATGGCAGATACAGCAGCCGCACTGGAATTATATGGGTTTCTGTCCCTGGGTGCCTGTGTATGGTGTCGCGCGACACGCGCGCAGTACAGCCCGAGGATGCTGTAGGGCACCGCAGCGCAAGTAAAGATGATATTCTGGATCAGGCTGTGGAGGTACTTTGATCGCGGCTGCATGGCAAATTGGAGCGAGGCAATGATCGCAACGATGTACCCCAAGCTTCCGATTTCATTCGCGACAGGCGTGGATCGATACATGCCCAGGAAGATAATCGGCGGAAGAGACGCCCTGGACACGCAGTCAGCTGCAAGGTCACAAAAGCGACGAACTTGATCGCCATCAGCACCAGGGGGAAACTGAATCCTTTGATTTGTCCCTTGATCCATGCGATAATCCAATTCTGCTGCGGAGGCTGCCCGAGCGCATCGTCCACAGCCGCCGTTTGTTGACCCATGACTGCACTGGACGAAGCCTTCAACTTCGTCGCGTCGGCATCGGCATGGCCCCCCTCCGCCAATTCAATGCCCTTTCCACCCGACGACATGGTCCGTGGACCTTAGGGAAGAACAGGGTCTTTGTATCCCTCAACCTTATCCGCGGGGGATTCATAAGCATTTGGCTCGCCCTCTCCGATCAGCTACGTGAAGCAGCAGGGCATTGTGATTGGCCCAACTTAGATTATGCCACACGTTCGGGATTAGGCCATTACGAAGGGAAATACATTTACACCCAAAATAAAACCTATTTACAAGTCGAAAAAGGAATGAATATCGACGAAATTATAACCGTTACTTGGCCATGATCGAATTTAAAATAATAATATACCGCCTCATACATATTATTTGATGAATGCCGCCTTGTGTTTGGGGATCGCCGCGCCCGTTACTACGATTGATTAGTCGGATCTGTCCCCACACAGGGATAATACCACGATCCAATTCCCATGTATCAGGCGCAGTGTAGGGGTCGGCATTATAGACATCAGCACGAGCCTGGCCCTGACGGGATCTGCGCACTTTCCATCCGATGAAAAATGCCAGGCCAAGAACAATCAGACCACCGACGACCGCCCCGGCAACGATTCCCCCGGTGTGGCTTGGGGAACTTGAGGAAGATGCCTACCGATTAATAAGTGATAGCATGGGACACGTACGGTCGTTGTTGGTTTGCTTGTGGCCCCGCTCGTGCGGCTCGTAAACATGGATATAACAGAGGTCTGGGGCACCGCGGGCAGGGTAGGAGAAGTCGCCTCGCCCGGAATATGAGTGATCGCATCTCTTGGAACCGAAATCCTACTCGCTTAGATCTGCATAACAATGGAGGGCCATACTCCCCGTCCGCACCGTTAAACAATTTAATAGCGAAGATTTCTCCAGGGACGAGACTCGTCACAATCAAATTCTTAAACGTCAAAGCAACAAAATCGGTTCCAGGGGTAAAAAGCTGGGTACTCGGTGCCGTCAACGAATGCAAAATGCCATTCACCGTTGCCGTGGGAGACCAGACGACGGTGTCGGTCCCGCATTCCTGGTCGATGACGATACTGAAAGAACATGTATACGGGGTGGGTATAGCAAGATCAATGAGGTTCACATCCACCTGAATATTTAGTGAATGGTCGAGCGACGCATTACCATGGGCCACTTTGGCCAGTACCAGGAACAGCTCTCGGTGGGTCGTTGTCCTTGAACGGCGGTGATAAGCGCCGCAAGACAAGGCCAAATCAAATTTCCCCACGCCATCGGGGATGGTCAATAGTCAGGGAAGACCAAAGCGGTTGCCTACAACAGCGGTGGCAAGAGTTTGGATGGATGCGGGTTAGCAACGATGGGACCGGACGAGGATGGTGTTGAGACTGGGCGATAGCTTTCCTCCCCCTCCGAAGTCTACCAGCCACGCCAATCGAGTGACCAATCCAATCGTCTGCAGCGTTTGTAAGCCACCAACCTTAAATTCATTAACAACCTTAATTCATCAGTAGTGGGGTGGCGAATCAATCACGTCATCTTTGTCGAGAATTTCGAGCCGCAAACAATGTGGTGATAACACTCTCGGAACACCATCTCGCGGCTCAGAAAAGATAGATCGGAAGACACCTCAAGATAACCCTATTGAATTCAGGAATGAGATTCCGCCTTGGAAGTCCCCGCTATCCTTAATCTCGCCTTGACTTCCTTTCCCATTCCTGCATTCATCCTATAACACCATTATTTTGACTTTCATTGGCCATCTTACCGCTCGCAACCTCAGCAAATTCCGAACTTCATGGTTCCTAGCTCTGTTACGCAGTACTAAAGGATGCTCGAGATCCCTGTCCTTCTTGGCACAGGAAGATGTCATTGTCGTGACTCGGTAGGTATTGTCGCAAGTTGCGGCAATCCTGAAGCGCGTCGCAATCACCGCGGTCGCCACAATCCCACCGACCGAGGTCGATCAAGCTGCTGCTTGAATGGAGATGGAGTCCCTAAGAAAAGTTTTGGAAGCCTCACTACCCAATCTCAGATTGTTGAGGGCGATGAAAATGCAATTCGGGATAACAAAGTTGGCTGCGACGAAATGTCGGAAGCAGCCAAGTCGGGCTAAACGCAGACGCCGACGTTATCGAGCTGAAATTGTAGTCTGCCTTACTAATGCGTCGGTGGACCTTAATGCGCATTCGTGGACTTCAGTCTAGCGATATTATGGTTCAAAAAATTAAAATCGATATTCCTAAATCCTAGGAATTGAAAAAACAATACAGATTTGGAAGAAAGACAACATTAGGCTAGGCCCGTGCTTGCGAAGTATGATAGTTTAGATCGTGTGGAGCCCTGAACTCCTCGTTCGGGTCTGCAGTTGCGGGAATCAGGGCTGCATCACTGTCAGCTTCATCATTACGATTCACACTATTCAGTTCAGACGCGGTACTTCGGGGTACTTGGCATCCGTATGTTGATGGAATGCGTTGCGCGGGCGATGTGTGCGGAGTTTATAAATAGTAAAACCAATGATACCAAAAGCGACGGTTACACCAACGACAATTCCTGCGTCAATGTCTCCCACATTTGTCGACGGAAAGGGAGTCTGTGGAGACTATTGTCAAAATTGTCTTATAAATGATCCTTATTACGATCGTCTGAAACCCAGTGCTGCTGATGCTTGGACGATTGGATGGGGAAACTGTGTTTGTCGAGGTGTAAGCCAAGGCGGAGACTGGGACATAAATTCTATTCTCAGGCCATTGCTAAGGGCGCTCGACGTCTTAGCTTAAGAATTTTTTATGCGGCAACTCCTGCGATTGCCGCTATAACGAAAAGACCAACCACAACCCCTGCCACAATTCCCCCTACTGGTGTCGAAGAAGACTGGAAATATTAACGGTCGGCAGTATATTTGGGAAGGAACCGATGGACTCGTGGATCCGGAGAGAGGGTTGTACTAGGCGTATGGGTAATCGCATTCGTCGGAACAAAGAACCTACAGATGTCAGATAATTGTTCAACGAATGCAAATACGTAGTTGCCCCGCCACCTTGACTGGCCTGTTGCGGTTAGTCCAGTTTTCTATTCGCGAGACAATACTAACGTCAAGGCTTCCCCTGGTGTGAGGCTGGTAACCGTCAAAATTGGAAAGGTATAGTAAATATTGTGAGTCTGAATCGTAAGAGTGGTGGGCCCAGTGTCGGAAAAAGTGTCCCGTCGACAACCATGGTTTTATCCAGAGCGAAGGTGGTTGGGTTGAGAGAGCAGTTTATTGCAATCTCGGTGGCGGTCATGGTGTAAGGTGTCGGTGTCCGTAAGTCCACAAGATTCCTAAGCGTCTACAGAGAGTCGGTTAGACAATTCCAAATTCCAAAAAGTACGGCGGCATCGGCGCCAGTTACCATACAGTCTTGGGCGTGGATCAAGGAGGCGTGGAGCAGGACCAGAAAGGCCCCGTGAATTGGGCCCGCAAGTGACTCGCATCATTTTCTACGCGGAGTCTTCTCCAAAATTTGTCGCATTTGCATTTGCTTATAAGGGCACGGGCCGTCATGAATGCGTGGGGGGAGTCGGCATCTATTGGCTAGACTGATAATATAAGGTTCTGATGTACATAAAGTTCAAAGTCCACCTGATCAAATTACCGGCACAGCCCGGCTTGCTGGGAAAATATTTACGGCGACACAATATTCCCTTCAATGCGCTTCTCCTGGAACGAAGGATTGACGATATACATAAAAGGAAGAAAAAAAATAAAAATAAAAATCAACTACCGCAATACGGACAAATTTAAACGAGTGAGATAAAAACCATTCCTTTCAAGCCGGTGTGTTGGTGTAAAATTCTCTTTCATACCCGGCATTCGGCCTAATTGTCGTCATTCCTTATCTCATTAGATTCAGAAAGCCAAGTGCCAGACCTTGAGTTTGCTGATATGGATTCAGAGCCGGACGATCTCCTTTGGTGCGAGGCTTCAAAAGGCTGAAAATCGCAAAAGCAGCGATAGCGGAAATAATAACGGCGCCGATGACAACTCCTGCAATGATTCCATCGTTCTTCGGGGACGAAGCCTTGGGACTAACACTAGTCATCTGCTATCAATATGAAGAATAATAAGAGAATCAACCGCAGAAACTGTTTGCGTAACTGTAGGACGTGCACTCGACGGAGTATACGTAAGTGCGTTAGCAGGAACAAAATACCTTGAATTAGCAAAGTATGACAATTGCGACCGTACGTGGTGGGTTCCCCTGATCTGTCGGTGTACGTCAATGGTTCACCGGGTGTAAGCGCCGTAACTGTTATGCCGGGAAAGACAAACGAGACAGTGTTGTCGACAAAAATGAACGAGACGACAGAGGACTGTGCTGGGAAGGTGGTTCCATCCACAATCAGTGTTGGATCCAGAGTAACCGTAGGGATGTTGGTGCAACCAAACGGGAATATCGTGGTAAGGGTCAGGGTGAAAGCCGTCGGAGTCCGCAAATCATAAAGATTCGCAACAATCTTCCAGTCACCATTGATAACGCAGTCAATAATACCGAAGGGTTGATTGGTGTTGGGACGCAGGGGATGCCAGGGGTGGTAACCGTGACCGTCAACGTCTGAGCTCGAACGATCCCCAGCACGGCCAAAAGCGATAGTTCCTTCCAGTTCACCATGCTCCAGCAGTGAAAAAAATATTCTGGTGGAGATGTCTGACTTCGAAATAGAAAGAAACTGTTCGCCGGAAGACTTTTGAAAATGCGGGATGCGCATTAAGTGGGGCATTGATTACACGGCAATGTGCACAGCCATAATTAACCTTAATCGAATTAACGGTAATAATAATGATTATTGCATATATTTCGATATTTAAAAAGAGTGTAGAAATCGCTACGACCCAAGTAATGTCTTCAATGGCCGGGTGAACTCGTATAATATGGATCCTCACGGATTTGGTCTCCGGCTATTTCGCTGTTTGTAACTGTACCAATTTCTAGAACGAGTTATTTGTGCTGCTTGCGAGGTTCCATACCAGAAGCGTGTTTTCTGTTATAATAGTCTCCAAGCGGGTACGGACTCATTGCTGGCGTTGCAATCCTATCGTTCCGGGCTTTCAACCCACTGTAAAGCCCAAATGCAATAAGTGCTACGCATGCAATTCCCCCCACGACAGCACCTGCGATAATGCCAGGTACCGGCAGATTGTTGGTGGAACTGCCCGCGACTGTCTACAAATGTCAGCCATGCAAATCATGAATTAATTGTACTGTTGTGGCCGACACCGTGACGGTGTGTGTGTACGGCGACGGCGAAGGTGTGTATGTCAGAGCCGTCGCCGGCACGTAGAAACTTCAATCAGACACTGCGACCGAGTAGCAGCATACGTAACATCGATTCCGGCTGGCTCCAGAAAGACTAAGGGTTCTCCCCGCGTGAGGCTCGTGACGATCAAGTCCGGAAACGTGAAACTGATAAACACGACTGTTTGCGTATTGACGGTAACAGTTACTGGCGCCGTTACAGAGAAAAGGGTCTGGTTGATGGACAGTGTCGGTGTGTAAGTAACGGTGATTGGGTCCTCTGCACAGTCGTTTGCAATTGCTGTGAGGGTCATCGTATAGGGAGTTGGGGTTCGAAGGTCATACAGGTTCGGTTCAGTCTGCTCATGAGCACTGCGATCCACATGACCGAGGGTGATACCAAGGAGTTGATGCCCGTGATATTACATGTTGGGCTGGCAGTGGTTGTGACACGCGTTGTCTGAGCGTTCGCTAGGGCCACAAGAGCGAAAAGGCAAATCGAAACTGATTGATACGACAGCATTCTGCCAGGAATACAACAGAATTGGGGATTGCTCCGGGAAGCGGAAAGAAGCGACGCTTCAATTTGAAGGTAAATACGTAAATATTAATAAATGAGTCTGAGTGGTAGACGGCGCTTTTTCTTCGCATCTCATTTTCAAAATTCGCATTGTGCATTGCCCCGACAGACCGCTCCGCCAATCAATTTCGGAACGCGGAATTTGGGAAATGCGCACGGGCGATGATCCACAAAACTTTATTGGATGCATGTGTTAACCAGACGACCCGGGTCGGATAATATACGAAGGTCCGCAGTCACCTTCTTCTACAAAGCAACATGAAAGCCACCCTTTTGGTCGACTTCGACTGACCGTGTCCAACTCAGATTCTTTTGTTGGTGTGGCCCTGCTTTATCTGTCGACCATCTGATTCCGTTGGTCGAGGCTGCGTCCAGCCAATTGGCGGCCGGATCGTTATGTTTGCTGGGCGAATGTTATGTAAGCTCAGAACGCCGCCGCGATTTCTGCATTTCGTTCTCTACGCCAAGAACAGGACACTCGCTTCCTCCGCAGCTGGGTTATCTCTCCGTCGCTACGCTTGTGAGGCCCCTCACTTCTCTTGGAATTCGACTCGTCCCAATTGCCGCCAAATTCATTGAGTCCGATTCACGAGCGGACACAGAGGTCTTCCTCAACGCCGTCGCTGATGGCCTCCGAAACGAGCTCATCGAGAAATCGCCCAAAAAGACATCTCCAAGGAAGATGC
>Ga0335081_10015498_pt1 | contig 12325 bp, 10 predicted proteins | sample Lox_Sample_35_FD_206713 | JGI IMG/M metagenome (GOLD analysis project Ga0335081, IMG submission 206713) | Soil microbial communities from Loxahatchee National Wildlife Refuge, Florida, United States - Lox_Sample_3.5 | ecosystem: Environmental > Terrestrial > Soil > Wetlands | place: USA... | reverse complement strand
GAATATTCCCGGATTGTCACTAGAGAGCTCGTTTCAGGCAGCGGAGGCGCCGTTTCTCCTCAGACCTACTATAATGCTTGCCTGGCTAGATCCGGTGGAAGGCTTTCAGTATTTCGCGCGTGGAGTAATGCATGGCGATCGGCCGTCCGTGTGGGCAGCTCATGGGACAATCGGTGGCGGCCAAGGCGCGCAACAGCCATTCCATCTTGGCGGGATCGAGACGCGTGTTGATCTTGATGGCGGCCTGGCAGGCGATGGAGGCGCAGATACTGCGGCGGAGGTCGTCGAGCGAAGCGCCGCGAAGTTCGGTCTCGGCGATTTCCAGAATCTCGAAGAGGATCCTCTCCAGGTCGGCGGCGCCGACACTAGCCGGCGCGGCTTTCACGGCGATGGTGCGGTTGCCGAAGGGCTCGGTCTCGAAACCGGAGGCGTGCAGTTCGTCGGCGATGCGGGCGTAATCAATCTGCTGTTCCGGAGTGAGCTGGATGATCAGCGGCATGAGCAGGCGCTGCATCTCGACGCGCCCTGCGGCGCGCTGTTTGAGCACCTGCTCAAAAAGGATGCGCTCGTGAGCCACGTGCTGGTCGATGATCCAGAGGCCGTCGCGGCCCGCGGCGATGATGAAGCTCTCGTGGATCTGACCCAGCGGGCGGAGATCGGAAAGCACGGAGAGCGACATTTCGGGCGGAGGGATCGCTTCGACGGGGAATACTCCGTGCGCGTCCAGGTGGCGCGAGAGTTTTCCGGAGGGCGGCGGACCTGGCGTTACTTCGATGGGCGGAGCGGTGAAATCGAGGCGCGGAGCGGGCGCTGCGGTGGGACGGAGGGTGAAATCGGGAAGCGGGGGTTCAGCACCTGCGGGTTCGGGCAGCACCGAATCGACGGCGCCGGGCGCCTCGTTCTCCAGCATCTGGCTGAACTCGGAATAGGGGAGGCGGGCGGCAGGCTGGGGGCTGGGCGCATGGCCGGGCAGATCGGTGGCAGGCTGCGCCGGGGAGAACGTGGGCGCCGGGCGCGTCTCCATCAAGCGGTCGCGGAGGGTGTCGCGGACGAAATCGTGGACGAAGCTGCCGTGCCGGAAACGGACCTCGGTCTTCGACGGGTGGACGTTGACGTCCACCTCCTCGGGAGCGCATTCCAGGAACAGGAGCGCGAAGGGATAGGCCGATGGTGGGATCAGGTTGTGATAGGCCGAAGAGAGCGCGTGCAGCAGCAGGCGGTCGCGAATGAGCCGGCCGTTGACGAAGATGAAGATGGAATTGCGGTTGGCCTTCTGTACTTGCGGGCGCGAGAAGAAGCCGGTGAGGCGGAAGGTACGCGTGGGCGGGTCCTCGTCGGGGCCGCGCTCGCGCTGATATGCGGCGATGGCCTCCGATGGCGGCACGCTGGGCGGCGGCAGGAACAGATCCCGCTCGCGCGCGCCGATGTCCACTAATTCGTCCAGCACCTGGCTGCCGAAGACCTGGTAGACGCGCTCTTGGAGCGTGGCGACGGGAGTGACATGCAGGAGCTCGGTGGGGCCGCTGGTGAGGCGATAGGTTCTGTCAGGATGGGCGAGGCTGTAGTGAGTGACCAGCGACGCGATGTGGGCGAGCTCCGTCTGCTCGGTGCGCAGAAATTTGCGCCGCGCTGGGACGTTGTAAAACAGATCGCGGACGGTGACGACGGTGCCGCCTCCAAGGGCAGCCTCCTCGCAGCGCAGCATCTTCCCTCCGGCGATTTCGATGCGCGTGCCGGTGACTTCGTCGGCGGAACGGGTCTCGAGCAGCAGGCGGGAAACTGATGCGATAGAGGGCAAGGCTTCGCCGCGGAAACCGAGGGTCGAAATGGAAAGCAGGTCCTTGACATCGCGGAGCTTGCTGGTGGCGTGGCGTTCGAAGGCCAGCAGCGCATCGTCGCGCAGCATGCCGCAGCCGTCGTCGGTGATGCGGATGAGCCGGCGTCCGCCGGATTCGACCTCGACTCGCAGATCGGTGGCGCCGGCATCCAGGGAGTTTTCGAGGAGTTCCTTCACCACGGAAGCGGGACGCTCCACCACTTCTCCGGCTGCGATTTTGTTGGCAACCTGGTCGGGGAGAATGCGGATGCGGCCCATGGGGGAAATACCAAGTTCAAATATAGCGTAGTGCGTTTTGGCGTTTTCGGCGTGCACGTCAGCAGGCTTTCAGCGATCAGCTATCAGCTCTCAGCTCGCAAACAGGCTGTTTGCTGATCGCTGACTGCTGAATGCTATTCCACTCACCGCCGGCCACACCTGCAGTGTTATTTTGAACCCATGAACCCCACACGCGAGCGTCTCGACCCGTGATGACCGCGATCGACGTAGGAGAAGACCTCGCGCAGCTCGATGCGGCGCTCGAAGCCCTGCCCAACAGCCCGGCGGTGTTTCTGCTCTGGCCGAAGGAAGGCGAGCCGTACCTTTCCAAGACTGGATTACTGCGCCGGCGGCTGCTGCGGTTGCTCAAAGAGCGCGAGCGGCCATCCCGATTGCTGAACCTGCGCCACACGGTGCGGCGGATCGAGTACCAGTTGACCGGTTCGCCGTTCGAATCGAGCGTCGCGCTGTACGAGCTGGGACGGCGGCATTTCGCGGAGACCTACCTGGATCTACTCAAGCTGCGAATGCCGCCCTACGTCAAGATCGTGTTGACCAACGAGTTCCCGCGCAGCCACATCACCGCGCACCTGACGCGCTCGGCCGGTTTGTATTTCGGGCCATTCCGCTCGCGCGCATCGGCCGAACGCTTCGAATCGCAGTTTCTGGACCTGTTCCAGATGCGGCGCTGCCAGGAGGACCTGGTTCCGTCGCCCGAGCATCCGGGGTGCATCTACGGCGAGATGGGGATGTGCCTGCGCCCGTGCCAGCAGGTGGTGGGGGCGGCGGAATATGGCAACGAGGTGGCGCGCGTGGTGGAGTTTCTGCGCACGGACGGGCGTTCGCTGCTGGACGCGATCGCCCATTCCCGCGACCGGCTAAGCGAGGAGATGCAGTTCGAGGAGGCCGCGCGCCAGCACAAGCGGCTCGAAAAGGTGCAGGAAGTTTTGAAGCTGCGAGACGAACTGGCGCGCGAAGTCGACCGGCTGAACGGGGTGGCGATCACGCGTTCATTGGCGGCGGACGCGGTCGAGATGTGGTTCGTTCGGGAGGGCAACTGGCAGGAGCCGCAACGGTTCAGCTTCGAAGTGCAGGAAGGCAAAACCGTGTCACTGGATTGGAAACTCCGGGAAACATTCGCGCGCGTGACGCCGCGCAAGATCACGGTGCGGGAACGGCAGGAATACCTGGCGCTGGTGGCGCGATGGTATTACTCCAGTTGGCGCGAAGGCGAATGGCTCGGCTTCGAGAGTTATGAGAAGATCCCATACCGCAAGCTGGTGAACGCGGTCTCGCGCGTGGCCGGAGGAAGCGCGACAGGCTGAGCTACGCCGTGGCCGCCGCGCCAAAGCTCTGGACGGCTTCGGTCTCGTCGGAAAAGCTCGGAAACACCGTGTACAGCTTGGTCACTTGCAGAAGGTCGTGGACCTTCGACTGGGTGTTCAGCAGCTTGATTTCCCCGCCAATGTTGCTGACGGTGGCATAGGAGCCAACCAGTTCGCCCAGGCCGGCGCTATCGATGTAGTTCACGTCCCGGAGGTTCAGCAGGATGTGCTTGTGGCCGGCGTTGACCAGCTCCTTGATCCTGCTGCGCACCAGGCCGGAGCCTTCGCCGAGCGTGAGGCGGCCTTCCAGGTCGACGATGGCGATGCGGCCGGCGAAACGCAATGAAGCTTTTGTACTCATAAATACCTCCGCGGATCATTATGGGCGAGAAAAACACCGGCGACAAGGTCCGATGCGGATGCGCTGCCGCCGTCCCGGCCGCGCTACTCTACTGTAACGCTCTTGGCCAGGTTGCGGGGCTGGTCCACGTCGCAGCCGCGGCGGACCGCGATGTGATAAGCCAGCAACTGCAGCGGGACAATCTCCAGGATCGGCGCCAATAAGTCCAAAGCGGGCGGGATTTCGATGATGTGGTCGGCGAAGCGGCGCACTTCCTGATCGCCTTCGGTCACCAGCGCCACCACGATGCCTTCCCGCGCCTTGACCTCCTGAATATTGGAGATGGTCTTCTCAAAGAGCACGCGGCTCTCGCGGTTGGCGGGGTCGTGTGTGGCGAGCACCACCACCGGCAGTTTCTCGTCGATCAGCGCGTTCGGCCCGTGCTTCATCTCGCCGGCGGGGTAGCCTTCGGCGTGGATGTAGGAAATTTCCTTGAGCTTGAGCGCGCCCTCCAGCGCGATGGGGAAGTGCACGCCGCGGCCCAGGAACAGGAAGTCCGTGGAATGATACAGCTCGCGCCCCAGCGCCTCGTACACGGCATCGTGAGAGAGCACGGTTTCAAGCTTGCCGGGAATATGCAGCAACTCCTGAACCAGGGAACGGGACGCGCTCTCGTCCAGGGATTCGTTGGCTTGCCCCAGGTACATCGCCAGGATGAACAGCGAGGTCAACTGGCTGGTGAAGGCCTTGGTGGAAGCCACACCGATCTCAGGGCCGGCATGAGTGTAGATGGTGCCGGCGGCTTCGCGCGTGACCATGGAACCTACGGCGTTGCAGATGGCCAGCGTTTTGGAGCCTTTCTGCTTGGCCTCGCGCTGCGCGGCAAGGGTATCGGCGGTTTCCCCGGATTGCGAGATCACCACGGAGAGAGTGTCCGGGGTCACGATAGGGTCGCGGTAACGGAATTCGCTGCCGTAATCGACCTCCACCGGGATATGCGCCAACTTCTCAATCATGAACTTGCCGGCCAGGCCAGCGTGCCAACTCGTGCCGCAGGCGATGATCTTGACTTGCCGGAAGCGCGCGAACTCGGCCGGCGTGATATCCATTTCCTCCAGAAAAATACGGCCGGTCTCCTGGCCCACGCGCCCCAGGGTGGTATCGCGAACGGCGCGCGGCTGCTCGTAGATTTCCTTGAGCATGAAATGCTTGTAGCCGCCTTTTTCCGCCAGGATGGGGTCCCAGAGAATGTGCTCCCGCTTGCGGTTCACCGGCCGGCCTTCGAAATCGCTAAGCCGGACGCCTTCGCCAGTGAGAATAGCCATGTCGCCATCGGCCAGAAAAATCATGTCCTGGGTATGCGTGAGGATGGCCGGCACATCGGACGCAACAAAGTATTCGTCATCGCCGGTGCCCACCACCAGAGGGGCCTGGTAGCGCGCGGCGACAATCTTGTGCGGGTCGGAACGCGCAATCGCCGCCAGCGCGAAAGAACCGGTAAGCTCGCGGACCGCGGCGCGCATCGCTTCCTCCAGGTTGCCTTCGAGATAACTCTCCACCAGGTGGGCGACCACTTCGGTATCGGTTTCGGTCTTGAAGACGTGGCCTTCGGCCTGTAGCCGATGCTTCAAAGGCAGGTAGTTCTCAATGATGCCGTTGTGGACCACCACCACGTCGCCACGGCAATCGCGGTGCGGGTGGGCGTTCTCTTCGGTGGGACGGCCGTGCGTGGCCCAGCGCGTGTGCCCGATCCCGAAGGAGCCATCCAGTGGGTTCATGCGGATGGCATCTTCGAGGTTGCGCAGTTTGCCCTTGGCACGGCGCACCTCGAGCTGGTTATCGTCACCGCAGACTGCCAGGCCCGCCGAGTCGTAGCCGCGGTATTCGAGCCGCTTCAGACCTTCCAGAATGATAGGAACAGCTCTCTCAGTGCCGACATAACCTACGATTCCGCACATAACGTTATTATAGGCGGGGCTCAGTCCCGCTGCTGCCGGCTTGATTCGGTCTGCCCGCCAGTCGCTGGCTGATAGAGAGTTCTTCTTAGTCCAGAATCTCCACCCGGTACTCTTCGATCACCGGATTGGCCAACACTTCATGCGCGATGGTTTCGATGTTCCTTCGAACTTCGTCCCGGCCCGGGCCTTCAGCGACCGTGATGTCGAAGAACTTGCCCTGGCGCACATCCGAAATGGACTGATGCCCCAGGCTATGGAGCGCCGCGCAGATGGTCTGGCCCTGCGGGTCCAGGACCGTGGACTTGAAAGAGACGAACACACGGGCTTTCATGGGGAACTTCGATTATCGCAAAACACACGGAAGAGAAGAATAGCCGCGAATGAACCCGAATGCACGCGAATGAAGAACCGGCCGCCGATGACCGCAGATTCGCGCGATGAAACCAACCAGGGGTCTGCGAATCTTCCCGTCTTTATTCGCGTTTATTCGCGGCCATATTTGTCTTTCTAGTTCAGCATTCTCCCCTGCCGCAGATAAGCCGGTGTTTCCACGTCCTCCAAATCCAGCATGGGCTCGGCTTCCGTCACCATCTCCGGCTCGGGTTCGATGTGAGGTTCCACAATCGGAGGCGGGACCGGCACAGGAACCGGCTCGGGCAGGCGCGGCTGCACGCGCACTTCCTGGACGATCCTCCGCTCCGCCACCGGCGCGTTCTCCGGCTGGAACCCGGTGGCGATCACCGTGATTTTCACGGCGTCCGCCATCGACTCGTTCAGGATGACGCCGAAGTTGATCTGGACATCGTCACAGTCGGCGGCTTCCCGGATGATGGAGCAGGCTTCGTTCACTTCGTGCAGCCCCAGGCGGCTGGAGCCGGTAATGTTGATCAGGACTCCGCGTGAGCCGGAGATCCGCGAATCCTCGAGCAAGGGGCAACTGATGGCCTGGCGCGCCGCATCCACCGCTGCCTTTTCGCCGCGGCCGACGGCCGTTCCCATCATGGCGTAGCCCATCCCCACCATGGTGGCCCGGATGTCCGAGAAATCGCGATTGATCAGGCCCGGTGTGGTGATGATGTCGCTGATGCCTTGCACGGCCTGGCGGAGCAGGTCGTCAGCCACCTTGAATGCTTCGAAGAAGCTGGTGCCGCGGGGCACCAGGGCCAGCAGCCGGTCATTGGGGATGGCGATCACGGTATCCACGGTGGACGCGAGGCGCCCCAAGCCCTCTTCCGCCAGCCGCATGCGCCGCGGGCCTTCGAAGCCGAACGGCTTGGTGACCACCGCCACGGTGAGGGCGTCGAGTTCCTTGGAAAGCGACGCAATCACCGGGGCCGCGCCCGTGCCCGTGCCGCCGCCCAGCCCGGCGGTGACGAACACCATGTCCGCGCCCTGGAGCAGTTCCACGATGCGATCGGTGTTCTCCAATGCCGCCTGGCGCCCGATTTCCGGGTTGGAGCCGGCGCCCAGACCCTTGGTCATCTTGGCGCCGAGCTGCAGCTTGTTGGGCACATGGCAGGCTGCCAGCGCCTGAAGGTCGGTGTTCATGGCGAAGAACTCCACCCCTTCCAGGCCCTCCTGCACCATGCGAGCCACAGCGTTCGATCCGCCCCCTCCCACGCCGATCACTTTGATCTTCGTGCCGAGACGGGCCTCTTCTTCGATTTCGTATTTCAGGTTGTCCAAACCAGCGTCGATGAACCCCATTCGAATCCTCCCTGCCGTTTCTCCGCGCCCCAAAGCCGCGGCTGTCTTACTTCAGTAACTTTCCCAGCCACCCCGCTGTGGCTCTGCTCTCCTGCGCTTTCAATTTCGCTGAATACATGGCGAGGCCGGCGGCCACGCTCCACTCCGGATCGTTCATGCTTTCCGGCCAATCTTGAATGCCGAAGGGAAGGCCGAAACGGGCCTGGCACTGCAGCACGCGCTCGGCCACATCGCAAAGGTCCGGCAGCCTGGCTGCCCGGCCGGTCAGAAATACGCCGCCGATGAGCGCTCGATCCATCCCCACCCGGCTCAACTCCGCCTGCACGAAACGGAACAGTTCCTCGGCCCGCGCCTGCAGGATTTGGTTGACAAACCTCCGCGGCGCGTGCCGGTGTTCCCGTGCCTCGGGCATGGGAAGGTCCACCAGTACGTTGTCCGGGCTGGAGTCCGCCAGCGCGCCGCCGTATTCCAGTTTCACCAACTCGGCGTCTTCGAAGCTCAGGCACAAACCCTGCGCCAGGTCGCGCGTGAAATGGTCGCCGCAAATACGGACGGTTGCCGCCAGGTGCATGGCGTCGCCGTAGTACACCACCACTTCGGTGGACTGCGATCCGATATCCACCACCGCGATGCCTTCCCGCCGTTCGTCCGGCAGCACCGCCGCGTAGCACGCGGCCAACGCCTCGAACACCGTCTCCTCCACGGCGAGGTGTGCCTGGTTCACCGCGCCCACCAGCGCGTTATGTTCCTGCACCGATGCCGTTACGATGTGAACGTTGATCTCTAAACGCGCGGCCAGCATCTTCCGCGGATCGCGGTGTCCGGGATGTTCATCCACCACGAAATCCTGCGGGAACAATTGCAGCAGCATGCGGTCTTCCTGCAACTGCACGCGGGAAGCGCGGCCCACCACGCGGCTGATGTCGCGCTGCTCGATCTCGCGCACGTATCCCAGCTCCAGCACGCCGCGGCTATTGGCGCCGCGGATGGTCGGCCCACCCAGCCCCACCACCGCTGACTCCACAGACGTCCCCGAAGCGGCTTCGGCTTCCGCGAGCGCCTGGAGAATGGTTTCCGTGACCGCCCGCTGGTCGGCGATTCTGCCTTTCAACCAGCCGCGCGACTCCACCTTGGAGGCTCCCAGAAAGCGCAGGCGGCCTTCCTCGAGAACGCAGACCACCAGGCGGGTCCTGCTGCCGCCTACGTCGAGTCCCGCTGCATAAATCGGCTTCCCTGCCATGAGGCCCTGAGTCGTTACTCCTTTGCCGTGATGCGGTCGTCCAGGCGCAAGTCAAACACCTTCACCTCCGGCGACCGCTTGCGGATCTCCGCGTAGTGGTTAAGAAAATTCTGATACCGCCGCCCGAAATTGGCATCACCCAGGATCAGTTCCACGGCGCGGTTCTCCACCTGCGCGACGATATGGATGTCCTCGGGGTCGCTCGCATTCACCTCGGAAACGTCCCTGGTGAGGTACCCCATGTCCTCTTGCACGCGGAGGAATGCACGGACGCGCTCCAGGCGTTGAGGTTGCGGCTCGTCGGGGCGAATGCCGGCGAGCACCGGGAACGTGAAGCGCGCCTGCGGCGGAAGAGCCAGCAGAACCCCGTGGGCATCGATCAGCAGCACGGAGGAGCGAAGCAACACGAACGCGATCGGCTTCCGCTCGCGGATATGCACCGCGAGGCGGGCCGGCCAGATGCGGGAGATCGAAGCATCCTCCACCCAATCGATGGCCAGCAGCCTGCGGCGGCGCTCGTCGAGGGGCACCGAAAAAACGCTGTGGTCGAAATCATCGGCGAAGACGTGCTGCACTCTCCAGCGCGACGCGTATTGAATGCCATCGATGGTGATGGCGTCCTTGCGGTCGCGTGACAGCAGGAATTGCGGGCTCGTAGTGATGTACCGCCGCACTTTGAGGGCGGCCATGGCGGTAGAGGCGCCGACGGCCAGAATGGCCGCGAGACCCAGCCAAATACGCCAGCGAACACCGCTGGATTTCTTGCTCTCACGGGCCATGTCAGTTCACCGGTCCCTTCCCGTCCGCCGCGGACTTCAGCCTCTCCAGCAACCGCTCTCCGGCCTGCCAGACGTTGCCCGCGCCCAGCGTCAGCGCCGCGTCGCCTTCGCGGGCGGCGCTCAGTAAAGCCTCCACCCCGCGATCGATGGTGCCCACGTACTCCACGCCGCGGTGTCCGAACTGCCGGATGCGCTCCACCAGGGCTTGCGCCGTGACCCCCGGGATGGGCTTTTCCGACGCCGGATAGATGTCCATCACGAACAGGCTGTCGGCCTGGTGAAAGGCGCGCGCGAACTCGTCCATCAGGTGAAACGTCCGCGTGTAGCGGTGCGGCTGAAACAGCACGTGAATGCGGCGAAAGCCGCACAAGCGCGCAGCATCGAGCGTGGCGCGAATCTCGGTGGGGTGGTGGCCGTAGTCATCGATGACCGTGATGCCGCGCTCTGTGCCGCGAACCTGCAAGCGCCGGTCCACGCCGCTGAAGGCGGCCAGGGCGTCGCGGATGGCGTCCGGCTTCACTTCCAGCTCCATGGCCACCGCAACCGCGGCGGTGGCATTCAGCACGTTGTGGCGGCCGGGGATGCGCAGGTGAAAGCGGCCCAGGTCCGCGTCGCGGTAGCGCAAGTGGAACTCGCTGGCGAAGGGGCCGCAGGCGATATCGCCGGCTTCCACATCCGCCTGGGCGGTGGTGCCGTAGGTGATCGTCCGCGGCTTGATGGCGGGCAGAATACTCTGCACGTTGGGGTCATCCAGGCAGACGATAGCCGCCCCATAGAACGGCACCTTATTGACGAACTCGATAAATGCAGCGCGGATGGCGTCGATGGACGGATAGTGATCCAGGTGCTCGCGGTCGATGTTGGTGACCACGGCGATGATGGGCGCCAGCTTGAGGAACGAGCCGTCGCTTTCGTCGGATTCGACCACCAGAAAGTCGCTGTGTCCCACGCGGGCATTGGAGCCGCCCATGGTGCCGACGCGCCCGCCGACCACTACCGTGGGGTCCAGCCCGGCATGGTTCAGTATAGTCGCGGTCATGGACGAGGTGGTGGTCTTGCCGTGGCTGCCGGCCACGGCAATCCCGTACTTCAGGCGCATTAATTCCGCCAGCAGCTCGCCGCGCGGGATTACCGGGATCTTCAAGCGCCGGGCTTCCTGCACCTCCGGGTTTTGTTCGTCCACGGCGGAGCTCACCACCAGGGCGCGCGCGCCCGCCACGTTCGAGGGATCGTGGCCCTCGAAGATGCGCGCGCCCATGCTCTCCAGGCGCTGCGTGATCGGGGAAAGCTTCAGATCGGACCCGCTGATCTGGTAACCGAGGTTGAGCAGCACTTCGGCGATGCCGCTCATGCCGATTCCTCCGATCCCGGCGAAATGCAGATGCTGGGGACGAAAAAACATTTCCTTACCGTATTGTTTCGGCTTGCGGGGCAACTGTCAATCAAAATTGTTTGATTCAGTCCCGCGCCACCTCCTCCAAAATTGCGGCGGCGCGCCGCGCGGCGCCTGGTTTGGCAAATTGACGGGCCGCGGCGGCCATGCGCTCCAGCGCGCCGGAAGCGTTCGCGAGGTCGGATACCATCGCGAACAGGCTGTCGCCGTTCATCTCCGTGTCGCGAACCAAGCGCGCGGCGCCGCCGCGCTCCATGGCTTCGGCGTTGCGCGTTTGATGGTCGTCGGCGGCGAACGGAAACGGCACCAGGATGGAGGGCTTGCCGGCGGCAGCCAACTCCGAAACCGCGCCCGCGCCGGAGCGGCACACAATCAGGTCGGCCGCTTCAAATGCCGCCGGCATATCGCTGATGAATGGCAGGACTTGGCCTTCCAGGCCCGAGTCTGCGAACGCCTTGCGCAGATCGTCCGCCGCGGCTGGGCCGCATTGGTGGACGATGCGCACCGGAAACCCGGCATGGCGAAACAGAGGCCAGCTCTGACGCGCCGCCTGGTTGAGCGTCCGCGAGCCTTGGCTGCCGCCGGTGATCAGAACGTTCAGCACATCGCCGCGAGTTTTGGGAGCGATGCGGAAAAACTCTTCGCGGACTGGCAGGCCAGTGGTCTCGGTCTTGCCTGATGGAAAGTAATTGGCAGTCTCCGGGAACGCGATGAGCGCGCGAGAAACGAACCGGCCGATCACGCGGTTGGTGAAACCGGGGATGGCGTTCGGCTCCATGACAACCACCGGCACGCGGCGGAGCAGCGCAGCCATCACCGGCGGTCCGGCCACGTAGCCGCCCATGCTGAAGACAGCGGACGAATGGCGAACGAGCGCGCCGCATCCGAGTGTGGTGAATGGCAGTTTGGACAATGTGACGAGCTTCTGCCTCATGCCCACGCGGTTGAGTCCGCCGATGTTGATTAGCTTCAGCTCAAAGCCCTCCGCCGGGACCAGTTTGGCTTCCAGGCCGCGGTTGGTGCCCACAAAAAGAGCTTCGTGGCCCCGCTGCCGCAGCTCGCGCGCTACAGCCAGCGCCGGAATGACGTGGCCGCCGGTGCCTCCGCCAGCCATGAGAAAAGCCTTAGCCGGCACAGGTCCCTCCGTGGCGCAGGCACTCTTGCCTGCCGCGTCCCGACTCATCGGGACGCTGGGCTGCTGCCTGCGCCACATCATCCCGCATGCTCGCTCACATTCATCAGAATCCCCAGCAGCGCCAGCGTGCTCAGCAGCGAGCTGCCGCCGTAGCTCACCATAGGCAGCGGGATTCCCTTGGTCGGCATCATGCCCAGCACCACGCTGATATTGATCAACCCCTGGACCACCACAACGACCGTCACCCCCAACGCCAGGTAGCGTCCGAAGTCATCGCGCATGCGAACGGTGGCGCGGAGGCCGCGCCAGAAAATCACGCCGAATCCGGCAAGAAGCGCAAGCGAGCCAATCAG
>Ga0335081_10015497_pt1 | contig 12325 bp, 7 predicted proteins | sample Lox_Sample_35_FD_206713 | JGI IMG/M metagenome (GOLD analysis project Ga0335081, IMG submission 206713) | Soil microbial communities from Loxahatchee National Wildlife Refuge, Florida, United States - Lox_Sample_3.5 | ecosystem: Environmental > Terrestrial > Soil > Wetlands | place: USA: Florida... | reverse complement strand
GTGCCGGCCGCAACGAGCCGATGCTTTGCCTTCTGGGTTCCGTTCATTCGTTCCTGCCGACGGGGCGGTCCCCGTCAGGTGGGAATTAGCCGGGACACGAGGGATAAGCCCGTGGCCCGGGCGCCGGGTCGTCCGTTGGACGGTATGCTAGGGTGTCGCAGCCGCCGATCCCGGCCCTGGCGGGACCATCGCCGCGCGTCGGAGTGCGCCCGGTCGACTCGCTCCTCGGCGGATCCGTCGGCCCCGGCGTGACAGGACTATGCCCCGGAGCGGTCGAGGTCAGCCGTGTTCCGACGGTCGGTCTCGTCGTCTAGCCCCGACGTTCACGGCACTCGGAAGCGGGCCGTCGATTGGATCTTGAGCGACTCCGGGTAGCCGGCGTCGGCATGCCGCGCGACCCCCAGGCCCGGATCGTTGTGTAGCGCCCGACGGATCCTTCGGTCGGCGCTCGGCGTGCCGTCCGCCACAACGACCAGTCCCGCGTGGATCGAATTGCCGATCCCTACCCCCCCGCCGTGGTGGACCGAGACCCAGGTGGCCCCGCTCGCCACGTTCAGGAGCGCATTGAGGATCGGCCAGTCGGCGATCGCGTCCGAGCCGTCCCGCATCGCTTCCGTCTCACGGTACGGACTCGCCACGCTCCCCGTGTCGTGGTGGTCGCGCCCGATCGCGATCGGGGCGGTGAGCTCGCCGTCGTGGACGAGAGTGTTCACCAGGTGGCCGAACCGCTCGCGGTCGCCGTAACCCATGTAGCAGATCCGGGCCGGCAACCCCTGGAAGCGGACGCGCTCCGCGGCCAGTCGTATCCAGCGGCAGAGGTGCTCATCGCGGGAGAACTCGGAGAGGATCATCCGGTCGATCCGGTGGATATCGTCCGGCGACCCGCTGAGCGCCAGCCACCGGAACGGCCCGCTCCCGACCGCGAACAGCGGGCGGATGTACTTCGGGACGTAGCCGGGGATCTCGAAGGCGTCGCGCACCCCGGCCTCCCGCGCCTGGGTGCGGAAATTGTTGCCGTAGTCGAACGCCTTTGCTCCGGCGCGCTGCAGGGAGAGGACGGCCCGAGCCTCGATGGCGAGGGAGGCCCGGACGCGAGCGAGGTAGCCGGGGAGGTCGCGGGCGCGGAGCTCCGCGGCCTGCTCGACGGTCACGCCCTGCGGGATGTAGCCGACGGTGAGGTCGTGGGCCGCCGTCTGGTCGCTGACGACGTCCGGGTGTTTCCCGCGGGCGACGATCTCGGGGAAGACGTCCGCCGCGTTCGCGCAAAGCCCGACCGACCGCGCGACCCCCGCCCGCCGCGCGTCCTCGACCTGACGAAGCGCGTCGTCCAAGTCGGTCGCTTGGGAGTCCAAGTACCGGTGCTCCAGGCGACGCGCGATCGCGTGGGGGTCGACGTCGACGATCAGCGCGACCCCGCCGAGCATCGTCACGGCGAGCGGCTGGGCGCCGCCCATCTCCCCGAGGCCCGAGCTCAGCATCCATCGCCCGCGCAGGTCCGGTTCGCCGAACTCCACGCGCGCGAGCGACGCGAGCGTCTCGTACGTCCCCTGAAGGATCCCCTGGGTCCCAATGTAGACCCAGCTGCCCGCCGTCATCTGGCCGTACATCGTCAGACCGCGCCGCTCCAGGTCCCAGAACACCTCATCGGTCGCCCATCGAGGGACGAGGAGCGCGTTCGCGATCAACACCCGCGGGGCGTCGGAGTGGGTCGGGAACACCCCCACCGGCTTCCCCGACTGGACGAGGAGCGTCTCCTCCTCGCCGAGGACCCGGAGCGCTGCGACGATGCGGTCGAACGACTCCCAATCACGAGCCGCTTTTCCCCGACCCCCGTAGACGATCAGGTGCCGCGGGTCGCGGGCGACCTCTGGGTCGAGATTGTTCATCAGCAGTCGCAGCGCAGCCTCCGGTCCCCAACTGCGACAGGAAAGGGCGTTCCCCCGGGGCGCGACGACGACCCGGTCGGACTCGAGCGTGCGACTCACGGGGAACGGGCACGACGTACCCGAGTAACTAAGGTTGCGGCGCCCCACCACGGCTTCAAATCGCGCGACTTCGGCCCCCGCTCCTGAGTGGCGGCCGCGCATCCGAAGCTTCCCGGACCTCCGTTGTAAGTCGAGCCGACAGATTCCCCTCACCCAACTTGATAATGGGCCGGTTCGCCACGACAACATCCTCGGCGTCGGGCAGCTTGCGGGTCGCGCAGGGACTCCCAATCCGATCGCTCGACCCGTACTCCCCGACACTCCGACAGAAGGATTAGCTCGAACGCCGTCGCACCGGGTGGCGGCGCCGCCATAGCTCAGTCGGTAGAGCGGCTGATTTGTAATCAGCAGGTCGGGAGTTCGATCCTCTCTGGCGGCTGCCCGAGCGGACCGACCCCCGTTCGAAAACGGCCACCTCATCTGGGCGACTGGTGCTTACACCGACGTCCGCACGAACGGACCGGGCGGCCCAGCCTTACGATTGGAGTAAATCCGCCGTATACTCGCCGAGGATTCATTACCCGGCAAGCCACCATAAGCCAACGGGGAGTGAAATGACGAGCGGAACGGGATGGAGGACCGTCGGAACGGTCATCCTGATTGCGGTCCTGTTTCTTGCCGTTCCGCCCCTGGCCAGACCTTTCCATCCGCCGCAGTTGTCCGAGCACCTTCCAGGACCGGCGCCCTCTCCTGCGTCGAACGCCCTGCAGCGCGCGGTCGCTTCGTTGGGCCGAGGAGCCGGACCGAGCGAAGGGTCACCCTGGTCGTGCACGGCCGCTTCCGGCACCTTCTCGAGCTACTGCGGGGCCACCGCGCCCGCAGGATCCCCCCCGACCTCGACCTGGACATACGGGGGACCGGGTCCCCGCATCGAACCATATCATTCGGCGCTCATGGCATACGACCCCGTCGACAAGTACGTCGTTTTGGCCGCCGGGTTCGGCTCCGGGGATTCTGGCGGGTCGGGAGTCCAGACGTGGACGTACGCCGCAGGGGTGTGGTCCCCACTCGACCTCGCCGTCAGTCCCAGCGGTTGCCCCAATTCGAACATGGTCTACGACAGCACCGATCAGTACGTTCTACTCGTAGAAGGGGCGAATTGCACGGGGGCCCGGACAACCTGGTCCTTCGTCCACGGGGCCTGGAGCCAGCTATCCGAATCCCTGCCGCCGACGGCCACCTCCCGAGGTCACAATTGGACCGCGCTTGCCAACGACCCGGCGGAGAACGATGTGCTCCTCGTGGGGAACGACGCAGTCGGAGCGCGCTGGATCACGACGACTTGGACGTACCGGGCCGACGCGTGGTCGAACATCACCTCGCAGCTCAACGCGAGCCCCCCCGGGCGCGTCCTTTCCGCCATTTCCTACGACACCGCGGGCGGATACGTCGTCCTGTTCGGGGGATTGAACGGATCGGGCGCTCTCAACGACACTTGGGAGTTCCGCGCCGGCACGTGGGTTCCGGTTCCGACCCCGGTGGCGCCGCCGGCGCGCTACATGCCCGTGCTGGTCGACGATCCGGTCGACGGCGGTGTGCTCCTGCTCGGCGGTATCGGTGCCGACGAGCGCACTCCGACCTCTGACAACTGGCTCTTCGACGGAGCCACGTGGTCCCCGATAGCTACCGGGGAGACATACTCCGCCTACCTCGACGGACTTAGCGCCACGTTCGACCCCGCCGCTGGCGGAGTCCTGGCGTCGTATGACCCCGAAGGAGGGGAGAACGACGTCTTGGTCTGGGAGTACTCCTCTGGGAGTTGGGCGAACATCACCGAACCGGATTTCGGTGTGGCCACCGCGAGTCTCACGTACGATGCAGCGGACGGATACGTGCTCCTCTGCGATGGAGCGACCTGGTCGTTCGATGCAGGGACGTGGACAGAGCTACTTGCATCCGGCGGTCCGGGGTCGGTCCCGATGACCTACGATGCCACGGACGGTTACGTCCTCGCGTATGGCGGCCCCTCCGATACCTGGGAGTACGTCGGCGGGACGTGGACCCTGCTTACCCCGGCCGGCGCCCCGCCGGTGATTGACATCAGCATCCCCGAGATCGCGTACGACCCCCTGGAGGGGGAGGTCCTGTTCTACTCGGCGCTCAACATCACTTGGGGGTTCCACGGGGGCGTCTGGACTAACCTCTCGTCGACCTCGGGGTCCCCACCCGGGCTCCCCTCGAGTCCGCTGGTCTACGATCCCACCGCTGGCGGGGTCGTGCTCGTCGGTTCCTGGAAGGTGAATGGGTCGTCGACTACCTTCGTCAACAGCACCTGGCTCTTCTCGAACGGGAAATGGAGCAATCTCGTCGCCCCCGTCCCCGATTTGGTGATCCCATCTTCCGGTCAGATGCTGACCGGCTACGACTCTTCGAGCGGAACGCTCCTACTCTTCGAGTTGGGGATGACCTGGCAGTTCGAGGGTGGAGCCTGGAGCGCCGCATCCGTCCCGTCCCGAGACACCCCCGTTTCGGCGAACTCGCTGGTCGGAGATCCTGAGACTGGGCAGGTGCTCCTGGTCGTTAACGGCACGTGGTGGACCTGGAGCGCCGTCGCCAACCTGAGCCGGCCGGTGGTCGACTCGTTTGCGCTAGCGCCCGATCCAGTAGAGGCCGGCGAACCAGTCACGATCACGGTCGTGGCCGCCGGGGGGACTCCCCCCCTCTCATACTCGTACCTCGGTCTCCCGGGCGGGTGCCTGACCGAGAACTCATCGGTGTTGTCCTGCACCCCCGACGTTGCGGGCTCCTTCCCGCTCGAGGTCGTGGTGACCGACGCGAACGGAAACGATTCCGTCGGTTCGGCGAACCTGATCGTCGTGGCGTCAGTGACGGTAGCTCTCGTCGCTGTTCCCGCGTCTGTCGCCGTGGGGCACCGAACCCTTCTCGAAGCCACCGCTGCCAACGGGACGCCGCCGTACACTTACGCGTACACTGGGCTGCCGGCCGATTGCTCCTCACAGGACGTTCCGACCCTCCCCTGCCTGCCAGGACTTGTGGGGACCGACACCGTCGAGGTCACTGTGGTGGATGCGGCCGGGGGGGTCGCGTCGGCGTCCGCGCCGCTTTCGGTAGTCCCGGCCGGCTCGGACGGTGGGCCCGAGATCAGCGCGTTCGATGCTGCACCGTCCGCCCTCGTACTCGGGAACGATACGACCTTCTCGGTCGAGGCCACGGAAGGGTCGGCGGTTCTTGCGTACTCGTTCGCCGGGCTTCCCCCCGGGTGCTCGGAAGGGAACGTTTCCACTTTTCTTTGCCGCCCCGGGGCCGCGGGGGCCTACACCGTGACGGTCGGGGTGACCGATCCCTCGGGCCGGTCCGCTCAGGCGAACCTTGATCTGAACGTCGGGCCGTCAGGGTCGAAGGGCGGTCCGTACATCCTCTCGTTCCTCGCCTCACCGAGCACAATCCCGCTCGGGAACTCGACAATCTTCCTCGTCGTGCCATTGGCTGAGACGAACGGCTCTGGTGCGGTCACGTTCTTGTACCGGGGCCTCCCGGTTGGCTGCACGTCGGTGAACGTGACTCGACTGGCGTGCGCCCCCCGGGGGGCCGGCACCTTCACTGTAACGATAGTCGCCCAGAACGGGTTCGGCAACCGGACCGCGGTCTCGACCCGGCTCACGGTTTTGGGCGTCGGGCCGAGACCGGGTCCGCCCTCCCCGATCGCCTACGGATGGGTCGGCTACGCGGCTGTTGCGAGTGCCTTGGGCGCCACCTTGGGTGTTGCATGGGTCGTAAACCGCCAGATTCGCAATCGTCGGCGCCTCGAGGGGAATCAACTGATCGAGGAGCTGATTCGAGAGGACCGACCAACCGGCTTGCCCCCGGCGAAGTAGGGGGCGATTGCCACGGTCTCCCGCGTTCCCTCCAGATTCCCTTTCTGGCGCGAAACGGTTCTCCCGCCCCGGGGTATAGGGATGGGGCCCCCATGGCCGGAATGATTTCGATCGAGGTCACCCTCGCGGGTGTCGGGGGCGCGGCCGTCGGGTGGTTCGCGCACACAATCCTCGACCGACGACGTCGCGACGCGCTTGGGTCGATCGCCTCCGGAGACGGTGGGGCCCCCGCCGCACCGACCGGCCCCACGCTCGTCGGTCCCGGGATTGTCGGGGTACGTGTCGATGAACTACCAGCTGTTCCCTTGAGTGAGGGCGCGAATTCCGCCGGGCGGGTCATCCTTCATCTCGCCTCCCTTGGGCGCCTCGGGAACGATGAAGTCGCACCTATCGGTTTCACGCAACGCGGGATCTCAACGACCTTGGGTATTCGCCAAGGTACCCTTGCGAAGACACTAGCGCGCCTGGAGGCAGCAGACGTCGTAGAGGTCGATATACGGCACGTCTCGGGTGAATCGAGACGCCTGAAAATTTACCGCCTGACCGCCCTTGGAGAGTCCGTCTCCCGAGACCTGCGGCACCGTCGGGCCAACGTCGGACACCCTCCCAACCCCTCGAAAGGCCCGAGCTGATAGGCTGGAAAGGACAACCCAGAACAAGACTCGTTTTCCTCCTAGCTCAGTTTCCGAGTGTTGATTGAGCCTCGCCTAGACCTTCCCCTCCAGTCCTCGGATCGTTCTCCAGCTGGGATTTTGCAACGGTCTTCTGACTGGGACATACCCCCCATGCAGAAGCTCGGCGCCATTCCAAATGCAAGGACTCTGAGATCACCTCGTATAGAACCCGAGAACTCGACGGTTTTGAACTAACAGACGGAGCCCTCTGGCGGCTGCCCGAAACGGGCAGTTTCCCATAGCAAATCGAATCCCTGCCAGAACACGAAGGAGGGTCGCGGCCCGGCGATCGTTCCAGCGCTTGACACCTCCGATGGCGTCTCGATTGGGGCGAACTCTTTCCGCCAGCTTCCTTGATTAGTTCAAACGTCATGATCCAACTTTGTGGAGCCTCAGGGTCCGGGTACCGTCGCTCCCGCAAGGGTCCCGAGGGATCCCGGCGACCGAATCGGAATGAAACCGTCGCTTTGGTACCGTGCCTCGCCCACGATAGCGGTGGGCCTTGCTGTCGTCTTGGTGATTCTGGCCGGCGTGCTCGTCTATGGTCACGGGAGTCTGCGCTTACCCGCCGTGAGCAAGCCTGGCAATCCGGTCATCATCTACATCGACGGGATAAACCGGACGATCAGTTATCGGGGTGGCTGGACCGGCTATGAGGGACCGGCAGTGAACGACAGTTGTCCCTACTGTCCCGTGGGCGCCCAGGCCGGGGGAGCGCTCCGACTACCGTTGGCGACATGGGATCCTCCGCAGAATGTTTCGATATGGGTGTTCACCAATGTTACGGGACCTTTCCCGGTCCAGTATCCATTCTGTTCTGGGGCGGGATGTACATTCCCTTGGGTCAAGACATGGACCTTCGAAACGTTCGTGCCTGCTCACACACTCAGTTCTATGACTCTCTACGCCACGTTCCTGCTTCCCACCGGGTCGGCCGGGTTCCCGAACATCGTTCAGCTCAACGCGACCTTCTGCCCGGTGCCGGTCTGTCAGCCACCGTCTTCATAGCTGACGCCCCGACCATTGATCCCGACCGCCGATTCCAGCAGAAACCGGTCGGTGATGCGACCTCGAATCGACGGGTTCTCAGTCGCAAAGAGCCGAAGGGTGACAAGTCAGCCTGGCCGGCGTTCATGTGACGAAAGTGGGGAGGGAGAGCGCTCAGAGAGCCGACCCGCTGCCCAATAGCCAATACCTCCAAGACCCCTTGGCCGTGAGCACAAAGGGAAGTGGCATGCCACGCCAACTCGCGATCTTCTCTCGACTCAAGCCTTCAGTACTGTGTCATGGGATCCCGGTTACTAGGGTGAAGTCACACACTCCCCTTGGATTGGGTTCAAGTCGAGCCGCAATCCTTGCTCGTCTACCCCCTGCGGGGCCCGAACTTTTTGGCGTCTCACCCTTGCGGCCGTCCGAATCAAACCGAAACCCACTGCAACACCGATCCCTTTCCGAGTGACCCGGTGTGTGGACAAGATGTGGAGTGTCACGGCTTCTGTCGTGGAAGGATTGTGAAGTGGACTGTCCCGGCTGGGTTAGGGGTTGCGAAGCCGCCCCACGGAGCTTCCTCGGAAGTGACTGTCAGGCCCAAGCGTGCCGCCTCGCGCAATATGCCATCGAGGGCTTCGGTTGTTAGCCCACTCGGCGTGCGATTCGTGATGTGCCCTCTCTGATACGGGGGGCTCATCGCGACGCGACATTGACTCCCGCCCAACCGAAGGTCCTCTGCCGGGGGTCTCACCCATAACTCGCAAACTCGAAGCGACATCATCCCCCAGTAGGGCCGGGACCCCGACCAGGATGTAGTAAGTATGCGTCCGCTGGGGTACTCCTGGTGGATACCGTTCTGGTCAAGTCTGACTCGAGTAGGGGCCGTGCGAAGGACTTGGATCCCCGGGAGAATGAACATCAGCCCGCCGATTGCCGCAACGAGACCGCAATAGATCAGGGCGATCTCTATCTGACGCTGAATTGGAGCGGAACGGGTTAGGAGAGTGGCGGCCCCGAGCGCCCACAGGACAATGATAAACCCCGAGCCCAGCCCGAGTTGCATGAAGCCCGCGGATCGCCACTGTCTCAAGAACGGACCTCTGACCGACGAGAGATCAAACGATTCACTCAGAGGGTCACTTGTCTGCCGAAGGGGTGATGGGTTCAACTCCGACCCTCCCGGTTCATTGAGTTACATCTCGATTTGGGCCGTCCCAGCACTCCACAAGGAATCCCACGCTTCGAGTGGCCGCACTTTCCGTCTCACGCTTTGCCGAGGCTTCACAAGAATATAGTAAACGGACCAGGTGACTGTGGTCTGCTCCCCCTGTCAGAGCTCGGACCCTTACCCGTGGCAGGCCTCCCGTCGGGGCCTCCGGAATCGAACTAAGAGATCGAGCCCTCTGGCGGCTGCCCGGACCGGGCCGTCTCCAGTTACACTACGGGTGCTTTTCCGGCAGAGGAGGGTACCTGGGGCGGGACGGGTACGCTACTTTACGACTCGGTAGCGAAGGTGGGTAACACCGTCGGACTCCACGACTTGGATGCATTTGAGATCGATGCGCATCCTGTCTAGGGTCGGGAAGAGTCGGACCCCACCGCCCAGAATGGTAGGCACCAGATTCACGAAGACTTCATCCAGCAGTCCTGCTCTCAGATACTGCTTGGCGACGTCAGCCGAGCCGATGGCAATGTCCCGTCCCTTCGCTACTTCACGGGCTTTCTCTAGTGCGCTTTCGATTCCGTCCTTCACCGCCACACCGCCGGTGCCAGGTCCGACCCACCTCTCTGGCGTCCGGTGCGTGAGGACGAAGAAGGGCCCGCCGGGGTGATGACCCCCCCATCCCTGGGCGATGTCGAATGTACGCCGCCCTACAATCACCGCTCCGCCCTCGAACATCTCTCGAACAACCGGGACGCTCCGGGCGGGTGGCTTGAAACGGTCGTCTGGGCCCACTCGCTGGCTCCCGGCCGTCCACCATTCAAACAACTTCCCACCGCCGTCACCAAGCGGGTTGTCTGGGCCGTCGTTAGGGCCGGCCACATACCCATCGAGTGACATCGAGAGGTTCACGAGGAGCTTCGACCTCCGGCCAGTTGGCAGTGCGGGCTTTTCGGTTGTCGTCGCTCTCGGAATGCGCTTTCGTGGAGACGCCACGGCCTGACCTCCGGCCGGCTCGATGTTCGCGATGCACATTAGTGCAATCACGGACAACCTCTCAGACCTCATTCGCAACACGCGGTTGCGGCCGGCGACATCGTGGCGGTACCGAGTAGGACGGTTCGCTCTCACAAGGGGTGGGTTTCCAGTGTGTGGATCGTGGCCAGATACTCTTTCCCGAGTATCGGACAGGAAATTCCGGAGGAACCTTCTCGTCAGGGATACCCCCTGAGCTTGAGGTTGTGAGGGCCAAAGCCGGGGGGCTCACTCGGCTTCTGGGATGTTGTCGGCTACTCAGTACCCTGCGCTGTTCGAGTTCCCAACCGAAAACGAAGCCTGGTCCAACCCAGACTCCCCGTCGGCGGATCGGTTGGAGCGGTGCCGCATGGAACGGGTAGACGTTCTTGCACGCGCGCGACCGAAGGAGTGGAGGGAACCCACCGTGCTGCCATTTCCCACGAATCGCCGGAGGTCGCGGCTCCGGTCGGAATGCGGGGCACGCGCTGAGTCCGCGCCGACGGGGGTTGGCCTCAGCCGTAGACCGCCATCACAAGATCGGCGCTGTTGCCTGCGCCGGCATAGACCTCGCCGTTCGCCGAATCGAACGCCGCGGTGTAGAAGATCGCCCCGGGGTTAAGGTAGACGGTGGCGACCGCGGCTCCCGAGGGGGCCGCGAACACCATGTCGCCGTCCCCGACGGAGACCACATCCCCTGTCGAAGGATCGTACATCAGGCCCTCGGGGAACTGAGCGCCTGCCGCCGTGCCTACGACGTGGTGAGAGACGCTGCTGATGACCTCGACGCTCGTCTGGGTCGCCACGTAGATGTCCTGCGTCGCAGGGCTGTAGACCACGGACTCTAGAAAGCCCGACAGCGTGACGTTGGCGACGAACGCCCCGGTGGTGGGGTTCACGATGGCGACCGAACTGTTGTACGGCTCCAGGACGTACAGGTTCTGGTCCACCGGGTCGAACGCGATCCCGCCGGTGTACTTGCCGAACGAAAGGTTCGCCGTCGTGCGGAGCGTCAAAGGATTGAACCCCGTCACGTTCTGGGATATCTGGTTCGAGACGAAGATCCAACCGTTCGTGGTGTCGAGGGCCAACGAGGTGGACCCCGCCCCGACGTTGACGGTCGCCACCTGGCTTCCCCCGGTTCCGCTCACGACAGAAACGTAATCGAAGCCGTGGTTGGCCACATAGAGGTGGAGCGTCGCGGGATCGTAGAGCACGTCCAACGGGTTCGCTCCAATCCCTAGGTTCCTCACCTGATTGGTCGTGGAATTGATCGTTTCGAGCGAGTCGTCGTTCGCGAGGTACATCTGATGGTCGAGTGGGTCGTAGGCCATCCCGAACGGCTGAACGCCGGGAACGATCGTGGCGCCCACCGTGAAGGCGAGCCCACCGAAGTACGAAAGGGTCGACGAGTACTCGTTCGCGACGTAGAACCGGTAGGAGGCAGGGTCCCACGCCATCCCTTGCGGCAGATTGCCGACCCCAACCGTCGCCACGACAGAGTTGGTGGCCCCGCTGATGACGAGTACGCGGGGCCACGCATACTCTCCGACGATCATGTCGGAGCTGGCGGGATTGAACACGATCTGAGTGGGCTCCGCTCCGAGCGGAATGTTGGCGACGGGCTGGCCGGTCGCACTGTCCAGAACCGTGACGTTGAAGGAGCCATCGTTGAGCACGTAGACCAATCGGTTGGAGGGGTCGTAGGCGATCGATGTGGGGGCGTTCCCGACCGTGACGGTCGCGACCACGCTGTTCTCTGTGCCGTCGATCAGCTGGACCTGATTGAGTCCAGCCTCGGTCACAAAGAGGTCCGACGTGGCGGAATCGTAGGCGATCCCTTGGGGCTCGGAACCCGCCGGCAGGCTAATCGACAACGTCGGAGACGTGGCCCCGGGTCCAATCACGGAGACATTCCCTGCATCGGCATTCGCGACGTAGACGCAGTCGGTCGCCGCATCGTAGGCGATGCCGAATGGTCCCCCGCCATCGTAGATCGTCGAAGTCACCTCGTTCGTCGAGGTGTTAATGATGGAAATATCGCTCGTTACGTAGCTCGCCACCCACATGCTCTGGTCGGCGGGATCGTATGTCATCGCCACCGGATCGGGCCCCACCGGAATCGTCGCGACGACGGTGTTCGCTGGGTTGAGCGCCTGGACGGACCCGGCGTAGTCCCCCACGTACAGCTCGTTGTTGGACGGAGCGTATCCCAGGGCCACCGGGTAGGCCCCGACGGCGACCGTGCCTTGGCGAGGTAGCGTGTGAACGGCCGCGAGAGTACCGACGCTGATGAGGCCCGCGAAGCCGAGCAGTGCGGTTACGGTCGCCACCGACATCCTGCGACGCCACGTTGACGTCCTTCGAGATCGTCTCTCCCGCGTCCATTCGCTCGGCATCGTTCTCCCGTCCTGCTGGGCTATCTCGCGACCGTGTCCCGGTTCATAAACCCAGTAGGTTTCCGGACGAAACGGAGCTGGGGAGCGCGCTCCGGCGCCTCTGCGGACCACCCGACCCAATCCTACGTCGGGGGTTGTCCAAGGAAACCTCTTGCGCGACGAAGCCGAGGATATCTAACTAGTCGGCAATGCTCTCGGGCAGCCCTCCGTACACCTCGATTCGACGGAGGGCCCGGGTCGGACGGAGTGTCTGGGCCGAGCGCTT
>Ga0335081_10015496_pt1 | contig 12326 bp, 14 predicted proteins | sample Lox_Sample_35_FD_206713 | JGI IMG/M metagenome (GOLD analysis project Ga0335081, IMG submission 206713) | Soil microbial communities from Loxahatchee National Wildlife Refuge, Florida, United States - Lox_Sample_3.5 | ecosystem: Environmental > Terrestrial > Soil > Wetlands | place: USA... | reverse complement strand
CGGGGTCACCCATCGCACCGGCCTGATGAAGAACGGCAAGCTTGCGCGCATGAAGGAGGCGCTGATTTCCGACTCCTTCGCCGCCATGTTCGGCGCGGTAATCGGCACCTCGACCACCACGAGCTACATCGAGAGCGCAGCCGGCGTTTCGGCCGGCGGCCGCACCGGACTGACCGCGGCTTTCGTGTCGCTGTTCTTCCTGGCGGCGCTGTTGTTTGCGCCGCTCGCCGGCATGGTGCCGGCCTATGCCACCTCGGCGGCGCTGCTCTACGTCGCCTGCGTGATGGCGCGCGGCTTGGCCGAGATCGAATGGGACGACATCACCGAGTATGCGCCGGCGGTGGTGGCGGCGGTGAGCATGCCGCTCACCTATTCGATCGCCACCGGCATCGGGCTCGGCTTCATCACCTACGCGGTTGCGAAAATTCTCGCCGGCAAATGGCAGGAAGCCTCACCCGCGGTGATGGTGCTGGCGCTGCTGTTCGCGATCAAGTTCGCGGTCACGGGGTAGCATCGATGACGGTTTCGTTCGGTTTCAAGGAGCTCGCTGCTCTGCCGGAGGAGCGCGTCACCGACAAGATCAGCCGGCGCGTGCTGTCGGGCAAGCAGGGCATGATCGTGTGGTGGACGATCAAGGCGGGCGCGCACGCGGCAGCCCACAAGCATCCGCACGAGCAGATCGTGTGGATGCTCAAGGGCCGCATGGATTTCCGCATCGGCGATGCGCGGCGATCCATGATCGCCGGCGACGTGGCGGTCATCCCGTCAGGCACCGAGCACGAAGGCTTCTTCCCGGAGGACACCGAGGTGGTCGATATCTTCGCGCCGCCGCGGGAGGATTTCCTCGCCGGCGGCACGCCGCCCTATATGCGCGAAAGCTAGTTGTCAGCGAATTGGCGCGGTCAGCCGCAGTCCGAAATAATTGGGCTTCAGCGCCGGCTCGGCCGGCGCCTTGTTTATCACGGCTTCCCCGTTGGCCTCGAAGCCCACTGGCGGAGTGGGATCTTGCTTTTTGGCGTCGAAATGCAGCGTGTTGTTGCCGAGCTTGATCTGATCGGGAAGCTTCAGGTCGGACTTTTCCTCGCCCGGCTCGTAGCCTCTCGATTGCGTGTCCATGCCAAGCGCGGACGGCGGAAGCTCGGTTATTGTCGGGCCAGCCGCGCGGGTTGAGGAATTCTTCGTGGGGATCGAGCCGGGCGGCCGCGGCAGGTCGTCCGCGCGAGCCATGCCATTGGCGAGCAGGGCGGCAAGGACAATCAGGGGAAGGATCAGGGCGCGTCGGCCGAAAGGCATTTTGCAACAATAGCAGAAGGCGGGCCGAGTCGACATGCGGCGACAATTCAGCCGGCAAGCGCCTTTTTTATGGCAAGAAAATCGCGCCAGGCGAAACGCTTCTGCAGCGGGCTGCGCAGCAGGAAGGCCGGATGGAAGGTCGGCATGGCGCGGATTTCGCGCGTTCCGGTGTGGTATTTGAACCAGCGCCCGCGCGCCTTGGAGATCGGCTCGCTGGTGTTAAGCAGCGTCTGCATCGAGGGCTTGCCGAGGCAGACGAGGATCTCCGGGTCGCACAGCTCGATCTGGCGCTGGATGAAGGGCAGGCAGATCGCGGATTCGTGCGGGCTGGGGTCGCGGTTGCCGGGCGGCCGCCAGGGTACGATGTTGGCGATGTAGACCTTTGTGCGGTCGAGGCCGATGGCGGTGAGCATGCGGTCGAGCAGCTTGCCGGAGCGGCCGACGAAGGGCAGGCCCTCGATGTCCTCGTCGCGGCCGGGCGCTTCGCCCACCAGCATCAGCCGCGCCTGCGGATTGCCGTCGGCGAAGACCAGCTGCGTGGCGGTCGCCTTGAGCGCGCAGCCGTCGAATGCCGCGAGAATGGCGCGCAGTTCGTCCAGCGTCTTGGCGCTTTTTGCCGCCTCCCGCGCCGCCATGGCGGCTTCATCGGGTGCCGGCGGCGCCGCGGGCGGCGCCGCGCGCCCCTTGGTTTCCAGGCCGGGCGGCAGCACCGCAGGCTCCGCAGCGCGCAAAGGGGGCGGCGCCTGCGCGGGCGCGAAGCGGTCCACCGGTTCCTCGCCTAAAAGCGCGTCGACGCCGGCATCCCGGTAGAAGTCGAGCAGATCACTGGACCGTTTGTCAGCCATCATTGTTGCATCCTAGCATGGCGGCCGAGACGATTCCTCCGCTGTGCAAAAGTGGTTGAGGGAGACGATTTCATGGCCGATCTACCCGCGCGCGAGTCGATGGAATTCGACGTGGTGGTCGTTGGCGCGGGGCCCGCGGGCTTGGCGAGCGCCATCCGGCTCAAGCAGATCAACCCGGACATCTCGGTCGTGGTGGTGGAGAAGGGCTCCGAGGTCGGCGCGCATATTCTCTCCGGCGCGGTGATCGATCCGGTCGGCCTCGACAAGCTGCTGCCGGAGTGGCGCTCCGAGGATACGCCGATCAAGACGGCGGTCGCCGACGACCGTTTCTATCATCTGTCGGAGACCGGGTCGCTGCGGCTGCCGAATTTCATGATGCCGCCGCTGATGAGCAATCACGGCAATTTCATCGTTTCGCTCGGCAATGTCTGCCGCTGGCTCGCCGGCAAGGCCGAGGCGCTCGGGATCGAGATCTATCCGGGCTTTGCCGCCGCGGAAGTGCTCTATGACGAGAGCGGCGCGGTCGCAGGCGTTGCGACCGGCGACATGGGCATCGGCAAGAACAACGAGCCCAAGGACAGCTTCACGCGCGGCATGGAGCTGCGCGCCAAATACACGCTGTTCGCGGAGGGCGCGCGCGGCAATCTCGGCAAAGAGCTGATCGCCAAATTCAATCTCGCCGATGGCCGCGACCCGCAGAAGTTCGGGCTCGGCTTGAAGGAGCTTTGGCAGGTCGCGCCCGACAAGCACCGCAAAGGGCTCGTGCAGCATTCCTTCGGCTGGCCGCTCGACAATTCCACCGGCGGCGGCTCGTTCCTCTACCACCTCGACGACAATCTGGTGTCGGTCGGCTTTGTCGTTCACCTCAACTACAGCAATCCCTATCTGTCGCCGTTCGAGGAATTCCAGCGCTTCAAGACGCATCCGCTGGTGCGCGACACTTTCACGGGGGCCAAGCGGCTGGCCTACGGCGCGCGCGCGCTGACCGAAGGCGGCTACCAGTCGGTGCCGAAGCTCGTCTTTCCGGGCGGCGCGCTGATCGGCTGCGATGCCGGCTTCATGAACGTGCCGCGCATCAAGGGCAGCCACAACGCCATGCTTTCCGGCATCATGGCGGCGGAAGCGGTCGCTGCGGCCCTGTCATCGGGACGAAGTCACGACGTCCTCAGCGACTACGAAACGGGCTGGCGCGCGTCGGCCATCGGCAAAGAGCTCTGGCGGGTGCGCAACGCCAAACCGCTCTGGTCGAAATTCGGCACCGTGCTCGGCATCGCGCTCGGCGGGCTGGACATGTGGACCAATACGTTCGGTTTCTCGCTGTTCGGCACCGTCGGCCACGGCAAGCCGGACTACGCGTCGCTTAAGGCCGCGTCCGAATGCGCGCCCATCGCCTATCCCAAGCCCGACGGCAAGCTCACCTTCGATCGCCTCTCGTCGGTATTCCTGTCCAACACCAATCACGAGGAGGACCAGCCGCCGCATCTGAAGGTGCGCGACATGGCGCTGCAGAAGGCCTCCGAGCACGACGTCTTTGCCGGCCCCTCCGCGCGCTACTGCCCGGCCGGTGTTTATGAGTGGATGGAGGAGGGCGGCGCGCCCAAGTTTGTCATCAACGCGCAGAATTGCGTCCACTGCAAAACCTGCGACATCAAAGACCCGAATCAGAACATCACCTGGGTTCCGCCCGAGGGCGGCGGCGGGCCGAATTATCCGAATATGTGACTGTCCCCGGCGCCGGGCGGCCACGATGCTGCCGCTATCGGGGCCTTCAAGCGTTGCGCGCAGAGCCCGGGGCACCGTTCTTGCGGGGGCGGCGCAAAAAGGCCATTCTGGCGCAACCCGGCGGCAAACGGCGCGCCCATAGCGATCCGCCGCCTCATTGGAGCACCGTCCGTGACATTTTCGAGCTTCGCCCGGTATCTCGCCGGCAGCGCGCTGGCCGTCATTCTTACGGTGGCGCCGCTCAAGCTTGCCGCTCAGCCCCCTTCCCAGCAGGACCTCGAGGGCCTGACCGTCTCCGGCAGCTATTTGGCGGCCCGTCACGCCGGCCAGATGCGCGATGCGCAAGCGGCCGCCGCCTATTACGGCGCCGCCCTGAAGCTCGATCCCGGCAATGTCGAATTGCGCGACCGTACGTTTCTCTCGCTGCTGGTCGGCGGTGACGTCGACCAGTCCGTCGCCTACGCCGAGCGCATCGCGCGCGTCGACAAGGACGACCGCGTGGCGCGGCTGGTGCTCGGCGTGCACGCGCTCAAGCAGAAGCGTTATGGCGCCGCGCGTCAGGAACTGGCGCAGTCGGTGCGCGGGCCGATCACGGACCTTGCCGCCACCTTGCTGACGGCCTGGAGCCAGTCCGGCGCCGGTGAGGCCAAGGCTGCGGTTGCCACGATCGACAAACTGAGCGGGCCGGACTGGTACGCGATCTTCAAGGATCTGCACGCCGGCATGATCTACGACCTTGCCGGCAACAAGGTCGAGGCCGGCAAGCGGCTCGAGCAGGCCTACAAGCTCGATTCCTCCGCGCTGCGGGTGGTCGAGGCCTACGGCAGCTGGCTGTCGCGCAACCGTTCGACCAAGGATGCGCTCGATATCTTCGAAGCGTTCGACAAGGTGTTGCCGAACCACCCGCTGGTGACGGAGTCGATTGAAAAGCTCAAGGCCGGCGAGAAATTGCCGCAGCTCGTCGCCAACGCCCAGGCTGGCGCGGCGGAAGCGCTTTACGGGCTTGGCGCCTCGCTCGGGCGGCGGGGCGGCGAGGATCTCGGCCTCGTCTACTTGCAGCTTTCGCTCTACCTCGCGCCCAATCATGCGCTGGCGCTGCTGTCGCTCGCCGACCTTTACGAATCGCTCAAGAAGCCGGAACTCGCCATCGAGGTGTACAAGCGCGTGCCGGCCAATTCACCGCTGCACCGCAACGCCGCCATCCAGATGGCCGCCAATCTCGACTCGCTCGACCGCGTCGACGAGGCCGAGAAGCAGCTCGATGCGCTGATCAAGGAGAGTCCGAAAGATCTCGAAGCGATCATGGCGCTCGGCAACGTGCAGCGCGGGCACAAGAAATTCGCCGAATGTGCCGATACCTACGGCAAAGGCATCGCCGCGCTCGAGCGCCCGGAGAAGAACAACTGGGTGATCTACTATTTCCGCGGCATCTGCTACGAGCGTTCGCATCAGTGGCCGCAGGCCGAAGCCGATCTGCAGGAAGGGCTCAAACTGTTCCCCGACCAGCCGCACGTGCTCAACTATCTCGGCTATTCCTGGATCGACCAGGGCGTGAAGCTCGACGAAGGCATGGACATGATCAAACGCGCCGTGCAGCAACGCCCGGACGACGGCTACATCGTCGACTCGCTTGGCTGGGCCTATTTCCGGCTGGGAAATTACGAAGAAGCGGTCAAACAGCTCGAACGCGCCATCGAGCTCAAGCCGGAAGACCCGACCATCAACGACCATCTCGGCGACGCCTATTGGCGCGTCGGACGCGTGCTCGAGGCCCGCTTCCAGTGGGCGCATGCGCGCGATTTGAAGCCCGACCCGGAAGATCTGCCGAAGATTCTCGCCAAGCTGAAGAACGGCTTGCCGGAGGAAACGTCGTCGCAGGCCAAGGCTGGCGAGAAGCCGGAGAAAAAGAGCGGCAACGGCGGCTAGACGCGTGAGCGAACCGCTGGTCGAACAGGCGCCGGCCAAGATCAATCTGACGCTGCGTGTGCTCGGCCGCCGCGCGGACGGCTACCACGAGCTTGAAAGTCTGGTCGCGTTTGCCGGCGACGTCGCCGACAGGCTCACGCTCGAGCCGGGCGAGGGCGTGTCGCTCGAAGTTTCGGGCCCCTATGCCGTCGCCTGCGGCGCCGGCGCGGACAACCTCGTGCTTAAGGCGCATGCCGCGCTATGCGGGCGTGTTCCGGGCCTCAAGGCGGGCCGTTTTCTCCTCGACAAGCAGCTGCCCGTGGCGGCGGGCATCGGCGGCGGCTCGGCCGATGCGGCCGCCGCGCTGCGGCTGCTCGCCCGCGCCAACCGCTGGTCGCACAGCGACGCGCGTCTTGCGGCCGCGGCCCTGGCGGTCGGCGCCGACGTGCCCGTTTGCCTCGATCCGGCCGCGCGAATTATGCGCGGCATTGGGGAGCAACTGTCCGTGCCGCTGGCGCTGCCGCGGCTTCCGGCGGTGCTGGTGAACCCGGGAGTGCCGCTCGCCACGCGCGACGTTTTTGCGGCTTTTGCCGGCAAACCGGGCAGCAAGAACGAGCTCGGCACTCCGCCAAACGATGCCGCAGCAGCGATCGAATTCCTCGCGCGCTACGGCAACGACCTCACCGAAGCGGCGATCGCCTGCGCGCCGGTCATTTCCGACGTGCTGGCCGTCCTCGACGCGCTGCCGGGCGTCAAACTCGCCCGCATGTCCGGCTCGGGGCCGACCTGTTTTGCCGTGTTCGGCTCGCAGGCCGAGGCGCAGGCCGCCGCGCGAGAGCTGGCGGGCGACCGGAAAGCGTGGTGGGTGCGTGCGGCGGTGCTGGGGTGATGGCTTGAAAATGCCGTCATTGCGGCGAAGATGGTGCGCGACCTGTGGAGGCCGACATGAAGCTCGTCTGGCTGGCTATCGCGATCGCGGCGCTGAGCCTCGTCGCTGGTGATTTGGCGTCAGCGCGCTCCAAGCAGGAGCGCCCGCAACGCCCGTGCGCCGATCAGCCCAAGCAGTTCTCGCTGGGATTTCTGTTGCCCGGCCCGAACGCGCCGCAGCCGAACGGCTGTTCGCCGCCGGTCTACCAGTACAACAGATTCATCGGGCAGGATCCGGACCCCAATATTCGCTTCCAGCTTCTGCGCGATCCCATGACCGGCAACGGGCCGCTCTGACGCCGCGCCTCAGTGCGCGCGTCCGATGCAGAAAGCCACCGCCTCTTCCAGCGCCGTCTTGATTTCCGATGGCGGCACCAGCGCCAGCGCGTCGTTTGCGATCGCGCCGTAGTGACGGGCGCGGCCGACCGTATCCTCGATGGCGTGGTGCTTGGCCATCAGCGCGATCGCCGTGTCGAGATCATCGTCGCGCACGTCGCCCTGACTCAGCGTGCGGTTCCAGAATTCGCGCTCGCTCGCGTTGCCGCGCCGGAACGACAGCACCACCGGCAGCGTGATCTTGCCTTCGCGGAAATCGTCGCCGACGTTCTTGCCGAGCTTGGCCGACTTGCCGCCGTAGTCGAGCGCGTCGTCGATCAGTTGGAAGGCGACGCCGAGGTTCATGCCGAACGAGCGGCAGGCGGCCTGCTCGGCCTTTTCGCGCGCGGCAAGCGCAGGACCGACTTCGCAGGCGGCGGCGAAAAGTTCGGCGGTCTTGGCGCGGATCACCGCCAGGTATTCATCTTCGTTGGTGGCGGTGTTCTTGGCGGCGCCGATCTGCATCACTTCGCCTTCCGCGATCACCGCCGCGGCCGCGGACAGGATTTCGAGCGCGTGCAGGTTGCCGACCTCGACCATCATCTTGAAAGCCTGGCCGAGCAGGAAGTCGCCGACCAGGACGCTCGCCTCGTTGCCCCACAGCATGCGGGCGGCAAGTTTGCCGCGGCGCATGTCGCTCTCGTCCACGACGTCGTCATGCAGCAGGGTCGCCGTGTGCATGAATTCGACCGCGGCGGCGAGCCTGATGTGGCCGTCGCCGCCGTAGCCCGACAGCTTGGCCATGGCCAAGGTCAGCATGGGGCGCAGCCGTTTGCCGCCCGAGGAGATCAGGTGGTTGGCGACTTCCGGGATCATGGTCACTTGCGAGCCGGTGCGCGCGAGGATCGCCGCGTTGACTCGTTCCATGTCCGGTGCCACCAGTTCGGCGAGACGGTCGAGCGAAGCGGGATGGGGACTTTCGAAAGGAAGAACGACCGCCAAAACGCTAACTCCGGATAAAAAAGACGGGGGAGCATAGAAACGCTGCGTTAAGGCGGCAAGGGCATTTTGGTTTAGGCATATCACTGGAAAGTGACGGAATTTTCGGGGGCCCGCATTGGCGAAGAAGACTTCCAGACCGGCAGCCCGCGCGAGCGACAGCCTCGACCGTTACAAGATCGCCGTGCTGGTGCCTTGCTACAACGAGGACGCGGCGATCGGCAAAGTTGTGCGCGACTTCCGCGCTGCGCTGCCGCAGGCCACGATCTTCGTCTACGACAACAATTCGACCGACCGGACGGTCGCGGTCGCCCGCGCCGCCGGCGCCGAGGTGTTCGAGGAGAAGCACCAGGGCAAGGGCTTCGTGGTGCGCCGCATGTTCACCGACGTGGAGGCCGACATCTACGTGCTGGTGGACGGCGATGCCACCTACGACGCGCCGAGCGCGCGCAAGATGATCGCGCGGCTGCTCGAGGAGCGGCTCGACATGGTGGTGGGCGCGCGCGTGCATCGCCAACAGGCCGCCTACCGCGCCGGCCACGTCGCCGGCAACAGGTTGCTCACCGGTTTCGTTGCCTCGGTGTTCGGGCCGAGCTTCAACGACATGTTGTCCGGCTATCGCGTGTTCTCGCGCCGCTTCGTGAAGTCGTTCCCGCTGCTGTCGTCCGGCTTCGAGATCGAGACCGAGCTCACCATCCACGCGCTCGAATTGGGTCTCGCGGTCGCGGAGATCGATACGCCCTATTATGCGCGGCTTGAGGGATCCGCCTCCAAGCTCAACACCTGGCGCGACGGCTATCGCATTCTCTCGACCATCATCAAGCTCTATCGCGCCGAGCGGCCGCTCTCGCTGTTCACAGGGATAGGCCTTGCGCTCGGCATTGCTTCGCTCGGCTTTGCCATCCCGATCTTCATCACCTACTTCGAGACCGGTCTGGTGCCGCGGCTGCCGACCGCCGTGCTGTCGACCGGCTTGATGCTGCTGGCGTTCCTCTCGATCGCGGTCGGCCTCATCCTCGACACGGTGACGCGCGGCCGGCGCGAGGCCAAGCTGTTCGCCTTTCTTTCGCACCGCGCGCCGGGCGAGGAGCGCAGACGCAGGTGAAGCCATGAAAGAGCTCGTGCGCACCAACGACGCGGTTCTCGTCTCGGCGATCGGCGCGCTGCTCGACGGCGCCAAGATCCCGCACATGGTGCTCGACCAGAACATGAGCGTGCTGGAAGGTTCGCTCGGCATCTTGCCGCGCCGCGTGCTGGTGGCGGAGGATTATCTCACCGCCGCGCGCCGCCTGCTCACCGATGCCGGGCTCGGCCACGAGCTGCGCCCCGATGGCCGCTGAGCGCGACGTTCTGGAGACGAGCGACGACGCCGTGCTCGGCGGCCGCCTGACGCTGCGGCAGCCGCTTGCCGGTCACCGCGTCGGGCACGATGCCATTCTGCTCGCCGCCGCGACCGGCGGCCGGGCGGGCGAGCGGGCGGTCGACCTCGGCGCCGGCATCGGCGCCGCAGGCCTCGCGCTCGCCGCGCGCGTTCCCGGCCTCAAGGTAACGCTCGTCGAGATCGATCCGGCGCTCAGCCGGCTGGCCGCCGGCAATGCCGCGCGCAACAGCCTCGCCGGCCGCGTACGCGCGATCGCCTGCGACGCCGAAGACGCGGAGACGCTGGCGGCCGCCGGGCTCGCCGCCGGCAGCGCCGAGCGCGTGCTGATGAATCCGCCGTTCCATGCCGCGCGCCGGCACAACGTGTCGCCGGACGCGCGCCGCCGCCGCGCGCACGCGGGCGCGCCTGGGCTGCTCGGCCGCTGGGTGGCTTCGGCAGCCGCCCTGCTCAAGCCGGGCGGAACGCTGACGCTGATTTGGCGGGCGGACGAAGCGGACGACGTGCTCGCGGCGCTGGCGAGCGACTTCGGCGGCATCGCCGTTTTGCCGGTGCAGCCGCGCGCGGATGCCGCGCCGATCCGCATCCTCGTGCGCGCCGATAAGGGTGGCCGCGGCGCACCCGTCTATCTGCCTGCGCTCGTCCTCAACGATGCGCAGGGCCGCCCGACCGCGGCGGCGGAGGCCGTGCTGCGCGAAGGACAGAAATTGGGGCTTGCGGAGGAGTGAGCGAGCGCGCTGATTCGCCGCCTAAAATTTGCGCGAGGTGCGCACGAATTGTCGCCAACGGCGGTCGACCAATCGGCGGCGCATGCGCGTAAGACTTTCGTCGTTAAGGTGCGAAAGCGCAACAACCGCGCCAATTAACACGAACAACAGGGTGAGCTTGGGATCCATGCTTCTTTCCCTCGTCGTAGCCGGCCTTAACTGCAATGCAAAAACTATTCCAAGGCCAAAGGATGATCGGGTAATGACATTTCCGAGAACTTGGCTAACAAACGTGTGAGACTGGCCCTGCCAGCGTAACGGGCGCATAAATATCGCAGCGATTTGGACCAATGCCGAATATTTTTGCAGAAACTCTCGGACCGTTCCGCGTCTTGCTGCCGGCGCGTTTCCGCAGCGACATCCCCGTAGTACCGGTGGTCCGCTTGTCCGGAGTCATCGGAGTGGCGACGCCGCTGCGACCGGGCCTGTTGCTGTCGACCGCGGCGAAGACGCTCGAGCGCGCGTTCTCCGTATCCAATGCGCGCGCCATTGCGCTGATCATCAACTCGCCGGGCGGTTCGCCGTCGCAGTCGCATTTGATCTACCGGCGCATCCGCGATCTGGCGGCGGAGAAGAAGCTTCCCGTCATCGCCTTCGTCGAGGATATCGGCGCCTCCGGCGGCTACATGCTGGCGTGCGCCGCCGACGAAATCGTCTGCGATCAGTTCTCGATCGTCGGCTCGATCGGCGTGGTCGGCGGATCGTTCGGTTTCGTCAAGCTGATGGACAAGCTCGGCGTCGAGCGCCGGCTCTACACTTCGGGCGAACACAAGGCGATGCTCGATCCGTTCCTGCCCGAAGACGCAGGCGATGTGAAACGCCTGAAGGCGATTCAAAAGGACATCCACGAGCGCTTCATCGCGCTGGTGAAGGAGCGCCGCGCCGGCAAGCTCAAGGGCCCTGAGAAGACATTGTTCTCCGGCGAATTCTGGACCGCGCCGAAGGCGATCGAATACGGTCTTGCCGACACGATCGGCGACCTGCGCAGCGTGCTGCGCGCGCGTTATGGCGAGAAACTGCGCACCCCGCTCATCTCCGCCGAGCGCAGCCTGTTCGGCCGCAAGCTGCAGGGCGTCAGCGGCGCGCTGGGCCTTGGTCAGCCCGCGCTCCCCGACGATCTGATATCGGCGCTGGAAGCCCGTGCGCTGTGGGCGCGCTATGGGCTATGATCCGGGGCCGCGAATTTGCCTTGATTGCTTGAGAAGTTCCGCAGGCAGAACACAGGGAGCCGATCATGCCATCGTTTCTGCTGTCACCATTGGTGAAATGGACGCTCGTCGCCGCGGGCGGCGCCATGGTCGTGCATTGGGTGGTGAAGGAAACGCGCCGGATCAACGAAGAGCTCGAGCGCGCCAGGCGCGCGGCGCGCATTTCCGATCGCGAGCAGCGGCCGACCTTGCGGCGTGATCCCTCGACCGGCGAGTACCGCCTTTAGCGGCTGATGCTTTCTTTGTTGGTGATGAGCGCGCCAAAAAACAGCGCGAACAACGCCATGCCGATCAGCTCGAACGCAAACATTTGATCGCTCCACACGGTTTTGTTGTTGACCGCGGGTGTAGCGGGTTCGGCTCAAAGACTGGTAAAAAGCCCGCCGCTTGACCCCCTATAAGGCCGCCGATACGGTCGCCATCGATTCCCGTGCTTAAGAATTCGTATCCAAACTTTGGCTGACGCCGCCCGGGACCGCATGTCTCAAAGCAATTTGGACCCCGCGCGCTCGTTTCAGGGCCTTATTCTCGCGCTGCAACAGTACTGGGCGAACTGGGGCTGCGTGATCTTGCAGCCTTACGACATGGAGGTGGGGGCGGGCACGTTTCATCCCGCCACCACGCTGCGCGCGCTCGGGCCGAAACCGTGGCGCGTCGCCTATGTGCAGCCCTCGCGCCGCCCGAAGGACGGCCGTTACGGCGAGAATCCGAACCGGCTGCAGCACTATTACCAGTTCCAGGTGACGCTGAAGCCGTCGCCGCCCGACATCCAGGAGCTCTATCTTAACTCGCTGAAAACCATAGGCATCGATCCGGGCGTCCACGACATCCGCTTCGTCGAGGACGACTGGGAAAGTCCGACGCTCGGCGCCTGGGGGCTCGGCTGGGAATGCTGGTGCGACGGCATGGAGGTGTCACAGTTCACCTATTTCCAGCAGGTCGCCGGCTTCGAATGCGCGCCGGTCGC
>Ga0335081_10015495_pt1 | contig 12326 bp, 14 predicted proteins | sample Lox_Sample_35_FD_206713 | JGI IMG/M metagenome (GOLD analysis project Ga0335081, IMG submission 206713) | Soil microbial communities from Loxahatchee National Wildlife Refuge, Florida, United States - Lox_Sample_3.5 | ecosystem: Environmental > Terrestrial > Soil > Wetlands | place: USA... | reverse complement strand
TCGGCGGCCACGATGCCCATGAACTCTCTTAGAATGGGGCTGAGGTCGGCTCCACGGCCTTCGATGAAAGGCTTCAGTACGAATCCGCCGGTGCGGCCGAAGATGTCCCACCACAACTCGCGCATCAGATCGAGGTTGGCGGGGCAGAACGGCTGTACGTCGAAACCGGCGCGCCGGAGGGCATCCGCCGCGACGCGCACTGCGGCTCGAGTCTCGGGAGTCACGGGGGTGCGTCCGCCCTCTTCAAAAAAGCCCACCTGCACGGCGCGCACCTCGGAGTCACTCCAGCGGCGAAGTGGTACCGGTGCCGCGGAGGGGTCACCAAGGTCCGGCCCAGCCATCACTTCGAACATCAGTGTCAGGTCGACGACCGTGCGTGCCATGGGTCCCACGACGCCGATTTGAGTGAAGGGTCCTGCCGAAGCAGGGAAGTGGCCGGTAGCCGGAATGCGCCCGGGAGTAGGCTTGAGAGCGCAGATGCCGGTGTAATGCGCGGGCACGCGAACCGAACCGCCGCCGTCGCTACCGACGCCGGCCGCCGAGCAACAGGCTGCGATCGCTGCCGACTCGCCGCCGCTCGATCCGCCGGGCGTGCGATCGAGGGCCCACGGGTTGTTGGTGCGGCCCTGGAGCAGGTTGTCGGTCTCATAGGCCATGAGCATTTCCGGCGTGTTGGTGTTGCCGAGCACGATGGCTCCCGCTGCCTTGAGCCGGACCACCAGCGGCGCGTCCGCGGCGGCGATGTAGTCCGCGCGCAAACGGCTCCCCGCCGCGCAGTGCCAGCCAGCCACGTCAATCGAACTCTTGATGGTTACCGGCACCCCGGCTAGCGGTCCCGCGAGTTCGCGGCGCTGGATCGCACCCTCAATCCGGCGTGCCTGCTCGCGCGCGCCGTCCGCGTCGACGGTGACGAAAGCATTCAAGCGAGGATTCAATGTCGCGATTCGATCGAGGTGGGCCTCGATGATCGCGACGGGCGAGACCCGTTTCTCGCGCACCGCCTGCGCCATCTCTGCCGCGGTCAGTTGAGCAAGACCCGCCATTTGCATTCGTCTCCCGTGCAGGAATTCAGTCTAGCACGCGCTCGCTTGCAGCAACCGCAAGAACCCTATCCGCAGATTACGCAGATTTCACAGATTGAAGAGTGGCACGGGAAACCGCCCTTTTCCTGCGCTTCCAGGAATGTGTGAAATCTGCGTAATCTGTGGATAAGCCCTCGGGCGTCGCCGTTGATCTCGCGTATGACGTTGAAAACACGCCGAATATAGTTCTTGACAGTGAAATCGCAATTTGTTATAAATAAATCGCAATTAGCGATATGACTCTGGGAAACAAAATTCGATACCTGCGATCGGTGGAGGGCACGCTGCGCGGGCTCGGTCGCGAGATGACCCAGCAGGAAGTGGTTCGCGCCATCAAGAAGGACCTACGCAAGGCGATCAGCCAGTCGTACCTCTCGCAGATCGAGAGCGGGGCGCGCCCGCACTTGACCAACACCACGCGGATGCTTCTGGCGAAGTTCTTCAAGGTGCACCCGGGCTACCTGGTGGACGATCCGGAGGGTTACTCAACGGAGTTGACCTCCAACTTTCTGGCTGCCGACGATGCGCTCGACCTTTGGCTGATCAGCGGCGCGGAGCGCTTTCGCCGCGACACCGAGGTGAGCCAGGCGCTGTTGAAGGTAGCGCGGCACGAGGACACGCGGAAATGCCTTATCCTGCTGGCTGAGATTCTGGATGCGCCCGGCCTGGCGGATCGTCTGTTGCAGGTGTTGAGGCCGGACATGCCGCTTGGGACCAAGCCCTAGCGTGCGACAGGGGGGACAAACATGACCTGGGCTACTTTTTATCTGATCTGTTTTCTGGTGGGCTTTCTGCTGAGCGTCATTTCGCTGCTGAGCGGGATGATTCATTTTCCCGGACACCTGCACGCTCACCTACCGCATGTGGGCGGCCATCAGGGCGGGGGCTTGCATGCGCCTGGCCCGCATGCGGCGACGCCAGCCGCTGGGAAAGTCAGCGTGCGGAGTGGATCGGGGGAAATCTCGCCTTTCAACTTCATCACGCTGATGGCGTTCCTAGCCTGGTTCGGCGGCACCGGCTACCTGCTGACGGAGTACTCGCGCTTGTGGTTCGCTCTGGGGTTGGTCATCGCCACGTTCAGCGGCTTCGGCGGCGCCGCCATTGTCTTCGCTTTCATCAGCCGAGTGCTGCTCGCCCACGAAACCATTCTGGACGAGGCCGACTACGAAATGACGGGTGTTCTCGGCACCACCAGTGTCGGCATCCGCGCCGGCGGAACCGGCGAGATTGTCTATTCGCAAGGTGGAACGCGGCACACCTGTGGGGCCCGCAGCGAGGATGGCACTGCCATCGCCAAGGGTTCGGAGGTGGTGGTGGAGCGATTCGAAAAGGGCATCGCATATGTGCGCCGCTGGGAAGACATGACGAAGGATGAACCGGCGGCAATGTGACTTCTCTTCCTGAAAGGAGAGTAGGGCTTCGATGAACGTTATACCTGACAAACGGGGATTAAAGCGGCGAACGCTCCGCAGCCTTGAAGCTGCGCGTGTCATCGCAGTTCTCGCCGTCCTGGGCGCGATTCTGGCGTCGGTAGGACCTCGCATTCAACAGTTGGCGTCATCGATCGTGCCTTTCGCGGGTGTGGTAGTGCTGAGAGCGGTGGTTCTGGGTGGGTGGGGCCGGCTTCTGTTTGCCGATTGCGGTTGGACTCAGGGACCGCATTTGGCCCTGCTCATCCACTTTTCGTCGGACTTGGTCCTGTACGGGCTGATTCCGATGTTGGCCAGATAATGTTTGCTCCAAGGGAGGGAATATGCAGTTGACGGAGATATGGGTGATCGTAGGGTTGATTGTGTTGGCGACTCTCTTCCTCATGACGGTTATGGCTAAGCTGTTTCGCAAGATTGGACCCAATGAGGCATTGGTCGTGTACGGGTTCAGGGGCCCACGGGTGATCAAGGCTGGGGGAACCGTGGTCTTTCCCATGCTCGAGAGTTCCCGAGAGCTGTCGCTCGAGCTGATGTCTTTTGACGTAGCGCCTCAGCAGGACCTCTACACCAAGCAAGGCGTGGCAGTTACAGTGGAGGCCGTAGCGCAAATCAAAGTGAAGTCGGACCCGGAGTCGATCCTGACCGCGGCGGAGCAGTTCCTGACCAAGCCGCCCGACCAGCGTGAAGGGCTGATCCGGCTGGTAATGGAAGGTCATCTGCGCGGCATCATTGGCCAGTTGACTGTGGAAGAAATCGTCAAGCAGCCGGAGATGGTGGCGGACCGGATGCGTTCGACCTGTGCTGACGATATGAACAAGATGGGCCTGGAGGTGATCTCGTTCACCATCAAGGAAGTGCGCGACAAGAACGAGTACATCTCCAACATGGGCAAGCCGGACGTGGCTCGCATCCGGCGAGACGCCGACGTGGCGGCCGCTGAGGCCGACCGCGATACGCAGATCAGGCGCGCTCAAGCACAACGCGATGCGGCCACCGCCAAGGCACTGGCTGATCAAGAGCGGGTGCTGGCGGAGACCCTCTCGCTGGCCAAACAAGCCGAGTCGCAGCGCGATCTGGATGTGAAGAAGGCGAACTACCTGGAAGCGGTGAAGAAGCAGCAGGCGATGGCCGACAAGGCTTACGAGATCGAGACCAACGTCATGCAGCAGCAGGTGATCGCCGAGTCGGTGAAGATTCAGCAGGTGGAGAAGGAACAGCAGGTGAAGGTGCAGGAGGCGGAAATCCTGCGCCGCGAGAAGGAGTTGATCGCCACGGTTCTTAAGCAGGCGGAGATCGAGCGACAGCGCATCGAGACGCTGGCCAGCGCCGAACGCCAGCGGCTGATCTCCGAGGCGGAAGGCAAGGCCTCTTCGATAAGGGCGCAAGGCGAGGCCGAAGCCGAGATCATCTTTAAGAAGGGCGAGGCTGAAGCCAAGGCGATGAACGTGAAGGCGGAAGCCTACCAGGAATACAACCAGGCGGCGGTGGTGGACAAGCTGATCAGCAGCCTGCCGGAGGTGGTACGCGCCATGGCTACGCCGCTCGCCAACGTCGATAAGATCACCATCGTCTCGACGGGCGACGGCGACGCCGCCGGAATCCACAAGCTGACCGGCGACATGACCAAAATCGCCGCGCAGGTGCCGGCGCTCTTCGACGCGCTCTCCGGCATGAAATTGAGCGATCTGCTTTCGAAGGTGCGACGGATCGGTGACAAGTTGTCTCCGCCGTCTCCGGAGGCCGGCGGCCAAAAGTAGGTAAGGGTTTCCGGGCGTTCTCTGCGGCGGGCAGCGAGCGCCCGGAATTCTCAGGATGTTTTGAATGTAGTGAACAACTAAGGAGGAAGAGTATGGCACTATTGGAGAGAGTTTCAATGTTAGTACGCGCCAATCTGAATGATCTCATCGACAAAGCCGAGGAGCCGGAGAAGATGCTGAAGCAGCTCATCCTCGACATGGAGAACCAGCTCCTGCAGGTCAAGACCCAGGTGGCGGTGGCCATGGCGGATCAGCACTTGCTGGAGAAGAAGCAATTGGAGAACGAGACCAAAGGAGCCGACTGGATGCGCAAGGCGGAGTTGGCGGTCGATAAGAAGCAGGACGATCTGGCTCGCGCCGCCCTGGAACGGCATCAGAGCTACAAGCAGATGGCAGCGAGCTTCAACGAGCAGGTGGCCAACCAGCGAGTGGAGGTGGAAAACCTGAAGTCCGCGCTAGGCAAGCTGGAGCAAAAGCTGGCTGAGGCGAAATCGAAGTGCGACCTTTTGATCGCCCAGCATCGCCGATCCCGCGCCGTCAGCAAGGCCAGCGACGCACAACTCGCGGCCGGCGATCGTTCGAACATCGCGGCGTTCGACCGCATGGAGCAGAAGGTGTTACGCGGCGAGGCGGTGAGCCAGGCGAAGTCGGAGATGGTGAAAGACGATCTCGACGAGCGGCTGGCGAAGCTCGAGCGGGATGATCGGATCGAGCTGATGCTGACGGAGTTGAAGTCCCGTCGCGGCGCGGGAGCGTGACAAAAGGGATGAATGCGGAATCATGAAGTTGAGCGGCGGCGGTGAGCCATCAGCGCGAAGAGACACCAATCGGGTGTCGCGCCCAAAGCTGAAGGCTGACCGCCGATCGCTTCTTCGTCGTGACCATTCATGTTGTCTTGGGGGGAGACATGCACCGCTACACGTTGGAGTCGAAGGTCGAGTCCTCGGAGACGCAGGTGCTGGCGGTCCACTGTAGCGATCACCGCTTGCAGGGCGCTCTGCGCGAATTCCTGGATCAGACGCTGGGCCTGAAGTCGAACTACGACCTGCTGGCCGTTCCCGGCGGGCCGCAGTGCCTTGCCGAGACGCCGCATCTGCCGAAGTTCGCGTGGGCCGGGCGCAAGTGGCTCCGGTTTCTCATCGAGGCTCATTCGCTTCAGCGAGTCATCCTGATCGCCCACCAGGACTGCGGCTGGTACAAGTGGATGGCGGAATACGAGGCCCACGGCGCTCGGGGCCTCCCGGCCCGGGAACGCCAGGAGTTCGATCTCGGCCGCGTTCGTGACTTTCTCGCCGCGGACTTTCCCAAGCTGAATGTAGAGATGTACTACGCGGTGTGGAACGGTGCGGGCCAAGTCGAGATCGAAGCTGTTCCTTGATGGCAGGGCCAGGTGCTGTAACGGGAAACAGAAAGTGATGCGAAGACTCGCCCCCGCCACGTTTCGGGGGCACGTGTTTTGGATGGGCAAAGGTTCCCTTGGCGACGCCCGCCTCCGTCCTTCGAGCCCCTCAGATAAACATCTGGTCGTCTTGGGTTGATTCACTCACCGACGCGGTACGGCGATGTGAAAAGAGGAATTCCAGCCCCTTCTGCACGCCCTTGACGACTGCCGACACTTCATGGAGGGGCGCCAGGATCCCACGTTCCATAGCGTCCGCCGTGGTCTCCACCTTTGCCACCACCCCAGTCACCATTTGATCGACGCGGATGATTTGAGCGCGAGTCCGGTCGACAAGTTCAGCCACCACCGCATCGACGTGCATGCTGCGGTCTCGTAGCATGGTGCTGATGCCGGCGAGATTGGTGGTGATGGTGCGGACGGGCTCGCGACTTTCGGTGAGAAAATCCGTCACGACCTGGGTCAGATCGTCGAGACGTTGCATGGTGCCGGACGTGGACTGCTGCACGCTCTTCTGGAGTTGGCGCAGCGCTTCGAAGATCCCATAGAAGATCCCTGCTTGCGCGACGAGCGCCAGGGCAGCGATAATCACAAAAGCCATCAGTATTGTATCGTGGCCCATAGGTTCCTCACCAGGCTTCACCGCAAGAGGGCCGCTCTACGTCCGTGTCTTGGATTTCTCCTCTTGGTAGGCCTGCTTGCCGGCCTCGAGCGCCGCCGACAACTGTTCCTTCTGCTGGGCCACCAAGCCCTTGCCCTTCTCTACCACTTCTTCCGCCTGGCGGCGCAGATCCTTGCTCTTCGCGGTGACGTACTCTTTACCTTCCAGAGCCTTCTGGGCGATCAAGCCGCGCGTTTCTTCTCCGGACTTGGGAGCAAACAGCAGCGCCACGATGGCGCCGACTCCAAGGCCCGCCAGAAAGTAGACAAATTTGGACCCGCCATTCTCATCGCTCATAGCAACCTCAATTCTCTCAGAAATTAGGGGTCAGGGGCTAACGATCAAGAACTCTGTTCACTAGGCTTGCCCAAGCCCCGTTGGGGGTGAGGGCCCCGCCACATCATCTCTTCGCCCCAAACCTTGGAAGTTAGATGACTGCCACCTTTTCGGCGAAAGCTCGACCGGCATCGGCAATCCTCTCCGCCTTCTCCCGCCCCTTCTCTATGTAATCCTCGGCGTGCCGGCGGAACTCCCGCGTCTTGCCTGCGAGGTAGTCCCGACCCTCCTCCGCTTTCTTCCCGATCAACTCGCGCGTTTCCTCGCCAGAGCGGGGGGCGAACAGGAGCGCGACCGCCGCTCCAATCCCGATCCCCACAAGCAGGAAACTGACCTTTGTGCCCGTATGGTCGCACGCCATAGTCTAACCTCCTCCCTTCGGTTACCCACCGAAATGATCTCTATCCCCCCACAAGGCCCTGCAGCGTGCAAATGTTGCAGGCCGCTGCTAGGAATCAACGCCTACATTTATTACCTCTACCACTTCAGCAGATCACAGTCAAGACAATAGTTATAGATAGACCGGTCAGCCGGTTTAATGTTTTCGTAGTGGAACTGGAAGTTGGCGAAGTTTTGGAACGGCGGTTTGTTTTTGGCTTATTCGACGCCCCAGACGTGGTCCTGATTGGTCAGCGCTTGCGAAAGGGAAGCTATAGTTATTGCTGAATCGGGAGTTTCAAGTCCGATAATGGTCAGCGAGCGCGGGTACCCATACCGTTCTCCGAAGTCTCCGATCCTCGTGGCCATCGATAGTCGAGGCAAACAAACCCTCAGGCTCGTTGCGGCAGAGACACGGCGGCACTTCCGGTTCCGCTGTTCTAGCGTCGAAAGAGGCCATCGGCGAGAGATGTCCTCTGAGGTATTCACGCGGCGAATGGCTCAATGCCCGCGTCGCTCCCCAGGGACACCAACACCCCGACGTGCCACTCGACGAGCACTCGACAGCAGGGAAAAGCCCACATGCCAGCCCGCGCCAGCCTACGCGGGTAGACTCCACACAACTAGACCACAGCCCGGAACGTACCTTCCGAGCCGACCGACAGTCTATGTAGCGGGAGTGCCCTCACCCACCGGGGCCCCACCCGTCAACTTGGCGCGCAGTTCAGCTTTTTCGCGCTCCTGATCTTTGACGAGTTCAGAAAGAGCGCGACACTGCTCTTCCCGCTTCTTCGCGTCGGCCTCGAGCCGAGTGACCTGGCGATGGAGGCGAGCGTTTTCGCGGCGCAGGAGCGTCAATCCCTGATTGCCCCACTGGGAAGCAGCCAGGCGCGCGCCCTTGATTCCTCCCGGAATCTTGAGCACGGCGTTGCCGGCGAGCAGAGGTGACACCTGGGCCTGGGTCTGGCGGATGAGGCCGTCCAGTTCCTTGCGCTCCGCTCCCGGCGGGCAGAGTTCCCGCAACGCGAGCAGTCGCGCCAGGTCCGGATTGTTCCGGCCCCGCTCCCAATGCTGGATGGCGCCCTTGGTGGCGTTCAGGATGCGCGACAGACCTTCTTGACTCAACTGCAGCCGGGTTCGCACCCGGCGGATCACTTTTGCGGCATTCAGTGCAGCCATGGTTGGTAGCCTATGTTCTCCCTGAAATATTTTTCTTGACAAATTCTAGCCTCTAGCCTACTATATCAGAATCCGGGTCAGCCTGTCAAGACTCTTTCTCCCGGAAAGTTTGGGAGACGGAGTTTGGCGGCCGTCGTGATTACTGAATATGGACTGTACTACAGCAGTATGGAAAGATCAAGCTCTTATTAGGGCTGGCAACTACAACGCTGCCAGACATGGGCTGGGCCTGTCGTTTCGGTGTGCCCCTCCACGGCTTCAGCCGCATCGTGCCTGCGGATCGCGCGGTTGTGGCCCCTGTGGCTCCGGCCCGGCAACTTCGCCCAGACGCCCCCCAGTTGGTCTTATTCACCGGCCGCTTGCTGATGCGGCCCCAATCTTGCATCCCCGCACGGAGGAAATGAAAATGACAATCGCTTCCAATCGTCCCCGACTTCCGGGCCAGCACGACCTCCCCGAAAGCCTGCAAACCCTAAACCCATCCACCGGGAGCGCTAGCCCGCCGCCTTTGGCGGAAGGAACTTCCAGCCGGGCTATCTCGATTCCACCCGCCAAAAAGCCGGTCAGGATCGAAGCCCGCCGATGCATCGAAAGAGGGTGCATCTATCCCGCCGGCCCCGGCGAAAGTGGAAGGTGCCTTCAGCACCAACGCCAGCAACATGAGCCTGCGCTCTTCCACTCGCGTCAGCCATCGATGATCCTCCTGGATTGTGCCAAGTTCGGCCTGCCCGAGGAGGAACCCGAAGACTCACGCTTCCGCGACCGGCGCCGCCTCTTGGCGCAACGGGAAGCGTTCTTGGGTGGAGCAGCGTAGCACGACTACCGCTTGGAGAGCAAGAAAATGACGATGCCCGCTTTTTCGCCCTTGAAACCGCATGGCCTGCCGGGGTCCCCACCCAGGGGTGCGCCACAGCCCGGTACGCCGGAAGATCCGATGCTTTCTCCGGCCAACGCTTGGCGAATACTCTGCACACGCACGGGAGGCGCAGTCTCCAGGGCCACCTTCTATCGCTGGGTTGCCAGCGGCAGAGTATTCTCGATACGAGTCGGGCATAAGTTCTCGATTCCGTGGTCCGCACTCGAAGAAATCATCAAGCAGTGCCTGGCGGGTGAGCGGTTCTAGGAAGTCGACTCACCCCCAGGGGCTTTCTCCAAGAGGTGTCGCAATGCGCCCTCCAGGTCGGGAAAGCGAAACTGGTAACCCGAGGCGATTAACCGCGCCGGGGCGACGCGCTGGCTCGCGAGCAGAAGTTCGTTCGCCATCTCGCCCAAAGCGAGCCGCGCGACCAACGCCGGCAGGGGAAAGAGCGTGGGGCGCGAAAGGACCCGTCCCAATGTCTTGGTGAACTCGCGGTTGGTGACCGGCGTAGGAGCCACTGCGTTCACCGGACCCCGCAGGCCATCAGTGGTCATGGCGTGGTGAATGGCGCCGATGACATCGTCGAGCGCGACCCAGCTCATATACTGCCGACCATTTCCGATGACGCCGCCGACGCCCATGCCGAAGACCGGGAGCATCTTGGCCAGCGCACCTCCTGCCTTGCTGAATACAATCCCGGTGCGAAGGTGAACTACTCGGATTCCCCGGTCTTCCGCAGCCTTAGTCGCAGCTTCCCAGGCGACGCAAACCTTGGGGAGGAATCCGAATCCGGGCGGGCTCTCCTCTCGCAAGATTTCATCCCCTCTGTCCCCGTAGTATCCGATCGCAGAAGCCGATATCCAAACTTGCGGCGGCCTCGCCAATCGCGCCAGCGACTCACTCAGGAGATTCGTCCCTCCCACCCGGCTCTCGCGGATCTGGTCCTTCTGTGTTGCCCTCCATCGCCCGGCAGCGATGTTCTCACCGGCGAGATGCACCACGCCGTCGAGGCCCTCGATCGCGGCCGCGTCGATCGTCCCCGAGCGCGGGTCCCAGTGGACCACGTCGGTACTGGATGCGGAGCCGGGGCGGACCAGACGAATCACTTCGTGCCCGCGGCCGGAAAGCAGCGGTACAAGCGCGGTGCCGATCAGTCCTGTCGAGCCCGTGACCAGGATTCTCATCGTTAGGCCTCACCTGCCTGCCGAAGGTGCACGGCGATGGGATCGATTGTAGAACGATGATGCCGGTCGAACAAGCGTCAAAACGTAAGACTCGATGGCGCCCCTTCCCAGGAAGAGCGCTAGGTTCCGAACAGAGTCGACCGACTCCTTTTTCCGTCTTCTACTTCCTGATTTCTGGTTTGTTTGGAGACCATCGGCTACCATCGAAGAGAAATGCCTAAGCCCGGCCAGCCCGAGCTGAGCCTTGCCCGCACGCTGCGCGAGTGGTGGAAGGATGGCCTCGAACGGGAGGGCTTTCTTCCTACCCTCAAGGGACTCTTCGCCGCGTGGTGGGAGTTTCTGCGCGACTCGACCCTGCAGCGCCGCCGCTCCCGCTGGGGCGATGCCGACTACGATTGGGACTATCGTGTCGACACCACCAGCGCGAACATTGGCTGGCGCGCTCGACTGCTGGGCGTGTTCCACTCCAGTTATCAGCCCACCGAGCCCGCCCTGTTTCACGAGATGCTGCGCGCTCTCGCGATCCACCACCCGGATTTCACGTTCGTCGATCTCGGCTCGGGCAAGGGCCGGGCGCTGCTGATGGCCTCGGATTACCCCTTCCGCCGCATTCTCGGTGTGGAGTTGCTGCCGGAACTTGACCGAGTAGCGCGTGAGAACATCCGCCGGTACCGCAGCGACGCCCAGAAATGCTTTGCTCTCGCATCCATCTGCGGCGACGCCCGGGACTTTGTTTTTCCGACCGAGCCCACCGTGCTCTACCTGTTCAACGCCTTGCCGGAGCGAGTCCTCACGGCGGTGATGGCTAACCTGGAGCGCTCGCTTCAGCGCCACCCTCGCGCGGTCTACGTGCTCTACCATCATCCTTTGCTCGAGCGCGTTCTCTTGCGGACGAAAACCTGGAAGAGAATCGGAGGCACTCACCAGTACTCTCTCTTTTCGAACGTTGATTAGCAAGACGCCGGTGCTCCCGGGGATTTGCGGTTTGCGGTTCTTCGTCCTCAACGTACTTCCTACGCCTGCTTCCCTGACACCGGTCACTGTAAGCTGGGGGCCCCTCGCCGCGGGCAGTTTCGCTATGTGTTTTTCCGGCGAAGCGCATCCAGGCTGAACGCGCCGCCTCCCGCAAACGTCAGGTAAAGAAAGATGAAGCAATAGACCACCGCCAGTTCGCCACCGTTGCGAATCGGCCAGGGCCCGTGGGGAAAGTGCTGCTTGAAATACGCTACCGCCATCTCTCCGCAAAGAACGAAAGCCACAGGAGCCGTGAACAATCCCAGAAGGATCAAAACGCCGCCAGCGGCTTCCAGGAACCCTGCCGCCCACAGCAAGGAAAAGAAATGCGCCTTGGCACCGCCGCCTCCCATGCCGCCGAAGAGACCGAACAACTTCTGCATGCCGTGGCACGAAAAAGTAAATCCGGCCACAATCCTCAGCGCCGAGCGAGTGTAGGATCCCCAAGAGCTTTCTCCTGATCGTGCCATCGTTGCCCCTTTTCTCGCGGCCGGTTTCCGGCCGATGGGGTGAAACAATACCACTTTTTACGCTTGAATGGCTACAATGACTTCGACGGCCAATCGCGACATGGCCGCATTGAGCCGGCGATACGTGGTGTGACGCAACAATGAGGGCGCCACGACTTTTGAACCAAGGCTGGGGGAGAACCGGTTCGCGACCTCCCGACGAGAGCGCAACTGGTTCCGCCGGCGGCCGACGCCGCTTCTTGCGGGCCGCGCTGGGGGCCGGAGCGTCACTGGTTCGAGCCCTCTCACCCTCTCGAGGCTCAGCCCTTTCGCAACGAAGCCTCGCCGTGGTCCCGAAAAAAGAAGGAGCCAACAAAGTGAACCCGCCTTTACGCTGGCGACCTCATGATGTCGCCAAGATTCCCAGCGGATATCAGGTGGCCGTGGCGGACGTTAACGGCGACGGTCGGCCGGACATCTTGGCGCTGAGCTCGGAAGCAAGCATCGTGGAATGGTACGAGAATCCCACCTGGGCGGTGCACCCGATTACCACGCGCACCCGAAAGAACATCAGTCTGGCGCCGCTGATAGCGCGCGG
>Ga0335081_10015494_pt1 | contig 12326 bp, 13 predicted proteins | sample Lox_Sample_35_FD_206713 | JGI IMG/M metagenome (GOLD analysis project Ga0335081, IMG submission 206713) | Soil microbial communities from Loxahatchee National Wildlife Refuge, Florida, United States - Lox_Sample_3.5 | ecosystem: Environmental > Terrestrial > Soil > Wetlands | place: USA... | reverse complement strand
GCCTCAGGACATGGAGACCCAGATAGGCGTGAATGCCGACGAAGGCGACGGAGGCCGCGAAGGGCAACGCGAGAAAAGCGACGATGTCCTGCATCGAGGATGCTATTGCGTGGGCGCCGATAGGGCCTGGACGAGTATGGCCACGTCGTAATCGAAAAGGCCGATATAGTCCTCAACGCCCGGGCGCGAGCCGACACTGGTCGCCATCGGCACGACCGGAATTCCCGCGCGCGCTGCGACGAGCCGCGAGGCGTCCTCCGGCTCGTAGGGTTCGTGGAGCACCGCGCGCACGCCGATCTGCTTCGCCTTCGCGATCAACGTGGCGAGGCGCGAGGCGCTCGGCGAGACGCCCTCGCGCGGCTCGATGAAATCCGCGATCTGCAGCCGGAAGCGGCGCGCAAAGTAGGGCCAGCTATTGTGATAGGCGATGAACGGCGCGCCCTCGAGGGATGCGAGCTTTCGCTCCCAATCCGCGAGCTTCGCGTGGAGCTGTGCGAGAAACCGCTCGCGGTTCGCGACCGCCTGGGCATGCGCCTCCGGCGCGACGCGCGCGATCCCGTCGACGATCGCCGCAGTGATGGTCTCGGCGTTGGCGGGGTCGAGCCAGTAATGCGGATTGGCCTGACCATGTGCGTGGCCATCCTGCATTGCGGGCAAGGGGCTCCGCCCGCGCACCTCGAGCAGCGGGATGCCGACGGAGCAATCGACCGCAGCCGCTCCGCCGCGCACGAGCCGGGGATCGGCCAGCTCGAGCACGAGCCGGTCGATCCAGTGGTCATAGCCGATACCGACCTCGACCAGCAGATCGGCGCCGCGAAGCTTCAAGAGATCGCTCGGCCTCGGCTCGAAGGCCTCGGGATCGGCGCCGGGCGGGACGATGCTCTCGACCGTCGCGAGATCGCCGGCGATCGCTGCGGCGAGGCTGCGGAGGTCGCTGGTGGTGGCGACGATCCGCAGCCCCTTTGCACTCGCGGGCACGCTCCAGACGACGATTGCCGCGAGGAACGAAAGAAAGAGAGCGCGCCCACGCCGCATCGCTACTTGTTCGCAACCCAGAGGCTCTTTGGCACCATGCAATGGACTTCCTTCTCGGCCCCGGAGGGTCGGCCGAGACGGCAATCCATGGTCATGCTCGCGAGCGCGTAGGCGTCGAGCCGGGTCAGATTGCGCTCCTTCTGCAGCTTCTCGATCATCGCATAGGAGGCCTCGTCCATCGCCTTTTTGAGATCGACGTTCTTGGCATAGGTGACGAGGTATTTTGCGCTGTCGGTCTTCGGAAGCGCCATCGCCGGCGTGCCGTGGCCCTTCGAGGTCATGCAATAGGTGCCGAAGAGCACGTCTACGACCTCGGAGATGCGGCAATCCCAACTCGCGACCATCTCCTTCTTGGCTGCCTCGGCGGAGAGCTTGCGGCTCTCCACGAGGTATTTCACGGTCTCCGCCTGCAGCAGATCCCAGGCCTTGTTGAAGTCGCGATCGTAGCCGAGCGTGATCCAGTGCGTCGGCGTTTCGATGCGCGGCCAGGCGAGCTGCACGCTCTTGAGGACGGTAATGGTGATGCGAAGCTCTTTGAAGGCGGTCTCGATCGCCGTGAGATTGATCTCGCCATTGCCTTGACCCGCATGAGAATCGCCGGACCAAAGGAGCCCGCCCTTGACGAAGACCGGCAGGTAGAGCGTCGTCCCCTCGACCATCTCGTTGATGTCGATGTTGCCGCCGAACGGTCCAGGCGGGACGGTGCTGTAAGGACCGGGCTCGGCGCGCGCGACGCCGATCGTGCCCGGGAACGGCTTCAGCGGGACGACGATCCCCGGCGCAAATTCCAGCTGCTTCTTGTCGAGATCGAGAAAGAAATACTTGACCTGCCCATCGGGAAAGCGATCCGGGAACTGCCCGAACATTCCGGGGACGTTAAAGTTCGTGGCGTAGGCACGCGGCACGATCCGATCGAAATGGATCTTGAGGACGTCGCCGGGCTCCGCGCCTTCGACATAGATCGGACCCGTGATCGTGTGCGGGCCGCGGCCAGGAAAATCGGTGCGGAGTTTCTTGATCTTGTCGATGGAGACGCCGGGGACCACCTGATTGTGGGAGTGCATCATGGTCTCCATGACCACGGTGTCGCCCGAGTTCACGTGCAGGACCGGCGGCTGCGCATTGTTGTACCAGCCCCACTGCGTCGTCTCCATCGTCGCCGGCAGCAGCAGCACCTTTCCGGGCTTGCCCGGTGCAGATGACGCCATCAGTGCCTCATCGAGCGTGGACTTGACCGGCTCCGGCGGCGGCGGGTTGGGCGTCTGGGCCGAGGCCGAGGCGATCGCGGCCAGCGCTATCGCGCCTAGGCCGCAGAAACGAGCCGCGCGCAAAAAAATCGAGCAGAGTGCCATGTGGAATTCCCCCTTTGCATTGTGCGATAGCGCCCCAGAGGCCATGATACATGCAAGGATGGTGCCGCCAACCGGATTACTGGGGGAGAGGACCCGTGAATTTCGCCGATTTCGAAGCACTAACCTTCGACTGCTACGGCACGCTCATCGACTGGGAGAGCGGACTCCTCGCGGAACTCAGGCCCTGGGCGAGGAAACATGGGCTGAAGCAGAGTGACGATGAAATCCTCACGGCCTTTGCCGCGGAGGAATCGCCGATCGAGGAGGCTTCACCGCGCAAGCTCTATCCCGCCGTGCTCGGCGATGCGCTTCGCGCGCTCGGCCGGCGCTGGGGGGTGACGGTGACGGAGGCGGAGGCGACGGAGTTCGGCGGTTCCGTCGGCCGCTGGCCCGCCTTTCCCGACAGCGCGGCGGCGCTGCAGTACCTGAAGCGACATCACAAGCTCGTCATTCTCTCGAACGTCGATCGTGCCTCTTTCGCGAAGAGCAAAGTGAAGCTCGGCGTCGAATTCGATCGCGTCCTCACCGCCGAGGAGATCGGCTCCTACAAGCCGGACATCCGCAATTTCGAATACGCGATTCGAACCCTCGGCGAGATGGGAATTCCACGCGAGAAGATCCTCCACGTCGCGCAGAGCCGCTTCCATGACATCATGCCCGCGAAGTCGCTGGGGCTGCGCACGGTCTGGGTGAACCGCCGCAAGGGCCGCGTCGCCGGCGGCGCCACTCCTACGGCCCGTGGCGATGCCATACCCGACCTCGAGGTCGCGAGCATGGCGGAACTGGTGGAGAAGCACGGCGCCAAATAGCCCCTCTCCTTCTAGGCGGGAGAGGAAGAACTCTGCTCGGCGCGGTGCAACTCCACGAATTCCGCGAGGCTCGAGACGACGAGGTCTGGCATGGCGCCGGGCTTCGGCAAGGTCGCCCCGGCTCCAATCCGCTCGGCACCACGATTGATCCAGACCGCGCGCAGTCCGAGCGACTTTGCGGGCCCGATGTCGTGGAAGAGGCTTTCGGAGATGTGCAGAATGCGGTCGGGCGCCACGCTCATCTTCGCGATAGCGCGGATCGCGTACTCGAAGTTTCGGAGGTCGGGCTTGTAGGAACCGATCTCCTCGGCGGTGAGGACGCGGTCGAATTCGACGCCGAGTTGCTCGCTGGTCTTCGCAAAGGTCGCGCGGTCGGTGTTCGAAAGGACGACCAGCAGGTGATGCTGCTTGAGATAGCTAAGCGAGGCCGCGGTGTCCGGAAAAACGGGCCAACGGCCGGCCGAAGCGGCGAAGGCCTCCGCATCCGCGGAGGTCGTGGGAATGTCGAGCTTCCGCCCGACCAAGTGGAAGGTTGCCGCGAGCACGCGCGAATAGCGCTCGGCGGGCATCGTCGCCTCCGCGCGCGTCTCCGCCTCGGCGAAGGCGCGGAGGATCTCGCCATCGGAGATCGTCCGTCCGCTGCTGCGCGCCCAGGGCCGGAGCACGTCGAGAATGCCGGTTTCCCAGTCGACGAGCGTGCCGTAGCAGTCGAACTCGAGGACCCGGAAGTCCGAGAACTTCATCGCTCCGTCCCGAACCGCCGTGCGAACTGCATTCCGCGATGATGCGCAACTCGAGCGCGCAAGGCAATGTCGCGTCGGGCGCAAATTGCTCCTAGCACACCCCGGATTCGAGTATCGGCCCGCGCGAGTGCTCTCAGTGCTTCTGCGCGAGCGCCTCCGCGCGGATCTCGCTCAGCGACTGGCGCGGCGTCAGGGCCTCGGGATCGAGCTTGAGCTCGATCACCGCGGGCTTGCCGGAGGCGCGGGCGCGCTCGAAGGCGGCGGCGAAGTCTTCCGTGCGCTCGACGGTCTCGCCGTGGGCGCCGTAGGCGCGCGCAAGCGCCGCGAAATCGGGATTGACGAGATCGGTCGCGATGGTGCGGCCGGGGTGATGCCGCTCCTGATGCATGCGGATCGTCCCGAGCATGCCGTTGTTGATGACGAGGACCATGACATCGAGCCCATACTGCACGGCGGTCGCGAGCTCCTGGCCCGTCATCTGGAAATCGCCGTCGCCCGCGAAGCAGACCGCGGGTCGGTCGGGCCGCGTGACCTTGGCGCCGAGCGCCGCTGGGAAGCCGTAGCCCATGGAGCCGCTGGTCGGCGCGAGCTGCGTTCCGAAGCCGCGGTAGCGGTGGAAGCGATGGAGCCAGGTCGCGAAATTGCCGGCGCCGTTGGTGTAGACGGTGTCGGCGGGCATGTGCTGGTCAAGCCAGCGCACGATCTCCGCCATCTGGATCCTGCCCGGTGATTTCGGCGGCTTTTGCCAGGCCTCGTACTCTGCGCGCGCGACCTCGGTCTGCTGCGCCCAGCGCGGCTTCTCCATCGGCGCCAGCGCCGCCAGCGCATGCGCAACCGCCCGCGGTGTCGCGTTGATCGCGAGCCAGGGCTGATAGACGCGACCGAGCTCCTCGGGGTCGGCATGGACGTGGACGAGCTTCTGGCTTGGCGTCGGGAGGTCGATGAGCGTATAGCCGCCGGTAGTCATTTCGCCCAGGCGTGCGCCGATCACCATCAGGAGGTCCGCCTCCTTGACGCGCTTGGCGAGCTTCGGATTGATGCCGATACCGACATCGCCGGCATAGCAGGGGTGCTCGTTGTCGAAGCGATCCTGCCGGCGGAAGGCGACGCCCACGGGAAGCGCGTGAGATTTTGCGAAGCGCTCGATCGCCTTCACCGCGGCGACGTCCCACTGGCTCCCGCCCAATAGCAGAAAGGGCCTCTCCGCGAGCTTCAGGGCCTCTGCGATCTCGGCGATCTCGGAAAGGCCTGGATAGGTCTCGACGCGCTGCCAGGGCTTCGCGTCCGCGACCGCCACAGGCTCGCGCAACATGTCCTCGGGGAGCGCCAGCACCACCGGCCCCGGCCGGCCGGAGGTCGCGACGTAGTAGGCGCGGCTCAGGAACTCGGGAATGCGCGCGGGGTCGTCGATCTGCGCCACCCATTTGGCGAGCTGGCCCATCATCCGGCGATAGTCGAGTTCCTGGAAGGCCTCGCGCTCGATCGCGTCCCGCTGCACTTGACCAATCAGCAGGATGAGCGGGGTCGAATCCTGCATGGCGATGTGGAGCCCGGCGCTGGCGTTGGTGGCGCCGGGCCCGCGCGTCACCATCGCGATCGCCGGCTTCCCTGTGAGCTTGCCGTATGCCTCTGCCATGATTGTGGCGCCGCTCTCATGCCGACAGGTGAAGGTGCGGATGGAATTCGCGTCGTAGAGCGCGTCGAGCACCGCGAGGTAACTCTCGCCGGGAACGCAGAAGACGGTGTCGGCGCCGTGGATCTTGAGCTGATCCACCAAAATTTGCGCGCCGGTGCGGATGCGCGGGGGGTGGGTCATCGTGGGCCTCGTTGCTGGGCTCAGCGGATCGGCGAGAAGGAGGTCGGGTTCAGGATCTTGCTCTCCTGCTGCTGGATCAGCGGCTGGATCTTCGCGATATAAGCCTTCCAGCCGGGATCGGCCTGCATCTGCGCGCGCCGGCGCGTCCGCTCCTCGAAGCTGTCATAGCCCCACATGTGGATGATCTGATTGAGCGGCCCCAGCTCGGTCGTGAAGTAGCCGACCATTCTCCCGAGAATGCGCGTTTGGATCGCCATTCCCTCGCTCTCGTAGAGGCGGAGGTACTCGGCGGTCTTGCCGGGATGGAGCGTGTAGGTGCGCTGCTCGACGATCATGGGCGGTCCTCCTTCGGTGTTGCCGAAGAGAGGTATTGAGTTTTCATGCGCCCGGCAATGGGCTCGATAAAGTGCGGGCGCGTTTCGGGCGCGTGGGGGTACTGCTGCGCCCGTCCGTCAGAAATGCGCTTCGTACTCGAACTTCCAGCGGACTGCACCGCGCTCTGTGGCATTGGTCAGGCCGAAGAGATAGCCGACCTCGTACTTGATCTTGCCGTTGGGCGGGAATGCCACGGCGCCGACCACGACCGGGCCGACGCGGTGCTGCTGCTGAGAGAGTTTGCCGGGATGTCCGAGATCGTCGATCTCGCCGTAATACTCGATGCCCGGCGAGGCGTACTGGTTGATGCGCCAGAGCGATTGCCAGGCAAGTTCGAGCCCTGTCCCGTCGCTGGCGCCGCTCCCCATATCCTTATCGAGCAGGAAATTGAAGGTGTGGAGCGTGCTCCCGATCTCCTTTTGCACGAGCGGGCCGAAGGTGACGGATTCGGGATCGCCGTGCTGATGGGCGTGCGAATACTCGAAGAAGAACCCGAGATCGGCCCAATATTCCCCGGTCTCCGTGATCTGGAAGGTGTTCTCCCAGGTCGTGGCGTCGAATTTGAGGTTCTCGCCGGGCGGCGCCGCGGTCTCGGCCTCGAGCTCGGTCTTCCACCAGGGTGTCACGCCATAGCCGATCGAGAAGGTGTAGCTCTGGTCGTTGCTCATGCCGGAGTTGCGGCGGTCGAAAGTCGTGTCGCCGTTATGCTCAAACTCGATCTCCTGATACTCGACCGTGGGCGAGCGCACCTGGAAATCGGCGCGCGCCGGATGGAGCGTCGCCGCCCCCGCCCAGAACAGCAGAGCCGCCGTCGCCGCGCGCGACACTGTCGGACCGGCATTGCCGAAGATCCGCATCAGTATGCCCACGACGAGTATCGTCGCGGCGTAGAAGACGAGCTGGATGCCCGAGGGCTGTGCCACGTATCCCACGAGGACGTGCAGAATCTGTCCGGGGATGCTGTTCTCGCTGAGGATCGCCGAGGTATCCCAGAGTCGGTTGCCAAGCGCCGGCAGGTAGTCCGCCTGCGTGAGGAATGCCGCGCCCTGCGCCGCCATCCCGGCCGCGAGCAGCAGGATCATCCAGCCGGTGACGCGGAAGAGATGGCGGGTGGGAATGCGCAGAAGCCCGAAATAGATCACGCCGCCGAGCGCAATGCCGCAGACGAGCCCCAGCAGCATCCCTGGCCCGAGATCGGCTCCGTTCCCCGCCGCCACGAGGCCGTCGAGAAAGAGCACGAGTTCCGATCCCTCGCGCAGGACGGCGATTCCGACGGCGATCGAGAGCGCATAGAGTGGACGTCCGCCCGACAGCACTTGGCTACCGAGCCGCGCGGCCTCGGCCGCCATCTCCTTCCCGTGCCGGCCCATCCAGATGTTGTGCCAGCTCAGCATCGCCACCGCGATGAAGAGGACGCAGGCGTTGAAGACCTCTTGTCCCACGCCCTCGAGGAGCGCCGAGATCTCCGCCGCAAGCGCCGCGACGATGCTCGCACCCGCGATGCCGCAGGCGACGCCTCCCGCAACCCACCGACCCCGCCGCGGCGTGCCTTTGCTCGCGGCTAGAACGAGCGTCACGACCAGGGCCGCTTCGAGGACCTCTCGGAACGTGATGAATGCGATGCCGATCATGATGACGTACTTACCCCCCATCGAATGTGCGTGAAATGCAAAACGGCAACGCTATTTGGCGACGATCTTCCCTTGCGCGGTCTTTGGATTGAAATCGCCGAAGAAGGGATAGGTCCCGGCTTCGAGGGGGCCGATGAAGATCGGCACCTCCTGCCCTGCGGGTACGACCTTCTCGCGATGCAGCTCGTTGCTCTCGAACTCCTCGGGCGTCGCATCCAGATTCTTGACCAGCAGCTTGATCTTCACTCCCGCCGGCACCTCGAGCACCTCCGGGCTGAACTTGTGGTTCTGGATCGTGAGATTGAAGACGGGATCATCGGCTCGGGCGACCGAGCCACCGCCGAGAAGAGCCGCCCCGATCGCCAGGATGCCTAGCCAATTGCGCATGAGCCCTTTCCTCCGGAGTGCAAGTGACACGCGATTGCGAACTATTCGCACCTACGATATTGCGAACTGTTCTTAATTGCAAGGCCATGCGTAGCCGGTGGCGAGACTTGCGTTGCGCGCGAATCGTCGCACGCTTGGTCGCGCGCCGCGTCTGCGTCATGATGGGGTCCTGGCAAGTCGGGGTCCGGCCCATGGACATCGGGATCGAGACCGAAGCGGACGCCCTATTGGCGGCCAATTTGGAGTTCTATCGCGCCTTTACCACCCATGACGTGGCGGCGATGGATCGCGTCTGGGCGCAGGAGACGCCGGTGCTCTGCCTGCATCCCGGCTGGACCCTGCTGCGCGGACGCGAGGCGGTGATGGAAAGCTGGCGCTGCATTCTCGGCAGCCCCGAGCCGCCCAACGTCCGCGTGCACGAGGACCAGGCGTTTCTCTTCGGCGAGGTCGGTATCGTCACCTGCGAGGAGGAGCTCGGCGGCGGCTGGCTCGCGGCGACGAACATGTTCGTGAAGGAGGAAGGCACCTGGCGCCTCGTCCATCACCAGGCGAGCCCGATCATGACTCGCGAGGCCGAGGAGCCTCCCGACCGCGGACGCCTCCACTAAACGAAGCGCGCCACCGCCTCGCCAAGGCCCTCGATGATGCAGTGCACGGTCTGACCGGGCTTGGGGAATTTCGTCGCGACGACACTGCCGGTGAGGACCGACATGCCCTTGCGCAACGGACGTCCGCGCGAAATCCGGTTGTTGGCGAGCCAGGCGAGCGCGTTCAAAGGATGGCCCAGCACGTCCGCGCCCTTGCCGCGCCCCTGCTCGACCCCCTCGATCGTCATGATCCCTGCGAGCGCGCCGAGATCGAGCCTGCGCCAATCCGTCACCCCTGGCCCGAAGACGGCACCACCGTTCCAGGCGTTGTTGGCGACGAGGCCCGGCGCCTTCACCTTCTTGTATTCGGCATTCTGATCCTCGATGAGCTCCATCGCGGCATGGCAGGATTCGACGGCCACCGCGACGCTCTCCCGGTCGTGCGGATGGCCGCGGTCGAGGATGTCTGCGCCCAGGCGCATGCCGATCTCGCACTCGACGGCGACGTGGACGAAGTCAGCCATGCGCACGGTCGCGGGGCTCGCGTGCAGCGTGCGCGAGAAGACGGCGCCGGCGCAGGGCTGATCGATGCCCATGAGTTCTTGCATCACCTTCGTCGTGATCGCGATCTTGTAGCCGACGATCGGTCCGCGCGTGGCGGCCCAGCGGGCCTGCACGATCTCCTGCGCGGCATAGGCTTCATCGAAATCCGCGGGCGAGACCTCCGGCGGCAGCGGCGGCAGGTTGCCGCGCGTGCGCGCGAGCCCGTCAAAATAGTTCGCGATCCGCTCGATCCGTACTTGGTCCGACATGGCTCCCTCCCGTCGCGTGCCCGAAAAAGAAAACCATCTTAGCGCAGAGGACGCAGAGTAGGCGCGGAGGTCGCGGAGAATTTAATCCTCGCTAAAGCGTTGTTCACCGGACCCGCACGCGTATACGTTAGCGAGCCTACGGAGGATTCATGCGCCAGCACAAGATCGCCGCCATTCCCGGCGACGGTATCGGCAAGGAAGTGATCGCCGCCGGACTCGAGGTCCTGGCGGCGCTGGAGCGGCGCGACGGCGGGTTCTCGCTCGCGGTCGAGCATTTCCCCTGGGGCTCCGATTATTTCCGAGCGCACGGCAAGCTCATGCCGGAGGATGGCGTGGCGACGCTCCGGCGCTTCGATGCGATATTCTTCGGCGCCGTCGGCGATCCCGAGATTCCCGATCACGTGACGCTCTGGGGTCTGCGCCTGCCGATCTGCCAAGGCCTCGACCAATACGCGAACGTGCGGCCGACGCGGCTCTTGCCGGGAATTCGCGGGCCGCTCCGCGCGGCGGGACCGGAGGATCTCGACTGGGTCATCGTGCGCGAGAATTCCGAGGGCGAATACGCGGGGAATGGAGGCCGCGTCCATCGCGGCCTTCCCGAAGAGGTCGCCACCGAGACCGCTGTCTTCACCCGCGTTGGCGTCGAGCGCATCATGCGCTTCGCCTTCGGCCTTGCGCAGAAGCGCCCGCGCAAGAAGCTCACGGTGGTCACGAAATCGAACGCGCAGCGCCACGGCATGGTCATGTGGGACGAGATTGCCGCAGAGGTCGCGGCGAAATTCCCGGACGTCGCGTGGGACAAGGAGCTCGTCGACGCCATGACCACGCGGATGGTGCTGAAGCCACGTACCATCGACGTGGTCGTCGCGACCAACCTGCACGCCGACATCCTGAGCGACCTTGCGGCGGCGCTTGCGGGAAGCCTCGGCATCGCCCCCACCGCGAACCTCAATCCCGAGCGCAAATTCCCCTCGATGTTCGAGCCGATCCACGGGTCCGCCTTCGACATCATGGGGAAAGGGATCGCAAACCCCGTCGCAACCTTCTGGACGGCCTCGATGATGCTGGAGCATCTGGGCGAGCACGCTGCGGCCGTGCGGCTCATGCGCGCGGTCGAGCGCGTGACCGCCGATCCCGCGCTCCACACGCCCGACCTCGGCGGCAACTCGACGACGCGCGCGGTCACCGACGCCGTCTGCGGCGCGATCCTCAGCGACAACACCTGACGGGAGGCCTCGATGCGCCTTGCCTTGATCGGCCAGCAAGCCTTCGGCAAAGCCGCGCTCGACGCCTTCCGCGAGCGCGGCGATACCGTTGCCGGAGTTTTCGTCGCGCCCGAGAAGCCCGGCGCCAAGCCCGATCCCCTACACGCCCGCGCGCAGGAGCTCGGCATCCCAGTCTTCCAGTTCCAGCGCTACAGCAGTCCCGAAGCGCAGGCTGCAATCCAGGGCCTCGATGTCGACATCGGTGTCATGGCCTATGTCACGCAATTCGTGCCGCAGTCCTTCGTGAAGACCCCGAAGCACGGCACGATCCAATTCCACCCCTCGCTGCTGCCCGCACATCGCGGCCCCTCCTCGATCAACTGGCCGATCATGCTGGGCAAACCCGAGACCGGCCTCAGCATCTTTCGCCCCGTCGACGGCCTCGACGAGGGGCCGATCGTCCTGCAGAAGCGTATCCCGATTGGCCCCGACGACACGCTGGGCTCGATCTATTTCGACCGGATATTCCCGATGGGCGTGGCGGCCCTGGTCGAAGCGGCAGTCCTCGTGCTGTCCGGTCGCGCGGTCGAGCAAGTACAGGACGAGACCGCCGCAACCTACGAGGGCTGGGTGCGCGACGCCGAATCCCGCATCGCCTGGGGCCAGCACGTCGATCTCGTCTACAACCTCATCCGCGGCTGCAACCCACAGCCCGGGGCCTGGTGCATGCTCGGCGAGCGACGCCTGCAGATCTTCGACGCCCGCAAGATCACCGCGCAGACCTTCGGCTCGGTGAAGGGGCTTAAGCTCGGCGAGGTCGGGCCGGTCAGCGGCGAAGGCTTCCAGGTGCACGCACAGGGCGGCTTCGTGGAGGTGCTGCGCTGCCGGATCGACAACGGGGCGAAGGTTGCGGGTAAAGACGCAGGGATTGCGGCCGGGACGATACTTATCTAGGGCGACGGCAACTAGCCAGGCGCGTATCCCTTCGGCGCCTCCTGCATCAGCGCGAGCGTGTGATCGTCGGGGTCGCGGAAGAAGGCCATCCAGAGGTCATGGTCCTCCATCTTCGCGATGAGATGCGGCGCGCTGTCGAAGGCGAGGCCGCGGCTCGCGAGCTCGCGCACCGCGAGGGCGATGTCCGCGCAGCGGAAATAGATCACGGAGCCGTGGCGGAGGTTCCCGGGATCCCGCGCCTTCTCCAAAAGGAGACGCACGCCCGCGCAGTCGTAGAAGGTGAGATCGCCGAAGCGATAGAGCTTTCGGAGGCCGAGCACGCCGCCATAGAAGGCCTCGGCGCGATCGACGTCGCTCACGGGAAGCGCGATCTGGCCTATGCGATTGATGTCGAGCTGCATTGGCCCTCCCGGCGAAGCGTCTTGTCGACCGGCGCACTATCGGTGCCGCGCCGGCGGATTGTCAACGCGGCCCCGGGTTCTGGACACGGTCCCGCGCGGCGGTGCACGATCTCGCGGCCTTGAAGGAGGGATTCGAGTCGCATGCGAGAGATGGGGATCGGCAAGCCGGTGCCGCGCACGGAGGATTTGCTGCTGCTGCGCGGCCGCGGGCGCTACACC
>Ga0335081_10015493_pt1 | contig 12327 bp, 8 predicted proteins | sample Lox_Sample_35_FD_206713 | JGI IMG/M metagenome (GOLD analysis project Ga0335081, IMG submission 206713) | Soil microbial communities from Loxahatchee National Wildlife Refuge, Florida, United States - Lox_Sample_3.5 | ecosystem: Environmental > Terrestrial > Soil > Wetlands | place: USA: Florida... | reverse complement strand
ACGGCCATCTTGAGAAAAATAAACGTTTGGATCTCCGCAATATTCAGCTTCAGCCAATCCTTGGCAACGATCAGCATAAGGAAACTCCCTGCCACACCCGTAAGACCCAGGACGGTCGAAATTGTCAGCACGCGGTGCATGTCCCACTTCACTGGATTTGGATCAACCCGCGTATTGTCAAACGCAATCGCCATGATGGGCACATCATTGAAGAAGGCCAGCAGAATGATCATAATGGCGGTGATCGGGTAGAAATTGAAAAAGACCATCGCCAGCACAACGAAGAACATGATGCGGATAGTCTCCACGATCCGGTAGATGGCATAACTGTTCATCCGCTCGAAAATCTTGCGCGCTTCTTCGACTGCCCTGACAATCACAGAAAGGCCGGGAGCAGTAAGAACCAGATCGGCGGCAGCCCGCGCCGCGTCGGTGGCTCCACTCACTGCGATTCCCACATCGGCTTGTTTGATGGCCGGTGCATCGTTCACACCATCACCGGTCATGCCGACAATGTGACCTCTCGACTGCAAGGCCTGGACTATGCCGTATTTGTGCTCGGGAAAAACCCGTGCGTAGCCGGCGGCCTTTTCGATTTGAGTGACAGTCTCTTTGCTGAGATGATCGATATCCACTCCCTGTTTGAAAAGTTCTGCTGCTGGTTGGATGTCCTGAGACAATCCAATCTTCCTCGATATCTCCCGGCCGATTGCCACATCGTCCCCGGTCACCATCTTGATCTTGATGCCGTGTTTTGCTGCATCAGCAATTGTTGCTGCCGAGTCCTCCCGGGGAGGATCAAAGAGAGGCAAAATTCCTAGAAACTCCCAGGAATCATCGTTCCGGGAACGCGCCACTCCAAGAGTGCGATACCCTTTGGCTGCGAGATCATCGACGACGTGCTGAGCCTTCGCTGACGTTCCCTCATCAAGATGGCACAAATCCACGATATCCTGTGGAGCGCCCTTGGTCGCTTTGAAGGTTTGATTCTCCGAGTTCCGAACCGTGCTTTCCGTCTTCTTGTGTACCGGATCAAACGGCACGAACTTGATCTGGGTAAATCCTTTGAGCAAATCTCTGCTCGTGAGTCCCGCCAGCACTGCCAAATCGATGGGATCCTGATTCTCCTCTTTCGAAGCCAGCGCACCATAGAGAATCAATTCCTGCGGGTCTCGGGCGGCGAAGGTTACAGGTTCGCCCAGGGTCAGTTTGTTTTGCGTGAGGGTGCCGGTTTTGTCGGAACAGAGGATATCGATGCCGGCCATTTCTTCGATCGATTGGAGGTGGGTGACAATCGCTTTCATCTTTGAGAGTGCAAGCGCACCGACGGCCATCGTCACCGAAAGCACCGCAGGCAAAGCGACTGGGATGGAAGCGATTGTAAGAATCAAGGCAAACTGAACAAGCGTCAGAATATGATCGCCACGTTCCAGTTGCACCAGGATCAGGATCAGTACCAAACCTATGCTCAGGTAGATCAGATAATCCCCGATTTGCAGGACAGCTTTTTGAAAGTGCGACGGAGCTCCGGCCGTCTGGACCAACTGCGCGGTGCGACCAAAGTACGTATTTTCTCCCGTGCCGGTGACCAGGGCGACCATTTCCCCCTGTTTGGCGACCGATCCGCAATATGCAACGTCGCCGACTTTTTTACTCACGGGCAGAGACTCTCCCGTCAACGCGGACTGGTCCACACTAAGGTAGTCACCTTCAAAAAGCTTCACATCTGCCGGAATGATGTCCCCCAAGCGCAGGCGTACAACATCGCCCGGGACGAGCTGGACTGCAGGAATCTCCCGCCACGTTCCATCCCGAAGTGCTCGTGCTCTCAGAGCCAATTGTTTTTTCAACGCCTCCAGGGCGTTTGCCGCCTTATGTTCCTGCCAGAATCCCACCAGCGCGTTGAACAACAGCAAGACGAGAATGATGATGAGGTCGGTCCAGTGCTGAACGGTGGCCGAGAGAACGGCTGCGATCTCAATCATCCACGGAATAGGGCCCCAAAAATAATTGAGGAACTTCAGAATGGGATTGACTTTATTCTCAATGAGCTCGTTGTATCCGTACTTGCTCAATCGGCGTTTTGCTTCAGCCTCGCCGAGCCCATCAGGCGAAAATCCGAGCTGTGTTTTGAGCTCCGCAAGCGTGAGCGTATTCCAATCGGTTGAAAGAGCAGCGGGTGTGATGTGGCTGTCGCCGGGTTTGTCGTTGCCGTCCAAATGAGTATCCTCCTCTCGGTGGACTGGGGCCGGATCGCATGTTCAGAGGAAAACCTCAGCCGTGAGCGCGCACGACTTCACTCCACAATTAACGGCGGGACTTGGGATTGGATTCCAATGCTTTGTGGGCTGCCCAAGCCACCGAACTCTTGGGCTCCAGGGAACGCAGCGCATCCAACACCAGTTTCGAATTCTTTGTGAGAAGCTTTTGCACCTCGAGAGCGTGAAGAATGTGATGTGCTCCTTCACGGACGTAGGGAGATTCGAACTTTGTCTCCAAGCATTGAAATAGAGGCACCAAAGCCTTTGCTTTAAGCGCTATGAGCCCTTCTGCCGCCAGCCATCTCACTTCAACACTTTCATCCCTCAGAGAGTTCACGAGTGCCGTTGCAGCCGCCGGATCAGCGATGCTCCCGAGAGCCTTGCACGCTTCCCATCGAAGATGCTGCTTTCGGTCGGAGAGAAGGGTGATCAGCGAAGGAATTGCTGATTCACCGATCTTTACAATTTTTTTTCGCGCGCGTTCGCGCTCCGCGCCATCCTTGCTTCGGAGTTTCGCAATCAGTTCTTCCGTTTCATCTCCTGAATTCATAGTCACCCATTGGACTCGTTTGCTGGACAGTGTTCACGTGTCGAATTTGAAATTACCTGATTATCCGGTCAATTCTGTCGTCGCAGTAACGTCACGATACCAACCTCGTTAGACTTTTTCCCGGAACAAAAGTCCCGCCAGGATTACACGAACAGCCTGTGGCAGCCAGCCTCTTCGACAGCAACAAAATATTATACACAGAGCACTCTCTCCATATCACTCAAACACTTTCCCCGGCTCAGACGACCTTTGTGAACGGGCGATCGATTGGATTGAAGGTGTGAATCCGTGCGCGGTGAACGACGAACGCGGAAAAGATCGAGGCAAACATTAAGGGCAGGATCAGGTTATAGTTTCTGCAAATCTCAAAAACGAGAATCGCCCCCGTGAGAGGCATCCGATAACATCCGGCAAGCACAGCAGCTGTCGATACGAGGGCATACAGTCCCGGCGATGTCGACGGGACGACTAATTGGAGAAGGAAGCCGAATGCGAATCCAAACAGTGCACCGATTTTGAGGGCCGGGGCCAGCGTCCCGCCGGCTCCTCCGCTACCAAGAGTGATGGCCGTGGAGAACGGTTTAATCAACACGGAGAGCGCAGCGACGAGCAACGTGCCGCTGCCGGCAATCGCCAGATTGATCGGGTCATATGATGTTTCCAGCATTGTTGGAAGAAATGCCACAAGGACGCCTTGCGCCAATCCACCGAGGGCAGGTCGAATGAACTCCGGATATCCCGCGAGGAGCTTTTCCGTCTTTTCAAAGCACCAATGGTAGGATTTCAGATAGTACAGAGCAATCCCGCCACTGAGCATTCCCGCGATTGCGAGAAGAAAATAATCCTGGAGCTGGAGCAATTGGGTGGGGGGAGCAACCAGGATGGGAGAATCGCCGAGGAACAAGCGCGACGTTGCCGTCGCCATGACAGATGCGATAACGAGAGGTACAAATGCGCTCACGCTGACTTCACCGATAATCGCTTCGACCGCAAACACGATACCGCCCAGAGGGGCGTTGAAAATTCCGCTGATGGCAGCAGCTGCGCCAGCTGCGCCCAGAATACGGAGCTGATCCGACCGCAGTCGCAACACACGGCCGAGCGTCGATCCGACTGATGCGCCAAGGAGGATGGTGGGCGCCTCGCGACCAGCGCCGCCGCCCGCTCCGATCGAAAATGCCGCCGTGAGAATCGCCTTGAACGAACTCCTCCTGTGCAGCAGGACCCCATCGCGGCTCACTGCAGTGACCACGGAATCTAGCCCTTCATCTTTGACACCTTTGAAGAGCGTCGTATTCAGGACTCCGACAATAAGGCCGCCCGCAGCAACGATAAACGGGAAGAAGATATATCGCAGGACTGGATATGTGTTCGCGGCAAGAAAGAATCTGTCGAATACACCTTCAAAGAAGGAAACAGCGAGATGAAAAACAACGATGGCGACACCGACACTAATCCCCAAAACGGTTGCACTGAGGATCAGTCCATACTCAGTGTGACGGTAACTTGAGAATTTCTTCAGCCTCTCCGTGCCGCGAACAAAGGACTGCTTGACCTGTTTAGCAACCTCGTCCAAGAATCGATCTATTATAAAATGATACTGCGTTTGACGAGTCGCACTGAATGCTCTCCCTCAAATATAGAAAAGTTGCGAGAAATATCCACTCTGTCGGTTACGATCTCATTTGAATGCCATCACGGCACTCACGTTTGTCATTCACTTATTGCGGAAAACCATTCCGTGACCACGACGAGAGGTCTGTCACGCTGCACCTATCCCGACATCAGGTTCCTTTTCCCCGCGCGGGAATGCACGCGGTAGCTCCCAGCCACGCCTTGAACTCGCTCAGTCCTTCGTGAATGAGTCGAGTTTATCAGAGCCCGGCGGCTCCCTGCGGGTAAAGGATCCATTTTCCTGCCTGACGATGAGTGTTCTTGTGGGATAGGCAAAATCAATGCCCGCTTCCTCAAACTGGCGGAAAATCTCCGTATTGATTGTTTCCTGGATATCCATGTATTTGTTGTAGTCTGGGTCCAGCACGTAATAGACGGCCTCGTAGATCAGCGCCGAATCCCCGTATTCTTTGAAGTGGGCGCGGTCAAAGCGAATGTCAGGGCGTGATTGGATTATCTCGCCTATCATTGATTTCACAAGAGCAAGCTTTTCATACGGCGTTTCATACGTAATGCCGATCGTGAAGACCACACGCCGTTCGTACATGCGCTTGTAATTGCGTATCCTGCTCTTGAGCAAATCGGTATTGGAGAAGATAACTTCTTCGCCCGAGAGACTCTGGATACGTGTGGTCTTCAGGCCAATTTGTTTGACCGTCCCCATATACTGATCGACGATAATGAAATCGCCGATAATAAAGGGTTTGTCCAAAATAATGGAAAGCGACGCAAAGAGATCGGCAAGTACGTTCTGGACGGCCAGGGCTATTGCAATGCCGCCGACACCCAGGCCCGCAATGAGGGTCGTGATGTTGAACCCTAGATTGTCGAGAACAAGGAGGATGGCAAGGGACCAAAGAATGAGCTTGGAAATAAAGTTCAGAATGGAGCGTGTCGTTGCGTTGGCGGACCCATCCTGAACCCGTTTGTTCAGTATCTGGTTGAACCAGTACGAGAGGAGGCGATTCGACCACAGGGCTCCCTGGATAATGAGCGTCAGGATGACCACCTTTTGGATGATAAGGTCTGACTTGGGGGGGAGGGAAAGAGTCCACGAGCCCGCGAACAGCGACATCATCAAGATCGAAACCAATTTCGTTTCTTTGATCAGGTCGACCGCAAGGTCATCCAGTTTTGTCTCGGTCGCGGCGGCAAATGCCCCTCCTCGTTTCACGATGAACTTCTTTACGAGGCTGAGAACGATAAACGTCACGACAGTTGTGAGAACGGCAATGAGCCAACTCATAACACGAATATTGAACAACAACTTATTAAGAATGCTCATGCGATTGTATGTTTCATCAGAACAAGATTCAAAAAGGATGCTGCGGCCGAACCACCCGGGGTCTTTTTGGTAACATTGCAGCAGTACGTCCGCTACGGCATCAGATGCGCTTGTATGACAATAAAATACGATTGCATCCTCGGAACCACAAGCCCCCATGTATAGTCGCCTTCAGCGGTAAGCCATCCTTCGTTGCGTAGCATGAAAATGACTTGAACGGCACTGCTTGTTTTCAGTGTCAAGCCCGCTTCGGACAAGGCGATGACCATCTCACACAGGCTGATCGACCTGTTCATCCGTAGCATCAATTTGGCGCTGGATGACGGTCTTATCCTGTGGGTCTTTGCTATTGTAGTCCTGAAGCGAAAAGAAGAATTTTCTTCCCGGGTTTCTGAATTCCGCGAGCTGAGTGACTTCGAAGGAGTGCTCTGCAAACAACCACTGGCGGCCGAGGTACTGCTCTTCCCCACACGGTCTCTTGTTTTCCCCTTTGATTGCTTCACTCCCATCGAAATGCTTTGACGGCAAGAACAATCGATATGACTGCCCAGACGGTAAGTCCGATGAGCTGCGGCCAGATCATCGTCAACGTTGCCCCTTCCGTTGCAATGTCGCGCAACCCGTCCGCAAGGTACGTCAGTGGAAAGAATCCGGTGACGACATATGCCAAACCCGGGAGGCTCGCACGGCTGAAAAAGACGCCCGAAAGGAACATCATCGGCAACGAAATGATATTGGCCACGGGAGCAACCTGATCCTCGGATTTTGATATGCCGGACAGCGCAAAGCCAATCGCAAGAAAAATAACTCCGCCAAGGACAGCGACGACCAACATATCCAGCAGGCTTCCGATGAAGTGTATTTTGAAGACCCAAACCCCCGCCCCTACCATGACGGCTGTTTGCACCATCAGCACAACAAGCCGCATAACGACCTGGGCGGAAATGAAATCGGAAGGGCTCATCGGGGTCGCCAACATGCGTCTCAGGATTCCACGTTTCTTGAGGATCACGAAGCTGAACGAGACGCCGAAGATACCGCCCTGCATAATCGACAGCGCCACAATGCCCGGAAGCAAAAAATCAATGTATGTCAGGTTGCGGCTGTTGACCATTTCAGCCCGGAGCTCCGGCCTGGGGACGTTGACCCGCTGGAAAGCCATCTCATCAAGAACACGCTGGATCATCATGCGACCGGCTTGCGATTCCTGAGGCTTTTCCGCATTCACATACAGGGTCAACGTGTCTTTTGCGCCTGGTTCGAACGACCCCGGGAGAACAAGGACCAGGACCCGTTCCCCCTTCTTGAGCTGTGCGAGTTCTTCGCTCTCATCTCCGGTGTGAATCTTGAGCGTCTTGACCGTACGAAGACGACTGAGAAGGACCGTATCCTGCGAATGGTTGACAATACCCAGCGACACCGTCCCGAGGCTGTCGAAGTCCACGAAGCTGAACAGGAAGATCATGAAGAGCGGAAGCGCAATCGTCCAGATGATCGCCTCTTTTTGACGGAAGAACATCTTGAATGCCGCAATGGCCAGTTTTCCCTTGAGTCTCATTTATTCATCCCTTAAAGTATGCCCGGTAATATCGAGGAACACATCCTCAAGGTTCGCGAGCCGCTCCACGCGCTCCTTTGTGAATCCCTTGCCGATAAGGTTCCGGATCAATTCCTGAGGCGGTGCGTGGGCGACGATGTTCCCGTGATCCATAATGGCGACGAGGTCACACAATTCCTCCGCCTCATCCATGTAGTGTGTGGTAATAACAATAGTTTTTCCCTCCGAACGGATCCTGCGGATGACACCCCACAAGTGGCGGCGGGCCTGAGGATCGAGTCCGGTTGTCGGCTCGTCAAGAAAGAGGATAACGGGATTGTTGACCAGCGCCGCGGCAATCGAAAAGCGCTGTTTCTGCCCGCCGGACAATTGAACGACATACGACCGGGCCTTGTCGCGCAGCTCGACTTCGTCGAGAAGCGCAAGCGGGTCGACCCGCCGGTCGTACATCTCGCCGAACAGGGCGAGAAGTTCTTTCAGCGACAACTTATCGAAGAATGAGGATGCCTGGAGTTGGACGCCGATGCGTCGTTTGACCTCCTGGGCTTGTGTGGTGACATCCAGGCCATCGAGGACAACGGTGCCGGAATCGATCGGGCGCAGCGTCTCGATCATTTCGAGCGTGGTCGTCTTGCCCGCTCCGTTGGGCCCGAGAATGCCGAAGATTTCCTGGCGGTGTACTTCAAACGAGATCCCGTTCACAGCCAGCAGATCGTCGTACCGTTTCGTGAGTTGTTTGACTTCGAGGACAGTATCAGCCATGTGACGTTGTCTGAAATTGATGATTGTTGCGGACGAATAACGAGAAGCTTCAGACGCGAAGCGCAGAAGCGGGTCTTTCTACTAACACCAAACGCGCTCAGGAGATTCCGCATCCTGACCGCCGGCAGGTATCAAGAACGGCATTCTTGGGTTGATTCACAAGCGGGAAATTTCTTTGAGGGATTGAATCTGCGGATTTAGCCCGTCAAGCGACGGTCAAGGAATATCGCGACGAAAGAATTCTCGTCGTACGTGCACGCCCGGCGGTCAAGGCTTCTCACCAAGCCTGCCAAATCGCTTAAGCTTCCCTTTCACCGTTGCGAGGAGACTTTGTTCGGAGACGGGTTTCGTAAGATAGTCGTCGACGCCGAGTTCTTTGCCGGTTCGTATGAGCACTTCATCGGACAATCCGGTCAGGAAGACAAACGGCACATCGTTCAGGTTTTTCAACTCACGCACTTTCTCATAAAAACTGAACCCTCCCATTGTTGAGGTCTCAAGATTGATATCGCTCAAAATGAGCCGCGGTTTCCATTGTTTGAGAAGCGTGTACGCTTCGTCGGACGTCGAAAGAGACGTGACGTGATATCCGTGGAAGGTGAGAATTTGCGCAATGAGCTGAAGCATTTGTTCATCATCGTCGATCACGAGAATCGTTTCGGCGCCGGGTTTGGATTGTAGCTCCGACAGGACTTGAGCCTCGATCTGCGATTGTCGGTCCGGTGAGACTCCCAGTTCCTGCTTCAACTTCTGCAGCGTCAGCGCCTGTTGCGGCGTTATATTCCCCGTCGACCAGGCCTTTTTGTATGCGTCGGCATAGAGCCTGTCACCGGTATCGTTCTGAGCGGGTACGGTGCGGATCCGGTGATCATCCTTCCGGCGCGACCGTTCCTCCTCGGCCACGATCCGGTCCTTTTCCGTTCGCCGTGCCTCCTCCTGGCGTTTGAGCTCTTCGATGCGCTTCTGTTGTTCCTCTTCCTGCTCACGCCGGATTTCCGCATCCCGTTGCCGCGCCGCCTCTTCAGCTTGTTTCCTGGTGCGTTCCCGCGCTGCATTTTTCTCGTGCTCTTCCTTGAGGTAGTCGAGACGCTCTTCGTAGGCGTGAATATAGACATTGCTTGGGTCGATTTCCTTGGCGTGGATGATTTCCCTGACAGAGCGTTCGATCTCGCCCGCCTTGATCAATTGATCGACGCGTTTGAGGATCTCGCCTGCCGTTTTTCGAATATCGTCTCTGGGAGTAAGTTGCGCCATCCGCTAGTCCTTGAAGGAACAAGAAGTGCAATCGGTCATGCTGTCGCTTGATCGTTCTGCCTTGTGCACGCGCATGGTGGTTTCACCGCGATCAGGTCTTCGGAGGAACGGCAATGGTTCCGACCACGGGCTCGACGAATTCCACCTCGTACTTCTGGGCATTGGAGAAATCTGCGAGCGCCGTGGAGATTCTTTTGGAGGCCGACTCAATTTGTTCAACTTCATCGAGTACTTGAGTATCCTGGGCGAACTTCCGTTTGAGCCTGCCAACGTAGAGCACGATGATTGCCAGCGGATTGTTGACGTGATGCTGCAGTCCCTTCACAACCTCTTTCATCGTGTTCAGCTGCGTTTCCTTCAGATGCAATTGCTCCCGGTCGTGAAGGATCAGCGTTTGGCTTTCATACAGTTTTCTCCGGATCTCGATGACTTTGACCAACGCAACGGCGAGAAGCCACATAAAGGGGAGCGCACTGAAGATGTCGTATGCGTCCGACAGTGTTGCATCGCCGTGTTTCACCTTCAGAAACAGCCGAATAATCGAGACGAACAGGTATCCGTAAATAATGTACCCGGAGAGGACTGCAGGATACTTTGTGAAGAACCTTATTGCGTTGCGTACGACCGATCGGAGATAGTTCATGATTTTGCCTCCAGGATATTTCTGGCGCACTGTCTGACAGGCAATGCAACTCCACGGACTCGATGAGTGGAGAGAGGTGCTTTCGATTGATGGCCTGAACACCTGCTGGACAACCAGGAACACGCTGCACAACAACGCGCCGGCACGTAGATAATAACCGTTTTCTTGCAAAACTGCATCAGGAAAATTTGACGCTCGCTGGTTCGTTCAATCCTCAGAATCGAGTACCTCGCGGACCTTCGAAAGCATCGCTACGGGATCGTAGGGTTTTGCCAGAAACTCTTTTGCGCCAAGCTTGAACACTCTGGCTTTGACCTCCGGCTCGACAAACCCGCTCGCGAAGATAATCTTCAGCCTGGGGTTGATGTCGAGGAATGCTTTGACCAGTTTCTCTCCGCCAAGCTTGGGCATGTCCATGTCGGTCAGCACAAGGTGAATTTCCTTGAAATGCTTCCGGTACACCTCAAGCGCTTCGAGTCCGTCTTTTGCATAGAGGACATTGTAACCTTTGCTCGCCAAGACCAATCTTGATGTTTCATACAGGAGCGCTTCGTCTTCGACGAACAGAATGGTCTCGTTCCCACCTCGTGACTCTTCGAAGAGTGTCCTCTTGCCAGCCTCCCCCTTGGTTTGGGGTACTTCCAGCGGCAAATAGACGCAGAACGTGGTGCCTTTGCCCACCTCGCTCTCGACGTCGATGTATCCTTTGTGAGTTTGGACGACGCCGAAAACGACCGCGAGTCCAAGTCCCGTTCCTTTTCCCGCTTCCTTCGTTGTGAAGAACGGCTCAAAGATCCTTGTCTTGGTCGCTTCGTCCATTCCCGTGCCAGTGTCGTGCACTTCAATCGCAACGTACTTGTCCGACACGGCGTTCGGGAATCGTTGACGAACACGGTCTCTGTCGACAACACTGGTCCTTATCTGTAACCTTCCGCCGGCGGGCATTGCATCTCGCGCATTGACACACAGATTCAACATTATTTGGTGAATCTGTCCTCCGTCGCCGACCGTGGCCGGAATTTCGGGGCCTAACTCTGCAACCACATCTATGGTTTTTGGGAGCGTCTCCCTCAAGAGCCTGAGGAGCTCCTTGACGATGTCGTTGACAAGGATCGGCCCAAATGCTACATCAGTTTTCCGCGCAAACGTCAGTAATTGACGCACGAGTCCGGTCCCTCGCTTGAGGGCTGTGTCGATCGCATTCAGGCTCGTCTTGTGCAATTCGGGGTCATCTTTGATCCGTTCGAGCAACGATACGTGCCCCATCAAAATGCCGAGGATGTTATTGAAGTCGTGCGCGATTCCCCCTGCGAGGATGCCGAGACTCTCCAGTTTCTGCGACTGGATGAGCTCTCTTTCGAGCCGGTGTCGCTTGGTGTCGTCGATCAAATAGCCGGTCTTCTGAACGAGTTCACCATGGTCGTCGAACTTGCCGACGACGTTTGCGATGATATACATCGGTGTGCGGTCCAATTTGACCATCCGTAATTGCACGTTCTCGGCTTTGTTGTGGCCGTGTAGCATGGTCAGAAGCATCGCGCGGTCCTTCGGATCACTGTAGAGCCGGCTCATGTTCGTCGTCATCGCCTGCTCGTGCGATTCAAATCCGAACATTTCAAGGTAGGCTGGATTGCAATCGATGAGCTTGCCCGAGGGGGTCGAGACGAACGTGGCTGCAAGATTCCTATCGAAGAGACTCTTGTACTTCTCTTCGGATTCTCTCAGAGCTTGCTCTGAACGCACGCGATCCGTGATGTCCCTGGAAATGCCGAATGTTCCTACGATTTGACCTTGTGCATCCTGCAAAGGTACCTTGGTCGTTGAAACCCACGTTTCCGAGCCATCGGGCCACGTTTCTTTCTCCTCGAATCCTATGATGGCGACTCCGGATTCCATTATTTTCTTCTCGTCTTCGAATGCCGGACGTGCGTGGCTCTCGGCAAAGAAATCAAAGTCTGACTTGCCGACAGCCTGCGACGGATCATCAAGACCGAAATGGTTTGCCTGCGATCTGCTGATTCTCAGGAAACGGCTCTCCTTGTCCTTGAAGTAAATGTGGTCCGGCATGTTATCCATGATGGCTCGAAGAAGGCTTTGTTCATACAAAAGTGCTTCTTCCGCACGCTTGCGTTCGGTGATATCTCGGAAGATGCTCAGAAGCCACGGGCCACCTCCTTCATATTCAATGAACGCATTTGAGATTTCAACATTCATTGTGTCTCCGGAAATCAGCCCCAGCCCTGCTTCCTGTACGGGGCCGATTACACGATTGGTAAACCTTTGCCTGTAGAGTTCAGCGGATCTTTGATGCCCCTCCTCTGTGGATTTGTATACAATGTT
>Ga0335081_10015492_pt1 | contig 12328 bp, 10 predicted proteins | sample Lox_Sample_35_FD_206713 | JGI IMG/M metagenome (GOLD analysis project Ga0335081, IMG submission 206713) | Soil microbial communities from Loxahatchee National Wildlife Refuge, Florida, United States - Lox_Sample_3.5 | ecosystem: Environmental > Terrestrial > Soil > Wetlands | place: USA... | reverse complement strand
GGCGCCGGCCGTAACGCCAGAGCCCGGCGCGGCGATATTCTGCCGGCTGACCACCAGCTCGCCGCCGCCGTCCAGGTCCACCACGTAACGGGTCAGGACGCCCGCGTAGATGACGTCCTTGACCTGGCCGGATTCCACGTGCGTGCCGGGCGGGTCCGGCTGGCCGTCCTCGAGCAGCGTCAGCTTTTCCGGCCGCACGGTGATCATGTGACCGTCGCGCTCGATCAGGTTGGAGACGCCGATGAAGCCGGCCACGAACGGGGTCCGGGGCCGCTCGTACACCTCGACCGGACCGCCGACCTGCTCGATGCGGCCGCCGCTGAGCACCGCGATGCGGTCGCTCATCGTCAGCGCCTCTTCCTGGTCGTGGGTGACGTAGACGAACGTGATGCCCACCTCGCGCTGCACCCGCTGCAGCTCGAGCTGCATCTCCTGGCGGAGCTTGAGGTCCAGCGCGCCGAGCGGCTCATCGAGCAGCAGCACCTGGGGCTGGTTGACGATGGCCCGGGCCAGCGCCACGCGCTGCCGCTGGCCGCCGGAGAGCTGCGCGGGCTTGCGGCCGCCGAGCCCGGGCAGGCGGACCATCTCCAGGGCGCGGTCCACCTTCTCCCGCCGCTCCGCCTTGGCCACCCGCCGCACCCGCAGCCCGTACTCGATGTTCTGCGCCACGGTCATGTGCGGGAACAGCGCGTAGTCCTGGAACACCGTGTTCACGTCCCGGGCGTACGGCGGCACCTGGGTGACGTCGCGGCCGCCGAGCTCCACCCGGCCGGCGTCCGGGCGCTCGAACCCGGCGATCAGCCGCAGCAGGGTGGTCTTGCCCGAACCGGAGGGGCCGAGCAGGGTGAAGAACTCGCCGGCCCGCACCACGAGGTCGACGTCGGCCAGCGCGGTCACGTCGCCGTACCGCTTACGCAGGCCGGTGACATGGATCGCAGCGCCCGTATCACCTGCAGCGGCGGGCTGCGCGGGGCCCGGAACGGTGATCATTCGGCTCGTTGTACCACGGTTCAGCCGGGACCCGCAATGAGCCGCACGGGGGGCGTCCTACCCTGGACCCATGGAGTGGACAGGGCAGGTCTACGCGGATACCCCGACGGTGGCGGCCGAGATCTACATCGAGGCGCCGCCCGAGCGGGTCTGGAGCCTGGTGAGCGACATCTTCCTGATGCCGGGGCTGAGTTCCGAGCTGCAGGAGGTGGCGTGGCTGGACGGGGTGACCGGGCCGGCCGCCGGCCGCCGGTTCACCGGCCGCAGCGCCCACCCGGCCATGGGGGAGTGGGAGACGGTCAGCACGGTCGTCGAGTGTGACCGGCCGCGTCGCTTCGCCTGGGCGGTGGGCGATCCCGGCCACCCGTCCGCGACCTGGCGGTTCACCCTGCGGCCCGAAGGGACGGGCACGGTGCTCGAGCAGTGGTACCAGATGGGTCCGGCCCGCTCCGGCCTGAACATCGCCATCGACGCGATGCCGGACAGGGAGCAGAAGATCGTCTTCGTGCGGCTCCGTGAGCACGAGACGGGCATGAAGCACAACCTTGAGGCCATCAAGGACCGGGCCGAACGGACCGGGTGATGCGCACCGCCACCACCATCGAGGCCTCGGCCGGCCAGGAGGCCGTCGAGTTCGCCGTCGAAGCCGAGAAGCTCGGCCTGGACGTCTGCTGGGTCGCCGAGGCCTGGGGGGCGGACGCGCCGTCGCCGCTGGGCTACCTCGCCGCCCGCACCGGGACCATGCTGCTCGGCTCGGGGGTGATCCAGGTCGGCACCAGGTCCCCGGTCCTGATCGCGCAGACCGCGATGACGCTGGCGCACCTGTCCGGCGGCCGGTTCCTGCTCGGCCTGGGGGTGTCCGGGCCCCAGGTGATGGAGGGTCTGCACGGCGTCCCGTTCGGTCATCCGCTGGCCCGCATGCGGGAGACGGCCGAGATCGTCCGGGAGGTCTTCACCGGCGAGAAGGTGTCCTACGCGGGCCGCCAGTACCAGGTCCCGCTCGGCGACGGCCGGCCCATGCGGGTCAGCCTGTCGCCGGTGTCCGTGCCGGTGTACCTGGCCGCGCTGTCGCCGCGGATGCTGGAACTGACCGGCGAGATCGCCGACGGCTGGCTCGGCACCAGCTTCGTGCCCGAGGGCGCCGCCGCCTACTTCACCCACCTGGACGCCGGGCTGGCCCGGGCCGGCCGGACCCGGGCCGACCTGGACGTCTGCCAGGGCGCCGAGATCAACCTGGTCGGCGAGGCCGGCCTGGCCGCCGCGGTGGCCGGCCGCAAGAAGGAACTGGCCTTCTCCCTCGGCGGCATGGGCACGGCCAGCGCCAACTTCTACCACGACGCCTACAGCCGCCAGGGCTGGGCCGAGGTGGCCGCCCGGGTCCGCGAGCGCTGGCAGGCGGGCGACAGGGACGGCGCGGCCGCCCTGGTCACCGACGAGATGATCCTCGCCACCACGCTGATCGGCACCGAGGACATGGTGCGCGCCCGGCTGCGGACCTGGCGCCAGGCCGGCGTGGACACCGTGCGCCTCTACCCGGCCGGCGATACCCTCGCCGCCCGCCTGGACAACCTCGGCCGCGGCATCGACCTGGTGCGGGGCCTCTAGGGCCGCAGGTCAAAACCACAGCACCCGGCGCGCCTCTACCCGGCCCGGCAGCTCGGCGATTACGGTGGGAACGCTGTTAAATAACGCAGGTACGTACCGGTCAGGGAGACGATGCCCGAACCAGTCCGCGGTAACCAGCGATATCTCCCCGGTCTTGACGGGCTGCGCGCCCTGGCCGTCGGGGCGGTTATCGCCTACCACGTGGGCTGGGGCTGGGCCCCGGGCGGGCTGCTCGGGGTCGAGGTCTTCTTCACCCTCAGCGGCTATTTGATTACCGATATCCTGCTCAGCCAGTACGAGCGGACCGGCAGGCTGCAGCTGGCGGATTTCTGGCTGGGCCGGGCCCGGCGGCTGCTGCCGGCCCTGTTCGTGATGCTGGCGGTGGTCGTCGCGTGGGTCACGCTGCTGGACCGGTCGCTGCTTCCGGCCCTCCGCGGCGTGGTCGTCGCGTCGGCCTTCTACGTCAGCAACTGGTGGCTGATCGCGCAGCACAGTTCCTACTTCGCCCAGTTCGGGCCGCCCTCCCCGGTTGGCCACCTGTGGTCCCTGGCCGTGGAGGAACAGTTCTACCTGATCTGGCCCGGGCTGCTGTGGATCGGACTGCGCTGCTGCGGCGGGCGCGCCGGCTCCGGCGCGCGGCTGGCGGTCGCGTCCCTGCTGCTAGCCGCCGCCTCCGTCGTGACGATGGCGGTGCTGTACCGGCCCGGATACGATCCGACCCGGGTCTACGACGGCACGGACACCCGTGCCTTCGCGCTGCTGATCGGCGCGGCGCTCGCCTTCGTCTGGCCGGCCAGCGACCTCCGCGCCCAGGTCGCCCGCGGCGCCCGATGGGTCCTGGACGGCGCGGGAGCCCTGGGGCTCGCCGTTTTCGCCCTGATGGTCTGGCGCACCGGCGAGTACTCCCCCTTCCTGTACCCCACCGGGATGGTCCTGCTCTCGCTCGGTACCGCGCTGATGGTGGCCGCCGCCGCCTCGCCGGCCAGCAGGTTCGGCCGGATGCTGGGCTGGCGCCCGCTGCGCTGGGTGGGCGTCCGCTCCTACGGCATCTACCTGTGGCACTTCCCGATCATCGTGCTGACCACCCCCGCCGACGGCCGGGACACCCTGATCCGCGCCGTCCTGCAGATAGCGGCGAGCGTCGGATGCGCGGCCCTGTCGTGGCGCTACCTCGAGGACCCGATCCGCCGGGGCGCCCTGCCCCGGTGGTGGGCTCAGATAAGGGGTAGCGGGTGGCGCCTTGGCGCCCTGGGACGGCAAGCCCGGTTGGCGGTGGCGGGCTCCGCTACCGTGGTCGTGCTGGCCAGCTGCGGCATGGCCGGCGTCGTGTCGCCAGGACCGGCTAGCCCGGCCGCGGCGCCCCAGCCGGCCGCCAGCAGCCCATCCGCCAGCAGCCCATCCGCTAGCAGCGGGGCCACCCGCGCCCCCGCCGCCCGGACCTCCGCCGGCGGCCATCCGCCCGGGAGCGCGGCGGCCAGCAGGGCCGACCCGGCCCGCACCAGCTGCCGGTCCGTGGTGCACATCGGCGACTCCACCTCCGACGGGCTGATCTCGCCCGACTACCTGCCGAACCCGCGGCAGCGGATCGCCGCCCAGTACGCCCGGGTGGGCGTGACCACGTTCATCCCGGAGATCTCGGGCGCCCGGTCGATCGTCGAGACGTACAAGGGCATCCCGGACGCCTATACCGTGGCCCAGCAGCTGGTACAACAGGGATACCGGGGGTGCTGGGTACTGGCCCTGGGCACCAACGACACCGCGGATGTCGCCGTCGGCTCGGGCGTCGGCCTGGCCGCCAGGATCAAGCGGATGATGTCGCTGATCGGCAACCAGCCGGTCATGTGGGTGAACGTCCGGTCGCTGCTCGACGCCGGACCGTATTCGGAAAGCAACATGCTGGCGTGGAACGACGCGCTGCTCCAGGCCTGCGCCAGCTACCCGGACATGCGGGTCTATGACTGGGCCGCGGCCGTCAAGGACAGCTGGTTCATCTCCGACGGCATCCACTTCACCTCCGCGGGCTACGCGGCCCGCGCCCGGCTGATCGCCAGCGCGCTCGCCGCGGCCTTCCCCGGTCAGGGCCACCCGGCGGGCTGCCTGGTCCGCTAATCAACCGTTTCGGGTGATGACGCGTCCTGGTGTCCCTGGTAACTTCGGGTAGTTCACGATGCCGGGGAAAGGACACAGCACATGGGCGCGTCGCCACGAATCATCCGGGCCGCCCTCCTGGTGGCGGCCGCCATCGCGCTAGCCGCCGCGGCTGTCCAGCTGCGCGAGAAGTACCAGACGGGCGAGCAGGCCGTTGAGGACATCCAGGCGCAGCTCGATGCCCTGGACCCGGCAACCCGCGCGGCGGTTATCGCCAAGCTGAGCTCGGATGAGGTGAAGAAGGTCCGCGGCCGGCATCGCTGATCGCGCCACCGGATCGCGCACGGCCGGCTCACGCGCGCAGGCGGTGGCCGAGCGCGGTGTGCCGGCGCCCTGAGCCCTGGTTGCGCACGGCCACGGCCAGGGCGCGCCGTGACCCGGCCAGCACGACGAGCTTCTTGGCCCGGGTAACGCCGGTATAGAGCAGGTTACGCTGGAGCATCATCCACGACCCCATGGTCAGCGGGATGACCACGGCGGGGTACTCGCTGCCCTGGGACCGGTGGATGGTGACCGCGTAGGCGTGCGCGAGCTCGTCGAGCTCGTCGAACCCGTAGTCGACCTTCTCGTCCTCGTCGGTGAGCACGGTCAGCGTGTGGTCTTCCAGCGACAGGCCGGTGACCACGCCCACGGTGCCGTTGAAGATGCCCGCCGCGCCCTTCTCGTAGTTGTTCCGCAGCTGGGTCACCTTGTCCCCGACCCGGAACACCCGGCCGCCGTAGCGCCGTTCGGGCCGCGCCTCAGCGGAAGGCGTCAGCGCCTCCTGCAGCAGCAGGTTCAGGTTCCCGGCCCCGGCGGGCCCGCGGTGCATGGGGCACAGCACCTGCACGTCCCGCGGGTCCAGGCCGAACCTGGCCGGGATGCGCCGGGCCACGATGTCCACCACCAGCGCCGCGGTCGGCTCCGGTTCGTCGCAGGAGAACCAGAAGAAGTCGGCGAAGCCGGTCAGGGCGGGCGGAACGCCGGCGTTGATCCGGTGCGCGTTGACCACGATGCCGGACTGCTCGGCCTGCCGGAAGATCTTCGTCAGCCGGACCACGGGCAGTGTCCCCGCGCCGAGCAGGTCGCGCAGCACCTCCCCGGCCCCCACCGAGGGCAGCTGGTCCACGTCCCCGACCAGCAGCAGGTGCGCGCCCGGCGGCACCGCCTTGACCAGCTTGTTGGCCAGGATCACGTCCACCATCGAGGTCTCGTCCACCACCACGAGGTCGGCGTCCAGCGGTGACGAGGCGTCGAACGAGGGCTCGCCGCCCGGCCGCAGCTGCAGCAGCCGGTGGATGGTGGCCGCGTCGTGGCCGGTCAGCTCGGCCAGCCGCTTGGCCGCCCGGCCGGTCGGCGCGGCCAGCACGACCTTCGCGCCGCGAGCCCGGGCCAGCGCCACCACCGAGCGCACGGTGAAGCTCTTGCCGCATCCGGGCCCGCCGGTCAGCACCGCCACCCGCGCGGTCAGCGCGAGCCGCACGGCCGCCTCCTGCTCCGGCGCGAGCGGCGCGCCGGTGCGACCGCGCAGCCAGGCCAGGGCCTTGGCCCAGTCGACGGAGGAGAACGCCGCCAGGCGGTCGGCCCGCGCGGCGTGCAGGCGGAGCAGGGCGGAGGCCAGGGACCGTTCGGCAATGTAAAAAGGCGGCAGGTAGACGGCGGGTACCGGGGGTGCGGTCCCCGTCTCAGCCAGCCGGGCCGCCACCGGGACGTCCTCCCGCACCACGCCTTCCAAAGCGGCCAGTTCGTCCAGGCACGGGACGATCAGCTCGGCCGGCACCTCGAGGATCGTGGCGGCGTCGGCGATCAGGTTGGGCGCGGGCAGGTAGCAGTGCCCCTGGTCGGCCGCCTCGGACAGGGTGTACGCCAGGCCGGCCTTGATCCGTTCCGGGCTGTCCCTGGCGATGCCGACCGCCGCGGCGATGGTGTCTGCGGTCTTGAAGCCGATGCCCCACACGTCCGAAGCCAGCCGGTACGGCTCGTCCCGCACCACGTCGATGGCCGCGTCGCCGTACTTCTTGTAGATCCGCACCGCGAGCGAGGTGGACACCCCCACGCCCTGCAGGAACACCATCACCTCCTTGATGGCCTTCTGCTCGGCCCAGGCGGCGGTGATCATCGCGGTGCGCTTGGGGCCCAGGCCGTCGACCTCGATCAGGCGCCCGGGCGAATCCTCGATGACGTGCATGATGTCCACGCCGAAGTGATCCACCATGCGCTCGGCCATCACCGGGCCGATGCCCTTGATCAGACCCGAGCCGAGGTACCGCTGGATGCCCTGGGTGGTGGCCGGCAGCACGGTGGTGTACGAGTACACCTCGAACTGACGACCGTACTTCGGGTGCGACGTCCACCGGCCGCGCATCCGCAGCGACTCGCCCACCTGGGCGCCGAGCAGCGGCCCGACCGCCGTGACCAGGTCGGCGCCGCGCCCGGCATCGATCCGGGCGATCGTGTACCCGGTTTCGGCGTTCGCGTACGTCACCCGCTCGAGCACGCCGTCAAGCAGGGACACCTCGGGTGGCATTTACTCCAGCCTCACCTGGTCAGGGCGCTGTCGGCCGCGCCGGCGTACAGTTCGGCGGCCCGCCAGCAGTACCAGGCCGCCACCGACCGGTAGGGCCGGAACGGGTCGCCGAGCGGCCGGAGCTCGCGCGCGGTCGGCTCCGGGATCTGCCAGGCCAGGCCGTAACCGCGCCGTTCGGCCAGGATCCGCGCCGCCGCGGTCCAGCTCGGCTTCCGGCCAACGGGGGGAGTGGCGCTCGACGGCGTGGGCATGATGTCCATCATGCCCCCCGTTGCCTCTCCCGCCTGAAGGTTCCGATGGCCCTGCACCGCTTGACCTCCGTCACCATGGGCGTGCCGAACGTCGCCGAGACCGCCGCCTACTACGCCGAATTCGGCCTCTCCCCCGAAGAGGACGGCTGGTTCAGCACCCGCGACGGCGGCCGCCAGCTCCGCATCGTGCCCGCGTTCACCCGGCGGCTGGTCGACCTGCACGTCGGCGTGGACGACGCCGACGACCTGGCCCGGGCCGCGGAGAACCTGGGCCGCCTGGGCGTCGACGTGCACCGCGGGCCGGACCGGATCTGCGCGGTGGAGAAGGCCACCGGCCTGCGCGCCTGGCTGGAGATCGCCGCCCGGGTGGGCCAGGACGCCGTGCCCGCCACCCCGTACAACGGCCCCGGCCGGCTCGAGCGGTCCGGCCGCGCGCCCGGCGTGCTGCGCGAGGAGCCGGTCATGCCGCGCAAGCTCGGCCACGCCGTCGTCGGCTCGCCCGACCACGAGGCCACCGAGGCGTTCTTCGCCGCCGGGCTCGGCTTCAAGATCAGCGACCGGATCAAGGGCGCCGGCGCGTTCCTGCGCTGTTCCACCGACCACCACAACGTCCTGGTGCTCGGCGCCCCGGTCTCGTTCCTGCACCACACCTCCTGGCAGGTGGACGACGTCGACGAGGTCGGCCGCGGCGCCTGCGCCATGCTGGCCGGTCATCCCGGCCGGCACGTCTGGGGGCTCGGGCGCCACTACGGAGGCTCGAACTTCTTCTGGTACCTCAAGGACCCGGCGGGCAACTTCAGCGAGTACTACAGCGACATGGACTGCATCGTCGACGACCAGCTATGGACCCCCGAGGACCTGGAAGGCGCCCGCGGCCTGTACTCCTGGGGCCCGCCCCCGCCGCCGTCTTTCCTGCATCCGGAGGACCTGGCCGCCATGATGACCGGCGCCCACAGCGCCCGCTAACACCCGCCCTCGCGTCCGCCGCGGTGCCCCTGTGACCTGCGTGGCCCAAGCGTCCGTGATGCGAAGCTAACAGGGAGAAAATGGGCTTCCGGGAGGGTTTTGTGCATCATAGTGCCCAAAACCCTCCCAGAAGCCCGAATTCTCCCTGGTTATCCCCGAAGGCCGAACTGCTCGCCGCCCGGCGCGGCGAGGAGGTGAAGATCGGGGCGGTCAGCAACCCGGCGGACCCGGACGACGCGCTCAACTCCAATGGCGCCCTGCTGCCCGGCCCGCATGCCACGCTGGCCGGCCCGACCTTCGCGCAAAAGGCTGGACGCCACGCTCTGACCAGGAGCTACGCCCTGGGCTGAAGCCGCGATATCGCTGACTCACCGGCAATAACGCGATGTATCGTGACCTTAGGTCCAGGGGCGGCCGGGAAAGGCGGCGAGCAGGATGTTTGAGCGGTTTACCGACCGGGCGCGACAGGCTGTCGACCTGGCGCACGACGAAGCCAGGAGGCTCAATCACAACTACATCGGCACCGAGCACCTCCTGCTCGGCCTCGTCCACGAGGCCGAGGGGCTCGCGGCGCAGGCGCTCGAGTCGCTGGGGATAAGCCTCGACGCCGTGCGGCAGCAGGTCGAGCAGATCATCGGCCCGGGCCAGCAGGAGCCGCAGGAGCAGATCTCATACACGCCGCGGGCCAAGAAGGTGCTCGAGCTCTCGCTGCGCGAGGCGAAGGCGCTCGGTCACCACTACATCGGCACCGAGCACCTCCTGCTCGGCCTGATCCGCGAGGGCCACGGCGTCGCGGCGCAGGTCCTGACGGAGCTGGGCGCGGACCTGAACCTGGTGCGCCAGCAGGTCATCCGGCTGCTGCACGGGTACCAGGGCCCGCAGCCGCAGACGATGCCCGCCGGGGCGCGGTTTGGCCAGTCGCGCTGGAAGACGCGCGGGCGGCAGGGCGAGATCCGCGAGCACGTCGAGGCGATCGGATCCCAGCTGGCGGCGATCGAGCAGCGGGTGGGGGCCGGTCCCGAGATCGGGGACCTGGACCGGCAGATCGAGCAGGCGCGCCAGGCCAAGAGAGCCGCGGCCGGCGCCGAGGACTACGAGACCGCGGCCACCCTGCGCGACCAGGAACAGCGGTTGCGAGCCGAGAAAGCCGCCCGCCAGGCGGACTGGGCGGCCGCGCATCCCGAGCTCTCCTCGGTGGCCGAGGCCCTGCACCGGCTGAGCGACGAGGTCGGCCGGCTGCGCGGCCTGCTCGACGAGCTGGGCATCGAACCGCGCGACGGGGCCGCCTGACCCGGGGCCGCCTAACGCCGGGCGGATGACGCCGGTGGCGGTGACGCGGCCGGCGGCGTCGCGGCAGGACACGCGGACCGAACCGGCGTCCGGGCCCGCATCCGGCCCTGCGGACACGATCAGGCCCTGGTCGTCGAACAGCGGCGCGACCAGGCGATAGGAGTATTCGCACCGGTCCGGCAGGCCGGGCCGGGCCAGTTCGGCCATGAGCAGGGCCTGCAGCGGGCCGTGCACGACCAGGCCGGGGTAGCCCTCGGCGCGGGCGTACTCGCGGTCGTAGTGGATCCGGTGGGCGTTGTAGGTCAGCGCCGAGAACCGGAAGAGCAGGACCGGGTCCACCTCGACCGCCCAGTCCCGGTGACCGGCCGGCTCCGGCTTCATTTCGGCCGAACGGGGTGGGTCAGACGTGGCTGCCTTGCGGTACACCAGATCCTGCTCCTCGGCGATCACCACCTGGCCGCCCTGGCTGATCTCGGTGCGCACGGTGACGAAGTGCAGCGGGCCCGACCGGCCCTGCTTGACCGTCGCGCCGGCCTGCCAGGTGCGGCGGGTCGCCTCGGCCCCGGTGCGCAGCGGGCCGGACCGGCTGACCCGGCCGCCGGCGAACATCCGGCGCAGGCCCGGGCCCGGCGGCACCGGTATCCCGCCGCGGGCCGGGTGCCCGTCCGGGCCGAGCACCGCCTGCGGCGGCCGGTCAAGCAGGTAGACCCAGTGCCACAGCAGCGGGAGCCCCTCGGCGGGCAGGGGCACGCCGAGCAGCCCGGCCAGCGCCCGCGCCGGGCCGGGCGTGATCAGCTCGGTGACCTCGCGGACCTCGGTCATCCCAGGGTGAAGGGGTCGCGGGTGCCGCCGGTCAGCTCGACCCAGATGGCCTTGGTCTGGGTGTACTCGTGCACGGCCTCGATGCCGTTCTCGCGGCCGAGCCCGCTCATGCCGTACCCGCCGAACGGCACGTCCGGGCCGACCACCCGGTAGGCGTTGATCCACACGGTGCCGGTGCGCAGCGCGTGCGCCACCTGGTGGCCGCGGTGGATGTCCTTGGTCCACACCGCCCCGGCCAGGCCGAACCTGGTGTCGTTGGCCAGCGCGACGGCCTCCTCCTCGGTGTCGAACGAGATGACCGAGAGCACCGGGCCGAACACCTCCTCGCACGCCACCGTCATGGTGGGCTTGACGTTGGTGAGCACCGTCGGGAGAACGAAGAAGCCGCCGAGCGCGTCGTCGGCGCGGCCGCCCGCCGCCACGGTCGCGCCCTCGCCGGCCGCGCCCTGCAGGAACGACAGCACCTTGCGGTACTGCGGTTCGGTGGCCACCGGGCCCATCTCGGTGTCGGCCGCCTTGGGGTCGCCGAGCCGGATCGAGGAGGCCCGGCCGGCGATCTTCTCCACCAGCGCATCGTGGACGCCCCGGCTGACCAGCAGCCGGGACCCGGCCATGCAGGTCTGCCCGGTGGCGGCGAACACCCCGGCCAGCACGCCGTTGCAGGCCGCGTCCAGGTCGGCGTCGTCGAACACCACGTGCGCGGACTTGCCGCCCAGCTCGAGCAGGACGCCGGTGATGTTGGCCGCGGCCGCCGCCGCCACCTGCGCGCCGACGCCGGTCGAGCCGGTGAACGCGATCTTGTCCACGTCCGGGTGCGCGGCCAGCGCCTTGCCGACCGCGGGCCCGAACCCGGTCACCACGTTGAACACGCCCGGCGGGAACCCGGCCTCGTCCATCAGCGCGGCCAGCTCGACCGCGGAGGCGGGGGAATAGTCGCTCGGCTTGGCCACCGCGCCAGATCAACTGTGGTCATGATGTTGTCCTCCCGGTAGGAATTCGGCCAGCACAGAGTCGGTGTGCTGGCCCAGTGCCGGGACGGCGCCCATGGCGGCCTCGCGGCCGGGCCCGGTCACCGGCGGGAGCAGCGCCCGTACCGGGCCGGCCGGGGTGTCCACCTCGCGCCACCGGGGGGCCAGCTGCGGGTGCGCGGCGAACTCGGCGGGCGTGCGCAGCCGGGCGCTGGCGATGCCGGCCTCGTCGAGCAGCGCCACCACCTCGTCCGGCGTCATCGAGCCGAGCGCGGCCTCGATGATCGCCGTCAGCTCGTCGTCGTGGGTGACCCGGTCCGGGTTGGCGGCGAACCGCTCGTCGGCGACCAGGTCCGGCCGGCCGAGCACGCGCTCGCACAGCACGGCCCACTCGCGCTCGTTCTGCAGCCCGACGAACACCTCCCCGCCGCGAGCCGCATAGGGCCCGTACGGGGAGATCGAGGCGTGCCGGGCCCCGGTCCGCCGGGGCTCGGTCCCGCCGTAGACGCTGTAGTAGTAGGGCTGGCTCATCCACTCGCCCAGCGCGCCGAGCAGGGACACCTCGAAGCTGGAGCCGCGGCCGGTGCGCTCCCGCTCGTACAGCGCGGTCAGCACCCCGGTGTAGGCGTACATCCCGGCGGCGATGTCGGCCACCGAGATCCCCGCCTTGCACGGCGCCTCCGGCGTGCCGGTGACCGAGAGCAGCCCGGCCTCGCACTGCACCAGCAGGTCGTAGGCCTTCTTGCCGGCGTAGGGGCCGTCCGGGCCGTAGCCGGAGACCG
>Ga0335081_10015491_pt1 | contig 12328 bp, 7 predicted proteins | sample Lox_Sample_35_FD_206713 | JGI IMG/M metagenome (GOLD analysis project Ga0335081, IMG submission 206713) | Soil microbial communities from Loxahatchee National Wildlife Refuge, Florida, United States - Lox_Sample_3.5 | ecosystem: Environmental > Terrestrial > Soil > Wetlands | place: USA: Florida... | reverse complement strand
CTCCCGGCGCCGCTCCGGGCGCAGCGGGCCCGAGGCCTCGCGCGGCCCGGGGGGCGCCAAGGGAGGGGGCCCGCCGGCCCGGCCGTTCTTGGGGGGACTCGTCATCCGGGGTGGTGGGTCATGACGATGGGCGGCAGGTGCATCATGGCGATCTGGGCGGCGCGCCCGTGGACGGCCCGGGCCATGTCGAGGGCGTCGCTGAGCCGTTCGGCGCTGTCCCAGCCCAGCATGCGCGGGACGTGCTCGTTGTCCGCGCCCACCGCGATGATCCGGCCGAGGTGAGCCCGCCCGTTCTCGCCCCAGTACCACATGAAGAAGGGGTGGGACCCGTGGTAGGCGTGGCCGGTACGGTACAGGTGCACGTAGCTGGGGTTCTCGGCGAACTCGCGCTCGTACTTCTTCTCGAGCAGCTCCGCATCGCGGGTCTCCGGCAGAAGCCGGTGGAAGAACTCGATGTAGCTCGGGTGGTGGTCGGGGTCGAAGCTGTCCGAGCAGGGGTGGGTGAGGATGAGCGTGCCCCCCTTCTTGAGGAGCGGGCGGCCCTTGTAGAGGTTGAAGAGGTAGCCGCAGGCCATCACCTGGACGAGCAGCGGATTCAAGATCGAGTTCACGTTGTAGGGCGAGATGTACGGCACCCCCACCACCGCGATGTCGGCCTGGAAGTCGACCTCGACGAGGTACTGCTCGAAGCTCTTCTCCAGGATCCTCCGGTGGGTGGGCTCGGTCAGCCCGGCGTGGACCGCGATCACGTCGTAGGCCGCCGGGATGGCCTGGAACATCTTGCGCTTGGCGGTGGCGGGCAGGTTCTTCAGGGCGGCGCGCATCCCGGCCAGCTTCAGCCGGTCCACCTCGGTCCAGGCCTCCTCGCGCCGCATGAGGAACTCGAGCGGGCCGTCGAACATGCGGTTGTTGATGGTCGACTCGATGTGGAACACCTTGAGGTGGCGGTCGATGAGGCGCCCGATGCGTTCGACCGAGCGGTGCAGCTCGGAGCGCTCCGGGTCCATGTAGGAGTCGCTCCGGCGGATGTGCAGGGGGGTGTGGTGGGCCTTCACCCCCTCGTAGTTGGTGAGGCCGGTGCCGACCGACTTGTGGCCCCCGTCCATGGGGACGAGGTTCAGGTTCACGTAGATGAGGAGGTCGGACTCGACCGCCCGCCGGTTCAGCACCACCTTCTCGCCGTGATCGGTGGTCCCGACCACCACCAGGCCCTCGGGGTCCTCGGCGTCGTGGTTGTAGTAGCGGTCCGGGTAGAAGGCCTCGAAGATCTTGGGGCCCACCATCCGCTTCATCTCGGCCTCGGTCATGCGCCGGTGCAGGCAGATGGCGATGACGAGGTGGACGTCGTCCACCCCCGAGTCGGCGAGGAGCTCGAGCACCACCTCCAGGATCTGCTGCCGCACGTCCGGGCACCTCATGGGCGGCAGGGGCAACGAGATGTCGTCGAGGGCGATGGTCACCTTCATGCCGGGGCGCAGGAGGGCGTGGAGCGGATCGATACCCTCCGGGTGGTTCACGGCCCACCGCACGGCGGCCTTCACGTTGGGGAGCCCGGCCACCGGCGGCTTGGGGTAGATGACCCGGGTTCCGACCGGGAGGTCCTCGAGGAGGAGGTCCTCGCCGGAGAACATCACGCGCGGCGCCGAGTCGGTGTCGATGGTGACGACCGACTCGGTGTGCTCGTAGAGCTGGCGCAGGCGGGACGGGGAACGCATGGCTAGGGCGCCTCCGAGCGGGGGGGCGTGGCGAGGTCCTTTCGGCGGGGGGCCGTCATGGCAGATCGCTACTCCGTGGTGTCCAGGATGGGCCACTCGTAGGCCCGCGCCACGTTGCGCAGGCGCAGGTCCGGGTTCACCGCGGCCGGGTGACCCACCACGGCCAGCATGGGGTAGTCGGAGAAGCTGTCGGAGTAGGCGTGGCTCTTGTCGAGGGCCAGGCCCTCCCGCACGCAGTAGTCGCGGACGATGACCGCCTTGTGGGCCCCCTCGACGACGGGGGGGACCACCCGCCCGGTGGCCACCCCCTCCACGAAGTGCATCCGGTTGGCGATGAGGTCGTCCGCCCCGAGGTGCTCGGCGAGCTCCCGCATGGTGAAGTCGAGCGCCCCGGTGACGAGCACCAGGCGGCACCCGGACCGCCGCGCCTGGTCGAGCAGGCGGGAGGTGCCCGGGTGGATGGCCGGGCGCAGCACCTCCTCGAACATCTCGTGGGCGAGCACCACCAGCCGGTCCTCCGACAGGCCGCGGTAGGAGGCGTAGAAGAGCTCGTTGAAGACCTTGCGGTTGAGCTTGTCGACCGTCCAGTAGAACGGGGCGAGGGCCGCCGTGCGGGCGGTGCGCCAGGCGGTGCCGAAGACGCCGCCCTGGTTCATGGCGTAGTAGGCGAACGCGTGGACGATGTTCGTCCGCACGAGGGTGCCGTCCACGTCGAAGAAGGCGGCTCGCTCTGGCTCGGCCATGGGTCTTGCGGACCCTCCACGTTCTCTGCCCTCGCCGGGCGCCTGCCCGCACCCGGAGGGGCCGCGAATCCTACAGCCAATGGTGCTCGCGATAATAGCGCGCCGAGCGCGCGACCGAGGCCTCGAGCGTGGTGGTGGCGCGGAACCCGAGCAGCCGCTCGGCCTTGTCGGTGTGGCAGGTCCATCCGGGTGCGAGGATCTGGCGCGCCAGCTTGCGATTCAGCGGGAGCCTGCGCCCGGTCACCCGCGAGAGCCCGTCGGCCGCGAACGCCAGGGCCCACAGGACCCCGGGCGGGACGGGGAGGGGGCGTGCGCGGACGCCGAGCGCCCGCGCCACCTCCTCCTGCAGGCCGACGAGGCTGGTGCGCTCGGCGGAGGCGAGGAAGAAGGCCTCCCCCACCGCCTCGGGCCGCTCGCCGAGCATGAGGAACCCGCGCGCGCAGTCGTCCACGTCGACGAAGGACAGCGGCCGCTCGGGGCCGGGGATGCGCACGAGGAGCCCCCTCGCCACCAGGCGGAAGAAGAGCAGGTTCTCTCGGTCCCCCGGCCCGAGGATCCGGGGTGGCCGTCCGATGGCGACGGGGAGCCTGTCGCGGTAGGAGAGGGCGATGCGCTCGGCCTCCGCCTTGGACTCGCCGTACCACTCGGCGGGGGCGAAGGGGTCCTCCTCGCGCCGGCCCTCGCGCGAGGGGCCGAGCGAGGCGAGCGAGCCCGCCAGGACGAAGCGCCCCCGAGCCGCGCCCCGCTCCAGGCATGCGTCGAGGAGGAGCTCGGTCGAGCCAGCATTCACGGTGAGGAAGGTCTGCCGGTCGGGAGCGCGCCGCACGCCGGCGAGGTGGTAGACGAGCGCGCAGCCGTCCACCGCCCGGCGCAGGGCCTTGAGGTCCATGGCGTCGCCCCGGATCACCTCCACCCCGGCCGGCCAGGCGCCGAGGTCGGAACCCGGGCGGACCAGGGCGCGCACGCTCTTTCCGGTCGCGACGAGCCAGCGCACGAGAGTGCGCCCGACGAATCCGTTCGCCCCGGTGACGAGCGCGTCCATGGGCAGGGCAGTGGGCCAGAAGCTCCCCTCGAGGTCAACCCAGGGGCGGTGGCCCTCGGCGGCCGCCAAGAGACCCTCCGCGGAGGCGTCCCAGCGCGGGCCGCGCGCCCAGTGAGTCCGGCCGAGGTCGCTCGAGACCTTGGCGCGACGCGTCGCCCACGCCCCGCGCCACCTCGCGGCGACGGCCTCGGCGAAGGCCCGCCCCACCCCCGAAATCCTTAGCCCCAAGGCGCGGGCGATCGCCCATTTGAAATGACCTCGCCCAGCGGGCACGATGCGGGGCCTCGATGCCGAGCCCGGTGCGCTCCAGCTGCCCCTTCGATTGCCCCGACACCTGCGGCCTCCTGGTGGAGGTGGAGGGCGGGCGCGCGGTGGCGGTGCGGGGCGACCCCGAGCACCCCTTCTCGAGGGGGAGCCTGTGCGCGAAGATGACGCGCTATCCGGCCTCGGTGCACGCGCCCTCGCGGCTCGCGACGCCGCTCGTGAGGACCGGGCCGAAGGGGGCGGGCGAGTTCCGAAGGGCGAGCTGGGAGGAGGCTATCGACCTCGTCGCCGGGCGCTGGCGGAGCCTCATCGGCGAGCACGGGGCGGAGGCGATCCTGCCCTTCTCCTACGCCGGGACCATGGGGCTCGTCCAGCGCAACGCCGGGCACGCCTTCTTCCACGCCCTCGGCGCCTCGCGCCTCGACCGCACCATCTGCTCGCCCGCCAAGGACTTCGCCTGGAAGGCGGTGATGGGCGACACCCTCGCCCCCGACCCGGAGGAGGCCGCCGAGAGCGATCTCCTCGTCCTGTGGGGCCTCGACGCGGTCGCCACCCACCTGCACTTCCTCGCCAACGTGAAGGCGGTGCAGGCCCGGGGCGGGAGGGTGGTCCTCATCGACACCTATCGCACCGCCACCGCGCCCGTGTGCGACGAGGTCCACCTGGTGCGGCCCGGTTCCGACGGGGCGCTCGCGCTCGGGCTCTTGCACCTCATCGCCGCCGAGGGCCACCTCGACCGCGCCTTCATCGCGGCCCACGTCGAGGGCTTCGAGGCGCTCGAGCGGGAGGTGCTGCCGGCCTGCACTCCCGAGCGGACGGCCGCCGCCACCGGGCTCACCCCGGCCGAGCTCGCCGGGCTCGCCCGCGCCCTCGGGGAGGCACGGGCCCCCTTCCTGCGGGTGGGCAGCGGGCTCTCGCGCTACGGCAACGGGGCCACCAACCTCCGGGCCATCCTCTGCCTCCCGGCCGCGCTCGGGGCCTTCGCCCGGCGCGGCGGGGGCGCGCTCTTCGGCACCTCGGCCGGCCAGGCCTTCGACCTGTCGCTCGTGACCCGGGAGGACCTCGCGCCCCGGCCGACGCGGCTCGTCAACATGAACCAGCTCGGCCACGCGCTCACCGCGCTCGACCGGCCACGCGTCATGTCCCTCTACGTCTACCATTCCAACCCGGCGGCGGTGGCGCCCGACCAGAACGCGGTCCTCGAGGGCCTCGCCCGCGAGGACCTGTTCACGGTGGTCCACGAGCGCTTCCTCACCGACACCGCGCGCTACGCCGACGTGGTCCTGCCGGCCACGAGCTCCCTCGAGCACCCCGACCTCTACCGCTCCTACGGCCACTACCAGCTGCAGCGGGCGCGCGCGGCCATCCCACCGGTCGGGGAGGCGCGGGCGAACTGGCAGGTCTTCCAGGCCCTGGCGGGGGCCATGGGCCTCGGGCATCCGTTCTTCCGCCTCTCGGCCGACGACCTCATCGACCTGTTGCTCCTCGGGCCCTCCCCGCTGCTCCGCGGGATCGACCGGGCGGCCCTCGAGGCCGGGCGCCCGGTCCCCCTCCGCCTGCCCACCGGCCACAAGACGAGCTTCAGGACGCCCTCCGGGAAGATCGAGATCCTGAACCCCCGGCTGAAGGAGCCTCTGCCCCGCGCCCTGCCCACCCACGTCGAGCGCGAGGGCTCGCCCTTCCCGCTCCGCCTCGTGACCGCGCCGTCCCTGTACGGCCTCAACTCCACCTTCCTGCAGGAGCGCGACGACCTGCGGCGGCGGGCCGGTCCCATGACGCTCAGGATGGGCGAGGAGGAGGCGCGCGCGCGCGGCCTCGAGAGCGGCCAGCGCGTCCTCGCCTACAACGCCCTCGGGGAGGCCCTCTTCGTGCTCGAGGTGACGGCGGAGGTGCCGAGCGGGGTGGTGGTGGCGCCCGGCGTCCGCCGCCTCGACGACGCGCCGGGGCGGCGGGGGGTGAACGCCCTCACCTCGCAGCGGCTCACCGACGAGGGGGCCGGCAGCACCTTCTACGACAACGCGGTCGAGGTCCGCCGGGCGGGCTGACAAGCGGGCCGCAATGGTGTAGGACATTTTGTCGCGGGCCGCCAAGTTCGCGCCCGAACTCGATCTTCCCAGGGCCTTCTAGAAACCACCGGGCGGGCCTACCCGCCTCTTCCCAAGAGCCTTCCCCAAGAGGAGACGACGGTGATCGACCTCTATCTGAAGCACGAGCAGGAGCGCAGGGCCCAGGGCATCCCGGCGAGGCCCCTCGACGCCGAGCAGACCCGGGCCCTCTGCCCGCTCCTCGAAGCGCCTCCCGCGGGTCGCGAGGCGTTCCTCCTCGACCTGCTCGAGAACCGGGTCGCGCCGGGCGTCGACCCGGCCGCCGCGGTAAAGGCCGCCTTCCTCGCCGAGGTCATGCGGGGGACCCGCCGCTCGCCGCTCGTCGCGCCGGCCGACGCCCTGAGGATCCTCGGCACCATGATGGGGGGCTACAACGTCGGCCCGCTCGTCGAGGCCCTCTCCATCCCGGCCCTCGCCGACGAGGCCGCGCGCGCCCTCGGCTTCACCACCCAGGTCTACGACGCCTTCGAGGAGGTGGCGAAGCTCGCCAGGACCCATGCGGCGGCGAAGCGGGTCCTCGTCGCCTGGGCGGAGGCCGAGTGGTTCACCGTGCGCCCGGCCTTGCCGGAGCGCATCGCAGCGGTGGTCTTCAAGGTCGACGGCGAGATCAACACCGACGACTTCTCGCCGGCCGGAGACGCCTCGACCCGCCCGGACATCCCCCTGCACGCGCTGTCGATGGGCAAGACCCGCTTCCCGGGCGGCCTCGCCACCATCGCCGCCCTCCGCCAGGGCGGCCGCAAGGTGGCCTTCGTGGGCGACGTGGTGGGCACCGGCTCCTCGCGCAAGAGCGCCATCAACAGCCTGCTCTGGCACATCGGCGACGACATCCCCTTCGTGCCCAACAAGCGGCGCGGCGGCGTGATCCTGGGAGGCGCCATCGCCCCCATCTTCTTCAACACCGCCCAGGACTCGGGTGCCCTTCCAGTGAAGACCGACGTCACCTCCCTCAAGACCGGAGACGCCATCGTCCTCGACACCCGGGGCGGGCGGATCCTGAGCGAAGGCGGGCAGGTGCTCTCCACCTTCGCCCTCAAGCCCGACACCCTGCCCGACGAGTACCGGGCCGGAGGCCGCATCCCGCTCATCATCGGGCGGGCCCTCACCGAGCGGGCCCGGGCGGCCCTCGGGCAGGGTCCGACGTCGGTCTTCGTGCGCGCCAAGAATCCGGTTCCCAGGAAGGGCCAGGGCTACACGCTGGCGCAGAAGATGGTGGGAAGGGCCTGCGGTCTGGAAGGCGTCCTGCCGGGCGGCTTCTACGAGCCGAAGATGACCACCGTCGGCTCGCAGGACACGACCGGACCCATGACGGCCGACGAGCTCAAGGAGCTCGCCTGCCTCAAGTTCCTCTCGCCCCTCGTCATGCAGTCCTTCTGCCACACCGCCGCCTACCCCAAGGCGGCCGACGTGAAGATGCACCGCTCGCTGCCGCCCTTCGTCGAGGAGCGCGGAGGCGTCTCGCTGCGACCCGGCGACGGGGTCATCCACTCCTGGCTCAACCGGCTCCTGCTCCCGGACACGGTGGGGACCGGCGGCGACAGCCACACCCGCTTCCCCATCGGGGTGAGCTTCCCGGCCGGCTCGGGCCTGGTCGCCTTCGCCGCCGCGCTCGGCTTCATGCCGCTCGACATGCCGGAGAGCGTCCTCGTGCGCTTCAAGGGCGCGCTGCGTCCGGGCATCACCCTGCGCGACGTGGTGAACGCTATCCCGTACCGGGCCATCGAGCAGGGCCTGCTCACCGTGCCCAAGAAGAACAAGAAGAACGTCTTCGGCGGACGCATCCTCGAGATGGAGGGCCTGCCCCACCTCACCGTCGAGCAGGCCTTCGAGCTCACCGACGCGGCCGCCGAGCGGAGCGCGGCCGCCGCCACCGTCGACCTCTCGGTGGAGAGCGTCGCCGCCTACCTGCGCTCCAACGTGGCCCTGATGAGGAAGATGATCGCCGACGGCTACCGCGACCCGCGCACGCTCGAGGCGCGCAGCGCCGCGGCCGAGGCCTGGCTGGCGAAGCCCGAGCTCCTGCGGGCCGATCCCCACGCGGAATACGCGGCGGTCCTGGAGATCGATCTCGCCACCATCGAGGAGCCCATCCTCGCCTGCCCGAACGACCCCGACGACGTGAAGCGACTGTCGGAGGTGGCGGGCGCCCGGGTGGACGACGTCTTCCTCGGCTCCTGCATGACCAACATCGGGCACTTCCGGGCCGCCGGGGAGATCTGGAAGGGCCAGAAGTACACGGGCGCCGTGCGCACCTGGCTGTGCCCGCCCACCCGCATGGACCAGGAGCAGCTACGGGAGGAGTCGTACTTCTCGGTGTTCAGCGCCATGGGCGCCCGCATCGAGACGGCCGGCTGCTCCCTGTGCATGGGGAACCAGGCCAGGGTGCCCGACGGCGCCACGGTCTACTCCACCTCCACCCGCAACTTCGACGATCGCATGGGTAACGGCGCCAAGGTGTACCTCGGCTCGGCCGAGCTCGGCGCGGTGACGGCGGCGCTCGGCCGGTTGCCGACCCCGACCGAGTACTTCGCGCAGTACGGGCAGCGCATCGCGCCGCGGGCAGGCCAGGTCTACCGCTACCTCCAGTTCGACGAGCTCTCCGAGTACCGGGACCTCGGCGCGGTGGCCTAGCTAGCGGGGCGGGTCTCCGGGGAGGCCCGCCCTGGTGCGCCGGGCCGGAGCTCGCGCGCACGACGAGGTGGAGCATGCGCATCGCCGCCATCGAGATCGTCCTCGACCGCACCGCCACGGCGCGCTGCGACGAGGGTTTCCTGCGGCTCAAGCGCCTGCGGGCCCGCAACCGCCGCGAGGACGGTTCCTACTCCCGCGAGTACCCCATCGACGTCATCGACCGGCCCACCTTCGACGCGGTGGCCGTGTGCCTGTGGGCGCGCGGGGCGCGCGGGGTGGAGGTATTGACGCGCAGCGGCCTTCGCCCGGCCGCCTACTTCCGCCGCGGACAGTCCACCGCGCTCCCCGAGGGCGACCACCTCCTCGTCGAGGAGGTGGTGGCGGGGGTGCTCGAGCCCGGGGAGGTGGGCCAGGCGGCCATGCAGAAGCGCGGCGCGGAGGAGGTGCACGAGGAGACCGGACTCGCCATCGCGCCGGAGGCGCTCGATCTCCTGGGCGGCCCGTTCTTCATGCTCCCCGGCATCACCTCGGAGAAGATCTACCTCTTGGCCGGCGAGGTGCAGCGCGGCGAGGGACCCGAGGTGTGGCCGGCGCCGGCCCAGGGCGACGGCTCGCCCCTCGAGGAGGGAGCGGTCCTGCGCTGGCGCCCGCTCGAGGGCGCGATCGCCGCCTGCGAGCGCGGGGAGATCGAGGACGCCAAGACCGAGATCGCCCTGCGCCGGCTGGCGGAGAGGCTCTCCCGGCCGAAGGTGGCCTGAAGAGAGCGCGGGGCCCGGCGTCCCCTTCGGCGCCGTGCGCAGGGCTCGCCCGCCGCGCCGGCCCGCACCGCCGGCGAGCCACCTTCCCGTTTGGGGAGGGCGCTCCGCGGGGGCCGAGCTTTGCGAGCCCGGCAGGTTTCTCTCGAGGAGAGGAGGCCCAGAAATGACCATCGTCCGCTCGCGGACTCCGAGAGTCCGCACCCGCCTCGAGCGGGACTCCCTCGGCGAGGTGCGCGTCCCGGCGGAGGCGCTCTACGGCGCCCAGACCGTCCGGGCCCTGGAGAACTTTCCCATCTCGGGGCTGAGGCCGCACCCGGCCTTCGTGGAGGCGACCGTGAAGGTGAAGCTCGCCGCGGCCCGGGTGAACCGCCGGCTCGGGCTCTTGCCCTCGCGCAAGGGGCGGGCCATCGAGAGGGCCGCGCGCGAGGTCCTCTCCGGCCGCTTCCGCGAGGCGTTCGTGGTGGACGTCTACCAGGCCGGCGCCGGCACCTCGCATCACATGAACGTGAACGAGGTCCTCGCCAACCGGGCCTGCGAGCTCCTCGGGGGCGAGAGGGGCGACCGGAGCCTCGTCGACCCGAACGACGACGTCAACATGGCGCAGTCCACGAACGACGTGATCCCCACCGCCATGCGCCTCGCCGTGCTCGAGCTCGCTCCCCGGGTGACCGAGGCCCTCGCGGCGCTCTCCGAGACCTTCGCCGGTAAGGCCCGACGCTTCGGAGACGTCGTCAAGTCCGGGCGCACCCACCTCATGGACGCGACGCCCATGAGGCTCGGACAGGAGATCTCGGGATGGGCGGTCGCCCTCCGCGCGGCCGCCCTTCGCCTGCGCGACTCCTTGCCCGAGATGGGTGCGCTCGGCCTCGGGGGCACGGCGGTGGGGACCGGCCTCAATGCCGATCCCCGCTACCGGCGCCTGGTGGTGAGGGAGCTCGCCCGCTCGACCGGGCTCCCGCTCGTCGCCGCCCCGAACCCGTTCTACGCCATGCAGTCCCTGGCACCCTTCGCCGCGGTCTCGGGGGCGCTGCGCACCGCCGCGCTCGAGCTCATCCGCATCGGGGGAGACGTCCGCCTGCTGGGTTCGGGCCCCACCACCGGCCTCGCGGAGCTGCGCCTGCCGGCGGTCCAGCCCGGCTCGTCGATCATGCCCGGCAAGCTCAACCCCTCCATGGCGGAGATGCTCGCCATGGTGTGCTTCCAGGTCCTCGGCCTCGACGCGGCGGTGGCCGCAGCGGTGGCGGCCGGGCAGCTCGAGCTGAACGTCATGATGCCGCTCGTGGCCTACGACCTCTGCCACGCCCTCACCATCCTCGCCGCCGCCGTCACCGCCTTCGACCGCCGCTGCGCGCGGGGCCTCGAGGCCGACCGGGAGCGCTGCCGCCACTACGCCGAGCGGACGGTGAGCCTGGCCACCGCCCTCGCCCCCCGCGTGGGGTATGCGGCGGCGGCCGAGATCGTGAAGGCGTCGGTCGCGAGCGGGCGGCCCATCGCGGCCCTGGCGAGCGAGCGGGGCGACTTGAGCCCCCGGGCGGCCCGGCGTCTGCTCGACCCGGCGCGCCTGACCCGGCCTTACCGGCTCGAGGCGAGGAGGGGCGGGCCTCCGCCGGCCGCTGGCGGAACGGGGCGGTCGGGGGCGTCCGCACGCCGTCGCGGCGGGGTATGATGCTGCGGGTGCGGGCCGGTCTCCTCCTCCTCGTCGCCTGGTTCGGCCTGGGAGCCGCCGTGCCGCAGTCGCCGGCGCGCGCCCCGAGCCCGGTGCGGCCGGTGGGGACCATCGCCGGCACGCTGCGGCACAAGGGCTGCGCGACGACGCCGGCCGGGGCGACGGTGAGCGTGGTCGGGCGCGACGCAGTGGTCGAGGCCGACGCGGCCGGGCGCTTCAGCCTCACCCTGCCGCCCGGCAGCTACTCCATCGTCATCAATGGCCCCGGCCTCGTGCCCGACCAGCGCGTCGACGACGTCGCGGTGGTGGCCGGCGAGAGCCGGGACGTGGGCACGGTCGAGGTCTGGCCGGCCGAGCCTCCGCCGGGATGCACCCCGGGTGCGCCCTCCACCTCCAACGAGACGGCGGTGGTGGCGGTGGCCGGCAACACCCCCACCGTCGACCTGCCCGGCGAGAGCGTGGCGCCGGCGCCCGCCGCCACCGCCCAGGTCTGGGTGCGCGGCGGCAACGGGACGGGGGCCGGCGAGTTCGGCCTGCAGGGCGACCTCTCGCGCGAGGACGAGGATGCGCTCGGCCCGTCCACCTTCGCCCTCGGGCCCCAGGGCTCGCTCTACGTCCTCGACGGGCTGAACGGGCGGATCGAGCGCTTCGACGCGCGCGGGCGGCCCGCCTCGGCCTTCCCGGTGGAGCCGCGCGGGGAGGAGCCGGCCCTCGAGGCCGACCTGGCGGTGTCGGACGAGGGGAACGTCTTCCTGTTCCACCAGAACGACATCCTGGCGCTCGAGGAGTACGAGCCGAGCGGGCGGCTCCTCGTCTCGGGGCTGCTCCCCCCCTCCTTCAAGGGGGTGGATTTCCTGTTCGCGCTGAAGCTGAGGCCCATCTTCCTCATGCAGAACGGGCAGGCGGTCCGGGCCGATCTCTCCTGGGGCGGGATCCGCGCCGAGGGGCCGCTCCCCGGCCTGCCGGCCAACAACCTCTTCGTCCGGGCCGAGCGCCTCGATCGCTGGCGCGTGGCGGTCTCCCTCGCCGGCGCGGACGGCCGGGTGCGCCGTAGCATCCAGCTCCACTCGCTCGTCCCGGTCTCGGGGGTGAGACTCGTCGGGGTCGGCCACCGCGGTGAGGTGGTGGTGGCCATCGACCGGAGCGAGGGCAGCGAGGGCACGACGCCGCGCGCCGAGGTCCTGCTCACCGCGCTCGATCCCCACCTGCACCTCGCCGGTTTTGCCCGCGCGCCCCCCGGCAACCGGCGCTTCGAGTTCCGCGAGTTCGCCCTCGCCGGCGACGGGACGGTGGTGCAGATGCAGTCGGACGTGACCGAGGTGCGCTTCGTGCGCTGGGTGCTGCAGCACCCCACCCGCGAGCAGGTCGAGGGGGAGGGGCTCGTGCGCGGGCGGGTGGTCGACC
>Ga0335081_10015490_pt1 | contig 12328 bp, 11 predicted proteins | sample Lox_Sample_35_FD_206713 | JGI IMG/M metagenome (GOLD analysis project Ga0335081, IMG submission 206713) | Soil microbial communities from Loxahatchee National Wildlife Refuge, Florida, United States - Lox_Sample_3.5 | ecosystem: Environmental > Terrestrial > Soil > Wetlands | place: USA... | reverse complement strand
CAGCTCGTCGCAGCGCTGCGCGTGCCAATATTTGGCGCGATAGATCGCCTTCGCCGCCTCGACCTTCATGGCGCGCACGTCGGCCGCCGTGGCATCCGGCTTCACGTATTTGCGGTAGTCGTAGATGGTGATGCCGAAATTGGTGGGGCCGCCGGGATCGGCTGCGTCGTTGGTATAGCCGCCCTCGTGCACGAGCAGGCGGCGTAGCGATTCGTCATAGCTTGATTGGGCCACAGCAGGCCTCCTTTGACAGACGTTGGTTTGGCACTAGATTTGGCGTCCACGCGTCGTGCTGCGGGGTGCCGAAGATGCGCGAAGTAATAATTTTCGGCGCGGGAGGCCATGCGCGGGTCATCGCGTCTTTGCTCGGCAAGCCCGCCCGATTCATCGAAGCGGAAAGCGAAAGCGAGATATTGGCCTTGCCTGACCTGAGCCGGTTCGAGGTCTACGTCGGCATTGGCGACAATAAAGCGCGCGAACGCTTATTCCTCGCAGCGAAGGAAAGAGGCGCGGCCCTTCCGCCGCTCATTGCGCCGAGCACCTATATCGCTCCCGACGCCCGCTTCGGAGAGGGCGTCGTTGTTTTGCCGGGAGCTGTGGTCATGACCAACGCGCAGCTCGGCAGCAATTGCTTGATCGAGACCGCCGCAACGGTCGACCACGATTCAATCATAGGCCCGCATACGTTTATCGGCCCCGGCGTAAACATACTCGGAGGGGTCAAGATTGGGGCGCGCTGTTTTTTTGGGGTAAAGAGCGCGACGTTTCAAGGCGTCTCGATCGGGGAAAATGTGACCGTGCGTGCCGGATCGTTGGTCACCAGGGACGTGGCCGCGAATTGCAAGGTCGGCGGCATTCCCGCCAGGCCCGTTTAGCCGATGACCAGCTGACCCGCGTGATTTTGTTCAACCGGCTGCTCCCGCTCGGGGTTAGGCGCGCTTCCGCCGTCATTGTCGAACCTCAAAAGAGAATAAGCGTGTCTAGTCGCGCCACTGCACGAGCGTACGGCTGGATTCGTCATAGGTCGATTTGGCCACGGCAAGCCTCCGTTTGCTTATCTTGATCGCTCGCCTACTATTGCGGTCATGACGCTCCGCGCCATTATTAGAGGGGCGACGCCGGGCCCGCTAAGACGAATGATCCGCAGCTTCGTATCGCCGGACTTGCGCACCTATCCGAGCTGGGCGGATGCGCTGGCGGCAGCCGGTACCAACTACGCTTCGCCGGAAATTCTCGCCTATGTGCGAAGGGCCGCATTGCGCGTCAAAGCGGGAAAAGCCGCCTATGAGCGAGACGGCATCGCTTACGCAACAGCGGAATATCGCTGGCCCCTGCTGGCTCTAATTTCCACGCTCGCCGCCGAGCGGCGCGGTTGTCTCCACCTTGCCGATTTCGGGGGCTCGCTCGGCAGCGTGTATTTCCAGCACCGTACGTTCCTCGCCGAAATTCCACAGCTCCATTGGAGTGTGATCGAGCAGTCGCATTTCGTGAGCTGTGGCAACGCCGAGTTTGCCGATGACCGGCTGCACTTTTTTACCGCTTGGCCAGACCTGATAGCGGCGCGCGGCACGCCCGACGCGGTAATTTTTTCCGGCGTTTTGAACTGCATTCCAGACCCCATCGAGGAGCTCACCGCGGCATCCGCACTCGGAATCGAGCGTCTCTTTATCGACCGCATCGGCATCGACGCCGATCGCGAGCAGGTCGTCGTGGTCGATTTCCGCAGCGATCTATGGAACGGCAGGCTACCGATGCGAATTTTTTGTCGCGACGACCTTGTCTCCGCGCTGTCACGGCTTGGCTACCGTTTTGTAGCAGAATTTCCCTCGCTCGGCCCGCACCAGCGCGGTCTATATTTTCGCCGGCATTAACCTGCCCGTCGGGCGTGCTGCCGTTGCCGCTATGCCTCATGTCGCCGTCGTCCAGCTGACGCCGGCCCGCGCGGCCCAATCGATGCCGATCAAGTCGATGTCGGCAAGACTGAGCGCGGACTTGGCGAGCAGCGCCGCGACGACGTTGCCGGTGAAATAGTGCCCGGTCGTCTCGCCTTCTCCGATGCGCAGCGCGCCGGCAACGCTATCGATATTGCCGGCTGCGACGGTCTGCTTGGCGCCGCCGTTGATCCAGGCCGCGATATTGCTGCCGTCGAACGTGCTGACCAGGATCGCGCTGAGCGGAAAGCTCTTTGCGATGTCGACCGACTTGACCGCGCCGCCCGAATAGTGCCCGAGGCTGACGCGCGTTCCGCCGTAAGAGTGCCAAAGCCAGCCGCTGGCCGCGTTGACGGCGGAAGGCTGGTCGTATTGCACGACGTCGCCGGCGCCGGAGACGCTCGGGATGCGCACGAGGCTCACCAGCGTATAGGCCGACGCCGTGACGAAATTGCCGAGCGTCGAGTTGGTCAGCACGTCGTTGCTGCCGTCGAATTGCGGCGATGGCAGCCCGTTGAGCGTAGTGATCGGCGCGCCGGAGGAGACGATCTGCGGCTGGTTGGCGGCCGTCGCCTGCGCCAGGTCGCGCGAATTGCCGCTTTGGTCGTAATACTTGGAAACGAAGCCATCGCCCGCGCCGCAGAACGTCGTGAGCGCGCCGGTGTCGAGATTGCTGCCGGAAAAACCGATGTCCTGCGTGCCGCTATCGCTTGATCGCCGCGCGCTGAGGCAGCTGCCGGCGTAGGCGCTGCGCAGCTTCCAGGGCGCAAAGGCGGCGCTCGGAGCCGCCGAAAGCTTATCGAGCAACAGCGCCGGGCCGGGCCCTAGCACGCCGCGGCTGGCCGGAAATGCGATGCCGTAGGCGACGCCGGTCATGGGCCGACGTCTCCGGACAACACCCATGCCGCGGACGTTCCGCCGCTGTTGCTGTCGACCGTAAGCGATACTTCGGACCATTGCCCGGCCGTCTTCGAGTAGCCGGCGCGGCTGTGCAGTGCGGCGCCGCTCGCGGCCGAAAACGTCACCTGTCCTGCGCCGGCCTGGCAGAGCAGGAAGCCGAAGCCCTGCTCGCGGTCGTTCGGCAATGTGATCGTGACTGCGGCGGCATTGGTCGTTCGTTTGCGCTTGCCGAGATCGGCGGCAACGATGGTGTAACTCGTCCCGCCGATGTCCTCGGTGGTCACATCGGCCGCGAGCGGTCCCGCCGGCCCTTGCGGACCTTGCGCGCCTTGCGGCCCTTGGGGTCCCTGCGGCCCTTGCGGCCCTTGCGGGCCGTCCGCGCCTTGCGGTCCTTGCGAGCCCTGCGGCCCTTGCACGCCTTGCGGACCTTGCGGCCCCTGCGGTCCGGCGGGGCCTTGCCGGATGATGTGGACGGTCTTGATCGGTGCGGTCATGGCGCGATCACCTTCAGGGGAACGATCACAAGGGTCGAACGGAGCGCGAGGGCATCGATGATCGGCAGGATCAATTGCGAACGCTGGCCGTCGGGGACGGCGGCGGTATCGCCGCGCGCGATGGTGACGGTGACGGTGCCGCCCGCCGCATCGACGCTCAGCCGACCGTTGGCGAGCGTGAGCGCAAGCGCGCCCTCGCGCCATCGAATGGCGGCGCCGTCGAAGCCGCAGCCGGTGAGATCGACCGGCGAATCGTCGTCGCCGAGCAGCGTCAGCGGCCAGATCCAGTCGTCGCCGCGGGTTTCGATGATCGGTTCGGTGTCGATGGTGGGTTGCATGGCTTGTCCTGTTTTCCCCGCGCGTCACGCGCCGGGCGCAGTCATTTCAAGGAAATAGGCGATGAGGCGCACCTTGCCGGCGGCGAAGCTGCCGCCATTGGCGGTCACCCGCACTTTCGTATCGGCATAGAAGGCGGCCGGCCCGATCACGCCGACATTCGTCGAGTCGAGTGCGCCGCCCAGCAGGTCGCCGAATTGCGTCGTGTTGGCGGCAATTCCCACCGCGTATGACGTGGCGCCGGTGATCGCCAGTGTGGTGCGCGCGGCGACGCCGAGCACGATGGATCGGTTCGGAAGGAAGGCGGCGTCTGCCGTCTCGACAAAGGCGCCGGTGAGCGTCAACTCTTCTTCCTTGGCGCGCAGGGTGACTCGGCCACCGTTGGCGGTGAGCGCGATGCCGTCGCGCCAGCTGCCGTCTTCATAGGTGACGGTCAGGCGCTCGCCCTTGACCCAGGCTTTCAGCCCCGACACCGGCACGATTTTCAGCCAGCCGCCGCCGCTATAGAGCGCGATCTGCCCGTCCCAATCGCTCCAGCCATCGCTCGCGCCGGCCGCCGGAATGTAGCAAGCCCCGTCCGCGGGCGAACCGGGAGGCGTCGTCAGCGTGCGGCTTTCGACCGCGAGCTGCGTCAGCGCGTCGAGCAGCACCAATGCTTCGTTGTGGGTGACATGCTTTTGCGCCTGCGCGGCTTCGATCACCGGCAGAGCGAGACGGGGGGTGTCGGTCATGAGCAGCCTTTGAGGCGAGCAAAATTCTTGCTCGCGCGTAGATTGTGGATACGAGTTTCGCTAAGCTGAGCGCCGAGGATCGAACGCCATGCAGCTGGAATTCTTCGGCACCGAGGGCGTCACACCGGACGACCGCGCCTACAAAGGTTCGCGCTTTGCCGAGGTGCAGCGGGCGATCTTCGCCAATCCCTATCAGCCGGTCTGGGGCGCGCCCGGCGCGCCGCCGCTGCCGCGCTATGAAGTGACGTTGCGCAGCCTGTTGAGCGGCCTGCTTCCCGGCGGCATGCGCTATCAGTTTCGCGCCGCCACCGAGCGCGCGGTCGATTCACGCGCCGATCTGCGCTGGGGCGCCGGCCAGGAAGGCTATCGCCGGCTGTTGCATCCGAACGGCATTTGTCTCACCGGCCTGTGGGAGATCGCGGCCGAGACGCCCTACTCCGGTTATTTCCGGCAGCGCAGCCGCGCGCTGATCGTCACGCGCTACTCCACCTGCTGTAGCGAGACACGGCGCGGACACACACGCTCGCTCTCCTTGGTCGGCAAACTGTTCCCGACCGACGACCCGAACCATGCCGAGCCGCTGCGTACCGCCAATTTCATCACGCAGCAGGACATCGGCGGCGACCGCAGCGACTTCATCAATGACGTCGAGAGCCGCAATGCCGGCGATGTGACCGCGCTGCGCCGCGGCAGCGGTGTCTGGGGCTTCATGGTAACGGGCATCCTCTTTGGCCGCGTCGACGCGAGGCCCGAAATCCGTCAGCTCTATGAAATCGCCGAGCTCGGCAAGCCGGCGAGTGAGCCGACGCGCGCGCCGCAGTTCATGCGCCTGCTGGTCGACGAGAAGCAGCCGCGTATCGCAGGCGAAGCGCTCGACTTCCGCGACGAGATCATGGCGCAGATCTACGACCGCGGCGACCCAGCGCCCAAGCGCAAGCTCGTGTTCCGCATCGAAGTCACCGACGACGGCGAAAGCCATGGGCTGCCGGTGCACCTGCGCTGGCGTTTCCGCAACTGGCGCACCATCGGCACCATCAGCTTCGATCGCGCCGTCTGTTCATACAATGGCGACCACGTGATCCACTTCCATCATCCGACTTGGCGCGCCGACCGCAACGATCCGGCGACGGCGACAAGGATCGATGGGCGCAAGGTGCGGTAAAATCGCGCTATCACGTGGGCTTAAAGCTGCCGTCGTCTAACCCCCCAAGCAGCATCCCAGCATCACCTGCTTGTGGAAAAATTTGAGATGAAGCGATTGTTTCGATCATTCTGCGCGCTTGAATGGGAGCGACGCCGAGAGCCCTCGCCGCAGCCCGCAGTCGAACCTGCAAGTTTGGATGATCAAACAGCCGGGTCAGAGCAAGGCGCGCGTCGGAACCACGAATACGCAACTCGTTGTCTATTTGATCCATCTGTCCATAGAGTCGATTATACTTAGCATAGTCGTCATGCAAGAGCGCCTCATCTTGAGCTACGCCTAGCTCGGCGAAGCGCGCCAGCAACTCTTCGACAGACATGCTTTTTAGCTTAGCCGAGATCATGGCTTTAATACCTTGAATTTTACGAGTGCCTCTTTGCCAATCGCCTGCCTTTCTTGCCAGCTTTTTCCACGCAAATATTCGCGCGGAGAAAGTCCGCCAAATCTCTCGCTGCGCGTCATATACCAGCCGGTAATCTGCCAATGCTTTAACGTCGGGACACGCACGAGGTTATCCGGCGCATCGATCATCGATCTCGGGTAACGATCCTTTTCCGCTTGGGCTTGCTCGACAATATGGTGGATATCATATCCCGTTGCCGGTTTCGATGCCGCCGCCTGTAGTTCGGCAAGCGTCATCGGAGGATCAAGATAGGCTTTGATGTACGGATATGCTTTATACGCCCAATGCGCCACCTCAAGAGCATTGACAAACGTACCGACGGTCGGGCCGGCAGCCTCTCTAACGGCTGCTTTTGCGAGCCAATATGCTGCCTCTTTGATGAATAGATTTAGCGCTTGGGTCGTAGCCGGCTCTTCGGGTGGAATAGCCGGTGGGTCGCCCAGCGGAGGCGCTCCCGAACTTGAGTCGCTTTCGCCACTCCCGTCAGCCGATCGGGGGTAATAGATGACAACGCGCAATGGCGCCTGATCGCCTTGCGGCCAATCCGATGGGTTTGCATCACCGTCGCCTCCCGCATCCCCGTTGCTTCCGTCGGCGTCGGTCCATTGACCTGCTCCGGGTTGACGGCGTTGCACACGCGGTTCATTCGGATCGAACCCAGCCTTGCGCTCACGATAAGCGAATTGCCACAACAGAAATTGAAAGCGCAGAGCGGCAACGTTGGTTTTGAGCGAAGCAAGGGAGGGTATTTCGAGTGAACCGTCGCCCGCTCTTGGCCATCGATGCAGCGCCGGCGGCGCGCGCCCAATGATTGGAGCAAGCAGCTTGAAAATGTCTTCGAGCTCGACCTCGCTCAGCGCATAGCGAAGCCGAGCAAGCTCATTGCCGAGTGCTAAAGCGTCGCTCGGCACGCAAGCGTCTCCATCCTCGATCGCCCTCGCGAACGAGCCGCGCATAGCCACATTTTTCTGCATGTTACGAAGGCCTAGTGGAGCTGACGCACTAGTGTCGAAATGCGGCGGAAGATCACACGGCCAGAACCACCCCCGCCGCGAACCCGCGCCCCACCGTCGCCGACACTTGCGCGATCCGCACGCTCAGACTCGTCTGCGCGGCGCCGAAGTCGGCGAGCTCATCGGCGGCCGTATAAAGCGCGGTCGGCGTGGTCACACTAAGCGTGCGCACCACGTCGGCGCCCGACAAAATGTCCACCACGTATTGCTCGCTGTCCTCGCCCAGCGGCACCTCGCCGACCCAGGTGTCGCCGTCGATGCGCGTGCGCCGGATCCAGTTGAAGGTGACGCCGCTCGCATCGCGCCTGGCCTTCACATGCACCGGCGCCAGCGGCATGAGGGCGGTGGCCTGCGGCGTCGCCGTCAACGCGAGGGCGGTTGCATCGCCGATATCGAGCGCCGCCGCCACCACGCGCAGCTGCAAGCTGCGCTCCAGCGTGTCGAGGCCGCTGGCGATGGTCACCAGGCTCGCATCGAGCAGCACGAAGGGCGCACCGGCGAGCAAGGGCCCGCCCATCGCCCATTCGCTGCCGGCCTGCCCACGCAACAGACGCGACAGAAGATAGGTGTCCTCGCCGACCAACTCGGCATCGGCGAACTGGATCACCTCCCAGGCGCCGTCGGCGCGCTGCACCGCCGCTGCATTGGCGCCGGCAAACAGCAGGCCGTCGGACACCGACGCTAGCGCGCCGCCGTAAAGCTGCACGCGCAAGCTCGCATTGTGCCAGCGCGCGGTCGGCCCCGCCGGAAGGTCGTCGAGCGTCTCCCCCATCGGGGTCGGCGCCAGCGCCATGCCGGCAAGGCTGTAGCTCAGCCCGTCGCCCGATTCCCACACCGCCTCCGCGCTCGGCCAGGGATCGGCGAACACGGCAAGCCGCGACAGCACCGGCGCTGTCTCAACCTCCAGCGTCGGCAAGTCGAGCACCAGAGCCTGCGCCGGGCCGATCGCCGGCGGCGGTGCCGGCGAACGCATTAATGGCGGGGCAAGCGCCAGGTCGAACACGTCCGGATCGATCGAGCGCGCCTTGATGGCGCGGCTTTCGGTATCGGTGACCTCCTGCAGCTCGACCAGCCGGCGCCGGCCGTTCACCGTTACTCCCACCACATCACCCGCCGACAGCGCCAGCCGGCTCGGCGGCAAGGCGAATTCCGCGCTCTCACGCCCGGCCCACAGATCCTGCAGCCAAATCTCGGCGCGCCGCTCGGCTTCGCTGTCATTAGTGACCATGGCCAGATCGGCATGCGCGCTGCGCACCGAGCCGCCGATCAGCCGGCGCGAAGCCGCCGCCGCGCGCTGATAGTCGTTGCCGATATCGGTGTAGCCGATGGTGACTTCGCGCGGCAGATCGCTTTCCTGCGCGCGCGTGAGCCGCGCCGGCGCGCCGTCGTCCGGCAGCACCAGATCGTCTTCGATGATTTCGGCAACCGATGCGCCGCCATGCTGGCGGAAGCGCAGCACGCCGTCCTGCTCGACCGCATCGAAGGCGAAGGCAAGCGCCAGCGGGTCGAGCACCGCGCGCGGCGACATCGGGCGGTCGACGACATAGCCGTCCGGTCCTTCGCCCAGCTCGCTGCTGTCGGCATCGCTCGCCCCGCTGTCGCTCAATATCGTGGCGACTAGTCCGTCGAGCGGCGTTCCGCCCAGCCGCCCGGTCAGCCAATGCCCGGTTTGCCAATCCGGCCCGTCGGTCCAGGCTTCGGTCGCCGCCGGAAAGGCCGGATAGGGCCGCGCATCCCACGTCCACAAATGAATGGCGTCGACCGGCACCATGCGGTCGCCATAGGCGGCCGACAGTGGATTGAGCGGGCCGGCGCCGAAGGCCGGATCGAAGGCGCCGAGCACGGCCTGCAGATAGCGGCGCTGCATGAGGTCGTCGCGCTTGCCGTTGGAATAATGCGGCAGCTGGGCTTCCGACGACTTCGCATCGGGAAACGTGCTTGGCTGGTTGGCACCCTTGTCCACGGCCGGGCAGCCGACTTCGGTGAGCCAGATCGGCTTCGATTGCGGCGTCCACGCCGTTGGCATCGTGAGCTCGGCACCGCCGACACGCTCGTAGTGCGGCTGCGCCCAGAAATTCCAGATGTCCTTTTGCCGGAACATCCAGGGCTTGCCGAGCCCGTCGCTGATCGCGCTGCGAACTTGCGCATCGCGCGCGGCATCGTCGGCGTAATACCAGTCATAGCCTTCGCCGCCGACGAGATAACCGGAAAGGTAGTTGGTCCGGTACGGGCTGTCGGTGAGCGCGAGATCGAGCTGATTGCCCGCGTCGCGCCAGTCGGCCAGCGGCACATAATAGTCGATGCCGATGACATCGATCGCAGACGACGCCCACAGCGGATCGAGCGGAAACCGCACTTCGCCGGCCGCAGCGTCGACCACATGGCAGCCGTATTCGGTCCAGTCGGCGCCGTAGGTAACGACGGTGCCGGCACCGACGATCCCCTTGACCTCGGCGGCAAGCGACACAAGGGCATCGACCGCTGGATAGACGCCGGAGGTCGAGCGCACGCGCGTGAGCGATTTCAATTCCGAGCCGATCAGGAACGCATCGACGCCGCCCGCGTCGGCCGCGAGCGAGGCGTAATGCAGAATCATGTTGCGGTAGTTCCAACTGTCGGCACCACCGCTGAAGAAGGCGTTGACCTGATCGGCCGCCGCCGCCGTCCCGTCGGGTGAGCCGCTCTGCCCCGGGGCCGGATCGCAGGTGATGCGTCCGCGCCAGGGATAGGCCGGCTGCGACGCCGCCCCGCTCCACGGATCGCTCAGCGCATTGCCGGCCGGAATATCCATCATCAAGAACGGATAGAGCGTGACCTTCAACCCGCGCGCCTTCAGATGCGCGATCAGATGGCTCACGCTGTCGTCCGACGGGGTGCCGCCGTAGGCCGGCCGGCCATCGATCATCGTGACCACGCGTGCGGTGGAGCGGTCGAGGCCGGCCACCGCCCAGGTGCCGCCGTTGGTCGACTTCTCCGCGTTGTCGACCGACGGCAGCACGCGGCATTGGCCGCAGCGCAAGTCGGTGCCGAACCAGGCCACCACGATCGCCACGCGCTCCAGGTTCGGTGCCACCGCCTGCAAGACGTCGAGCGAGGCGATCACGTCGGACGGCGCATAACTGATGTGCCGGTTCTCCGGCGCCGACCGGCCCTTGCCTATCACCTGCACGACCGTGTCCGGCTCGTAGCCGAACTCGGTCGCGCCCGGGATGAGCGTCACGGCCCGCACCATCTGCTCGAGTTCGCCGACCGGGCGCACCACCTCGAACGACAGTTGCGGAATGCGATTGCCGAACTTTTGCAGCGGCAGGCGTTCGAACACCACGTAGGCGAGCCCGCGATAGGCCGGGACATCGCCTTCTTTGGCGACGATCAGCGGATCGGGCGTCTGCGTCTCATCGCCGGTATAGGTGCGCACGTTCAGCCTGGAAAGATCGAGCTCCTTGCCGTCCGCCCACACCCGCATGAGCGCGCCGATCGGTCCTTCGCACAGACCGACCGCGAGGTTGGCGAAATAGGAATAGGCAGTTGTCTTGGTGGTGACGCTCGAGCCACCGCCACCGAAGCCTTTGCCGCCGCTCTGCGTCGTATGCGACGAGGTGTTGACCACTTCTTGCAGATTGGTCGCCCAGATCACCTGCCCGGCAAGCCGCGCGCGGCCGTAGACGCGCGGGATCGGTGCGCCGGCGGTCGAGGCCATCACCTCGAGGTCGGCAAGCCGCGGTCCTTGCACCGCCAACTCGCGATGGGTCGCGAACAACACCTGGTCGATGGCATTGCCGGCAAGCGCGCCGATCAGACGGCCGGCAATGGCGCCGGCGGGACCGAATACCGCGTTGCCGGCAGCGGCGCCGGCGACAGAAAGAACGAGCGCGGCCATCAGTTGCTCACTCCAGGAAATCGATAGGCGTAGGCCAGCCGCCTGCGCCACCACGGCGCTAGCGCAACTTCGGCCACCTCGGCGCCGTCATGCGCGTGCACCATCGTGCTTTCGCTCATAACGATCGCCGCGTGCTTGGCCGGCAGGTTGGCGCGCCAGCGGAACAGCAGCACGTCGCCTGGCCCCCACCCTCCCCCGCTTGCGGGAGAGGCAAGGGAAGGGTCGAGCCGCACCGCGATCAGATGCCGCGCTGCAGCTTGCGCCAGCGCCTCGCCGCCACTCGCCTCCGCCCAGTCCGGCGCATAGGCCGGCACGCGTTCGGGCTCCACGCCGATTACGGCGCGCCAGACGCCGCGCACCAGCCCCAGGCAGTCGCAGCCCACGCCTTTGAGTGACGCCTGGTGCCGGTAGGGCGTGCCGATCCAGCTGCGCGTTTCCGCGACGATCGCTTGCCGGGTAAGTGCCATGTCAGGATTGCCGGCTCTTGCCGTCATTGCCCGGCTCGCCCTGCACCGGATAGCTGATGACGAAATCGTTGCCGGGGATGTGCGGGAAACCGCGGAAATTGACCACGTTGTCGAATTTGTCGTGGCAGGTCTGGAACCGCTTGTCGCAGCCGGCGGTGACCGCAAAGACATCGCCCGCGGTGATCGGTTGCGGCATCGCCTGCCACAGGTCGAATGTCACCATTGCGTCTTTGCGGTGGCTTTTCACCTCGACGCCTAGCCCCGCATTGGCGCCGCTCGCAAACGTCAGCTTGCCGGCGGTGAACCAGCCGTCATCGAATGTATCGAGGCCGCTCGCGCTGAAGGTCGAAGTCCCCGATACTGCGATCACTGCGCCGCTGCCGCGGTAGGCGGCGTTGGTCAGGTCGATCTTGCAGCGGCTGTCGCCGAGATCGACCGAGCAGATGGTGGTGTAGAGGCGGCCGGTATCCTGCGCCAGGCGATCGGTGAGACCGCGCACTTCGGCGGTGAAGGCATTGCCCTCGCGCTTGACCTCGCCGAGCGAACCTTTGGCCAGCAGCACGCTTAAACTCGGCTCGCTCCAGTCCACCAGCCAGAGTTCGACCGCCGCGGCGTCGTAGCGGCCGGCGGCGAGATCGTCCTCATTGAGTGAATCGTTGGCCAGCGCGCCCGATAGTTCGGAACCATCGACCCCGAGTCCGAAGGTCTGCGCCGCCTCGCTGCCGGACAGCCCGCTGCCCGCGCGGCAGGTGACGGCGCCGAGCGCGACGTCCTCGTCGTGATCGGTGAAGCCCTGCGTCACGCCATCGCTGCGCGTGATCAGCCAGCAGCGGCAGAGCGTGGTGACGCCCGAGTCGAGCTTGTCCTGCAGGGCGGCGGGGACGGAGCGCATCTTTCAGTCCTAATCCGGAGTTTAACGTATCGCTTTTTGCGATAATTTGGCCTTGACGACGATTATCGCATTGTGCGATA
>Ga0335081_10015489_pt1 | contig 12329 bp, 6 predicted proteins | sample Lox_Sample_35_FD_206713 | JGI IMG/M metagenome (GOLD analysis project Ga0335081, IMG submission 206713) | Soil microbial communities from Loxahatchee National Wildlife Refuge, Florida, United States - Lox_Sample_3.5 | ecosystem: Environmental > Terrestrial > Soil > Wetlands | place: USA: Florida... | reverse complement strand
ACGAACCTCTATCGATCCACGGATGGGTGGGCGACGAACTCAAACTGGACGAGAATTGGGGGATATCAATCTGCGAGTACGTATTCGCAATGGCCAAATCATCATTGCGACGAGCACGTCATTACGTTCAACCCTCAAAAAACATCAATCCTCTTGAACGGAAACGACGGTGGAGTCTACGAGACGTACGATGACATGAGTGCGTCGGTGCAATGGGTTTCGCTGAACAACGGGTATTACAACAGCCAGTTCTACACAATTGCCATCGACCACGGTTCCCCTGGGAACGCAAATATTCTGGGTGGAACGCAGGACAATGGAACGCTCTTTACGACCAGCGGCGATCCCAATTTCAATTGGATCGACCTTTTTAATGGCGATGGAACTTCATGTGCCATCGTGGATGGAAGCAGCGCTTATTTCCTATCCACTGCAGAAGGCAATTACTACCGCGTTACCCTCGACAATGCCGGTGACTTCCTGACGTGGACGTGTATTACACCAAAGAATGCCGGGCCATTCCTCTGGGTCAATCCCCTTGTGCTTGACCCCAACAACGGGAACAGGATGTACATGCCGGTGGGAGACGTGCTTTGGAGAAACAACGATCTGGCGGGAATCCCGCTCTACGGTTCGAATCCTACCGCCGTCAACTGGGATAGCCTGTCGACAACACGGTTGCCGGGAGTTACCTACACAGCAATAGCCGAGGCAAAAGTCCCGTCAAATCGGATTTACCTCGGCTCTGCGGACGGAAGGATTTTTCGACTCGAAGGCGCAGACGGCGCAAATACCGTCCTTGAAGACGTGTCAACAGGAAAGGGTCTCCCATATCAGGGCTACGTCAATTGCATTGCAGTGGATCCGACAAATGGGGATAGAGCATTGGTTGTATTCACGAATTATGGAGTCCAGAGTCTGTTCTCCACATCGGATGCCGGGAAGACGTGGACACCGGTTGGCGGCAACCTGGAAGAAAATCCGGCGACGGGCGAAGGAGGTGGACCTTCGACGCGATGGGCGGCCATTCTTCCTCCGGGAGGCAGGACGACGTATTTCGTGGGCACAAGTGTGGGGCTGTACTCGACCATGCAGCTGAACGGAACTTCGACGGTCTGGACGCAAGAAGGTTCCTCAGCCATCGGCAACTTGCCTGTTGACATGATTGATCTGCGCACGTCCGACGGTTACATCGTGGTGGCGACGCACGGCGGAGGTGTCTTCACCGCTTCCATCGGTTTTCAGGTCGTCGTCTATCCTGGTGATGCCAACAACGATGGTGTTGTCGATGTGCGCGATGTGCTGCCGATCGGTAGATTCTATGGCTTGACCGGGCCCACTCGGCAAGGCGGGAGTGCAACGTGGGGCGCTCAGGTGCTGGCGAATGAATGGGATCCGGTGGGTGCAGGATTTGCCGATTGCGACGGCAATGGTGTCGTGGATTCCAACGATGTTGTTGTTCTCGTACGGAACTGGAAGGCAACCCAGAATGGAGGAGTTCCTCCGGGAATCGACGAACGCGCCGCGATTGATGAGATCTTGAAGTCACTCGACACGCAATCGCCGAGCGCTGTCGTGAATTCGATAAGGAACGCGCTGAATGACATGGCTGGTCGCCACATTTCATCGCCCCGTTCTTTCTCACTCGAACAAAACTACCCCAACCCGTTTAATCCGTCGACGAACTTCGAGTTCACTCTCTCCGAGGGAACGTCCTCTGGAACGTTGACGGTTTTCGACATCGGAGGACGCGTCGTGTGGCAACTGGCTGTGAATGGTCTCGCCGGTGGAAGGCACGTTGTGAGTTGGGATGGAAGGGGGATGGATGGGAATCGTGTGGCCAGCGGAGTTTACTTCTATCGCCTGTCCGCCGGGGGACAAACGGCTTTCAAACGAATGGTCCTGGTAAAATAAGATGCGCTGATGAAGAGGTTCCTTTCCATAAGTTGTCTTGTCGCGCTTCTTTTGGGTACAGGAGGGTGTAGGAAAGGCAATCCCGTTTCTCCAACCAATAAGGAAACAGATTTTCCGCCCGACACCAAGTTTTCTCTGACGCTGTATTCACCAACGACGGCCGTCTCCGTCGGTGATTCATTCGATGTGAGGGTTGTTCTCTATAATGTCACAGCCGTTTCCGGCGTCGCTCTTGACGTGTCATATCCGCCGGCGGATGTGGATGTTTTTTCCGTTGACGACGGCCAGGCGTTCTTTCCTCCGGACAGCGTCATCAGTCTTTCAAAGATCGAACCTGATACCGGACGTGTTGAAGTCGGCATCTCGTACAGGAATACTGGTCCGGGATCTTCCAAATCAGGAAGCGGCGTGGTCTGCACATTCAAGTGCAGGGCAAAAGCAGCAGGAACCGCATCGTTTGTCATCGATCAGAACAATCTCCAGATCACAAACCCCACCGGAACGCTCATCGACCATTTCGAACATCTCTTGATCGAAGACCTTAGCGTCATCATCCGCTGAAGTTTTGGGCGGGAGTCCTTGTTGAACAGGCTCAGCAGGCACACGCGTACCGCGGCAATCGGCGGAGTGCCCTTTTCGGCAATAAAGTCAGCTCCAAATTCCGCGGGATTGACCGGTAGGTAGTAGAAACAGACAACCCTTTTGGAGAACCAAAAGGGTTGCGAAACTTGCTTTCAACGACAGGAGATGGTTTGCTAACCTTCCTCCATCGCCGCTCGCTGTGCACGACGAATGGCTTTTGCCAATTTCATGCGTTTCTTCACGGATGGTTTCGTGAAGAAGGAACGTTTTTTGACTTCCTTAAGGATGCCCGATCGTTCGTACTTCTTCTTAAAGCGACGAATGGCGCGGTCAATTGGTTCATTTTCGCCGATAATGATGCCGACCAAGAAATTCACCTCCTTCGTGCTTTTTACGAAACTTGTGTTACGGGTTGTTGATTCAATTCTTCGACTGGTTCAAGAACCACATTTTCAATGAGCTTCCGCTCGCCGTTTTTTTCAAAAGAAACCAAAATCGAATGAATGCCGTTGGACGTCTTGTCCTTCTTGAGAACTGTGCCAACATCGTCCCAATCTGAATGATAGATTGCCTGTCCAACCGAGAACACTTTGTCCTTTGAGTATTCGATGCAGGAGCTCCGATCAATCTTCACAGACGACTCATTCTTGTCTTTTGACACAGGTGTCATGGTAATCAGAGCGCTGTGCTTGCATCTCGTACAGCGATACCATACTTTAAGCGGTTCGCTTTCGTTTGCGGATGAGGGCATTTCGCCGATCCGCTCCATTTTCGTCTGCTTGTGGCAGTAAGCGCAATCATGCATCATAAATTTCGTTCGAGCCATCGCTTCTACCCTTCTCGTTTGTTAGTAAAAATATGATTATGATTCGGCTTGATTCAGCGCGGACGAGCGGAAATGCCGTATATCGCGAAACCAAGAATCCACTACAAAATACGCATTTTCTGGTGGTGAGTCAAGGGCAGCGTGCAGCAGGTTGTCACTCAGTTTCAAGGGTGTCACGGTCCCTCGCAAAAACCATGCGGGGCAGGCATACCGCGACGCACGCAGCGATTTCGGTCACTGAGCGGTCTCCCGCAAAAAGAAGGGGACAGGCGTGACGCCGCTTACCGTTGAGTCACTACTGTGGGTCGGCAGAGCCTTGATCTGCGCTTTGAAGTGTTTGTCACGACAGAATTTTGACGAATATTCAGAGGAACCTACCTGCACGATCGTGACTCAATCGAGAATAGGACATTTTTTTTGCGCTAAGAGTTTCAGAACCAATGCTGCGAGAATGCCGATTACAGGCGTTGGGTTGACACTACCGCTCGCTGTGAGCGTGCTACTCCATCGACAAACGACCTTTCACTTGACGTAGTTCATCGCGTTGAACATTTCCACGGACAAACAACATGCGCTTCATTTCCTTCGGGAACATGCGGGCATTCTGATCGTGTGTATCTTGTTTCTGTCCCTCGGGGTCATGAGTCTCAACCAGGTGCTCGTCTATACGCCGGACAGCGCGCGGTATCTCGTTTGGTCTGAGTCTCTCGCACACTTCGAAGGGTTCCTGGACGACACGACGCCGGAACCGTCCAGATACGTCGTTCACGCCCCTCTCTATTCGGTACTTCTGGCTCCAACGGCGTGGATAGATTCCGAAAACGTACTACCCGCAAAATTGCTCACCACCTGCATGGGAGTTGTCCTGCTGGCGATAGTGTACTGGTGGACCAGGAAACGAATTGGCAAATGGCTTGCCGTGCTGCTCTGTTCCGTGTTGGCGGTCCATCCTGCGATGGTGCTCTATTCCACCCAGGTTCTGTCTGATGTTCCATTTGCAATCTGTGTCATTTTGTTCTTGTCCTTTATTGAGCAAGAGATTTCCGTTGAGACAGGCAAGGGGTCGCACCTGCTCGCTCTTGCAGTCACAATCGTGTGTGGACTTTTCCTCCGAGAGGTTGGACTTGCGCTGATCGCCAGTTGCACGGCAATCCTCGTTCTGAAGAAGCACTATAAGGAAGCATTCCTGGTTCTTGCGTTTTCGGTTGCCTTCTTTGTGTTGTGGTATGTGAGGAACGAAGTCCTCGTCGCAGGCGTCGAACACCCGCCGTTGCAAAATACAAAGTTGTTCTTCCGCCATCTTTTCACCTCAAGCGATGTTTCGCTCCTTGGCGAATTCGAAGCGAGACTCAAGACGAATGCCACGATATACGGAATCAACATTCTGCAATTGCCGTTCATGGCGGAAGTTATTCTGCGAGGGATATCGACGATGACCCCGGACCAATTTCCTATTGCGGTCATTCTCAGGGTCATGCCCTTCGTATACCATCCTGTCTTGATTCTGTCAGGCCTCTTTCTCGCGGTGGGACTGTATGATGAATATCGCCACGGCACGCTGTTCACGATTCTATTGATCTTTCTGGGGTTTTATCTCATACCGATCCTTTTCTATCCCATCAACGATTCCCGGTTTCTTTTTCCGCCACTCATCATCGAGCTCTATCTCATTGTGCTGGGATTGAGGTTTCTTTTCCGCAAGGCAGCAGCGTTTTTCAAACGATCGGGAGAATCGCCGCTGCCAGTGACGACACTGCTGGCTCTTCTCGCTTTACCAGGCCTGGCGTGGACCGTGACGTACGTGGGGAACAACTGGCGCTACGGGAAGTCTCCTGTGGGGTTCTATGAAGCGATGCACAGCGAACCTGCGTATCCGGGGTTGTTCGCCAGACCCATCGAGTTGGCCGGCAAGTGGATTGCGGACAACACGGACAGTGCGACAGTGCTGGTCTCGCGATGGAAGGAACTCGGGATCTACACCCGTGGAAGGAAAGTGCTTGAGTTTGATCCCCAAATCCTCGTTGAGTCGTTCGAGGATTTGCTGAGAGATTATGGCGTGCAATACATTGTAACGGTGAAATCGAGGGGAGGACTCCGGGAGTACGAACAGCTCTTCGCCCAGTGCGATCATTTTCACTTCGTTGTCGTAAAAAGCTTCGCCGACCTGGAAATTGTGAAAGTCGAAAAAGGCCCCCCCGATCTCAGTGTCGAGGTATCCGATCAGGATTCGACGCAGCGTGGAATACAGCTGCGATACGCGAAGGCAATCCGGGAGCTTGAAAACGGCAGACCCCTGGAGTGTGAAAGGCTCCTGAAAGAACTGCCCGGACAAGCGCGCAAGCAGTATCCTGTGGTGTTGAACATTGCCGTCGCGAAGGAATTTTCCGGCGATCTCGACGTCGCCAAGACCATGTTTGAACAGTTCCACGAGATCCAGCAGGCAGGATCCGTTATCCAGCCTGCCTGGTATCACCTGGAGATTATCTCGAAACTGTTGGATGCGAAGAGAAACCATCCCGGCGTTGAGCGCGCCCAGGATCTGCTCACCGCGGCGGCGTACTACTGGATCCTGGGTTTTCACCATCAGTCCCTGCTGACGTTCGACAAATCGATTCAGGCGGATTCGGCGTTCTTTCCTCCCATGATCTTCCGGGCGATTTATTCGTTGCTCGGCGGCGACACCACGAAATCAAAACAGTGTCTGGAGCTTGCCCGGCACATTGATGCGACGAATATCCTGGTGGTCGATCTGACGAAGGTGTTTGATAACCTCAAGATCCTGGCCCACGAGCACAACAGGAGCGTTATTCTGACTACTCGACTGGATAATATCCGCCTCATACGTGAGATGGGTTTGCGCGAGAACGCTATTGAGGGACTTCTCCACATTCTTGCAGAGTATCCGGACAACGAGCAGGCTCTTCGCGCGCTGGTTGACCTCTACCGGCAAAAAGGAAGATACGCACCGGAGCTTGAATATCTCAAACGGCTCGTAGCGCTGCGTCCTGCTGACGAGGAATTGCGAAAGGAATTGAATCAGTTGGAGAGTCGTTGGTAGGATACGGCGATGGGCCGCGCCCTAGTCGTTCGCTGCAAGCGGAAGCGTGATCACGACCGTGGTGCGCTTGCCGTGCTCGCTTTCCACCGTCAGGCTTCCGCCGTGCACTTCTGTCAGTTTCTTTGCGACGCTCAGTCCCAATCCTGTGCCCTGCTGCTCGTAAATCTTCCGTTCGAACTGCTTGTAAGCGCCGATTTCATGAACCTGGTGCGGTGTCATCCCTCGTCCGTGATCGGTTATCGTCAACATGTATTTGCTTCCATTCGAAACACCGTGCACGTAAATCGCCGATCCCTTCTTTGAGTACCGCAGCGCGTTGTCGAATACTTCCTCGAATATTTTTCCGAAATAATCCGACGATATGGCCAGGTTGGCAGTCTCCAGGTGAAGATCCAGGTCGAACGAACGGGCTGACTCGTATGTTTTTTGGGTTGCAATGGAATCGATCATGAGAGCGACATCATCGGCGCGGTTCTTTTTGAGCGAGGCAATCTTCGAATGATCTGTTTCGAGGATCTCAAGCTGGGCATAGATGAGGAAATTTTCGACCAGGCGGTTCAGTCTCTTTGCATTCTTGAATATCCGCTCGGACATCTGCGCAACTTCCGTCGAGTCGAGCTCCGACGATTGTTTGCGGAGTATATCGGCATAACCCATAATGCCGTTCAACGGCGTCCTGAGCTCGTGAGGGATCGATGTGCTTAATTGTGCGCGAAGTTCGTTGAGCTTCTGTTCTGCCTGGAGGATGAGAGCCTGCCGTTTTTGAAGCTGGCTGTTCACGGCGGCGATTATTTCTGCCCCGGAAAAAGGCTTGATGAGATAATCGTCCGCTCCCAGTTCCATCCCCTGGCGCATGCTGCTTCGACTGGACTCCGCCGTGATGAGGATGAACGGTGTTCCGGCAGTCATCGGATCGTTCCGAATGACGGCCAGCATCTCATACCCGCTGACCAATTCCATCTTCACGTCGCAAATAATGACGTCGGGAAGCTGCGTGCGAGCAATCTTGATCCCTTCGGCCCCATTGACTGCGCTCAGAGTCTCGTATCCATTCTTTCTCAGATTGATGAGAATGGTCTCGCGAATCGAAGCTTCATCGTCGATGACAAGTACTTTGGCCATGGACTAGGATTCTGGTTGGCTCTCGTGGAGTTGATTCTTCTGTTCTATGCTCGAGCGGCAATGGTGAGAGGTCTTTTGGACGAGCGCCTGACTTTCTTGGGATAAGTTATGAAATCGGTTCCGTGTTTCCAAATCTTTTCTGCACGCCCCGGCGATTCCTTAGTGTGCCGTCGAATCTATCGGCTCACGGCTCTCTTTTGTGAAGGACATTGCAATGAAAAAGAATGCCAGTACGCCATACGCCAACGTGAACTGGATGGGAATTTCTCGGGCAACCCCTCCCAATGTCCAGGGTATATACATCACTCCATCGGCCATCGCTGAATGCACGACACCGAAAAACGAGAGAACGGCAAGGCAGATCAAATACACGGCAGATCGCCGCAAGCGCCTGTCGATCAGTTCGGCAAGAAACGCGCCCCACAACATGGCCGTGATGATAAAACCGTTCCCCAACGCGACGGTCACGAGCAATTCCGGCAGTGCTTTCCCGGGAAGGGTCATCAGCTTCTGAAAGGTATCCGGTGGAACGGCGTCGGGATTCCCAAGCTTGATGGAAATCAGTCTTGCGATTGTAGGGAAAAAGGCAAACGCCACGGCAGGGGCATGACGCGCTGGACAGGCTTGGAATGCCTGGACGATAATGTCGAGTGCGACGAAGACCAGGATCGGCGCAAGAACGGCGCGGGGAATCAACTCAACGATAAATGAAACGTAACCCAGGATTCCGCCGAGGCCGATGAAAACACCCGTCAGGAGCGTGTAGCCGGCACGTGACCCCATATGCTTGTACGCCGGCTGTCCGATGTACGGCGTGGACTGTGCAACCCCTCCGCAAACGCCTGCGACAAGCGTTGCAATCGCCTCTGTGAGAAGTATCGACTGTGTGTTGTAATCGTCTCCCGCAACCCGTGCGCTTTCGGTTACGTTGATGCCACCCACAACGGTAAGGATGCCAAACGGGATGGAGATTGGCAGATACTTGAGAGCGTGCGATATGCCCTGAGCGAAATCAAGCGTCGGAACTGGCAGTCCGAAATGGAGGTCCAACGGCGGGGCTCCCGTATAGGTCCCTCCGACAACACCGGTCGACCCAAGAAGATAATAGAGTACGGTTCCGATCGCAACCGAGGCAAAGACGCCCGGGATCTTCCAGGGAAGTCTGATCCGGGCAACGAGCGCGTAAAAAATCATTCCCAGTGCAATGAGGCCCACAAGCGGCATGCCAAAAATATCGACGAGAGGCGTCATGCCGATAAGCCCAAGACCTATGCCGGCGAGAGATCCAAGCAAGCCGGCTTGTGGAACGATCCGTTGCACCCATTTGCCCATGAACGAGAATACAACTTTCAAGATCCCCATGAACACCATTGTTGCCATACCGAGATACCACGTCATCATCGCCGCATCACGCTCCGACATGCCTTCGGCTTTCAGTCCGATGAACGCTGGCCCCAGGACGACAAGCGCTATGCCGATGGTGGAGGGCGTGTCCAGTCCCAGCGGCATCGCCGTCACGTTGAAGTTTCCGGTCTTCTTCGAAAGACGGAAGGCCATCCAGGTATACACAAGATCCCCAAAGAGAACGCCAAATGCCGTCCCCGGGAACATGCGCGTATACACTATGTCTGCAGGGAACTTGAAGACGAAAATCAGGATGCCGGCGAGAAAGGAGAGAACCGTGAGATTATCAAACATCAATCCAAAGAAGCCGTTCAAATCACCCAGCACAAACCATCGGTATCGATTCTGAGAGCCATTCATGCTGCAATCCTTGAAGTGTTGATCTGATTCAGTTTGTCAGAAGTCCGGCGATGGAGGCCGTCATCCACGTAGCGATGGTGCCGCCCAGAACTGCTTTGAGACCAAGCTTGGCGATGTCGCCCCGGCGATTTTCTGCGAGCGGACTTATTCCTCCGATCTGGATCGCGATGGATGAGAAGTTTGCGAATCCGCACAGCGCATAGGTTGCGATCACGATTGCCTTCCGGGACAGCTGTCCCGCCGAAATCATGTCGGACATCTTGAGGTAGGCCACGAACTCGTTGACGACGAGTTTGATTCCCATCAGGCTCCCGACATTCAATGCGTCGGACCACGGCACGCCGATGGCAAAGGCGATGAACTGGAAAACAAGACCGAAGAGCAATTCCAGGGACAACGGCTTGTTGAAGTGGGCCACGCAAATTGCGCTTAACCCGGAGACATTGCCAACGTACCCGAGCAGCGCATTGATAAGGGCGATCAGCGCAATGAAGGCAATCAGCATGGCGGCAACGTTGATCGCGAGCTTGGCCCCGTCTGCCGCGCCGCCTGCCGCTGCTTCAATGACGTTCGAATGAGTCTTTTCGATCTTCATCCGCACCGTCCCCATGGTCACCGGTTCGCCTGATTCCGGAATCAACATCTTTGCGACCACCATCGTTGCCGGCGCGGCCATGATGCTCGCCGCCAGGAGATGGCCGGCAAAATAGATCTGAGATGCATCGACAGCAACACCGTGCGACTTTGCGTACGCGATGCCAAGAATCTGCATGTAGGCAGCCAGAACACCCCCGGAAATGTGCGCCATACCGCTGGTCATAATCGTGAAGAGCTCTGAAAATGTTAAGACGGCCAGGTACGGTCGGATGACGAGGGGCGCTTCCGTTTGGCCCATAAAAGTGTTCGCTGCGACGTCGAGCGATTCTGCACCGCTGGTTCTCATGAAGCGGAGCATAACCCACGCAAAGCCTTTGACGACCCATTGCATTACCCCGAGATAATAAAGGACCGTCATCAGAGAAGCGAAAAAGATGATTGTCGGCAAAACCTGGAATGCAAAAATCATTCCGAGACTGCCGCTGCTGCCCGGGCTGATTGCCAATGCGCCGAAGACAAATTGTGCTCCGTCGGAAGCGAAGTTGAACAGCTGAACGAACAAGCCACTAATCCAGTTAAAAACTTCCCGGCCGGCTTCCGTCTTGATGACAAGGAATGCAAAGCCGAACTGGAGGACGATGCCGACACCGACGAGTCGCCAGTTGATCTGTTTTTTATTGGATGAAAAGGCGTAGGCGAGAGCGGTGACGAACACGAGGCCCAACACACCACGAAACACAGAGAGGAGATCCATAGCGGAAGATCAGGTTGTATGTACGGCTGAGCACATTCGAGTATCGAAAATATAATAAAGTTTCACGAGCAATCCATTTTCGCGGCCACGGAGGCGACGATCCGAATCGTCGCCTGCTGATGCCGGGATGTTGTTTGAGTTCTTCATTCCAGGATTCTTCCGTCTTTTGTAATAGCCTGACTTCTTAGGCTGCACAAAGAGCCTTCCGAAGGCTAGAACTGATTACGCCGAGCCTGCGGAATGCTGATCCGCCAGTAGATTCGCAAGACTTCGCCGGCTGAATTCTGGTCGATGTTTTTAGGTTGTGGAGCTCTTCGGCCTATTGCGTCACGATGGTGTTTGGTTAAGGACTGACGCGTAGAAGGTCCGCTGCCTTAAATAAGGTTTCAAGATTGTTTTTTCAGTCATATAACTCTATCTTTCAAAAGTAACACCGAGGATTTGATTCTGCCGATGAGGTCGTTAGGACTGCTCAGCTTTTTCAATCCGAAATCGACTGTCTTCATTTATCAATTTCATCGGGCCCTTAGCTCAGTTGGTTAGAGCAGCAGACTCATAATCTGCGGGTCGCAGGTTCGAGCCCTGCAGGGCCCACAAGATTCATGCCTGCCAGTTGCGATTATGCCAAGCAGGGGGCTCGCATTCGTGATGAACAAGACTCGATCGGGCTTCAGCCTTGATCCACCTCCAGGTACCCGCAATCATCTCCGCAAGGTCGTTTGGTCCCTTGCACGTCCTGTTTCCAATTCTGCTCTTTTGTGGCGAGGTTCGCAAGCTTGCTGGGAAGTACAAGGAGACCCGAGTGTCGTGTTATGAAGACCCGCGAAATCGAATTCCGGTTCATTGGCGTTTCCACCGGACACCACGGTTCTGCATCTGAGATAAGGACATTGCCCCGTTTGAAGTAGTGACTCAGTTTCAAGGGTGTCACCGTCCCTAGCAAAAAACGTGCGGGGCAGACATACCGGACGCACGCAGCGATTTCGGTCACGGAGTGATCTCCCGTGAGGAGAAGGGGACAGGCGTGACCGCCGGTCTTTTTGTAATTGAGTAATTACCCCGTTTTAAGGCTTCTTGACAGAAAGCGCGAAAAAACGTATAATCGTATGTATATGAGCCTCATGAAGGGCAATTCTTTCTCTCAACAAGGGGTATTCCATGCCTGAATATCGAATCGAAGGCGTTACGATGACAGGGAAACCTGTCGCGGGCGTGATTTCTGCGGACACAAAGAAGCTTGCGAAGCAGAAAGCGGAATTGATGGCCCGCGAGAAGAAATTCAAGCTCACCGGAATTCTGGAGCGCGTAGCATTTCTTTATCGGGTCCAAAAAGGGACTGATAAGCCGATCGATGGCGAACAGAAGGCGTTTACGAAGGATGAAGTCCGCGTTGCACTGGAGAAGATGGGGTTCAAGGTCCAGTATGTCCGCAAAAAACTCTTTGGGAACAAGCAAAGGCCGGCTCCACCCGTGGATGTGATAACGTTTGTCCGGGTCAGCACCGACTTGATGCGACAGAAACTCCCGTTCAACGAAATCATGACGCTTCTGATCGAGGACATTCCGAACCCCACGTTGCGTGATGCTGTCAAGGAAATCAACACGGAGCTTAAGCAGGGCAAAGACAGCGAGAAGGTCTTTCTCAAGCAGCAGATCGTCCTTGGAAAATTTGCTGCGAACATGCTGGGTCTTGCTTCCAAGAGCGGGAATAT